>Ga0116169_1000136_pt1 | contig 83086 bp, 82 predicted proteins | sample AD_UKC130_MetaG_FD_89796 | JGI IMG/M metagenome (GOLD analysis project Ga0116169, IMG submission 89796) | Active sludge microbial communities of municipal wastewater-treating anaerobic digesters from Canada - AD_UKC130_MetaG | ecosystem: Engineered > Bioreactor > Anaerobic > Digestate | place...
GCTTGACCACATTCTTGCGGAAATCCTCATCATATTGTTGGCGGATTTTGGACATGATTTTCTCTCCTTTTCATTATGCTTCTATCTTATCATCATGTCCGGAATTATAACATAGACCCGTATAACATATTTTGACAGATTTTACTATCTCATTTTGGGTTCATAACCATAGCCGAAGCATGCGAAGCTGGAGCTGAGAGCAACAACCATCAATACGAGAGAAGCCAGTAAGAAATAAAATTTTTTCATGAAATTCACCTCCTTTTTTTAAATTAGTGGTGTTTTGTTGTTTTATCAATCCATCGCATGAATTGAACATAAATTGGAGAAATCGTGATGACTGCGATGGTTGATCCCACGAAAAGCCCGGTAGTCCATACGTTTCTTTCAGTCAAGACCATCAGAAGAATACACCCAAGAATGCTGCCAGCCAAGATTTTGCGGGAACGGGTCTGTTTTTTGTCTAAGGTCCGGTAAGACAGTAACAGTGGTGAAATCGATAAAATCAACCAATTCATGACCATGATTAAAATGATCAATGGAACCGTAAGCCAGGAGATGAAAGCTTTCGTAAGGATAGCCCCTATCAAGCTTAAGCAAATACTGTAAATGAGACACCGGCTGAATCCGGATAAATGTGAGCTTCCGATGATGAACTTTATACCCAGGGCTGCCATCATCACAGCGAGAGTTTCAAAAAACAAGCCACAAATCCCGGCAATGATTAAGGTACTGAAAGTTGTAATTGACATAATTAGCAGAATTTCAATGCCAAAACGAACTTTGTTTTGATTTTGATTTAACCCTGCCTGTTGACAGATATGTTCGCCGATGCGGTCGGCAATTTCAGCAATTGTTGTCATCGTCACCCCTTCTTTCCCATATTTTGAAATTAATTATATTATTTACATCTTCTGGTAATTTAATCGGAAATTTTCAGAAAAGACTTTAGCATTTTTTTGAAAATTTTCAAAAAAAATCCTCCTGTCAAAAAACAGGAGGTCAACGAGGGTTTTTCTTATTTTATTCTACCGAATCCGGAATCCATTGAAGTCGTTCCGGAGAAATACCAAGGATCATTTCATCTCCGATTCCGGGAATCGGAAGGGACGGATGGCTATAGATGATGAAGCGTTTCCCATATGCATCGGCTTCCAGTCGCCGCATATAGCCCATATAATCATCGCGAATCAGACGGGCGGAAAAACTGATGGGATAGGCTGTAGATTCATGGATGGTGATGTTTTCAGGGCGAACCATCACTTGACCTGTTTTACGGTCTGGCGACGATAGTTGAAATGGCAATCGATATTCTCCAATTAATAATTGGACTGTTCTACTATCGACAGGTATAACCGGTATAAAATTGGTTTCTCCCAGAAATTCGGCAACGAAACGGTTAACCGGATTTTGATATAATACTTCGGGAGTTCCATATTGCAAAAGTCTCCCCTGCTGCATTAAACCCATCCGGTCGGAGAGCATTAAAGCTTCCTCTTGTTGATGGGTCACAAAAATTGTGGTAAATCCCAAACGTTTTTGATAGTCCCGTAATTCCCGGCGTAATCGGGCCCGCAAATTGTAATCCAAAGCCGAAAAAGGCTCATCCAATAATAAAATACGGGGTTCAATAATCAAGGACCGGGCTAAAGCCACTCGTTGCTTTTCTCCGCCGGATAATTGATGAATCGACCGGTTTTTTAAAGAGGATAACTCAAAAAGTTCGAGCATTACTTCGACTTTACGATGGATTTCCCGTACAGGAAGATGCCGGGCTTTCAATCCATAGCTAATATTTTCAATCACGGTTAAATGGGGAAATAAAGCGTAATCCTGAAAGACCATGCCGATTTGTCGTTCGGCAGGAGGAATATGGATCAGCTCTTCTCCATCAATCTGAATACTGCCCGATGGATTGTCCTCCAAACCGGCAATCAGCCGGAGTAAAGTAGTTTTCCCGCAGCCGCTGGGTCCTAATAAAGAAAAGAACTCGCCTTTATTTAATTGGAGTTCAACATTTAAAGTGAATTCCGGATATTGCTTGTGAAGTTTGAAATAATAATCAGCATGCATCAATGACTGTCCTCCCTTTTGGTGATCCAATCTTTCTCCACTGCTAAAAATGCCAGGAAAGCAATACCCATAAAAATAGTGGCTAAGGCTGTACCCTGCGCAAAGCGATAGTGTCCTATCAAACGATAAATGGCAACCGAAATGGTGATGACTTCTCCCCTGCCCAATAAAAGAACAGCCCCTAAATCACTGAGTGAAATCGCCATTCCATAAATAAACGCTGTTTGAACAGCTTTACGAATCAAAGGTGCTTCGATCGCTAACAACGTATGCCTGGGTGAAGCGCCAAGCAAATAGGAACTTTCGATCATACTATAGTCAAAATCCCGCCAAGCTGTACGCATAATAGAATAAACCAGCGGAAACGCCAGATAAAAATGGGCCCACATCAGTAATAACCAGGCCGGAAGCAGGTCACCAGCCAAACTGCCCAAGCCAAAGCCAAAAGACATAAAGGAAATACCAAGAGGTAATTGGAGTAAAAGATCAGTAATCCCCCAAGGCTTTGACTGCCTATCCTTAGCAAACACATAAGCCACGATAGTTGTGACCAAAGCTACGGCAGTTGATAGAAAACAGCTGGTCAAAACCACCTTTCCAAAGGATGCTCCGACTGAAAACCGAAAGCCTTCGCCAAAAAGCAACTGATAATTTTCTAATGATAAATGATTGCCGAAGGTTCCCCCTTCTAAGAATGATCGCTGAATCACCGTTAGAAAAGGAGTCGCCAAGAAAAGCAGAATGATAATGTGATAAATATAAAAACCCACAGTTTGCAAAGGGTTTTTATGAAAACATAACCGTGGTAGATTGGCAGCAGGTTTGGCAGCATATCCTTTTCGCTGAAATAACGATTGCAACCAGAATATGAACAGCAAAATCAGAGTTTGCAGTCCTGCGATCATTGACGCTTCTTCAAACCGGAGTTTACTGTTGTATTCGATATAAATCAGAACTTCAAATGTTTTATAAAGATAACCTCCGAAAACTAAAACTACTGTAAAACTGAGAAACGAATAGACAAAGACGACTAAAAACAGGTAAACAATGGTCGGTAAAATTAAGGGAAGTGTTAACCGCCATCCTGTAAAAAAAGGGCCGGCACCCAGATTGATCGAAGCTTCCCGTAACTTGGGGTCAATTCGTTCCCAGCTTTCACCGAGCATCCGCAGACACAAAGGGAGATTATAAATTACATGAGCCAGTACTATCCCCCAATAACTATAAAGGCCGGTAAACCGGATCTTTTCAGAGAACAAAGCGGAAAGCAGCTGATTGAAAAGGCCGTTTTTCCCATAAAATACTACCATCCCCAGGACAATGACGATTCCTGGCATCATAAACGGCAAAACAAGCAGACTACGGCTAAACTGTTTTCCGCGAAAATTGAATCTCCCCCAGAAATAAGCGCCAGGAAGAGACAATAAAATACTGAGAGCTGCACTGATTCCCGCCTGCGACAGAGAAAAACTTAATGTTTTCCAAAACACGCCGGAACGAATAAATTGGGCTAACTTTAAGAAAAGGTCTTCCATCAGCACAAGTTGATAAAAGACATATAAAACCGGCAGATAAAAACTTAGAAAAACCAAAAAATACAAAAATCCAATTGTTGCTCTTTTTTTCATCATTATTTACTCATTGATAACATTTTCCCAGTCTGCAAGCCATTTATCTAGTTTTTTCGAGACCTGCTCCGGTGGCAAATTTAATAAACGATCAACTTTTGCGGCCACCCGGAAACTTTCAGGAAGAGCTGCATCCGAACGGACAGGGTACATAAATTGAGTTTCAGGGATGAGCTCCTGAAATTCCGTTGATAAAATATAGTCCATCAACATTTTGGCTTCTTTAAGATGAGGAGCCCCTTTTACGATGCCCGCAGCTTCGATCTGAGCATAAGCTGTATTGTTCAAGACCAGCGGTTGGTAGCGTTCCGTATTGTCATAGAGTAAATGATAAACGGGACTGGTTCCATAAGATAAAACGATGGGCGCTTCACCGCTGGTATACATTCCATACCCTTCTTCCCAGCCGGGTGCGATCGTCAATAGATTACTTTTGAGTTTCCGCCAATAATCCAGGTAACCATCTTCTCCAAAGAACGCGACTGTAGTGAGAAGGAAAATTTGCCCCGGTGAAGAAGTCAACGGATTCATGATAATGATCTTTCCCTGATATTCAGGTTTCAGAAGATCGGAAAAGGACGCCGGCGGGTTTTTCAACTTTTCACGATCATAATTAAAAACCACATAACCATAGTCAAATGGCACCAGCCGATATTGGCTGTCAAAAATCAGCTCTTTCGGAACTTTATCCAAACCTTGAGGCTGATATGATTGAAATAAACCGGCTTCTTCTGCCTTGAAGAAATAATTATTGTCCAATCCGATAACCACATCGGCAACGGGTTTTTTCCGTTCACGTATCAGTTGATTGAAAAGGGGTCCGGTATCCGAGAATGATTTAAAATCGACTGTAATTTGATAATCTTTTTTAAATTTTTCCTTGACCGTTTCGATGAGTTTCACCGGAAAACTGGAATATGTATAAACGGTTAAGGTCCGTTCCCGGGTCGAATGACATCCTGACAATAAGCTGATGAGTATAAAGAAACAAAAGAGTCTTCGCCGTATACATTGAGAAAACATGGTTATCACCGTCCACTCCTTGCTATTTAAAAAATAAAACCCCAAATAAAAGGGGTTTTTCAATATCATTTATTCTCCCTACGCCGGCATTACCCGAACAGGTTTGAGGGTATGATCTCAGCCCCGATAGGAGCACCCCTGATGTAAAATTTTTATTTATCTTAGCATATTTCTTCCCTAAATGTCAATTTTCAGAGGGGTGACGGTGTATGAAAGTTTTCGAGCGGTGATGAATCGGATAAAACTTCCGAAAGGACACGGCTAAGTTCTTCGATCTGATACGGTTTAACAACGACGCCGCAAAAGCCGTATTTACGATATTCGGCCATAATCGGATTGTTGGAATAGCCGCTGGATATGATCACTTTCACTTTAGGATCTAACTTTAATAATTTTTGAATAATGGTTTTGCCTCCCATACCACCCGGGATGGTCAGATCTGTAATGACGGCATCATAAAAGTTTTTCTTGAACATTTCCAATAATTCTGCACCGTCTTTCGCTAAATCTACTTCATAACCAATCTCCCGTAACATCTCTTTAACCCCGTTTCGAATCAGTGGATCATCATCCATAAATAAAATTCGGCCATGCCCTGGGATTAATCCCGTCCTTTTACCCCAATCTGCAGTGGTTCCCTCTTTCGCCGGCAAGTAAATATTGATGATCGTTCCTTTATTGGGCTGGGACTGTACTTCAATATATCCGTCATGCTTTTTAATGATAGCATATGAAGTAGCTAACCCAAGGCCGTTTCCATTTACTTTGGTTGTGAAATACGGGTCAAAAATGTAAGGTAAATGTTCTTCTGCAATTCCAATGCCATGATCAATGACAGATATTTTTACATATTTTCCTTCAGGGAACATCGAATCTTCCCTGGTTTTCATAACATTATGGGCCATTACCCGGATGATTCCTCCATCCGGCATAGCTTGATCGGCGTTGATCACCAAATTGTTAAGAACTTGACTGATTTGTCCGGGATCTATCTCCACCAGCCACAGATCATCATCAATCGCAAATTCGCAAATGGAATTGGAGCCGCGCAGTGAAAACTCGACCGTCGTCTTAATCAGTTCGCCGATGGAAACCACTTTTTTAACGGGTGCTCCCCCTTTGGAAAAGGTTAAAAGTTGGCGAGTCAGGCTTACGGCTCGGAAAATAGTCTCCTCCATGCTGTCTAAATATTTTTCAACATTCTTTCCTTTTTTTATCATCATTTTGGCAAATTGGGTATTGGCTAAAATTCCTGATAAAATATTATTGAAGTCATGGGCAATTCCGCCGGCCAAGATACCGATGGATTCGAGCTTTTGGGTTTTTAACATCTCTTCCTCTGCTCGACGGCGTTCGGAAATATCCCGGAAAACTAAAACTGCACCGATGATTTTCCCTTGGGTATCCCGGATGGGAGAGCCATTACTGGAAATATAATAACGATCTTTTTGATTTCGCGAAACTAACACTGTATTTTTGGTCAATCCTACCGACTGGCCGTTATCAAGAATATTTTTAATCGGATTTTCGCAGGGTTCTTGGGTGTGGTCATTCACGATATGAAAGATTTGGGACAAATGCTTACCTAAAGCTTCCTCCTGATTCCAACCGGTTAAACGTTCGGCAACCGGATTGATGAGGACCACATTACCCTGAATATCGGTGGCAATGACACCATCACCGATAGACCGAAGGGTCACGGCTAATCGTTCATTCTGAGCTTGCAATGCTTCTTCCGTTATTTTCCGCGCAGTAATGTCCCGCATAGCTCCATATACCAGTTTCAATCGCTGACCCCGGAGGTAAGGTGTGAGTGTAATCTCACAAATGATAATTTCATTAGATTTACAGCAAATCGGCACCTCAATGGTCATTCCATGGCCATTGGTTATCAGACTGTCGAACAAATGCCGCACTTTATCCTGATACATCGGATGGATCAGGGGGAACCATGACTTGCCAAGCCATGTTTCCCTGGGAAAACCGGTTACCGATTGAAAAAGATGATTGATCATGGTGAAATGACCTTTCGACGACAAGGTGAAGAAGATATCCGTTGTTGCTTCAAACAAATCTTGAAAACGCCTTTCGCTGTTTTTCAAAGCTTTTTCAGCAAAAGATTTACGGACGAACAATAGATAAATAAAACCGATATCGATTAAAAATTCAAATACTGTATGGACCCATTGATTGTTAAGCAGCAAATTGCAAAATCCATAATGGTGGCCGAGAATATCTATTAATAGTTTGGAAAAGCCAAAACAGATAACAATTCCAACAAATACCCTTCGACAGGATAGTCTTTTCATAGAATCTCCTTTACAAATAACATCATAATATAAATCTAACGTTCAAAGTACGATATAAATTTCTATTATTTACCTTTTTTTCCTTCATTTATTTGCTTGTGTTATGACTTTTTGACTTTTTGGATTGAATGTGCTATGATCTTCCAGTTAAGTATTTTTATAAACTACATACTGCTTTTCAATAATACTAACACTATTGGAGGGAACAGCCATGAGCCAAAACCCTATTACGGCCTATCTCAGTCAAACCAAACCCGAAGCGATCGATCCCGGTTTTTTAGGGTATATCGCCAATCTTACAGAAGTATCCAAAGTTTCCCCAGGAGTTGCTCGTTTGATTGTTCAGGAATTAAGCGACCAGCGGAGTAACCTTAAACTGATCGCGAGTGAAAACTATTCATCGTTAGCCACCCAATTGGCGATGGGAAACTTGCTTACTGATAAATATGCTGAAGGATATCCTCGTCATCGTTTCTATGCCGGATGCGATAATGTGGATGAGCTTGAAGCCTATGCTTGTGAACAGGCCTGTCTCCTTTTTGGCGCTGAACATGCGTATGTCCAACCTCACAGCGGTGCTGATGCTAACCTTATTGCCTATTGGGCGATTCTCAATGCGAAAATTGAAGTTCCGGCTTTGGAGCAAATGGGCGTTACCGACCCTAATAAACTTTCGATTGAGGATTGGAATAAACTCCGTCATCTACTGGGTAATCAGCGGTTATTAGGGATGGATTACTATTCGGGCGGCCATTTGACCCACGGATACCGTCACAATGTTTCTGCTCAAATGTTTGAAGCTTATAGTTACAGCGTCAGCAAAGAAACGGGGTTATTGGATTACGATGCTTTGCTTGCTCAGGCCCGTGAAGTAAAACCCTTGATCTTGCTGGCCGGTTTCAGTGCTTATCCGCGGAAAATTAATTTCCGGAAGATGCGTGAAATTGCTGATGAAGTCGGTGCTGTATTAATGGTCGATATGGCCCACTTTGCCGGACTTGTGGCAGCTGGCGTTTTCGAAGGGGATTACAATCCTGTACCCCATGCTCACGTTGTAACCACCACTACCCACAAAACCCTTCGTGGACCCCGGGGCGGTATGGTGCTTTGCAAAAAGGAATTCGCCGAGTATGTAGACAAAGGATGCCCGTTGGTGATTGGAGGGCCATTGCCCCATATGATCGCAGCAAAGGCCATCGCCTTGACTGAGGCCAACCAGCCCGAATTCAAGGCTTATGGACATAAAATTGTCGAGAATGCTAAACTTCTGGCAGAAGCCTGTATTGCTGAAGGTATGAAGATTGCTACCGGCGGAACGGACAACCATTTATTGCTGATCGATGTCACTTCTTTTGGTTTAACCGGCCGCCAAGCTGAAAGTGTTCTTCGTGAGTGTGGAATTACCTTGAACCGAAATTCCCTCCCCTTTGATGTGAATGGTCCTTGGTATACCAGCGGTTTGCGCATTGGTACGCCGGCTGTCACCACTTTGGGAATGGGCGCTGAGGAAATGAAGGAAATTGCTTCGATTATCAAGTATGTTTTGGAGAATACCAAACCGGCTGTGATCGAAAGCGGAAATAATGCCGGTAGCTTGAGCAAAGCCAAATATGTGATCGATGAGAATGTCAAACACCAAACCAGACAACGAGTGACTGCTTTGTTGGATCGCTTCCCGGTATATCCTCAGCTGGATTTGGAGTTTTTAAAAGCTCATTTTCTTTAAGTCTAAGTTCAGTATATAAATTAAAAAAGGGCTGTCCCGTTATGGGACAACCCTTTTTCTTCACGGAGGAAAACCATGAATATTCAAATATTCGGGACAAAAAAATGCGCGGAAACCCGAAAAGCGGAGCGTTATTTTAAAGAGCGGCGGATTCCTTTCCAAATGGTAAACTTGGCTGAAAAAGGCGTCAGCAAAGGGGAATTAGCCAATATCGCCGCAGCGGTCGGCGGAATTCAAAATCTCGTTGACTTCGACGGCAAAGAATACCAACGCCTTAATTTAAAATATATGGTTCACAATATTGAAACGGAAATATTGGAACATCCGTTATTGCTTAAAACGCCTATTGTCCGTAACGGCCGCCTGGCTACAATTGGGTATCAGCCGGAAGTTTGGAAGGAATGGCAATGAAATGATCAGTAAGATCTTAGGATGATTTCGTCCAGGGAACGTTTTGGAACATGATGGACACCATCCTCGCTCCGCCAATACCGGATATCCTCTCCGGCCGGTTCGATGATCACGGTTTCTTTTGGTTTGCCTAGGGCGATCACCAGCAAAATTTCGAATTGCTCCGGGATCTGAAGAATTTGGCTTAGGACCGGACGGTCAACCATTCCAATCATACAGCCACCATAACCGTCTTCCGTCGCCCCCAATAAAATGCTTTGAGCTGCAATACCATGGTCACAGCCAAAAGATTGGCTAATGTTACGGTCCCCCAAAATAACGATATAGGCTGTAGGGCGTTCTCCCTCTTTTGGTCCCGGCCAGTCCTTAAGATATCCTGCCCAGCTCAGGGTGGGAAAAATCTTTTGGTTCATCACAGGGTCCGTTGAAAGAATGTATTTCAGCGGTTGCCGGTTAGCTCCGGAGGGAGATAGACGCCCTAAATCAACCCATTGACGCAGTTTATTCGGATCGATCGTTATGGATTCATCGAAGCGCCGGTAACTTCGGCTTTTATATATCAATTCTTTCAACAATGTCCTTCCCTCTCCTTCTTTACCTTTACGCCGGTATAATTTCAATCCAATAACCGTCGGGATCTTCGATAAAATAAATCCCCATCTTTTGATTTTCATAACAAACGCATCCCATTTGACGGTGATGGGCATAAGCTGCTTCAAAGTTATCGCAGGTTAATGCCAGATGAAACTCATTATCGCCTAAATTATAAGGTTCTTTCCGGTCTCTCAGCCAGGTTAATTCTAAACGATGGGGTGTAACCTGATCCCCCAAAAAAACGATAATAAAGCTATCATCTTCTGCTGTTATCCAGCGCGTCTCCTCTAAACCCAGCGCTTCCCGATAAAAGGCCATACTCTTTTCAAGGTCCAATACATTTAAGTTATTGTGAGCAAAGGTAAATTTCATATCGTAATCTCCTCCTGATATATTTTATTAATGAACATGTCATCGTATTTTTCGCAATTTGGCGACAAAAAAACCTTCATAAAGAGCGGAAGGAATAACCGTCAAAACATAAACCATTTGTCCGGCGGGTTTACTGAGCCGTTGAACCTGTTCTGCGCCGGTTAATGAAAAATTGAGATTCTCCAGAGTGATCGTTCCGTCCAACTTTTTCAAGATCCATTCTAAAACTGCTTCATTTTCTTCCCGTAATAATGTACAAGTCGAGTAGACTAAAACCCCGCCAGGTTTTAAGGCCCAAAACGCACTTTCCAATAGTTTTTTCTGTTCTTTAGCCAATTCCCGCACCTGTCTAGAGGACCATCCTCGGTAAGTTTGAGGTGCATCTAATTGAAAGAGCCCCACTCCGCTACAAGGCGCATCCAATAAAACAGCATCAAAGTATTCATGCCATTCCGGCTCCAAGCGTTTTCCATCCCCCTGACGAACCTGGATGATCGTAGCCCCTTGACGTTCAACATTAAACCGGAGCCGTTCTGCACGGATTCCATTGATTTCATTGGCCAAAATAAATCCTGTATTTTTCATCAATGTTGCCATTTGTGTGGTTTTACTGCCGGGAGCAGCTGTCAGATCTAAAATTTTGGTCCCAGGCTGAGGTTTAAGGACCAACGGCGGTATCATACTGGATAAACTTTGGAGATAGATTCCACCTTCCTGATACAGCCGATGTTTTTCCAAATCTTTCTCCCGAAGATTTCGGACAATCAATGCGTCATCATACCACAACACCCGTTCAAACTTAATATTCTCGCTGCGGAAGATTTTCATCACTTGACGGGTGCTGTATTTTAATGTATTGACTCGTAATGTCACCGGCCGCTCACTCATAAACCCGGCATAAATTTTATCCAATACGCTCGGGTCGTAATGTTCAGCCAGCATATCAAGTAATTCTTCGGGAAGCCGTTGGTAAAGTTGCTTGTATGATTTTGCCAAGTTTCACTTCTCCATGAACATAATAATAATATTTATATCTTACCATGTCCATTCAAGAAATTCATTATGATTTCTCCTGTTTAGAAAATAAAAGAGCATCGCGGGTTGCGATACTCTTTATCCTCATTTAGCATTGCATATTCATAATTCGTCCGATGGGTCCCATCGGATCGATGATCTCTCTGATTTGAGTGTAAGGAATTTTAAATTCAAGTACGCCATATGCACCCGGCGTATACTCGTAGGGCGGATAAAAAATGACCAATGTGTCTGGAGTCAAATAATACTCTTGATCTTCAGAGACGCCTTCAAAAGGTTTTAACATCGGGATCTGGTTGGCAACGATCTGCTCTTCGATGATCCGATTGATAACCGCTTCATAATTAACTCCTGTCCGGAACAAACATTCAAACGGATACCGGTTTCCTGTTCTCAAATCAAGTGTTACTGCACTTACACCGGTTACACCATGAGCGGCCATCTCCGGATAATAATAGCTGTCAAACTTTACACTTAAAACATCATTGAGATTCACTGTCACGGTATAACTATTCGTCGCTTGAATAATACTGGTACCGGGGTCATAGTCCGGAATCGCTTCAAAGGCCGTCCTTTTAAGCGCTGTATTGACCCGTTCTCGAACCCGGCTTGATAAATTGGTAACCCGTGGATATGTTGTACTCGCCTGTTTTAAAAATGCCTTGGAATCATGGTGTTGATGTGAAGCCATCTTCTTTTGCACCTCCTTTTTATGCATCTTGCCTATACTAGCGTATGGTTGATCTGAGCAAAATGTGCGAAGAGAAATATTTCTAGAAGACAAATTCAGAGATTTTATAAATATGGCTTGATCACGTTTTTTTTCAATGATATATTAAACGAAGGCGGTATCCTTGGGAACTGCACCGGAATCTGGTAATTTAAAAATCATATCCGCTTGGATCATTCGTTGACTGAGACGGAAGCTGAAGATCAAGAACCGACTTCCTTTCGCCAGGAAGTTTTTTTATACCTGAATCCGGTGTAGTGAACAGTTTTAAAGGAACTGCACTGTATCTAAAGGAGGTTAGAAACATGTCGAAAGAACCATGTTTCGCAGGTGTATCCCAATTATCATTACGAAGCATTATCTTTGGAGCTATCGGCTCAGCTATCATCACGGCTAGTTCCATCTATGTGGCGATGCGAATGAGCGCATTACCCTGGCCTACTATCTTTGTAGCCATCTTATCAATGGCTGTTTTAAAAGGATTAGGCAACACGACGTTAAATGAAATCAACGTGACGCAAACGGCCATGTCTGCGGGGTCTATGGTTGCCGGTGGAATTGCCTTTACCATTCCCGGTCTGTGGATTACCGGAACTTGGCATGGTGATGCTTTTGCCGAACATTTTTGGGAAGTCTTTGCCGTTGCCATGAGCGGGATGATTTTGGGTTCGATCTTAACTTGGTATGTTCGATATCGATTTGTTATCAAAGAAAAACTCCCCTATCCCATTGGTCAGGCAGCAGCAGAAGCGATTATCGTCGGAGATGCCGGCGGTAAAAAATCGTTCAATCTCTTTGGAAGCATGTTTTTAGCCAGTATTTTTACATTCCTTAGAGACGGATTAGGTATGATTCCTGCAGCTTTCGGAACCATCCTTTCTCCCTTAGCCATCAGTACCGGATATATCATCGGGCTTTTGTATACGAGTGTCTGGTTTTTGGGTGGAGTGTTATCCTATTGGATCATTATTCCACTAGGTCCGACTTTCGGATGGTTTCCATCGGCTGATGCCGCAGTCAGTTTTAAGACGACGGCTGGTATTGGTTTGATGGTTGGAACCGGAGTGGGTATTTTACTATCCTATGTTATTTCTGCATTGAAAAAAAGTTCAACCGCCAAAGCTGAACATTCTGCTAAAAATGAAACTAAGCTATGTTATTCCTCTAAGACAAAAATATTTTCATGGATCGCTTTACTAATTGCCTTTGGTTTAACCATGATCGCCGGATTGGATCCGATTCCTTCCTGCCTCTTAATCCTCGGTATTTTTATGGCATCCGCGATGGCTTCCACCATCACCGGGGAAACCGGGATCAATCCGATGGAAATTTTCGGAATCATTATTTTGCTTGCTATACGATTATTTGTCAAAGTCGATACCACTCAAGCCTTTTTCATCGCTGCCGGTGTGGCTATTGCTTGCGGTTATACTGGAGATTTAATGAATGACTATAAAACCGGAGAAATTTTAGGAACAAATCCTGTGGCTCAACTCATATCGCAAATTACAGGCGGTATCATTGGAACAGTAGTAGCGACCGTCTCCCTGTTTGCGGTCATACGCCAATTCGGCGGTGTCGGTGCCGACTTCGGTTTACCGGCAGCTCAGGCTTTTGCAGTAAGCCATATGGTGAATGGTATCGGAGATCCGGTAGTATTTGGAGGGGGTTTACTCCTAGGTGCTACTCTCTATCTTTTAAAAGTTCCGGTTATGACGTTGGGTATCGGAATGTTGCTTCCCTTTGAGTTTAGTATCGCTGCTTTTCTCGGAGGTTTTATTAGGTTTGGTATTAACCGGATCAATCCCAATTATGATGAAACCGGAACCATTACCGCATCCGGTTTCCTAGGAGGAGAGGGTTTGACAGGAGTGATTTTGGCCATTTTCAAAGCCTTTACCTGATGGCTGAAAAGGAGGAAATACCCATTGAAAAAAATTATAGGCATTGATATTGGCGGAAGTACCACCAAAATCGTTGGTTTGGATCAAGGGAAAATATTCAGCCCCATGTTAGTGAAAGCGACGGATCCCATTGCTTCAGTTTATGGCGCCTTTGGAAAATTTATTAGCGCGAATCACTTAAGCATCAATGATATTGAACGGATTATGATCACTGGTGTGGGTTCGTCTTACATCACCGAACCATTGTATGGCATTCCTACTGGAAAAGTTGATGAATTCCGGGCTATCGGTGCCGGAGGCCTCTTTTTGAGCCAGCTGTCTAACGCTATCATCGTCAGTATGGGAACAGGAACCGCATTTGTCAAAGCTGATTCTTCAGGAGTACGCCATATGGGCGGTACCGGCGTCGGCGGCGGGACACTGCTGGGTTTATCCAATCGAATGCTCAATGTCCGTCATTTTGATGATTTGATCGAAACCGCGGTTGGCGGCGATTTGTCCCATATCGATCTGAACATCAGTGATATCAGTCATGATATTGTCGAGGGACTAACTCCGGAGACGACAGCCTCCAACTTCGGTAAACTCAGCGATTTGGCCACCCGGTCCGATATCGCATTGGGCATCATCAATCTCGTATTTCAAACCATCGGTATGATCGCTGTATTTGCTACCCGGATCGATCATACGACAGATGTAGTCTTAACCGGTAATTTGACGAATGTACCTCAGTCCCGGGATATTTTCAAACAACTGAGTGAATTATTTCATGTCAACTTTATCTTTCCTCCGAATGCCGAATATGCAACAGCAGCCGGTGCTGCTATCGCCTTTGCGCAAAACGGTCCATTTACAGAGATTCAAGCCAGATCTTAATGATTCTTCTAATTTATCATGATCAATAACAATGAACGACCCGGTGATATGCCGGGTCGTTGATTCATTAGTTTTCAACTCATTTTCTCCTCTATCATCGTTTCTTTTTCTCAGCTAAACCTCGACGTCTTCGATCAGATGTTTCCAATAACGCCGAGGCATATGTTGACGTTGAACTTTGGTATTATGTCGTTCCTGGATGGCGATGGCTTTAAAATAATCTTTCCATAAACGTTGATATTTCAACTCCATAATATTGGCAGGCAACGCATTTTCTTCCGGATGTTCAAGCACCAAACGAATGAGCGGATGATTTCGATCAACCCATGACAGATAAACACAGTGCGTTAGATCGTAAAAAATACCGGTTCCACGCCGAATATCATGAATCATCCAACGTTGGTCGGCGAAACGGGCAGAAAAATGCGGTGCTAAGAATTGGACAATATTATAATCAGGTTCTATCGGGCTATAAAAAATACCGTTTGGCAATTGCTGAAAGCGTACAAACCCATGATAACGGCCAATCTCAAACAAAACTTTTCGACGAAGGTAATATAACTTGTAGATGGCCGGATGATTCATATTGGTGATGACTTCCACTCCGTAACGGAATACGGTTTTTATATACTCATAGATAAGCATCTCCACTCCCGATTGCTCCGACAGAAAAGCATAGCTGATGGTGGCTGTTATCTCTTTGGAAAGGCCCTCTAATTGACGGTAAAACTTTCGGGCTTCCTCGGATATCGTTTTTATCTCCATCCCGTCGCTGAAAAGATCCGGTTGATAACGTTCAGGTGTTGTAATCTCTGAAACTTCACCATTATACGTTAAACATTGTTTGATCGCAGTTAACAATCCCTCAAAAGATCCATCATAAATATAAATCCGCATGATTCACCTTTATCATAAAAGAATTGGCTTCTTAAAACAAAGTCAATTGCTGCAATTGACTACCTTCATGATGTGTCGTAGATTCGGCCAAAAGTTTTTGGCGAATGTAAATATCATTATCGGTTTTTTCGAGATATTGGCCGTTACAGGTTATGAAATACCTGGCCCGTTTTAAAACCACCCCAAATTTCGGCAAATCAGTCAGCTTTAACGCACTAAAACGACGCGCTGCCACAATTCGTTGAGCCGATTGAAGACCGACACCGGGTATACGAAGCAAATGCTCATAATCGACCCGGTTAATATCCATTGGAAAATGATGAAAATTCCGTAGAGCCCAACTGGTTTTGGGGTCCAACTCCGTATCCAAAAAGGGATGATCGGAATTAACAATTTCATCAGCTCTAAATTTATAAAATCTCAGTAACCAGTCGGCCTGGTATAAACGGTTTTCCCGTTTAAGGGGCGGAGTTATCCCCGTAGGTAACAATGGATTGTTTGGATTGACCGGAATATAGGCTGAATAATACACTCGGCGCAATCGTACCTTTTGATATAATTTCTCCACCATGTTCAAAATTTGAAAATCAGATTCGGGCGAAGCCCCAACGATCATCTGAGTACTTTGACCGGCAGGTGCAAAAAGCGGTGCTGAGCGTAAAACCTTTCGTTCATCCTGGAACGCTTGGATTTGGTTTCCGATATAGGCCATTGGCACTAAAATATCTTCTTTCCTTTTATCAGGAGCCAGTTTTTTTAGACCCTGCTCCGAAGGGAGCTCAATATTGACGCTCAACCGGTCGGCATAACAACCGACTTCTTTCACCAACTCCCGACTGGCTCCCGGGATGACTTTCACATGGATATATCCGTTAAAGTTGTGCTCAATACGAAGGCGCTTAATGACTTGGAGCAATAGTTCCATAGTATAGTCTGGACTTTTTATAACACCTGAACTCAAAAAGAGGCCTTCAATATAATTACGGCGGTAAAAATTGATGGTTAGATCCACCAGTTCATTCACTGTAAATGCTGCTCTGGGAATATCGTTACTCCGTCGGTTAATACAGTAAACGCAATCATGGATACAATAATTGGTAAAGAGTAATTTTAACAAGGATATACAACGTCCGTCAGCGGCCCAGCTATGGCAGATGCCTAATGGCGCTTCGGAAGCATTGCCCAATCCATTGGGCGTATTTTGACGATTGCTCCCGCTTGAGGCACAGGAAGCATCGTATTTGGCAGCTGCAGCTAAAATCGTAAGCTTATCCAGAATGTCCATGATCATTTCCCTTCACAAACATATGTTCTGCAATTATTATATCACGAACATATGTTCGTGACAACCATCAGCCGAATTAAAATACATCCTGTTTTGTAAAGCAGAGCCAGGCAATTCCATAAAAAATCAATAAATGAATGATAACGATCACCAATGACTCAAAGAGGGTAAACGCTGAATCTGTTGCATTCCATTGGGCAAATTGGGATAATCCGGTATGGTGAAAAAGAAAAAAACGACTCAACCCGGAAGTGCCGAGCTGATTGGCAATTTCTGAGCCAAAGATCATTAAAAAGAAAGTGATACCGGTGGCCAAAGCGACACTTTTGAACAGTGCAGAAATCATAAAGGACAACCCTGCATAGATTCCGATCTCTACCATCCGCAAAGCGTAAAGTTTTAACACCATCGGCCAAGGGCTTCCGTTCCCCTTCTCCCCTGTCGAAAATACGGATGGCTCAGTCACATCCTGCGGTTGAAAAATTAGATTTAGAACCATCGAACATATGAGTAGAACCACTAACAGGAGAAGAGAAAAACTCAATACTGCACAGAATTTAGCCCAAAGAATCGTCGAACGGCCAGCAGGGCGGATGAGTAACAGTTTGATGGTACCCCATTGGAATTCGTCAGCTATGGTCCGACTGGCCAGAATCACGGCAATCATCGCAATAAAAATACTTAACCAGGATTGGCTGGCAACAGCCTGCCAATATCCGATATAAAAAGGATTGTACCACCGATCCAATGCAAAAGTTAGAAAAATCAGTGCAATTAATCCCCCGCTCATCACCAACGTACTGGTACGATAGAGCATTTTCAAATTTTCATTCCATATTAATCGGACCAGATAACGCATCATCCGTATCCTCCATAAATAAATCTTCTAACCTCCGGTTTTCAGCGGCAATCCCATAAACAGCAATTCCGGCTTTGACCAGTGACTCATTGATCAAAGCTGTCATTTGGGCATCTGCTTGGATCTTTAAGACTCGTTTTGTCACCTCTAAATCAACTTCCGGAAATTTTTCATGAATAACGTCGAATGCCTGTTGGGGTAAATTGACTTCAAACAGCCGGTTTTTGATATCATCCCCTTCCAGATTTCGGACGCTGACCATCCTTCCTTTGCTTATGATACCCACCCGATCGCACATCATCTCCATCTCTGCTAAGAGATGACTGGAGACTAAGACCGCCACCTTTTCCCGTTCAGCCAAATATCGTAAGGTTTTTCTTAATTCCCGGATACCCACCGGATCCAGGCCATTTGTCGGTTCATCAAGGATCAATACGGTAGGTTGGTGTAACAAAGCTTGGGCTATCCCCAGACGTTGTTTCATCCCCAATGAATAGGTTCTTGTTTTGGCATGGATAAAACTTTCCATATTTAAACGGTCTACAATTTCGTCAATACGATCTTTACTTACACGGCCGGAGAGATTGGCATAATGAACCAGGTTTTGGTAACCGGTTAAAAAATCATAAAATACAGGAGTTTCGATTATTGCCCCTACCTGTTCAATCGCATGTGAGAATGACTTTTTTAACGAATACCCATCGATCACGATTTCGCCCTTAGTCATGGCGATCAAACCGACCGCCAGGCGAATAAGGGTTGTTTTACCGGCTCCGTTCGGGCCCAATAATCCAAACACTTCGCCAGGATAAACGCTGAAACTGACTTCATCCACCAGTTGTTTCGAACCGATTCGTTTGGAGACCTTTCGGAAATGAAGTCCTGCTTCCATCTTAAAACTCCTTTAAAAAATTAAACAATGGCATCCTTAGTATGCCATTGTTTTCAAAGGCTCATCAGGGAGAAATGGATGGATTCTTTTGGTAAAACCCCATCGCATGTCTTAAGTGAAAATACTATATAATACACTTATCCCCCAGGATTGAGTCAGATGATAATCACGTTATGGAGGTCAAAGGATGGAAAACCACGCTACTTTTGCCGGAGGATGTTTCTGGTGTATGGTCAAACCCTTTCAAAACCAGCCAGGTGTCTTGGAAGTTCAGAGCGGGTATACCGGAGGAACGATTGCTAATCCCAGTTATGAACAGGTCTGTTCAGGAAAAACCGGCCATGTTGAAGCCGTCGATATTCTCTACGATCCGGATCAGATTTCCTATGAACAACTTTTGGATATCTTTTGGAAACAAATTGATCCGACTGATCCGGGAGGACAATTTGCTGATCGCGGCGCCCAATATCGAACAGCCATCTTTTATCATGACGATGAACAGCGCAGGTTAGCCGAATTATCAAAAGCTAAACTGGAGCAATCGGGGCTATATGATCATCCAATAGCAACTCAAATCCTTCCTGCCATGCCTTTTTATCCTGCCGAAACGGAGCATCAAAACTATTATCTAAAAAATCCGGGACATTATGAACGGTATCGTATCGGATCAGGAAGGGCAAAGTATCTTGAAGAACATCCTGTTACTTGTCCTCTCTTCTCCGATGTCCGGAAAGACAAGTCTGACTACAGCAAAGCCATTAAAAAACTTACTTCCAATCAATATCGAGTAACCCAAGATAAGGATACTGAGCCGCCCTTCCAAAATGAATACTGGAACCATTGGCAACCCGGTCTTTATGTCGATGTGGTCTCAGGTGAGCCCTTGTTTGCTTCTCTTGATAAATTCGATGCTGGTTGCGGCTGGCCTAGTTTTACGAAACCCATAAACCCTGATTCCATCACCGAACATCCTGATCATAGTTTCGGAATAACCCGGACAGAGGTACGAAGTTTAAAAGCAGATTCCCATTTAGGCCATGTATTCGATGACGGTCCGGGACCTTTTGGACTCCGGTACTGCATTAACTCTGCTGCACTCCGGTTTATCCCTCTTGAACAGCTTGAATCCGAGGGATATGGAGAATATTTGAAGTTATTCAATAAAAAATAATCAACCGCAGATGAAGAATGAACCGCTAACACTGTTCATAAGTTTCATCGAGAATCACCGAAAGGAGCGGTTTTTGTGAGCGGACATTCTTTCAGGATATGGCGGTTCTTTGATGGACTGCTAGAACGGTTTTTCAGCTTTTTTGGCGGCCTTTTGTTTGGCCAATTTCCTCATTTTTATGCTCAATATCTTCAACGCTTAGGCGGTCATCTTGAGGAAGCCCGCTTGCAATTAACCCAATACACTCAAGCTGCAAACCTTCATCATCTTTCACTTGAGGAGTATATACGGATCCATTTGGACTCTAGTAACAGTATCTTTAACTCCTCAGGAAAAATCATCGCCGATCTAGTAAAACGATTTGAGATGTTGGAAAAAGCCTATTTGGCCCTTAGGGAAGCTCCACCTTTATGGCGAGGGTGGGTCTTTATCCATTATCGGGAATCTGATATCATCTTGGAAACTCTTAAAGATTTCACGCCAGGCTTTCCGATAACCTGGGAGGGTTTATCTTATGCCGTCATCGGTATAATCTGCTTTTGGGGAGTTTATTATCTTATCAAACAATTGTTTAAATATGCTTTCAAAAAGAGTAAAACTCTGCCTTCATCCTGTGGTCTTAAGTCTTATTAAAAAGCCGCCGGATATTATGGTCCGGCGGCTTTTCACATTTAATAAAATCGACTATAACCATTCAGATTTAAATGATAACCATTAACGGCGATAAACATTTTTAAGCCAAGCCCTGGTATCGACAGCCGGAGCCACCAGTTTGTTCTTTAAATGTTCATATTTACTCCCTCTTGAAATCAGTGTTTCGTTGACAGTTTCACCTTTTAAAATTTCTTTCAGTTTGCCTATGACTGTATCCGTTTCAAAGAACCGGCAAGAGAAAAGATCAAAATAAGCTTGGTTGGAATTTTCATAGTAATGCAAACTGATGTGGCTTTCAGCGATCATGGTTAAGATGGACGTCACCCGCTCGTCATCAACCATGCTTTTCACTACAATCGGCCGGATAATCGGGGTCATTCCGATTTCAAATGGCATCGTGTCAAAAAGGTCAAATAGTTCATCCAATGTTTTGGGACCGTTGTAATTTTTAATGTCCATAAACAGATGGGGTCCAAAATCCAAATCCCGATTGATCTCGATTTTCGGTTGATAACATCTTCCTCGTTCACGTTTAAGGCAATATGAAGTCACAATTTCAGCTGGAAAAGCTTCTTTTAATAAATGCTTAAGCTTCTCCTCGTCAATAGGTTGCGGCGATAAAACATCCACAAAATAGGTTTCCCGGAACGAAAATGTATGAATCGTAAAATGGCCGCCGGCTAAAAAAACAAAGGCACTGATACCGCAATCCTCTGGAACCACTCCATTGTAATAGGGCAAGATGAACGGCGGCATCACAGTTTTCAATCCCAGCTTTTGAGGTATTTCTTCCAATGCTTCGTAAACTAGCATAATGTCATCTAAACGCGATCGATACCCATGAAAAGCGTCTAAAATGATATGATTCATCCATTTGCTCCTTTTCTTTAGTCTATTTTAAAAATCCAAATATTTCAAAGAATAAACGTATTTTATTATATCGATTTCAGCAATTACGTCAAGATCTTTTCCTATTTATTGATTGCTGTCGAAATTTTTCAATCTCATAAAATTTGCGGTTAAACAGGATAGATTTATCTTCCGGTTTGACTGCTGCAGCCCGTTCGTTATACTCAATCGCTTTTTCTAGGTCCCCTAACCAATAATGGATGACTGAAAGTTCTATATTAGGTATATACCCCCAATAATCATTAAAATAAAATCCCCAATTCTCTTTCGGTTGATTTAAGCGAGAAGCCAAATCAAACCAAAAAAGAGCACGTTGATAATCTTTCCGGGCTTTATAAAGATATCCGATTTCACAACAATGTTCAGCACGGGGTAAATCATATCTGAAGCTGGCAAGAAAACTTTGAAGAGACTTTTCAAAATCTCCTAATACGTTATAAATCTTTCCCAAATAAAAACAGGCTTTAATATTGTCTTCTACCCATCCTTTTCCCTCGTTTAGGAATTGCTCCAAACGTGCAGCTGATTCCGGATATTCCTGATGATAATAGAGTTCCATTCCATAATATAAAAGAGATCGTGAGGAGAGCGTTTTTCCAGCATTCAACTGTTTCTGATAGATCTCTAAATTGCGTCGGCTTACACCATGATTTAATTTACAATGGGTGATCTTCACAGGGGCATGGATGATCTTTCCAGAGGGCTGGATATATTCGTGGACCGGTTCCTGCCATCTAAAATGAGCATTACGGCGCAATAACCTTTCCCGATAATACGTCAGTGCAGGACGGCCCGAACAATCCAGTCCTGTCTGATAAGGCATCATCACCACATCAACATCCGGTTCAAGAGTTTGCTTTAATTGAAGAAATGCTTTCTGATCTTCATCTCGGATCCGATCATCAGCATCCAACCATAAAATATAATCCTTCGTGGCTTTACTGAAGGAATAATTTCGTGCTGCGGAAAAATCGTCTATCCATTCAAAATCATAAATTTTATCGGTATACCGTTTGGCGATCTCCTTCGTTTGATCAGTAGAGCCTGTATCCACGATGATGATTTCATCCGCAATATCTTTTACTGATTCCAGACATTCTCCTAGGGTTAAGGCTTCATTTTTAACAATCATACATAAACTGATCGTGACCATCTGAATCTCCTCTTTACCGTTGAAAATTTATAAGAAAAGCCCTCCGAAGAGGGCTTCTCTTTTATTAACTTAAGCGGATAATCCGAATCGATGCATTGACTTGTTCCTGAGTACCGCCAACTTCTTCTTCCAAATCAACTGTGTTGAATGAAGTGTGACTGCGGACAGTTAAGACTGCAGGAGCTGTTATTAAGATGATCACCCGTCCGGTATTTTGAATGTTGGCGCCACCGACACCGTAGATAGAGCCAGGAATCAATTCATCATCGAGGAATAATGCGAATTGAGAGACTCGGTTAGCCAGGACCATAAAGGTAATCTCATAAACTCCGCTTTCATTGATGATAATGTCGGTACTTCCCGGAGTATGTTCGATACCGCCGACAATTAATCCATTGTTGCTGAACGGTACGTTTTCTTCAGGGGCTAAATTCAAGACTTCAACGGCATTATAAATGTAAGCATAAGTCGCCGGGAATCCAGCTCCAGTAGCACCTGTAGGTCCAGTTGGTCCGGTAGCTCCGGTGGCACCAGTGGCTCCAGTCGGTCCTGTAGGTCCAGCAGGTCCAGTGGCTCCAGTCGGCCCTGTAGGTCCAGCAGGTCCGGTAGCTCCAGTCGGTCCCGTAGGTCCAGCAGGTCCAGTGGCCCCGGTCGGTCCAGCAGGCCCGGTTGCGCCAGTCGGTCCTGTAGGTCCAGCAGGTCCGGTAGCTCCAGTCGGTCCTGTAGCACCAGTAGCTCCCATTGCTCCCGTAGGACCAGTGGGTCCAGTCGGGCCAACAACGTCTACCGGTATCCGAAGAAGAATTTGCTGCACTTGATTGATTAAATTCAATAAAGGAATAATCTGATTACACAAATCAGTACATGACAATAATTGCGTTAATAATTTATCGACAATCACACCCAATGCATTAAGAACGCAAAGAATATTATCCTCCGCTAAACACTCAAGGGCTAAGTTAATATCTTTTAAAAGAGTTTCCCGAAAATCACTTGATACTTTTAATCCAAGGATTGCATCTCGTATTTTAAGCAATAGGCCTTCTAAATCAGGAAATTTGGAAGTGCTTTTTTTCATTACATCACCTCCCGTGATAATCCCATCATACGCAGAACGTTTCAAATTTGAGATATTGCATAAGACATTTCCGGATAAAGTTGCCTTCTGAATAAAAAAACCACAGAAAAATCTGTGGTTTAATGTTATCTGTCTTCTTCATGATTTTTTATTATATTCTTTCTTCTAAGTGAAAATAGTGAATTATCTCACTGAAGTCACTAACTCTAATTGACACCATTCAGCTGCAACAAAATGAATATGGGCAACAATAATCTGCTCCAGACATCCGGGGAAACATTGGCGAGCCGGTTTTAAATGATGATCGATCTTTATATCTAACACATGATTTTGGACATGGGTAAATGGTCCAGGAGACAATCCCGGGATGTCGACATTTAACGTAAACGGGACGTCTTCCGATAAAAAACGCAAGATATTATCGGGATTGACATAAAAGATTTCTTTTCGGATAATGCCATCTTTAATAATCTTATCTTTGAACACTCGATCCGTGGATTTCAGGATATGGGCCTTAATCCGATCAATTTTAATCGCATTGATACATGTTTTATTAGCTAACACCAATTGTCCAACAGTTTCCCCGACTACTTTTAAACTCTTAACAGTCTCGGTTTCTATCTGGAGGTCCTTAGGCGATTGTATCGGTGAATATGATATATTCATGTAGATACCTCCATTTCAGATTGCTTCTATTGCATTTTATCAATTTATCTGAAAGAGGTACCTCTTCATTATGAACAAATTTCCCTAAACAACTTCTTCAACCGGGAGTCCGTTGACAGAACGCACATAAGCATCAATGGCTTCTGCAGTCTTTTTTGATAGGTTAACGGCTTCAACCACTGTCTTAGCCCCCGTAACCACATCACCAGAAGCAAATACTCCAGGCCGTGTGGTACGGCCAATGGAATCAGTGATGATTAGGCCATGATCACTTGTTCGAATACCTTCGGTTGTACTGACAATATTATTCAGAGGGCTTTGGCTGATGGCAATGATCACCGAATCAGCCTTAAACAGATTTCTATCATCACCTGTTACATATTGCTTTTGACCATTTGCATCGATGGCTTCGGAGACTTTGGCATAAATTACTCCTTCGTCAACAAATTCAACCGGAGCAGCATAAAATTGAAATTTGACTCCATCGATTTTGGCATATTCATAATCAAACTTGTTCGCTGTAATATCATTTTCACCCCTGAAAAACAATACCGTAACTTCCCGACTCCCTTTACGAATAGCTGTTCTAGCCACGTCCATCGCCACGTTGCCTGCTCCAATGATTGCCACCGATCGTCCTAAATCATAGACATCAGGATTTTTCAAATAATTGATGGCATAATGAACATGTCCCAGACTTTCTCCCTTAATTTTCAAAATATTCGGGCGCCAAACGCCGGTTCCGATGAAGATAGCCTGATAACCGTCGCGAAACAAATCATCAATACTGAGAGCCTGTCCAATAAGGGTATTAGGGCGGATTTTAATATTCATCTTCAGCAGCGTTTGCTTTATCTTTTCTAAAACCGATTTAGGTAATCGGAAATCAGGAATTCCATATTGCATAACTCCACCGATTTTTTCTTCCGATTCGAAAATGGTAATATCATACCCTTTAAGCGCCAGGACAAAAGCTACGGTGATACCAGCAGGTCCGGAACCGATGATTCCAATTCGGAAACCATTCTTTTCAATGGGTTGAATTGAAGCCTTGTCTAAATAATATTCGGAAATGTAATTCTCAATGGAACTAAAATGAATAGGACTTCCCTTCTTTTGTAACACGCAATGTCCTTCACAAAATCGCTCATGAGGGCAGATTAAAGAGCAAACAACCGACAATGGATTATTAAGAAACAGTTTTTCGCCTGCTTGCTCAATATGTCCTTGGACAAGAAGTTGAATCACTTCATTCACCGGCGTACCAACTGGACATCCTTTTTTACATTGAGGGACCTTGCATAATAAACAGCGATTGGCTTCTTCAATAATATGCTTACTCAATGGTTTCTCCTTCTTCAATTTATATTTTATTAAGTGCAATGTATCACAGCTTGAAAGCTAAAGTAAAGTTTCATTTTCCTAACAAGCTCGTGATTGTCTTCACAAGAACAAAGCCTATAAATGATTCCCTAAAATAAAAAACCCAGGCAATAACCTGGGTAATCTATTATTTACTGTACGTTATCCTCTGAAGACTGGTGCATCGCTCGGAGAAAGTAGTTAAACCGATCCGTTTTGTTAGGACCAAAGGTATTTTCAAATCGAAGTATGCCATAGCCTTTGGCAAACACTCTCACTTCTTCATATATTCCGCCAGGCATATTTGCCATAGGCACTCGATAGCGTACTGTAAGGGTTTGAATATCTTTCTCAAAAACCTTTTCAGATCCTATGGTGATAATTTCAGCGGTTAATGACTGGCTTTGTCCGTTGACAGTGACTTCCTGTTCCCAACGGTTCCCCTTTTTTAAGGGTAATGTTAACATCTTTAAATATGGAATGCGATGGGGAAATGGTGAACCTGATTCCAAAATTTCTTCATAAACGCTGTCCTGTGTAAAATGATATTTGAGCTCAAAATGAAAATTAGCAGTGGATTCACCATCGGACATATCGGCCACCTCTCCCTCCAAGCGATATATAGTACGAGGAGGTTCTTCTTGGCTCCGTTGAGACATTAAGGTCATTCGACACCCATACTCCGCCATTCCGTCATATTCCCAGACAGTTTCGGTAGATTTGGGAAAATAGGCGAGCAATTGGTCTGAGGGTGTATCCACATTACTTTTTTTCGTAGGAACAGATGGGGATGACCTTTTGCACCCGGAAGTTCCAAGAAGCAATAGGATAAGCAAAACTGCCACTCCCCGTTTGAACATCACAGATCCTCCTTTAGAAGAAGATGCCCTCAGTATCCCCTTGATCATCGTTTAATATTCCAAACAGATTAGGAATGGAAGACAATGGCAAATCCGGATTGAATGGACTTCAGGCTGGCTTGATAAAGCACAATACATACATAGGATTCAACAGGATATTGTTGCCAAAGCGCTCCACCTTCCGGATGTTCACAGGCTTTTAAAAACTCATCAGGCTTAAAATGGAATTCTCCTTCCAATTGCAAATATTTGGCGATGTTCCGGCATTCGTCCCGAAGCCGGTATGATGAGCCAATCATATCTCCCGGGATCTCTAATTCAATATCCGGAAAAATCACCGTTTCAAAATCAACCGGAAGATAAAATCCGAGACAATCGCTGTGAAATAGCAAATGGTCAAAATGATGCGTTTCAGCAGACAATCCCAAAGTATCGATATAAGTATGAAAACTGTTATCTTCTTCAAAGGGTTCACCGTAAACGGGTTTGGGAAGTTCCTCATAGAGTGCAATATGAGCAGCCAGTCTTTTAAGATAATATAGCCCTATATACTCCATTCTGACTGTCCAGGAATCGCCATTGGCATGGGACGGTTCTTTATAAGTTGGATGACCTTCAGCCTGCAATGCCTGGTTTAATCTTTGGAATATCTCTGAAAAGTAGATAAACTGGTCATTATCACCACAGCGCTTTAAATGCCCCAAAATACCTACAGTAATTTTAAAACCCACCAATCATCCCCCCAATACTGTTGGGATTAAAGAGAAGGCTTCTTGAAATTATTTTCTGAATGTCTCACCTCCTGCCAAAAGCATTAATATGATAAATCATATTATAATCCATAGAAACGAAGGTGAGCTTATTGAAAAAATCAATGCGCATACTCCTGATTAGTCTGGTTCTCAGTGTGATGATCATTGGAGTTGCGGTAGCGGCGCATGCCAACCCCAGTATTCAATGGCATACTGAAAATGTTTATTATGACAGTCCTGGAAAGTTAATTATTGAGGGATATTTTTATAACAATGGCACCCGCCCGATATATTGGATCGATAGCCATAGGGTGCAAGTTTACTTTCGAACGCATGATCAAGAATGGTGGTTACAGGTAGAAACGATCTTTTATGATTTTAATCTTACGATACGTCCGGGGGAAGCAAGTTACTGGAGATTACAAATCAACGATGTTGATTATCAAGATTTCGAATATTGGTTGGTTCATTGGGAAACCAATTTTCGATACCTTTAATCATTTGCTTATGGATTGAAAAAGTTTCAATAATATCTAAACTAACCTCTACTTATATCCGACAATTATAATAGATAGTTTAAATATTAAAGGAGGTTGTTTCCAATGAGCAAGGAACGGGATCAACAATTGCTCGAGGCATTAAAAACCATTTGTCAAAATGTTTATATGCGACCTACTCCTGTGGATGTGCAATCGCTAGAAAGCATGATGGGCGCTAATGTTTTTGATCTTTCTCATTCTTTAAACAACCTCCAGCGAGATGGTTACATTCGTATCCATGTTGGTAAACCAGGAGAACCGAGTCAAGTCGAACTTTTACGTAAATAATTCACCAGGTCGGCATCTAGCCGGCTTTTTCATTTTAGGAAACCTCGTCTTTATATTCCCTTTCTCTTAAAAGTTTTTGCAAAACTTCCGAAAGTTCATCCAATTTATACGGTTTACTGACATATGCTGCAAATCCAAACTTCTGATATCCAGAAATCACCGGATCCGTAGCGTATCCACTGGAAACAACCGCTTTGACATTCGGATCGATTTTGAGAAGTTGGTCGATGGTTTCTAGACCGCCCATTCCTCCAGGAACTGTCAGATCCAAAATAACAACATCAAAAGGATGATTTTCTTCCAACGCTTGGCAATAATATGCTATGGTTTCTACACCATTCTTTGTTGTCACCACACTGTATCCCAAACATCGGAGACTTTCTGCGATCACATTTCGGATCATTTCTTCATCATCCATCAGCAAAATATGTCCGTGAACGATGGGTTCTGAGTGTATTTCATCCGTATTGGGCTCTCTTTCAATCTGAGTCTGGGATGCCGGAATATAAACCGTAAACTTACACCCTTGTCCCGGAATGGAATCCACTTCAATATAACCGTCATGTTTACGAATAATCGAATAGCTTAACGCCAAACCAAGACCACTGCCTTCCGGTTTGGTTGTGAAAAATGGATCAAATACCTTGTCAACAATTTCTTCCGGGATACCGGGCCCTTGATCTTTAAAGATAATCTTCAAGTAATTCCCGGGCTTATACAACAATTTATCGGTGATGACCACATTTTTGGCAATGACTTTAAGAATTCCCCCATCTTCCATCGCTTGTTTCGCATTGAGGGTTAAATTGGTGATCACTTGAGATATCTGAACGGGGTCAAATTCAGCATTCCAAAGATTTTTTGAAATAGAAAAAACGCATTTGACTTTAGAACCCCTAAGGTTAAAGTTGACGGTATCTTCAATCAATTGGGCTATAGAGCCTAAACGTTTAACCGGTGCGCCTCCTTTTGAAAATGTAAGCAGTTGACGTGTCAATTCACTGGCTTTCAACGAAACATCGATGACCTGATCCAGATGACGGTCAACCTTTTTCCCCTTTGCCAGCAACAACTTGGCTAATTGAATATTGGATAAAATTGCCGCCAAATAGTTATTGAAATCATGAGCGATACCACCGGCTAAAATCGCCAAGGATTCATACTTTTCCGTCTTTTGTAAGGTTTCCTGCAGCAATTTCTTATGTGTAACGTCTTCGAAAACGATGACCATACCCATCAATTGCTGATCCAAAGGATTAATTAACGGAGTGCAATATAAGCGGATCTGAACTTCATTTAAGGTTTTGGTGACCAATACTGCATTTTCAATGGCCACCGGTTGACGTGAGGCCAAACTCTGATTTATCAAATAGTCATAAGATTCGCTGGATTGATCGTCCATCACATAAAACCATTCAGATAAATACTTATTTTCAACTTCAGCAGTAGTCCATCCGGTTAATTTCTCTGCACGCCGGCTAAACATGAGCACCTTCCCGTGGAGGTCGGTGGCAATCACGCCTTCCTCAACGGAGGCCAATACGGTGGCCAAAAATTCACGCTCCGCCGTAATCATCAATTCCGCTTCTTTCCGTTTGGTGATATCGGAAATAAAGACGATGATCCCTTCTTTAGAAGGATAGACTCTGTTCTCAAACCAATGACCGTCGTTTCCAAATTGACTTTCGAAAATAACCGGTATTTGCTCGTGCAATGTTTTATGGTATTGCTCGTACAAGAAAGTACCTTTCCATTCGGGGAAAACATCCCAAATTTTCTTATGGATTAGTTCTTCCCGTTTGTATCCCAAAAGTGCGCTTCCCGATTCATTCATATACAAATACCGGAAATTATGATCCAATGCATAAAAACCATCGGTTATCCCTTCGATGATATCCAATATCTGCTGTTCGGTCCGTTCCAAAGACCTTTTGATCAACACCCGATCGGTAATTTCCCGGATGATAACGGTCAGACTGTCGCCATTGGGATAGACATCGAAATGATACCATTTATCTTCCGCTTCATCCCCCATTTCAAAACTGAGCTGACTCTGATCTTGAAATGCTTTTGAAAGATTATCATAAAGAAGACCAGAACGCATATTAGGTAATAATTCCCAGAGCGTTCGCCCAACCGGTGAAGATTCCAAGCGAAACGGTAATAAATCAATAGCATTTTGATTGACAAATGTAATCCGCCAATCCGAATCCAAAATCAAAAAACCATCATGAATACTATCGAGAATATCATTGATTTTTTGATGAGCATCTTGAAGAAATCCTTCAGTTCTTTGAAAAGATTTCCTTGCATTTTCATTAAGTTCGGCCATTTGATGATACTCATAATCTAATGGCATATCAGCAGATGAATTATGAAGCATCAACAACCGGTCCATATTTTGAGATATTTTCCGTTTTATCCGGTTACTAATCGAGAAATAGATCAATCCTAACAGACTGAGCAAACCAAGGACAATCATCCCAAACTGGATGTCGGTTTTAAATAAAAAATTCAAATTTAAACCGGCAAAGCTATATCCGATCACCACATTGTTCAACATAACCGGTTGTTCGCACTTTAACATCCAACAATGTCGCAGTTTGGAATAATACAATGTAATGATAGATTTCTGGATCTTCAAGGCATATCGTTTGGTTTTTCCCGAAAATAATTCATTGGCTATCAAATCATGGTTAAAAACAGTTTCATGATATGATTTGCCCGACATTGCTACAATCCGGTTCATTTTTTTTAAATAAAAACCGGCAAAAAATTGCTCCGGATGAGATTTAACTATCGATTGTATCAAGGGATTTAAAGTGGATTGAATCTGTTCAGGTTTCAATGATGTTTCAGAGAAGATATGGGGGATTTGACGAACAAAATCAGAGATTTGATTAGTCATCCTTTGGAGGTTATCACAACTGATTTTGAAAGAATAATTCCAAAAAACCGTCATCACAAGGACAGAAGCAAAAATAATATAAAGAAACGTAAAATAAGACTGGATTTTTTGGATCTCCCTTATCAGCGTTTTCTTCATTATTTAGCACCCACCGGGAATGATTGACTGCAATAATATATTCGTTAATTTTTTACGAAAACCTCTTTAAAATCAGCATTTAAGAGCATAACTGAAAAATAAGGACAAAAATCGTTTCCATAGGACAATAACTTTGATATTTTGATTTTTACGAAAAAGCCCTCACCGGATAGGCCATTGGAACATATGGTATAAATATATAGTCAAAAATCCTGTGACTTAAGGAGGCGTATATATTTGTTCCGTTCAAAAAGACTGATCACAACCTTTTTGTGCATCACACTAGTACTAGTGTCAATATTTAACGGCAATCTTCTTTATGCATCCCGTCCCGAACTGAAGATCGCCGGTCAGTTTGGATTGGTCTATGCGCCATTGATGATCGCTGAAAAGCTTCAAATCTTTCAAAAACACGGATTAACGCCTATTTGGAAAGAATATGGGTCCGGTGCCGCTGTTCGGGAAAGCTTAATTTCCGGAGATGCGGATGTGGGTTTTATGGGAATTCCACCATTTCTAATTGGCTGGGATAAAGGATGCGATTGGAAAGTTTCCATGGGATTTGTAGTCGTTCCAGTCGGCTTGGTAACCAATGACCCTCGTATTAAAAGTTTAAAAGATTTCAAACCTGCCGATAAAATTGCTGTCCCATCACCAGGAAGCGTCCAACATATTTTATTATCCATGGCTGCCAAAAAAGAGTTGGGAAACCCTACCGCCCTTGATCAAAATCTGATCGCTTTACCCCATCCTGATGCTGCCGCTTCCCTCATTTCCAAACGGGGGATCGTTGCCCATTTCACGACTCCACCCTATCTTTTTGAGGAATTGGAGCAATCCGGTTTTCATCTGGTCACTGACGATGTAAGAGCCTTTGGAACCCGGTTCAGTTTTAATGTCGGGGTTGTCACTTCTAAATTTCACAATCGCCGGTCTGTTCACTATCGGGCTTTTGTCAATGCAATCGAAGAATCCATGGCTTGGATTAACCAAAATACTAAAAAAGCAGCCGAATTGCTGGCTCCCGAATTCAAACTCAGTCCGGAAAAAACCTATAAATATATGACTTGGCCTGGAATGGAATACACCACCAGAGCCTTAGGATTAATGGGTTTTGCCAAATTTATGAAAGAAGCCGGTTATATCAAAAAAGTACCGGCCGATGTGAAAGAAATTATTTGGGAAAACGTAAAACTTTAAGGAAAATGCCATGAACAACACACAATCGAATACAATCTTCAAAACCATACGACAATTTATATTCATCACCATCTTGCTGGCAACGTGGGAATTGAGCGTACGCCTTTGTGATCTTCCCAGTTTACTATTTCCCTCCTTTGCCAGCGTCATTCAAAGCTTCATTGCCCAAACCCTCAACGGGGAATTGATCCATCGTATGATATTTTCTCTCTATCTGATCGGCATTGGACTGAGTATCGCTATTATCAGCGCTATGATTATCACCGCCTTATCCGTATGTATTCGCTGGATCTCGGAATGGGTTCAGGTACTATTGGCTATTATGCATCCACTGCCGGGAATCGCCATATTGCCCATCATCATTCTTTGGCTTGGTACCGGACCCCAATCCATTATTGCCGTCATTACCATTTCAGCCATTTGGCCGGTCATCGCCAACTTAAGCATTGGCCTACGTTCTATCCCTCCAACTCAAATTGAAGTTGGAAGAAATCTTGGATTAAACCGGTTTAAACTGACTTGGTTCGTACTACTTCCCGGGGCATTTCCGCATATCTTGAGCGGGTTGAGAATTGCATGGGCCCGTGCTTGGCAGGCGGCAGTAGCTGCAGAGATGGTTTTTGGAGCCTCAGGTGGCGAAGGCGGTTTAGGATGGTTCATTTACAAAAAACGGTTTTTTCTGGAGACAGCCGATGTATTTGCCGGTATGATCGTGATTGTGCTCATTGGTTTGCTCATTGAGAGGGTCGGTTTTGAATGGATTGAAAACATAACCGTTCGCCGCTGGGGAATGACCACCCATGGATAGGAAGGAGTTGACGGTTTCGTGGAGGAACTTATCCTGAACCGTTTAAGCAAGCATTTTTTGGTCAATCGTAAAACCATTCAAGTCTTTGAAGATGTAAGCCTTTCCATTAAACCGGGGCGATTTATGACCATTGTCGGCCCGTCCGGATGCGGAAAATCCACCCTTTTGCGCTGTATTGCCGGATTTGAAGCGCCTACGTCCGGAAGTATATTGATGAACCGGAAGCCGGCCAATAAACCCGGTAAAGACCGGATGGTTGTCTTTCAAAGTTTCGATCAGCTGTTTCCCTGGATGACCGTTTTAAAGAATATCACCTATGCTCTTCGGGTTGCCGGAGGAATTCGAGAACTGGACCTCTGTCGCGATCAGGCCATTGAATATTTAGACCTTGTCGGTTTACGAGGCTTTGAGGATTTTTATCCCCATCAGCTTTCCGGCGGAATGAAGCAACGGGTGGCAATAGCCCGGGCATTAGCTGTTAAACCCCAAATATTGTTGATGGATGAACCTTTCGGAAGTTTGGATGCTTTAACCCGTAATGGTATGCAACGCGAATTGGAACAAATATGGGAACGGACCGGCATCACTATTCTTTTCGTCACTCACAGCATTGAAGAAGCTATTTTATTAAGTGATGAAATCGTCGTTTTTCAAGGGCAGCCCGGCCGGATCAAGACCGTAATTTCCAATTCGTTGCCCCGACCACGTACTCCTGATATGGATGGATTTTCAAAGTTATGGCAGGAATTAAATTTGCATATGGGTTTGACTCGAAATACTGAAGATAAAACCCCATTGCGTCGCATCACGCTGATGGCTGAAGCTGAAATCTTAGGCACCTAACAGGCAATTTAGAAAATTGCCTTTTTTTATTGAAGATGCCTCTGTCCCAACATAAAAATCGATAATTAGGGTATCTTACCTGTGGAAACAAAGATCAAAACAGAGGTTATCATTATGGTATATACGCGGAATGATTCTCCCACCGGGTTCCAAAGGACATTGATCAACCCGGAAGAATTCAATTATATCGATCTTATAGAATCTAAGTTAATCGAAGCATTGAAAGACAGCAGAGGCATCATCCGAAAAATCTGTTACCATATTCTCCGGGCAGGCGGTAAACGAGTCCGGCCTTTATTAGTCTGTCATAGTGGAATGCTATTTGGAGAAGCTTCCGAGGAACTTTTCCAAGCTGCGGTATCCGTCGAATTAATCCATATGGCATCATTGATTCATGATGACATTATCGATGAAACCGAGTTCCGCCGAAATCAACCGACAGCCCAAGCTTTATGGGGAGTTCAACATGCGGTTTTAGGAGGCGATTATCTTTTTGCCAAAGCTTTCCGGATTCTCGCCGACCAGAAGCTGGTTGAACCTTTGGAAGTGATGGCCCATACAGTCCAAACCATGTGCCAAGGCGAAATCGAACAAGACAGCGATCAATTTCAACCCTTAACAGACTTTGACCGTTACTACTCGCGCATCACTCAAAAAACGGCTTCTCTCATAGAAGCTTCATGCAGGGTTGGAGCTTTAGTGTGTCAGGCACCGCCTGATGCTGTTGAAACCATCGCTCAATTTGGACTCCATCTTGGCCTGGCCTATCAGATTATCGATGATATTTTAGATTTTTGCGGTGATGAGATTTATATGGGAAAACCCAAGTTTACCGACTTGACCAAAGGCAACCTAACATTACCTATTTTGCTGTTGCTAGAACGCTCATCCGAATATGAATGGTTGAAAGAAAAACTCCAGGAAAGACCCTTCGATCAAACGCTCCTTCCCATCATTGAAAACGCCATTCGTCAATCCGGCGTATTAAAAGAAGCTTACCGAATCACCGTAAACCATTTGGACATTGCCCGACAAAACCTCCGTCAATGCCCAAATTCACCGGAACGGCGCTTCCTTGAAGAGCTTACTGATAAGCTACAGGCACGAGCCAATTAATATTAAGTTTATAGTATACCGGCTCGCCGCAGCCCTAGACACCACCGGTGATACAGCCAAGCTTCTCTGCTGCCGCATTGCAGCAATGCCACAGTTTTCTTTCGGTTAGCCAGGTCCATCGCTTTAGGATCAGATAAATACATGGCCAATAAACCGGATACTATCATCCGGTGAAATTGAGGATAAGGCAAACGGGCACTTTGTTGATACGCCTGTTTAACAAAAAACTGAATGCGATGAAGGCATTGATCAGATGAATCATAATACATCGTAAAATTCAAATCCCCTGTTTCAATATCTTCAGCGGCATCGATCCAATAATCCAATAAAATATGAAGGCCGGTAATCCAGGGGAAATAGACTTCCTCGATCACCTGAATTTCTTTCATATCCAGCATAGCCTCAGAAGCCATCGCAAATAAATAGAACATCCCTAAGGTAGAACCTGTAGCAGCCGCATATTCCTGCCAGTAAATGCCGGAATGGGTAAAGATATTCTGTTCTGCCCATTGCTGCAATTTCTTTTCCCTTATTTCGATGGCTAAATGTTTATAAGCTTGTAAATGTGAGTAAAGTTGAACATAATGGGATATACGGGGAATGACTAGCTTCGCCCCAGGCTGATGCCTAATGGTTTCCCGGCAAGTCTTCACCAAGGCCGTGAGATATCCTCCATCATCCTGATAAGGATAAAAACGATAATAATCATGAAGTTCCCGACTGGGATCTACGGCATCTGCCATGGCAAGGTGCAGCTGCAAAAACGCGGTTTCATCAAGAACGCCCAAACGATCACAGAGATTATCAAGATAGTCGCTAATCGTCTGTAGAGCGGTCACAAACCGGATAACCGGATGGGGATCGACTACCCTTGGATACAAGGCATAAATGGCACCGCCTAATGCATGAAAGGTTTTAGTCCGGATACTGGCTAACGCTTGCATCCGTAACGCCAAATTGGGTATCTGTTCTGCATAGGCCTTCCACTGATCCAACTCCCCTTTTACCGCAGGGAAGATCCGGCGAATATAAGTTCCAATCGTTAAAAACGAACGAAGCATACTCTTTATTATTCCCAATTAATAAAGGAATATTCCATTTTGACATAAAAAAATAGCCTGCATTAACGCAGGCATTTTTATGTCATTATGACTTAAGAAGTTAAAGTTCATCTATGACAGAACAAAACGGGTTAATTTATCCACGACCTGAGAATCGTATTTTTTAGGAACATCCTGTAAAATGGCTGCAATGGCCAATTCGGGAGATGTGGCATCTTGAAAACGACGCGGAGAAGTCATCGCATCAAAAGTATCAGCAACGGCCGTAATTTTAGCAAACACATGAATCTGGTCGCTTTTTAACCTCCGGGGATATCCCGACCCGTCTTCCCGCTCATGATGCTGATAGGCCACATGAGCTGAAAGAAAACTCAAACTGGTTCTGGTTTTCAAAAGATCAAACCCGTTTTTTGTATGGTTTTTAATGATTTCATATTCGGTAGGTTTTAGCTTGTCGGATTTATTTAAAATATCAGGATTGATCATGGTTTTACCCACATCATGCATGATTGCGCCGACACCTAACATTTGCAATTGATTACGGGTCATTCCCATTAAAGAACCGATTAAAACCGCGGTCACTCCGACATTCACTGAATGCATGAAAAGATAATTATCGAAAGTGCGAATCTGTACCAAATCCAAACCGACAAGGGGATCGGATAAAATCTGAAAGATGATCTCATCGATGAGTTCTTGGACTTCTTTCATCTCAATTGAGGTTTTATTGATGCACAATTTCCCCATGGTTTCTTTGATGATTTTCAAACCTTTGGCCCGAGTATCTTCGCGAATCGGATCCAATTTGATAGTTTCTGTAAGTTCGTGAGGTTCAAAAACACATACTGTTTCATATCCCAATTCTTTAATCCGTTGAATGAATTGGGGTTTAATGGGTAAACCGGCACTCAATAAAACCGTACCGGTGTTCTCATCATATAACGTTTTCGCCAGAATCATTCCTGGTTCAATCTGATCAACACGAATAAAACGCATGGACTCCCTTCATCTTTCTATGAATTTTTGGTAAATGTATTCTGCAAAACGACACTTTTTCCTGTTTTTCCTCGAAAAGTTTATCCAATCCATAACAGCAAAAAACATCAAGAATCTACAACATTCCAAAATACACGCAACAATATGTAAATTATTCACTATCGCCGGAGAAAAATTGGTAAAATAAAGGAGAGTTTTTTAGGAGGAATGATATGACCCGATATTTTGAATATGGCGAAGCTGAGATTGCCCATCTTAAAAACCGCGATCCCAAACTTGGAAAGGTGATTGAGCGGGTTGGGATCATCCGGCGTGAAATTACGCCAGACCCTTTTGAAGCATTGATCTCATCCATCATCAGCCAACAAATCTCCAATAAAGCCGCTGAAACTGTATGGAACCGGTTCATCCTTCAAGTCGAAGAAGTTACGCCGTCCCGGATAGCCGCAACACCTGTCGAAACCATTCAGAAATGTGGCATGTCATCTCGAAAAGCTAATTACATCAAGGGCATCGCTGAAGCTGCAATCTCTGGAAAAATCCATTTTGACCAATTGCATACTTTGCCCGACGCTGAAATTATCCGGCAATTAACTTCCCTTCCCGGGGTCGGAGTTTGGACTGCTGAGATGTTGCTTATCTTCTCACTGTGTCGTCCCAATGTGTTAAGTTTTAACGATTTAGCCATACGCCGCGGTTTAATGACGCTCTATAGGCTGAATACCCTTACCCGGGAACAATGGAAAGAATATTATAAACGGTATTCACCCTATGCTTCCGTGGCATCTCTTTATCTGTGGGAAGTTGCCCATGAAAACGAAACAGGCGGTTGATACCGCCTGATTTTTATGTGTTTACTAGTGCAATTATTGAATATGTTTTGTATCTGTTTTTGACTCCGCCAATAATCAGCTCAATCTCTCCTTCGAGAACAATACCCCATTGGCTTTCATGGCTATGCTCCGGCAAATCAACATCTTCCGAAAATTCCATGAAAATAATCTGGTGGTTTTTACCCTGGGATAAAAAGGCCTTAACCCCTTTCAATGGGATATCCGCTTCAGGAAGATTTAAAATGGGTTGCGGAAAATTGACCAAAATGATTACTCCTTTCGTCTTAATAAAAAATAAGGCCCACTATGTTGCCTTATTTCTGGATGCAGTCAATGATCTGTTTTAACGGGCTGCAATAATCTTTCTCATTTTGTGGTTCACCTTAAATTAAGTAACATTATACCCAATTTCAGGTAAAAGTCAATTTTAAGGACGATAATCAGCGAATATTCTTTATTCAGCTGAAAATCGTACAGGTAAATATGCAATTTTATCTTTCATATTACCTATTATAAAGTAACTATATGCCTCTATTTTTGATCAAAAATTCGTCCGCCTTTGAAAGTTATTTTCATTGGCGGACAGTAATCACAGGAGTTCCGTTTATAAGCGTTTATCAATGATATGCGGCGTCCCCCGTTCAATAGACAGGTAAAACGCAAGGATAACGTTGCTTTTCACAGGATAGCTTAATATTTCTTGATTTCTTGCAATTAGGCAGCCATAGCCGACAAATAATATTCTTCTGGCGTTAGGTATCCGTTTGCGGCATGAAGCCGTTGCCGATTATAAAAGATCTCAACATATTCAAAAACAGCGGCACGCGCCTCATCTCGAGTCTTAAACCTTCGCCCAATTAGCCACTCATACTTCATCTTGCCCCAAAATGCTTCCATTGGTGCATTGTCCCAGCAGTTTCCTTTCCGGGACATGCTGCAAATAAAACCGCGCTTCTTAAGGTAATTTTGATAATCGTTTGAACAATATTGGCTACCACGATCAGAATGAATTAACATCCCTGGGGCAGGTCTATACCGTTTACAGACACTATCCAGAGCGTTGATAACAAGCTCCTTCGTCATTCTATCACTCAGTGAGAGCCCAACTATTTTTTGACCACATAAATCCATCACCCCAGCTATATAAAGCCAGCCTTCTTCTGTCCATAGATAGGTTATGTCGCTGACCATTTTCATATTGGGTTTTTCTGCTGAAAACTGACGGTTTAAAATATTCTCCGCCACTGGCAGGTGATGGTTTGAATTTGTTGTTGCCTTATATTTTTTAGCTACCTTTGATCTCAAGCCTTCCTGTTTCATAAGTCGCTCTACACGCTTATGATTAACCAATTTACCTTTACGTCGGAGTTCCTTGGTCATTTTACGAGAACCATAGGTTTGCTTTGTCTTCTTATGTATCGACTTTATTTCTTCCTTGAGCACTTCATTTTCTGTGTCTCTTGTACTTTTCGGGCGATTCTCCCATGCATAATAACCACTTCGTGAAACACCAAGCATTTCGCATAGCTTCGCCACCCGGAATTTACAGCGGTTAGCTCTGATGAATTCAAACCTCTTTACTTCAGGTTCTTCGCGAAGTAAGCTGCCGCCTTTTTTAAAATCTCATTTTCCTCCCGGAGATCCCGAATCTGGCGCTCAAGCTTTCTGATGCGCTCATCATCCGGACTTAGCCTGCCACTACCGGGAAAAGGTGCATTGGGTTTTTCACGATAGCGTTTAATCCAGCCATACAGTGTATTTTCATTAATGCCTAACTCTGTGGCAACTTTAGATACTGGACCACCGGTGGTTTCTACTCTTTTAACTGCTTCCATTTTAAATTCAGCGCTAAACTGTTTTACCATTTTTAATTTCCCCTCTCTGATTACAGTATACTATGTGTTTATACTGTCCATCAAAAGGGGTACAGGGCAAACAGACTGTATTGCCTCCGGCCTCATGGCACCTTCATACATATTCACCAGAAAGTCGGCTTCCACCAGGATTTGATAATCCAAACCGTCAATTTCCGTATAAGTATGATGATAACCGACCAGGTAACAAACTCTGTCCATAACTTCCTTTGAGCAATCCAATTCTTTAAGCATATCAGCAGCGACGATTGGCCCTTCGGACTCCTGATACTTTCCATTGGCCGAACCGTACTTTTCCTCGGAAACTTTGATTCCAATATCATGAACGATCGCCGCAATCTCTAGAATATTCAGCGTACTTTCATCAAGCTTTTCAGATATTCCTATAAACCGCGCAAAGCTGTGCACTTTCATAAAATGTTGGATTCGCTTCGGATCGCCGGAATAATAGGTTATCATCTTTTGAATGAGTTGTTCTTTATTCATCATGCTACCTCACTTGCTTTTAACGGCTAAAACCACACTCTTCGCATCCTCTACTCATCATATAAGACTTACTGAACTACCTTTTAGTTGTAATATTTCATGTTGATCCTTGATAACCAAACTATAAAGTTCTCTTGAATGAATTCTTTCTAACTCACTTAGTCTCATCTTGACATTAATAGATTAGAATTAAATAAAAAACGATTCCTCACCCGGAATCGTCTTGGAAATCGAAATTATCAGCTGCCCTTAGGGTGGTATCTGATAACATTAATTTCCACACACAGGGAGCTTTTCCTTCAGGTTTTGAAATGAAATTGGCCGCTTTGCATATGGCTATGAACCGGCTACGGGACTACCGACTCTGCGCTGCAACCAGAGGAGGTTATGCCCCGGATCATCCGCTACCCTCCGGCCAAGGGACTCAATCCTCTTGGAAATGCAGCCCCGGCAGTCGGCAGCTTCCTCACCCAGGCAGATCTTATTGGGATAAATCTGATAATCCGGCCGGTATTTTCTGGGGGTCAGATTGGGCATCACCACATTGGCTCCAGCCTGAAGAGCTGCCTCCCGCCCGAACGGATCGATGCTTCCCAACGCAGTGGTGGCCGGGATAAGGGCATAAGGCAAGGCCAGCCGGGTGAGTGCTACCATCAGGCAGGTCAGTTCCACAGTCCCGCCAGCTTCCCGTCCCAAGGGAGTATCGGGATGCGGAATAAAAGGGCCGATCCCCACCATCTCCGCATTCAACGCTAAAGCGAGTTCCAGATCCGCATATAAAGTTCGACTGTCCTGACCGGGCAGCCCCACCATAAAACCGGTGCCCACTTGATAATCCAGTTGTTTAAGGATTTTCAGCAACGCGACGCGCTGCTCCAGGCTTTGGCCGGGATGAAGCCGCTGGTATAAGGCCGGATCCGCCGTTTCATGCCGCATCAGATACCGTTCAGCCCCGGCTTTACGCCAGAGTTCATATTCCCAAGGCTCCCGCTCGCCAATGCTTAAGGTGACTACCAGGCCGAGGCCTTTAATATCCCGGATCACGGCTGCAATGGTCTCAGCGGTGTACGCCGGATCTTCACCGGATTGAAGCACCACCGTACGATAGCCGAGACTGGCACCATGCTCTGCGGCAGCGATGATCTCCTCCGGGGTCATCCGGTACCGGGCAACTTTCCGGTTACCCCGGCGCAAACCGCAGTAAAGGCAGTTATTCCGGCAATAGTTGGAGAACTCAATCAGCCCCCGGAGATGAACCTTATCGCCAACTGTCCTCGATCGTAACCGGTCGGCATCGGCCAGAACCTGTCGGGCTTCTTCTCCGCCTGGATTGGCCAATAACCGTAAGATTCGGTTCTGATCGTTCAAATCTATCCTGCTATATGAAGCTCCAAGATCATTCGGGCTTTTTCCCATCTCTCCGCTCCTTTAACCTTTCTTAGCCATCGTCGCCCGGGCGCTGACGCCGTTGATATTCCCCAACCTTCCGGTGAGGGTATTGATCTCATCCTCAGAACCGTCCACGATTAAAGCGATCACTCCCACCTGCCGCTCCCAGTGGGGAATCCCCATCCTGCCCACCACAATCCGGTTAAACTCGCTGATCAAACCGTTCACACGTTCCTGTATCTCCTGTGGCCGCTCTAAAATAATGGCAATGACCCCTAAACGTTTCTCCGTATTCATCAAATACCTCCAGAACATTTGATTAGATTTAAAATGTTCTTCCCGTTATTTCAAATTCCTCGTTCAATAAAGGTTTCAACTCCGGAAAAGGTTCCAGGGCTCTCGGAAAGATCCCCTGCACATATGCAATGAACACTCCATAATTGACAATGGGTATCCCTTGCTCCTTAGCCGATGCCACCCGATATCTCATCTCCCTCCGGTTAAGCATACAGCCGCCGCAATGGATCACCAGACGGTACTTGGATAAATCCTGCGGCAAACTGAAGCCGCTAGCCCATTCAAACGAAAGTTCCCCACCGACCTTTTGCCGGAGCCACCTTGGAATCTTTACCGTTCCAATATCATCACACTGCCGGTGATGAGTACATCCTTCGGCTATCAGTACCTTGTCGCCGGGCCGAAGGCTTTCTACGACCTTGACTCCCCGAACCAACTCCGGCAGATCGCCTTTGAAACGGGCGAATAAAATCGAAAAAGAAGTCAAGGGAATTTCCTGCGGCGTATCAGCGGTAACTTTCAAAAATACCTGTGAGTCGGTGATGACCAGCGCCGGTTTCTTCCCCAAACGCTCTAAGGTTGCTTTGAGCTCATATTCTTTGGTCATGACGGCAATAGCATCACGTTCCAGGACATCCCGGATCACCTGCTGTTGAGGGAGGATCAGACGGCCTTTGGGAGCGGCTTTATCTATCGGGATCACCAACACCACAAAATCACCGGGATGGATCAGGTCCCCTACTAAAAACAACTCCGGTTCAAGATTAACTGCTTGGCGGGACAGAGCCTTTTTCAATTCGTTGATCCCTGCGCCATTTCGGGCCGATACCTCAATCAGTTCCATTCCTAATTCCTTCTGCCACTTTTGGCATTGGGCCCGGTTATACCCAGCCATATCGGTCTTGGTGATGACCCCGGCGACCGGTATTTTCCGGGCCTGGATCTTACGGAGCAATTGAGTTTCGAAATCGGTGACCCCGATAGTACCGTCAACAACCAGGATCGCCAGATCCGTCCGGTTTAACATCTGGTATGACCGTTCCACCCTAAGCTCCCCCAAAGGCCCTTCATCATCCAAACCGGCTGTGTCAATCAAATTGACCGGGCCTAAAGGCAACAACTCCATAGCCTTCATCACCGGATCGGTGGTGGTTCCAGGTTCATCGGAGACCAAAGCCACGGCCTGATTGGTCAGGGCATTGATTAAGCTGGATTTTCCGGCGTTCCGCCGGCCGAAGATAGCAATCTGCAGCCGTAACGCATTGGGAGTTTCATTTAAAGTGGTCATCGTAACCTCCAGAAAATTAAATCAAAAGGTAAGAATGGACTTTACCTCCGGCCGGGAATACCCGGTTTAGTCAACTGATAGGGATCGAGGATTCTTTCAAGCTCTGCAGCGTTGAATAATCCGGCCTCCAGTGCCGTTTGTCGTATGGTCTTTCCACTGGATTGTGCTTGCTGGGCGAGTAAAGCTGCCCCCTGATAGCCCAGATATGGAGATAATGCCGTCGCATAAACTGTGCTCTCCTCCAAAATTTCCTTACACCGTTCCGGATTCGCAGTTATTCCGGTAATACAGCGTTTCACAAATAAGGTGACCGCTTTGGCCAACAGCTCCAATGAGTTAAAAAGATTATCGGCGATCAATGGTAACATCGGGTTAAGCTCAAATTCTCCGGCGTGTGCCCCCATGGTAACCGCCAGATCATTAGCGATCACTTGAAAGGCAGCCTGACGCACTGCTTCCGGGATAACCGGATTGACCTTGCCAGGCATGATCGACGAACCGGCCTGAACCGGCGGAAGCTGTATCTCTCCCAGGCCCGCCCTGGGCCCGGAAGCCATCCACCGTAAATCATTGGCGATCTTCGCGAGGTTCACCGCTGCCGCCTTCAACATGCCGGAGACTTCCACCAGAACATCCTGGTTTTGGGTGGCGTCCATTAAATATTCAGATCGGGCCAGCCCCAACCCGGTAATTTGCCGGAGTTCATCCATGACCCGGTAAAGATAACCCGGTGCAGCATTGAGTCCGGTTCCTACAGCGGTACCGCCCAGGTTAATCTGGCGGAGCCGTTCTTCCGCTTTGTAAATCCGCCACCTGTCTCTCGCCACAGCCTGAGCGTAGGCGCCGAACTCCTGGCCCAACATGACCGGGAGGGCATCCTGAAGCTCGGTACGTCCCATCTTGATGAACCCGGCAAACTCTTCCTCTTTTTCCTGCAAAGCTTCTTGGAGTTGGGCAAAGCCTTCACTCACCGGCTTCAATAGCCGCAACGCCGCAATCCGTACGGCAGTTGGAAAAACGTCATTCGTAGATTGGCTCAAGTTCACATGATCCAGAGGGTTCACCAGCTGGTAATCTCCTTTTTGGCCGCCCAGCAACTCGATGGCCCGGTTGGCGATGACTTCGTTGGTATTCATATTGACCGAAGTCCCTGCTCCTCCCTGTAAAACATCGGTTATGAACTGATCGTGCCACCGGCCGGCGATGATCTCGTCACAGGCCGTGACAATCGCCTTAACCAGTGAAGCATCTAAAATACCGGCTGCCTCATTGGCTAATGCAGCTGCTTTTTTAACTTCCGCCATCGCCCGGATCAACTCCGGATGCCAACAGCGGCCGCTTAAGTCAAAATTCTCCCTGGCCCGCAGGGAATGGATGCCGTAATAAGCATCTGCCGGGATTTGGCGTTCGCCCAATAGATCATGTTCCGTACGGTAACTCATTTCTAGACTCCTCATTAAAGATATTGATCCCGTTGGCCCGTTTCCAATTTTCTTAAAGCCTCCTCAACGAAGGCCCTAGTCTTCCCATCCTCAATCTCTGCCAGGTATTTATCGATTACTGCTTCTCCTGCTTGCCGCGTTTCCGGACTAGCATAATCCAGCAAATATTCCTTCAAGGTGCAAATGGCATTAGGCATACAGAAATTCCGGACAAAGCTGGACTTAGCCAATCCCATAAAATGCTCCCCGGTCCTTCCCTTCCGGTAACAAGCGGTACACAGTGAAGGAATATTCCCAGACAGGCAAGTTTCACGGATCACCTCATCCAGGGAACGGGTATCCCCCAGTTGAAACTGTTCCTTATCGGGCATGGCATTGGTGGCTTCCTGGTAGCCGCCGACCCCGATCCGGCTTCCCGCATCAATCTGGGAAATTCCAAGTGAAATCACTTCTCTCCGGACTTGAGCACTTTCCCTGGCAGTCAGGATCATCCCGGTATATGGAATGGACAGCCGGATAACGGCCACCAACTTTTTAAAATCAGCGTCATTCACTGCATACTCCGGACGGGATGCATAGGGCGTATTTAATGCCGGTTGAATCCGGGGAAAGGAGATGGTATGGGGGCCTATCCCGTTATACTTCTCTTCCAGATGGATCGTATGATACAACAACCCCATGGCCTCAAACCGCCAGTCATAGAGTCCGAAAAGAACCCCAAGCCCCACATCGTCTACACCGACGTCCAAAGCCCGATCATGGCAGTACAGCCGCCAGCGGTAATGACCTTTAATGGTATTCGCCGGATGGAGTTTACGATAGGTTTCATGATGGTAAGTCTCCTGAAACACCTGATAAGTCCCGATGCCTGCTTCTTTAAGCTGACGCAGTTCATCCCGGGACAAAGGAGCACAGTTGATATTGGCCCGCCGGATCTCCCCCCGGCCACTCCTGACGCTATAGACCTGCCGCACGGTTTCACAAATATACGCGATATCAGTCTCTGGCGACTCGCCGTACACCAGGACGGTCCGTTTTTGTCCCTCACCGATCATCAGCTCCACCTGGTGTCGAAGTTCCTCCATAGTTAAGGTTTTTCGTTTGATGGCATGATTGGAACTGCGGTAACCGCAGTAAAGGCAGTCATTGGCACATTTATCGCTAATATAAAGGGGAGCGAAGAAAACGATCCGGTCGCCGTAAACTTCCCGCTTCAAACGGTTAGCCAAGGCATACATCTCTGCAATGGTTTCTTCGTCCCGGTTTTGAATTAAAATGGCCATCTCCTCCGGTTCCAACCGTGTTTGGGAGGCTGCTTTTTCCAAAACCCTATGAACATCTTTTGGTTTGGGATTTGCCCATTTGTTTAATTGGTCCCAAATCAATGCGTCATCGATAAAGTCCCGTTCCATGTTGTCGTATTCTGCAAAGTCCTGCCGGTATTTCTCCAAAAAGTTCAACGCCACACCTCCTACGCCAATATAAAAACCCTTTTTTGAGAATGGAGAACACTCTCAAAAAAGGGTCTGAAAAGACACTTTTTCGCCTCTAATGCCCATGCTCTCCAGCCTCAGACTGCTCTTCAGCTTCAGAACAACTTCAAACTATGTATGATGGAAGGTTCATCATCCATGACCTTTCCAGTCACAGATCACAAACCTTTATTTCTATTTTATACCACATTGTGATAAAAAGTACAATGTCAAAATGTTAAACTTTACCATTTTGCTAAGCTGAGTTTTTTCACAATACGGCATGCCATTCACTTTTCACTCATAAGATCAACTGTAGCCTTTAATCCAAGATTTTAGCAGGATTACCCAAGGAAGATGAGGGGGGCATTATTCGCTAACTGCCCATGAAGTTAGCATCACCAACTCACAGATTTTGTGCTAAGGTTAGTCCAAAAGGATTTTTTGCAATTTCAAACTTGAAAAACCTCCGATTCATTTTGCCACCGTTTTTCACGGTGTGCAAATTATATTGATAAAAAAGGAGGGGTCTCATGATAACGTTTCTACTATCTCTCGCTTTACTGGTGGTAGGTTATTTTACCTATGGAGTTTTTGTCGAAAAAATATTCAAACCGGATGACTTAAAAATCACTCCGGCCATGGCCGTCACAGACGGTGTCGATTATGTTCCTTTAGGTTGGAAAAAGATCTTTCTGATTCAACTGCTGAATATTGCTGGACTGGGGCCTATTTTCGGTGCAATAGCCGGTGCTCTCTGGGGCCCGGTAGCTTTTTTATGGATCGTCTTCGGAAGTATTTTCGCCGGTGCAGTCCATGATTATTTTTCCGGCATGCTCTCAGTCCGGAACAACGGCGCCAGTATCTCGGAGATAGTCGGAAAATACCTGGGCCCGACGATGAAAATAGTGATGATCGCTTTCTCCGTTATTTTATTGATTTTAGTAGGGACCGTATTCATGACTGGCCCGGCCAAACTGTTGGCCAGTCTTACCCCGAAATCACTGGATACTAACTTTTGGCTGATTCTCATCCTCATTTATTACTTTTTAGCGACTATCCTTCCCATCGACAAGATCATCGGCCGGATTTATCCGCTATTCGGAATCATCTTAATGATTATGGCCGTAGGCATCATTGGCGGAATCTTTGTTAAAGGTTATCACATTCCGGAATTGACCTTATCCAATTTTCACCCCGGCAAGCTACCGCTTTGGCCCTTGATGTTCATCTCCATTGCTTGTGGTGCGATCAGCGGGTTCCACGCCACGCAATCCCCGATGATGGCCCGATGTATTCAAAATGAAAAATATGGACGGAAGGTCTTTTACGGTGCAATGATCGCCGAGGGAATAATCGCCTTGATCTGGGCTGCAGCCAGCCTAGCCTTTTATAACGGAACCAACGGTTTGGCTGAAGCTCTCAAGTCAGGCGGCCCTGGCGGAGTTGTTCACAATGTCTCCATTTCGCTCCTTGGAAAAGTCGGTGGAATCCTTGCCATCCTTGGTGTAATCGTCTGCCCGATCACCTCAGGTGATACTGCATTTCGCAGCGCCAGGCTGACTATCGCCGACTGGATCAATTATAATCAAAAGAAGATTTCCAACCGGCTATCTATTTCCATTCCTTTATTTCTGATTGGAGCTGTTCTCTCCCAGATCAATTTCGATATTGTCTGGAGATATTTTGCCTGGTCCAATCAGACCTTAGCCATGATCGCCCTTTGGGCAGCAGCGGTCTACTTGGTCCAAAACCGCCTATTTCATTGGATCGCCACCCTTCCGGCCACCTTTATGACCGCAGTTTCCGTCACTTATATCTTACAAGCACCGGAAGGTTTTAAACTTCCCGTATCCATCTCTTATCCCATCGGCATCATTAGCGCGCTGATCATATTCGTTATTTTCCTCAGTTTTGTGATTAAACACAAAAATATGGGGGCATCAAACCAACAGGCCATAGGTTCAATCTAAAAAAAGAGGTGAGCTCATAGCAGCTCACCTCTTTTTTAGTGATGCAAACCAGATGTCCGATCCCAGTTATTCTTCATCTGTTTTCTTCCAAAACTGCGTCATCCCATGGCCAAAGTGTTCGTTTGGCCTTTTCCAAAACCCAAACTTCTCATAGAACCTTTCCACGTTTTTGGCTGCCATTAATCCGACCACAGCGTTATGACAAGCATTTCTTTCAATATATTTCATGACATGTTTCATGATTTCATAACCAATGCCCTTTTTTTGGTATTCCGGCTTGACGATAACATCCTGAATATAAAAGCAGGTAATCCCATCCCCTACGACCCGGGCTACACCGATAATTTTACCGTCTACATAAACACAGACCCCGTACAGGGAGTTTTCCAAACCCTTTTGATAACTTTCAATGTCTCTTGAACGCCATCCGACGGATTGTCTTAACTCCAACATTTCTTCAGCGGTCGGCTTTCGCTCAATGATTTGATAATCCACCATTATGTTTTCTCCTCTCTGCAATCCCTTATATAATATCGGCCATTAAAATCAATAATAATCATAGTTTCTTAATTACATTAAATAGCCCAACCCGCACGATGCGGGCTTACACGCCATATATCGTTGTATGTCACCGAGTTCCCGACGCCCTGGCACACTTCGATTTGGACTCGGTGATGTGGCGCATCCCATCATGAATAAGTTCCTTGAAACAATTTCATAAATGTAGAACCAACCCAGATTATCTTAGGCATCACTATCCGCACCTATTAGCGATACATACCGTGTTATACGAGTTTCAGCTAACTCTCAAACAGAACACCAACCAGGATACCATAAGCCTTATGTATCATTTTGTTTTATGGTATTAATTAATCTTTTTTGACAATATAAACTTCAATACTTTTATCACCCATAGTAGCTCCAAACCGAAAAGCATCAAAATCCACAAACAAATTCCCACATTTACAAGAACCACTATCTTTCATACCCGCATTCAGCCTAACAAAAAACGATCCCCTCACTCGGAATCGTTTAAAAAAACATAGCTGTTCAATTATTATCAGGGTGTCTCTATTTTAAGTTATTTCCACACCATGACATATTTTCCTGCAAATTCATTCGCCGACACAAGATGCTATTCACCTTACTGACCCCCAGAATATAGCCGGACGCCTATGATCCTGCCATAAAGGAGCTGAGGCTTTTAATAGCAATCTCCTTTTCCTCACTTCTCTTCCAAAACTGCATCATTCCGTGGCCAAAGTGTTCGTTTGGCCTTTTCCAAAACCCAAATTTCTCGTAGAACCCTTCCCGATTTTTAGCTGACATTAGGCCTACAACAGCATTGTTACATGCATTTCTTTTAATATATCTCATGACATATTTCATGATTTCAAAACCAATACCCTTTTTCTGATACTCCGGCCTGACAATGACATCCTGAATGTAAAAGCAGGTACTCCCATCCCCTACAACCCGGGCTGTACCGATAATATTACCGTCCATCAGGACACAAACTCCATATCGAATTTTTCAAACCTTTTTCGAAAGACTCAGGATCTCCTATGCTCCATCCCACAGCCTGTCTCAAATCTAATAATTCTTCCGCTGTGGGTTTTCTTTCGACAAAGTGATAATGATTCATTGTGTGAATAATCCTTCTTTGACAAATCAATTTCTGTTCAATGGTGATCGGGGTGGTTTTTCCAGAAGTAATCCATACGATCACATCATTCCCTGCAATTTTTCTGCCGACAGGAGGCACTGTTCTGTTTAAATTAATACTATTATAGATTAATGAACGCCCACTGCCGCTTTTTTACCGCCAAAAAAGCGGTGCAAAAAGGCGTTCGTAATTCGGCTTTTCCCATCCATGGGGCCTCATCCTTGCAGCCATCCTGCCGGACAGAACCTACGGATTCCGGACCTTCCTTTAATCATCCAAGGTCTCTCATGGGTTCGCCATCCATAGCCTTTCGACTGTCAATCAAGCTAAGGCTTTCGTAGGCAACCGCTGTTTTTGGGTCGTTCATCGTACTTCCTATAATTTTTTAGAGTTCGATGAATCGACAAGCATCCGTGAATAACTGTTTTCTGAAAAGATACATCGCTAGGCTCCATCCTTGGAGCGTTTTAAAAATCACCAGACTTATATCCATGAAAATTTTTTCAACGCAAATTTACCGACAAAAGAAAACCCGCCAAGGAAGGCGGGATGCGCGGCTTCGATTCCGGATGAATCACAGCCAACTGATAAATACTGTTTGTTAGTAATATTAACAGTACTTATTATACTGAGTAATCAATATGCGCTGAATCCAGGCTCATTTTCAGCTTTTCTATCAGTTTCATGAAAGAATCAGTATCTCTATAAAGTGCGCTATCATCTCTCGACAAATATCCCTGGGCATCATATGCCGGACGAATCAATTCCCTGTACTTCTTCATTGCATTATTTACTTCATCTTTATCATTAAAGTCAATATTTGAAAAAATATCCTTAATCTCAGAGATCAATTTAGTATTAGTAGCCGCGCAAATAATTCCTGGTGCATCACCAACAACAGATTTGGGAAGCTCTCTTCCTGTAAGTCGGCTTAACTCTTCTTTCATCTTATTTATTGCATCCACTTCGCTCTGACTCAGCCGCTGGCTTTTACCATAATATTTCGAAAGCTCACCATAATCATTTGAAACAACACTATCCTCAGATAATAATCGTTCTTGCAGTTCTTCAAGCCCTGCGTTGTATTCCCTCATGGCTTTTGATATTACCTGCTGTTGTTCATTTGAGAAATTGTCTTTAGCAAAAGAGTTAACAGAGTTTTCTGCAATTGACATTTTTGCATAATCGGAATAGTCCAGCGTACCGCCATTTGTCAATTCTGCCGCTATAGCTTTCATAAAGTTGCGTGCCTTAAGAAGTTCGTCCTCTGTAAATTTCACTCCAGATATACTATAAGTGCCATCCCCATTCTGAATTTTGGGCATGTCTTTTCTAAAAAAAACATCAACCGAGTAGTTCACTGTAGTTCTTTGGGGACCGCCTTCATTCCTTATAGAATCAATTTTCAGTGCATCAACTCCGGACAATTGAAGGAGATCACGAACCTCGCCATTCTTTATTGCACTATTCAGTTTATCCTTTATCTCAACCTGATTTTCTCGTTTACTATATGCCTGTAAAGGATAATCATTTTTTATTAATGTAACAACTTCAGTTGCATTTAAACTAAGTATATCAATTGCCATATAAACCTCCTCTTCACTTACCTAGATTGGAAATCGAATCTGTCTCCAGATTTGCTGGCAAACAAGATTCAAAGAAAAGAAGATGGTAAATTAAGGGTACATTTCTATATATTATTTATCGGTAGGTTGTTGTAATTATTTAGTGTTAATTAAACAGAAAAGTTTCGTAGATGCCGTCATTCGAAAAACAATAATGTATAACAGATATTTTTGACAGAATTCAGAGATTGATTTTGTAGTGAAGGAAGCTACACCATTATGTTTTAGCGGCCCAGGATATCATCACTCGCATTAAATCTTGATATCACATGAAAACTACAGAAAACCAAACCATAACTCCGAGCGCACGATGTGCGGGCTTTGCACTCATATGATAGCCACTTTCAAACAATATCTTTTTTCAGTAATCCTTTCAAGTCCATTAATAATTGATTATAAACTGGGCTACCTTTTCCTGCTAACATTATACTTCTTGTATCATCATAACTTTCAATATTCTCTACAGCTTTTATTGCAGAATTAATATCAGCAAAATTACTAAACCATTCATTTACATAACCTAAAATTTGTGGAGTCAAAACTTTAATTAATTTTACCTGTTCTTCAAAGGTATCCTGTAATTCTATTGACAATTCTCTTTGGTTTAAATTTACTCTTCCTCTAAAAATCGAATCCCATGTTTTAAAATTATTCTTTATTCTTATTCCTCTCGGTTGATAATTATTGTAATAACACAGAATAACATCAATAAAATCTTCTCGATATCTATACATCAAATAACAGGGATTTACAAAACCAATTTTTACTAGCTCTTCACCCAAAGATACCTTGATTGCTTTTTTTGCTTCTTTCCATTTAATCATATTTTTCTCCAGATAGAAAAAACTTCTTCGATTATCCAAGCCCGGAAGGTGCGAATATTGAGCATCTTTCACTTAACATCTTCGCTGTTCCCATACTATATCCTCAAGCGGATCTACAGACCTGCCGGGCGGTGTAGGTACCCGATGACCCGTTACAGCTCGTTAATATCTCTCAGTACTAACAAAAAACTATTCCTCTCCCGGAATCGTTTTATTAAATCAAAGCTGCTCAATTGTTATCAGGATGTTTGAATAAATTTCCACACCATCACATGTTTTCCTGCAGATACTTCTGTCGACAGAAGGTGCTGTTTATGCTCATGTACTAATTATTAATATATACTTTTTTCTTTAGTTGTTTATTCTGGCCCACAGATTCCGGCGGCGGGTTACTTTTGACCGGTCAAAAGTAACCAAAACCCGTCGGAACCTAGGTTCCGAACCTCCTTTTATTCATCCGGGGTTCTTGAATGTCTTCGCCATCCATGGCCTTTCGACTGTCAATTTAGCAGGGCGTCTGTTGGCGACCGCAGTTTTTCATCCATGAAAAGATGCGTCGCTAGGCTCCATCCTTAGAGCCTTTTAAAAATCACCATGCAGATTTGCCGACAAAAGAAAACCCGCCATGGACGGCGGGATGCGCGACTTTGATTCCGGATGAATCACAGCCGTCGGCATTCATATCCTTTTATATCTGTATATCTTACTAACGAAATTGAATCCATTCTATAAATGAAATTAACTATATCATTTGAAAGATTATTTTTTCTCTTATGACGTTCTAGGATTTTTTACTTGAACAATACTCCATTTCTTTTAAGGGATCATTAAAATCTGCAGTTTTTTATTTGTTAATATATCAAGGTTGTAATAACGAGTTACTTTAGCGAATTTCGTTAATAAATTAATTATAGTAGTAAAAATTTCATCGTCTCTAGAAAATTGCAATAATTCATCATAGCCATCAACTACCAAATTCATCAGATTGCTAATATCATGTCCATAGCCCTTTAAAATGCCGTTGTCTGGAAATTTATTATTAGTTTCCCCTCTATCGACTAATTAAAATCAATTTTTATAAACAAAACGTTCCAAACCAATAGTTATCATAAAAAAAGAATGTTAATTTCCTTTTTCTACAAATTTTGCATTCCGAAGAGATGTAAGACCATAACAAATACATTATGATGCAATTCCAGCTTCCTTCAAAAGCAATAGTTCCTGTTCTCTTGAAACGGCCATTAAATTGCTCATTTTTTATCCCTACCTAAACAAGCAAAGATTCCTTATTCCTTGAACACAAAATACTAATTCTAAAGTTTCTTAAATGCCTCATATAACTCTTCAATATTTTGAAATCTTTTATTTTTATCAGGATTAAGTCCTCTATCAACAAATGCCTTCAAATTAGAGTCCTCTATTTTGGTTGCATTTGATTTCCCAGTCATCACATATAGCAAAATCCTTGTTAATGCATAGGTTTCATGTAAAGTATTGTATTTATCAAAACCCTCAATTATTAAAGAAGGATCATTGAAATATCCTTTAAATTCTGTATTTAATGTTGTTAAATTACTTTCTTGAATTCTTACCAATCCAAAGTCAGCAACCTTAACTACCAAAACATCTTCATATTCTTTAACAAGAATATTTTTAGGGCTTATGTCTCGATGCAGCAATCCTTTTGAGTGTATATAAGAAAATGCTTTCAATATTTGATAACATATATTTTTGCGTTGTAATAAATTCAATTTTCCATTATTTTTTGTAATGTAATGGTCTAATGTCATATCCATATATTCCATGATATATTCATTAATAGCCTCATTGTAACAATATACTTCTACGATATAAGGCGAATTTAAACTTTTCATTTGCTCAAATTCTCGTTTAAATCTTATAATTTCTTTTTCATTTAAATCTTTCTTAGCACGTTTTAATACAAATGTTTTTTGATAAAACTCATCTTTATACTTAAATACCTGGGCATACGATCCTTCTCCAATCAGTTTCAATTCGTATGATTTTTTTGTCTCCCCATTGATTACTGTAATACCATTTTTTGGTATAAAAATTGGAATGGTATAATATAACACAATTTTATCCATTCCAGGAGGTATCAAACTTCCACCACTTGCCTTTAAAAAGCTTTTGCAAAACATTATTACTTGTTGATGATACTCGTCTAGATTAAAGGCAAATGAAGTATTTTGTAATACTCGCTGTAAATTTTCAATAATATCAATAGCTTTAATTAATTCTCGACTCGGACCTGCCCAAAAATGAGCACCATATTCGGAATTTGTAGGCAACCTATTATTCATTAAATTAAATAAAGAAACTAATTTCCAATGAAGTGTTGATAAAATCTCTCTTAGTTTAGCATGATTTATTCCTTGATATAAATCTATATACTCTTCATTGATTTCATCAAGCCTTCGATATTGTGATTCTATAAAATTCTCAACATTCATATTTATTTCCTCACTTATTACAATACCATATTAAGAAAATATAATCTCGCAATAATCTGTAAAATGCTTCCTCATTCTGTAAATTATTATACATATTATTCCTTTATTTGAAAACCCGAGTTTCTTAAAATCAATAACCCCTCACCATCATGAGGGAGCTTCCAAATAAGAAAAAAACGGCCCTTCGGCCGCTTTTTTCTTTATTACTGTATTACTTCCCTTTATACATCTCTTTCATCTCTTCCAATCCCCAATTCGGCACATCCTTGATGTGGCCGCTGGTGTAGAAGGCGTTCATCCGTTTTACGATCTCCTGGGCAACGGCTTCCCGGGCTGCGCCGCAATAGTCCCGTTGGTCAAACTTGGACGGGTTTTCGGCCAGGTATTTCCGGGTGGCTGCAGTGGCTGCCAGGCGGATGTCGGTGTCCACGTTGATCTTATTGATACCGTATGTAATGGCTTTCTGGAGCGCTTCCAGGGGGACGCCGGCAGCATGCTCCATCTGTCCGCCGTATTGGTTGATGATGTCGATCAGTTCTTTGGGAACGCTGGAGGAACCATGGGCTACCAAATAGGTATTGGGCAGGTTCTTCCGGCATTTCTCGATGACATCGTAAGCGATCTTGGCTTCTCCCTTAAATTTAAAAGCGCCGTGGGAAGTACCGATGGAGATAGCCAGGGAGTCCACGCCGGTCCGTTCGACGAACTCAACGGCTTGGTCCGGGTCGGTCAAGTGGGTAATGCCGGATCCGACGCCGTCCTCAATGCCGCCGAGGGTTCCCAGTTCGCCTTCGACGGATACGCCCCGGTCATGGGCATATTTCACGACTTCGCTGGTGACTTTCACATTATACTCGAAGTCCGAGGGGGTCTTGGAGTCTTCCATAAGGGATCCGTCGATCATCACCGAGGTAAACCCGAGATCGATGGCCCGTTTAACGCTTTCCAAGTTGTTGCCGTGATCCAGATGAATCGCAATGGGGATCTCCGGGTTCAGCTCAACAGCTGCCATAATGATATTCCGCAGATATTTGTCTTCTGCGTACTTCAGAGCGCCCCGGCTGACTTGAACGATCACCGGAGACTGGGTTTCTTTGGCCGCTTTGATGATGCCTTGCATCTGTTCCATGTTGTTTACGTTATAGGCACCAATGGCAAAGGGTTTACCCTGCCGATAGCCATTTAAGCTCGCTTCCAAAATTGCTTTTGAGGTAACTAACAAAATCCATCACTCCTTCATTGATATTTTTTTATCTCACCGGCAAACATCAATGATTAGAATACAACGCCTACGCTTCGGAGTTCTTCGTCACTCCAGTTAACCGGTTTTTGAACTAGAGCTTCTTCGAAAGGAACCATTACGATTTGAGTCCCTTGTAATCCGACCATCTTTCCGGATACGCCGTTAAAGAGAAGATTTACTGCATTAACGCCAAAGCGGGTTCCCAGGACCACGTCATCGGCCTCAGGGATTAAGCCGCGCAGGGTAAAACCTAAGTCCGTCGCCCGGATATCTTCGATCTTTTTGATCCCCAGCTGAACTTTGATGATCCGCCGCAGGATCTGGGCGATACCGCCTAATTTCGGATTGCCGTGGGAGTCAAAGCCCAGGTTTTCTTCAGTTAAGGCCTTTACTACCGGATTTTCCTCTTTCGCCTTCAACAGCACCGGATCATCGGCTTTGATGCGGAAACCTTCGGCAACCGCGATATTCACATATTTTTGTTTTTTATAAATTGCATCAATGCGTTCACATAAAGTTGCTAAGCTTACCGGTTTCTCCGGGATCAGGATCATGTCTACCCCGGCAGCGATCCCGATCTCCAACGTCAGCCAGCCCGCATCCCGGCCCATGATCTCAACCAGTGAAATTCTTCGGTGGGTCCGGGCGGATTCCGCTGTACTCCGGACTGCTTTGGCTCCGAAAGTAATCGCCGTCTTATAACCGAGCATCGTATCCGTACCGGACACATCGTTATCAATGCTTTTCGGTGCAGCGATCACCGGGAAGTTAAGTTTGCTTAGGCCCATACAGGATTTGATAGTATCATTTCCACCAGTGGCCAGAACCGCATCGACGCCGATCTTCTTTAAATTATCCAATAATTTTTGAGGGTATCCTTTGGCCACGTTCTCTTCGGAGAAGGGATTAAAACGCGAAGACTCCAGGATCGTACTGGGTTGGATCTCCAATGAACTAACCGTCTCCAAATCGAGTGGGAGCAGATGCGTTTCAATGTTGTCGGAACAGGCCCCTTCAAACGCTTTCTTGATGCCGACAAACTCCGCCTGATAATGATTGATGCCCTGACGGACAGCTGCTGCAATAAAAGAATTGATTCCGGCACAATCGCCTCCGCCGGTCATAAACGCAATCTTCTTATACATGGAAACGCTCCTTTCCTTATTTAACGGCTCGAAATCACGAATTTTTCCGGCCGATCACCTTTTCAACTGCAGCCACAATATGTTCCGGATCCATACCGTATTCCGTCAGCAGTTCGGAGGGTTTGCCTGATTGGCCGAACCGGTCTTTGATGCCAATGAACTCCATCGGAACCGGCCGGTTTTGGACGACCACCTCAGCAACAGCGCTGCCCAAACCGCCAATAATGCTATGTTCTTCAGCAGTAACGATGGCCCCCGTATCCCAAGCCGCTTTAATAACCTCCGCTGCGTCTAAAGGTTTTATCGTATGGACATTAACAACACGGACCGTGATCCCTTTTTGATTTAAGATATCTGCAGCGATTAAAGCCCGTTCCACCATGATCCCGGTGGCGATAATCGTAGCCCCATTGCCTTCCCGAAGCCGCACCGCTTTTCCGATCTCCGGTTTGTAGTCCTCACCGAAGACCACCGGCATCGGTTCGCGGCCAAGCCGGATATAAACCGGCCCTTCATGTTCAGCTGCAGCCAACACCAGTTTCTCCGTTTCGGCGGCATCGGCCGGATTTAAAATAGTCATACCCGGAATAACCCGCATCAAGGCGATATCTTCGATGGATTGATGGGATCCGCCGTCGTCTCCCACCGTGATCCCGGCATGGGTTGCAGCAATTTTCACATTCAGGGCCGAATAACCGATGGTGTTCCGGACCTGATCATAGGCACGGCCGGTGGCAAAGATGGCAAAGGTACTGGCAAACGGTATTTTCCCGGCCGTCGCCAACCCGCCGGCAGTGGCCATCATATCTGCTTCAGCGATTCCCATCTGAAAAAAGCGTTCCGGATATTTTTTGCTAAAGGCCGTGGTCTTCGTCGACTTGGACAAGTCTGCATCCAAAACCACCACATTCGGATTGATTTCCGCCAATTTTAACAACGCATTCCCGTAAGCATCACGGGTTGCGATTCGTTCTCCCATTGCTATAACTCCTTTCATATCCACGTATCTTTTCTTTTAAGCGTCAAAACCCAATTCCTTCAAAGCAGCAGCCGCTTCTTCAGGTTTAGGCGCCATCCCGTGCCATCCGGCTTGATTTTCCATAAAGGAACAGCCCTTCCCTTTGCAGGTGTTCATAATCACCATCGTTGGGCGGCCTTTGGTAGCTTCCGCTTCAGCCACTGCCTTATCCAAAGCTTCAAAGGAATGGCCGTCGATCTCGATCACATGCCAGCCAAAAGCTCTGAACCGTCCTGGCACATCGTACAGGGATTTGACTTCTTCGATGCTGCCGTCGATTTGCAAGTGATTGTAATCCACGAATGCGGTTAGGTTATCCAGTTTATAATGAACCGAGGTCATAGCTGCTTCCCAGACCTGGCCTTCTTCCAACTCGCCGTCACCCATCAGGACATAAACCCGATAATTTTTCTTATCCAGTTTGGCAGCAAGAGCCATACCATTGCCTACGGATAAGCCCTGCCCCAAAGAACCGCTGGAAATATCCACGCCGGGAGTCTTCTTCATATCCGGGTGGCCTTGAATGATACTCTTAAACTTCCGGAGTGAGCCCAGGAGCGACTTGTCAAAAAATCCGCGTTCCGCCAGGGCAGCATAGAGCACGGGAGCTGCATGGCCTTTACTCAGGACAAACCGATCCCGATCCGGCATTTTAGGATTACTCGGGTCGATATTCATTTTATGAAAATACAAATACGCCAATAATTCAACCGAAGACAATGAGCCTCCAGGATGTCCGGACTTTGCGGCAGTCAGCATTCGGATGATATGGCCTCTCATTTGACGGGCCCTTTCGGTTAATTCGTGAAGTTGCTCTTGATTCAACAAACCGTCTCACTCCTTCAAATATTGATATGATTCGCTATTTTTCGCCATTTGATATAGAAATTCCTGCCAAATATAGGGATTAAATTATGTCCCGCCGGATGCTGCATTCTGACGGGCAATAGCTGCCCGTGCCAACTCATCGCAGCGGTTATTCTTTTCATTGTCATGATGGCCTTTCACTTTGATCCACTCGATGGTATGGATCCGGGCCAGTTTAATCAATTCCTGCCACAAATCCTGATTCTCAACCGGCTTTTTTTGCGAATTTACCCAGCCGTTTTTCTGCCAGTTGTCGAGCCAATGCTGGTTAAAAGCATTGATGAGATAGGCACTGTCCGAATAGAGTTTCACATGGCACGGATACTTGAGGGCCTTCAATCCTTCAATGGCCGCCGTCAGCTCCATTCGTTGATTGGTTGTCTGGGGTACAAAGCCGGACAACTCCTTTTCAACGCCGGCATAAATCAAGATGGCGCCCCAGCCTCCTGGACCGGGATTGCCGGAACAGGCACCATCGGTATAAAGTTCAACCTGTTTCACCAAAGCATCAACCTTTCTTTATAAGAGCCCTTAAAGTGGCCAAATTACGCAAATCGTCTCCATCATCCTTTTGGGGAGTTTCTAAAATTCCAGGCACCCGGCTTAACGTGGCATGATTGACTAACCAGGAAAAACCGGTGAGTCCGATCTCTCCGTCTCCGATATGCTGATGCCGGTCTAAACCCGAACCCAATTTCCCCATAGAATCATTCAGATGAAACAGTTTCAAATACTCTAATCCGATATACTTTTCAAATCCGCCAAAAACAGCGGTACACCCTTCTTCCGTCGCCATATCATATCCGGCAGCGAAGGCGTGACAAGTATCCCAACAGACCCCAACCCGCTCCGGATACTTCACTCGTCGGATCAAATCTCCCAGAGATTCCAGGGTGGCTGCAATCTCCGTTCCTGCTCCGGCCTGGTTTTCGAAAAGAAGGACTGTCGGGCCTGTTACTTCCTCCAGAACCAGATTGACCGCATCCGCTACCCGTTCCATGGCCATATCCATGGATGACCCTTTAGACTTTCCGGGATGAAACACAAAAAAATCAGCCCCCAATCGGTTGGCCCGCCGAAAATCTTCAGCCAGGGTCAGGACTGATTTATGATATAATTCTTCATCTTCCGAAGCCGGATTGGGTAAATAGGATAGATGAACCACCACCGGCCAAATATCGGTCTCTGCCCGCTTTTCGATAAACTTGTGATATTCCGATTCTTCAATGGGTTTTCTGGTCCAACCGCGGGGATTTCCCACAAACATCTGGAAGCCTTCACAACCCAGCTCGACAGCTTTCGAGAGTGCGCCTTCAAACCCGTTTTTGATGGACAAATGTGCCCCTAACCGCACTAATTCTCCCCTCTCCCCCAATTATCAAATTTCTTCAACCAACGGTATTTTTCGATGATTTTTGTAAAAGAATACTTTTCCGCCAGTAATTGAAGGATAATTAATAGGGTTGCAGCGATAATTTTTGAAAAGTCCGTCAACATCCAGGCCATCATCACGCCTAATGTGGCCCCCAGGATATTTGAACCCACATCGCCCATCATCACTTTGGCTTTCAGGTCAAAGGGAAGATAATATAAAACTATGGCCAAAAGCGGCAAGAATAATCCCATATAATTTTCAAAATCTTTACTGAAGGCCAATATCAGGATAAATCCAACCAAAAATACCTTTCCCGCCCGTCCCGGCCGTAAATCAAACAAATTGATAGTATTAGCGGACAGAACCACCAGGATAAAGTTGATCAGGATCACCCACAGATTCCAGTGGGCATTCATCAAACTTGCTGTTGCCAGACTGAACACCATAGCAATGACCGCTCCGAAAATTGCTTTGAAACCGCCGCTGGTCAGCCGTTTTTCTTTGAGCAATGCTTTAAAATGTCCTCGAAATCCTTTATGTTCATTGGTTCCGATCAAATCATCCAACAGGCCTAAGAAACCCATCCCGATAACCACAAATAAAAACAAGATCGCATTTAACGTTGTAAAGGACTTCACTTTTAAAAACATTCCAATCCCGATGGTTAACGGCAGTAACACCACAAAGATCATCCCGGCTTCCGACGGAATTAACTCCTCCCGGAAATTAGGTTTCTGTAAATTGCTCTCCTGCATCATCCGCAGAAGATACGGGAAGATAAACGCCGTAATACCGTAACAAATGAACAAAATAATGATATACCTGAGCAGCGATAAAAATAACGTGGTCATGAATTGGGTTACTTCAGCCATAATTCACCTCAAATATGATTGGTCATGATTATTTATGAAATAAGCGTTTCATCAAAACAGCAAAGACATCCACCAATTGTTTACCTCGGTGAATGAATCCAGCCAAATCCCGGCCGGTTTCCGCATGGGTCATTTGAACAGGGACCTCTTTCACCCGAAAACCATGGCGAAATACATCGATGGTCAGTCCGACCTCCACTCCGAAACCGGATTCAAATTCGCCAATTTTCTCCAATACGCTTTTACGGATCACCCTCTGTCCGGAGAGGGGGCTGGCTACTTCCAAACCGGTAAACCAACGGATGCCCCGTTTGGCAAGTAACGTCACCAATCCAAAACCGCCCTTTTTGGTTGGCGGCGGAAACCTTCCGATGGTCATATCCGCCTTGTTGGATAAAACCGGTTCCAACAGTTTGTCCACTTCCATCGCAGTCCGTCCCAGATCGCCATCGAGCAAACCGATGATAGTTCCTCGGGCAAATTTCATGCCATAATTGAGCGCTCCGCCTTTACCCCGGTTTTCCGGGAGGCTCACCACTTCGGCACCGGCTTCTTCAGCAAGTGTTTCAGTATCATCCGTAGAACAGTCATTGACGACAATGACTTGATCCACTTTCTCCAATCCTTTAACTGCCTGGACCGTCGCTTTAATGGTCTCGGCCTCATTATATGCAGGAATAATAATCGTCACAATTTCTTTTTCGTGATTTTCAGCCATATTAACCTCCAACATTGGAGCCCTTTGAAATAATTATGATTCATTATCAATTACGGGACTTAATAATTTAATTTAAACGTCGGAATCAAAGCCCGAGCTGTATCTTTCACGCCATAATACCCTTTTTTACCCGATGCCAAGAGATACACCAGAGTGGCTTCACCCGGTGGCGTTTCGATATTGTCCACGGTTCCCTGACATTTGGATTGATACAGACGCATATAGGACTGACTGACAAAACTCGGTTCAACGCCCACCAGCACCACGTTATATTTCCGGAAAGCATCCAATAAGTTGGTATCGATGGACTTCGTAAAATCACTTTCCGGATTTTCTGCGCCGCCAAAGAAGACAATCGTATCCACGTGGCCACGATTATAATCTCCCCACAACTGCACCAATTCTTTATTTTGAAGATAAATCAATTGGGCACTGCCTTGACCATCAATGATGATTTCAGCAATTTTTTTTGAAAACTCCGCATTTAACGTTTTAGTTTCTGCCATCGTCAGATCGAAAGCATCCAATATCTCCGTTCGGATTTGAGGATCCTCCCAGTCAATGGGTTTGATAAACGAAGTGACTGACGTCACTTCTGCACCTGCCTGACGAAGCATATTCACCATCTGTTTGGCATATTTAAAGTCAATGGAGGGATTGGTTCGGATGATGGCGATCCGTTTTCCGATTAAGCGATTGACAATCAAATTCGGCAAAATCGCTCTTTGAAACTGTTCCGCCATCTCCAGCTGAGCCTCTTTAGCTTGCAAAGCAGTACGCAGTGCTTTTTGATCCTCCCGGAATTTCACATATGTCTCTTCCAAACGGGTTAATTGCTCTTCAAATTCATCGTTAACGGTTTTCCCGAAATTCACTCCGATAATAATGCCTAAACCCAATGCCAAAAAGACAGCCACCAGCGACACTACATGATAACGAAGATCAATAATCATATCCGGATAGTCCTCCCGCAGTAAAAACCCTTAAATCACCCAATAGGAAACCTCCCTTACGGAGGTGTATAAGTTAAAATGCCATTTTTTAATAATACCACTAATCGGGCACGAATAACAGTTAATTTTTGTCATCGGTTCAGAATCCGAATAATATTTTTAGCTGTAGCCAAAATGTTCGCATCATGTTGCGTGACCAATCGGTTTGGAACAAAACCACCCCGATGGTAACGATGCCTGCCAACGACACTTGCAGAAGATAACGGAGTTTTACCCGGCCTTGATAGATTTTACTGACTCCCCGGGCATCCACTAATATGGAACCTACTTTTAAGCGAACCAGAAAAGTGCTTCCCATCCCTTTGCGCCCCTTTTCCAAAAAATCGATCATATTGGAATGGGTACCAACGGCGACGATGAGATCGGCGCCTTTTTCATACGCCAAAAGCATGGCAATATCCTCGCTGGTACCGGGAGCCGGAAAAGTCTTAGCCTCCAGCCCTAAGGCTCTGATCCGTTCCATACCTGGAGCCCGTCCATCGGTATAGGCATGGACGATGATTTCTGCTCCCGATTTTAACGCATCATCCGTCACACTATCCATGTCGCCTATAATGACATCAGGCTTGTATCCAAATTCCAGAAGGGCGTCGGCTCCGCCGTCTACCCCGATGAGGACCGGATTCACGTCATCAATATAAGATTTGATGATGGTCAGATCTTCCCGGTAATTTTGTCCCCGGACCACCATCAATACCGGCCGGTCTTCAAAGACCGTATCCACTTCCGGGAGTGGCAAGGTTCCCAGAATTAACTCTTTCTCCTTGACAGCATAATCTAACGTATTATGTAAAAATTTGTCCAGTTCTGTACCTAAATTCTTTCGTATTTCACGGAGTCGAAGATTGACGGCGTTGGCTTCCAAATATTCGCCTTCTCCGACCATTTCCCCGTCTTTCCATACTTGATTGTCTCGAACCTCGATCAGATCTCCGTCCCGAACCCTATCAAAAACGGTTCGGCCCACATTGTCCAATATGGCGATACCTTCCTTCAACAATATGGACGGTCCCGGATTGGGGTAACGTCCTGAGATGGAAGGACTAGCATTAATCACCATTTTGATTCGGGCTTTGCACAAGGAATCAGCGGCCACATGATCCAAATCCGTATGGTCAATGATGGCTATTTCCCCTGGCTTAATCCGTTTGACCAAATTTTTCGTACGGCAGTCGATTCTGGCAACAGCCTTGATTTCCATTGTTTCACCCCGAAAGTTACTCATTGACTTTCAGTCTCTTTTCCAAGCGAATTTTATCGGCGATAATGGCAACAAAAGAAGCATTGGTCGGTTTACCTTTTCGATCATCCACACAGTAGCCAAACAAGCGGTGTAAGGTATCAACCTCTCCTTTGTTCCATGCGCTTTCGATGGCAAAGCGCATCGCCCGTTCCACTCGGTGAGCTGTTGTCCCGTAACGTTCGGCAATGGTCGGATAAAGCCGTTTGGTCACTTCATTGATGATAGTTGGCTCTTTAATCGTCAGTAAAACGGCATCCCGCAGATAATTATAACCTTTATAATGGGATGAAATATTCAAACGACGGAGAATTTTGGCGACTTCCATTTCCAAATTAGCCCCATCCGACTGGGGATTGGCCATAAACCCAACGGATTTATCGCGGGCAATTTCTAAAATTCGTTGGGTTAAAATGGTGAGATTAAAAGGCTTCAACACATAATAATCGACTCCTAAAGCCACTGCTTTCCGGGCTATCTCCTCTTGGGCAAAAGCGGAAAATACGATGACTTTAGGCCTCTGAGGCCGTTTTTTCAGCCACTCCAACACGCCAAAACCATCCACTTGCGGCATGATCATATCCAGCAACAATACATCAATGGTGTGTTTTTCAATGAGTTGAATCGCCTCCATGCCGTTATGTCCATGAAAAATCACTTGGATTTCCGACTGATTCGCAAAAAAATCACGGAGGAGTTGACAGAAATCTTGATTATCATCAATAATTCCTATTTTAACGGGCACCAATCAAAACACCTCCATCAATTACCTCAAATTTCGCGATATGAATGGAAAATTCCTTTCAATTCGCAAAATATTTCACATAATGAATAATGAAAAAAGCATCCTTACGATGCTTCTTGTGGTAATGCTATTTGACTGCTTTCTCTGACCATCCATTCCGCCAGCACCCCGTATCCCCGGGTAGGATCATTGACAAACACATGGGTTACCGCGCCCACCAAACGTCCATCCTGGATGATGGGACTTCCGCTCATGCCTTGAATAATACCTCCAGTTACCTCCAGTAACCGTTCGTCGGTAACTTTAACCACTAACCCTTTATCCCGCGGCTGACTTTGCTTATAGACTTTAATGATTTCCACCTTAAATGCTTCGACCTCAGTTCCGTTAATCACCGTATAGATAAGGGCTGGCCCCTCTTTGATTTGGGAACTGAAAGCAATGGGAATGGGCTTTTCTTTAAGATATTCTTCAAAGCCGGGATAAGCCGTTCCATAAATACCGAACTTGCAATTTTTATGAATCTTTCCAATGGGATTTTGAGCAGCATTAAATATGCCGATCTTTTCTCCAGGCTTCCCGGGAGTGCCGATACGGACCCCGTTGATATGGGCCAGGACGATTTCGCCCCATTCAAGTTTAATACCATTTTGTCCGCCGATATTGGCGATTTGATGCCCAAGGCCGGCAAAAGCCCGGTTGGAGGGAGTATAAAAAGATAATGTTCCAACACCGGCTGCCGGATCTTCGATGAAAATACCTAGCATATACTTCTTTTGCGGCTGGATCTCCGTTAAGACAGGTTGGATTTGGCGTTTGATGATCTTTTCATGTCGCTGAATGGTCAGGGTTAAAGGTTTATCATCCTCGACTTTGGCCAAGAAGCGTTCCATGTCTTCAACATTATGGATGATAGTACTGTCGACTGCCAACAATACATCACCCACTTTCAATCCAGCTTGTTTTGCCGGATAATATTGCTTCCGGTCAACCCCGTAGACCGGGATATGCCCGACCACGATCACCCCGCGGGAAGCAACCAATACACCGATGGCATGTCCGCAAGGAATAACCTTTGGCGGTTCCATCACGTCCACATGAAGTTTTCTAATCGGTATTTTTCCAAATAAGGTCAAATCAATATCGTAATTGGTAGAATCTGAAGATTGAAGGGTTAAATCCTGTTTAAAAAAATGATCAAAGCGGCTTAGCGATAAAAGATCCTTCTTAACACCATTGAAGCTTAACGGGAAATTCACCGAAAGAGTAATGCTTTGCCCGGGGGACAAGGTCAGATGGCGTGGCAACGCCAAGGATTGAATCATCACACTAACGGATAAAACCAAAATAAAACCGAAAACCATCGTCAGATAACAGCGTTGCTTCCGGGAAAAATTAATCCGCTTCAAATTGTTTCACGCCCCATCGAGATTTTGTCTAAGGATAAAATCTCCGTTTAACTGGGCGTTTATTCAAACAAAAAAGTCCGGAGTTTCCCCGGACTTACTATTTTGGATTTCAATTTGACTTAGCCAACGACGATGTTGACCAATCGGTTGGGAACCGCGACGACTTTCCGAATGGTTTTCCCAGCCACCAAGCTTTGAATCACCTGGTTTTCCAAGGCAATTTCTTTCAGCTGTTCTTCAGTGCTATTTACCGGAACTACCAGTTTCTCACGGATCTTGCCATTGACTTGCAATACGATCTCTACAGTCTCTTCGGCTGCCAGATCCGCTCGGTATTCCGGCCAGGATTGCGTATGAACCGAACCTTCAAACCCGAGCTTCGACCAGATCTCTTCGGCAATATGAGGACAAGCCGGAGCAATCAACAGAAGGAACGTCCGTACTGCTTCCTGCCAGGCTGCTGAAGCATAAACTTCGGCTTTCACCTTGGAAATGACATTTAAAAATTCCATCAATGCTGCAATATAGGTATTAAAGGAAAAGCTTTCAAAATCCTGGGTTGCTCTGTAAATGGTCTGATGGGTCTTCCGAAGCAGGATTTTTTCAGCCTCAGCCGATGAAGCCGGATCAACCGGTTCTAACAGGATATCCCAGACACGGTTGAGGAAGCGGAAAACACCTTCGACCCCCCGGCTGTCCCATGGGCCACCTTGTTCCCAGCGCCATCCGAACATCAGATACGCCCGGACTGTATCAGCTCCATACTTTTCAACCAAATCATCGGGAGCAATCACATTGCCCCGGGATTTACTCATTTTTTCGCTGTCTTCGCCGAGAATAATTCCTTGGTTTCGCAGTTTCAACATAGGCTCGTTGAAAGGAACCAAGCCAAGATCCCGCATGACTTTGGTAAAGAAGCGGGTGTAAATTAAATGCATACAAGCATGTTCGATACCGCCGGTATACAGATCCACCGGCAGCCAGTATTTAGCTTCTTCCGGATCAATGGGGGTTTCCCCTTTGTAATACGGGCTTAAATAACCATACTGATACCAGGAAGAACACATAAAGGTATCCATGGTATCCGTTTCCCGTTCCGCAGGTCCACCACATTTCGGACAGGTTGTATTCCGAAATTCTTCATGATATTTTAAGGGAGATTCGCCAGTCGGCAAAAATTCCGCATCTTCCGGCAAGAGTACCGGCAGATCTTTTTCAGGCACCGGCACCGTTCCGCAGGTCGGACAATAAATGATCGGTATCGGCGCACCCCAATACCGCTGCCGGCTGATCAACCAGTCACGGAGGCGGTAGTTCACGGCTTTTTTGCCGAGTCCCTGTTCCTCCAGCCATTCCGTCACCGCTTTTTTCCCGTCAGCAGCCGGAGTACCAGTAAACTTCCCGGAATTCACCATGACGCCATTTTCAACTTCGGTGAAAGCTTCAGTCAATTCCGCTAATTCTCCGTTACTCGGAGCAATCACTTGTTTAATGGGGAGACTATATTTTTTGGCGAAAGCAAAATCCCGTTCGTCATGGGCTGGCACAGCCATAATGGCACCTGTACCATAGCCCATCATGACATAATCAGCGACCCAAATCGGGATCTTTTCCTGGTTAACCGGATTGATGGCGTAAGCTCCTGTAAAGACGCCGGTTTTTTCTTTATTAGCAGCTAATCTTTCGATCTCCGTTTGTCTTTCAGCCTGAGCGATATATTGATCAACAGCTTCCTTCAATTCGGGAGCAGTAATCTTTTTCACTAAGGGATGCTCCGGTGCCAGTACCATAAAGGTGACGCCCCACAGGGTATCCGGCCGGGTCGTAAAGATCACGAATTCTTCTCCGTTTTCCGTCCGGAAAGTTACTTCAGCACCTTCACTGCGTCCGATCCAATTTTCCTGCATGGTTTTAACCCGTTCAGGCCAATCCAATTCGGAAAAGTCCAGCAATTCATCGGCATAATCGGTAATCTTAAAGAACCACTGGTTCAATTCTTTTTTAATAACCGGGGTCCCACAGCGCTCGCAATGACGGTCTTCGCCCCATACCTGTTCCCGGGCGAGAGTCGTATTACACTGTGGGCAAAAATCCACCGGCGAAAACTTCTTATAGGCGATGCCCTTTTCATAAAACTTTAAGAAGAACCATTGGGTCCAGCGGTAAAACTCAGGCAGGCAGGTAACGACCTCCCGTTCCCAGTCAAAGATGGCACCCATGCTCTTCAATTGTTTACGCATCCGTTCAATATTAGCCATGGTCCATTTAAAAGGATGAATTCCCCGTTTAATGGCAGCATTCTCCGCAGGTAATCCAAAAGCGTCAAAGCCCATAGGAAACAGTACATTATAGCCATTCATCCGTTTATACCGGGCGTAAGCGTCCGACGGCGTAAAAGCGTACCAATGCCCAATATGTAAATCCCCGCTGGGATAAGGAAGCATGGTCAACGCATAATATTTAGGTTTGGAAGGATCAATCTTTGACCGGTGTAACCCGGACTCCTCCCATTTCTTTTGCCAGCGCGGTTCGATCTCCGCATGGTGATAACGCTCAATTTTACTCATCAATATCCTCCTCGTTAGGCCCGAACTATAAGACCAGTTCGTCAATATCCCGAATCATTTTGGCATCATGCCAAAGTTTTTCTAAAGCATAAAATTCCCGTTCAGTTTGGTGTAAAATATGAACGACCATATTGCCGAAGTCCATCAAAACCCATCGGCCGTCGGCATAACCCTCCTTTAGAGGGCAAACCATTCCTGATTCTTTATGCTTATCATCGATATTATCGGCAATGGCCTTGACTTGAACCTGCGTATTGCCTGAACATATTAAAAAAAAGTCTGTCACACCGGAAACTGACCGTACATCCAAAATCACCGGGTCCAGAGCTTTCTTTTCCAACATAGCTTCCCAAATCAGTTTCATATGATCCTTCAATTGATCCTTCAATGCGCCTTAACACCTTTCCTTATCAGTTCATTTCGTCCCATGACTGTATCGGGATGGGCCAAATAATCCCGTTCGACGACATAACGAAGAGTTTGGTTGTAAACATACAATAAAATTTGATCCGCTTCCCATTCGGGAGCTTTGAGTCGTAAAACCCGGCTAGCCTCAAAAGTTCGCCCGGGTTCGATAAAATCAGCCACAAAGATCAATTGGGCCAATGCCCCGATGCTCGAAGCTCCAGTAATATGATGCCGGATCGCTTCTAATACGGCTTGATCTCGAATTCCCAATTCGGATTCAACCAAAGCGGCACCCACGGAACCATGAAGTAACAAGGGTTCAGCCCGTTGAATATCGTCTATTAATATATCAAACTTAATTGCCAGTTGCAATAGTAAATCCGGAGAATGCTCCCGGCAAACATCATGAAGAAGGGCGGCGGCGGTGATCCTTGCCGGATCCGCGCCAAACTTCCCGGCCAACTGCAAGGCTGCCGCTTCCACCCGTTCACAATGTATCAATCGTTCAATGGAAATATGCTTTTTTAAAAAAGCGATGATCTCGTCTCGTTCTGGTAACATCTTCCCGACTATTTTTCTTCCTCAGTCAAATTTTTACGAATATAGTCAATTAATTCATTTTTTACCTTTTCCGGGTCTCCACTATTGTATTCAATGATTTTGCTCAAATGTGAAAAAGAGTCCAAATCCATCTCGTCAAAGTAAATCCCAATGCCCTCCGGAGTTTGCCGGACGACCGTGCCATTGATGTGAAGTACCAATGACTCATCATATCCTTCCGATAAAACTATGGTGATCGGGAGCATCGTATGGATCTCCGGTTGGATATCCGTTTTTAACAACATCCCCTTCATACTGAGATTTTCGACTTCACCTCGAATGGTTTGGCCATTGTACTCAAATTGGGCTTCGATTTTAAACGGTATGCGTGAAAAGTTACGTTTTTCCATGTTGCTGCCTCCGTAGGTCCATTGGTGGTCATATAGTTAAAATATTCGGTAAAAATTTATCGTCCCCTTCATTTTTCGTAAAATAAAAGCTATTTTAATAAAAAAATAAAGGGTGTTGTCACACCCCTACATTTTGTTTTGTCTTGGTTTTGCCTCATTCACTATAATTTCACGGCCACCCATGTCTTTTCCATTAACTTGGTTAATAATCTCTTGGACATCTTCATTATCGTCAATTTCGATAAATCCAAACCCTCGAGAACGCCCTGTACCCGGTTCTGTAATAATCCGGCTGGATATGACCTCCGTATGTTCAGCAAACAACGCCGCCAGATCTTCTTTTGTTGCTCCCCAGGGTAAATTTCCGACATACAGTGTTTTTGACATCCTCTTCACCTCACCTTCAGTCTCCGTCTAACCGGCTGTGGTAGACAGGTATATTTTGCGTCAAAATAAATTGACTATACCCCTGGAGTCAATTCACTCGAACCTGAAAGATGAGGAAAAAGATTTAAAATGCCTCTATTTCAAGATAAATACCAAGATAAACTCCTATTTGTCTAAATTTTGGAAGTTTAAACTTCACCATACAGCTGATACTTACGGATGAACTCACACACCGGATCCGGCACCAGGTAGCGAATGGAACGGCCGTACATCATCTCCACCCTCAGCCAAGTGGAGGAAATCTCCAAAAGAGGTGCTTCCAGAAGTAAAATCCGCTCCCGATATGGAAGGAGAAACTTGGGCCATTCCGCTTCGTTTTTTAAAATAGGATATCCCGGGCGAAAGGCAGTAATGATCTTCGCCTCTTCCAACAGTTCCCGGTAGTTTTTCCAGGAATGAAGTTCAAGCAAGGAATCAAATCCCATGATGAAAGCAGCTTCATCCCCATGACCCTGCTGTTTCAGTTGCCGAATGGTATCCACAGTATAAGATGGGCCTTCCCTGTCCAGTTCAACGCGGGAAACTTCGAAACAGGGATTGTCGGCAACCGCCAATTGGACCATTTGCAGCCGTATTTCTGCGGGTGTCGCCACTTCACCGATCTTATGAGGCGGAACCGCAGCCGGTACAAAAACCACTTTAGTTAAATTAAAAGCTTCCCGTGCTTTTTCAGCTAATATTAAATGCCCAAAATGAATGGGGTCAAAGGTTCCCCCGATTATTCCAAACGTCCCCATCTCATTCGACTCCATTTCTTTTCAATGCTTGATTTTATGACACGGTCAACACGAAGTTATCCCGATGGACGACTTCATCTGCATTTTTAAATCCTAATATCTTTTCGATCTCCGAAGTCTTTTTTCCGATGATCTGAGATAACTGCTCACGATTATAATTGGTAAACCCTCGGCCGATCTCCGTACCATCAATACTCAGGATCCGGACCAAATCCCCTTCTTCGAAATTGCCGGAAATCCGAATGATTCCCGAAGGCAGCAGGCTTTTTCCATCTGTCGTCATGGCTCGTTCCGCACCCCGGTCAATCACCAGTTCTCCGCCAATTTGGGGCCCGTACGCGATCCAACGTTTCCTGTGATTGACCACCGAATGTTTGCTCAAAAAAACGGTGCCCACAGGCTTCCCTTCAAACAACTGCTGTAATTTCGAAGGATCCTTGCCGTTCATCAGTACCATCATAGCTCCGGCAGACGTGGCCATTTGGGCCGCATTCAACTTGGTAATCATACCGCCGGTACCGAAAGACGAACCGGCTCCTCCGGCCATTTGGCGGATCTCCGGAGTGATCTCGGGAACACAGGGTATAAGCTCCGCATCGGGATTTTGTTTCGGATCACTGGTGTATAATCCGTCAATATCGGAAAGCAACACCAACAGTTCTCCGTCGATCAATCCGGTCACCAACGCTGACAAAGCATCGTTCTCCCCGATCTTTAATTCTTCCGTCGCCACCGTATCATTCTCATTAATGATGGGAATTACCTGATAGTTCAATAAGGCCAATAATGTATTTCGCGCATTGAGATAACGTTGGCGTTCACTAACATCGCTTCGGGTCAATAATACTTGAGCAACCACCTGGCCGTATTCTGCAAAAAGCTTTTCATAAATCTGCATCAACAGTCCCTGGCCGATGGCTGCCAACGCTTGCCGCTCCACAATGGAAGCCGGACGCTTCGTCAATCCCAATCGTCCCATACCGGCGCCGACTGCACCGGAGGTGACCAAAACCACTTCTTTCCCTTGATTACGAAGATCCGACAATTGCCGGACCAGTTGCTCCAAACGGTTGAAATTGAGTTTTCCGGTAGAGTGGGTTAAGGTAGAGGTTCCTACCTTTACCACAATCCGTTGAATCTTTTGGATTTCCTTCAGGTACTCCATGTTAGTCCTCCGCAGGCCAATTCAGTTTACTGGCTTTTCCCGCTTCGGGTCTCCGGTAAAGCAACATGTTATTCCCGACCACCAAGACCACGTCAGCCGAGGTTCTTTTCGCTAAAGTATCCGCTACTTTGCGGGGATCATTATCCGTATGCGGCAAAACCCGGCATTTAACCAATTCCCTTGCAGTCAATGCCTGATCCAACTGCTCCACCACATTGTCATTAATCCCGCCTTTGCCCACGATGACGATAGGCGACAATTCATTACCGATTCGCCGCAAAAAATTTCGTTCTTTATTTGTCAACATTTTTTTACCTCTTTTCTTTGACGTCCTTTTAGTTCCTTCCGGCAAGCATGTTTAAGTCTATCCATCATTATAGCATAACTCATAATTTTCATAAAAAAAGCGAAGCGGAAAACTTCACTTTTCTTAAATAACATTAATCCTCACTGTAATAAATAAATTCATAATCGCCCAAACGGACCGAATCCCCTTCCTGAATGCCCGCATTTTCCAAAGCTTCGTAAACCTTCCACCGTTTTAACAAGCGATGAAGGCTCTTCATGGATTCATCATTTTCCGGATCAAACCGTTGGACTCGTTTCAATAAGGATTCATTCTTAACGACATACACATCATCTTCACGCTCAATCACAATTTCCTGATCTTGTTGTGAGAGGCTTTTTTCCATAGGTTCAACTTCAAAACGCTGAATTTCCACAGGAATTTCCTTTAATACTTCAATAATCCGATCCAGGAGCTGATCTATGCCTTTGCCGGTCGCCGCAGAGATGGTGAATATCGGAACTCCCTGAACCTTCTCACGGAATTCTGCTGCGAGCTTTTCAGAATCTGGCATGTCACATTTATTTAAGGCGATGATTTGAACCTTTTCAGCCAGTCCCGGATTATATTCTTTCAATTCCTGGTTGATTTTCAGATAATCATCATAAGGTTCCCGGCCGGAAAAGCCCGAAATATCGATCAGATGAACCAAAACCCGGGTCCTTTCTACATGGCGTAAAAACTGCAAACCCAATCCGACACCGAGATGGGCTCCTTCGATCAATCCCGGAATATCCACAGCCACAAAGCTTTGGTCTTTATAATCCACCACCCCGAGATTGGGTTCAAGAGTGGTGAAGGGATAATCCGCAATTTTGGGACGGGCTGCAGAAATCCTGGATATTAGCGTGGATTTACCCACATTAGGATATCCGATCAATCCCACATCAGCCAAAAGCTTTAGTTCCAATACGACCCACAACTCCGAGCCGAGTTCTCCTTTTTCGGCAAATCGCGGGGCTTGACGGGTAGGCGTCGCAAAATGGCTGTTTCCCCGTCCACCCCGGCCTCCTTTTAATAGAACCATTTCGGTGACAGGCTCGGTCAGATCTGCAAGAATTCGCCCAGTCTCCGCATCCTTGACAATGGTGCCGGATGGAACTTTAATAATCAGATCTTCACCGTTACGTCCGAAACGGTTGGCACCTTCACCCGGCTTTCCATTTTCCGCTTTAAAATGACGCTGATAACGAAAATGGCTTAACGTGGTCAAATCCGGGCTAACTTGAAAAATAATATGGCCGCCGCGGCCACCGTCACCACCATCCGGGCCGCCCCTGGGGACATATTTTTCCCGTCTGAAACTGACGGCACCCGAACCGCCGTCACCGGACTTTATATAAATTTTTGCATAATCCAAAAACAAACCTGACACCTCATTTATTATAATTGTGCAAGTTACCGTCTGAAAATTTCCGGTTGAACGAGACTTGGATAAAATATCGATAATATTATGAATATATCATCTCTTAAGGGAAAAACGCAACCTTTCCATGGAATTTCTTCTTTCTTTCGAACCAATGGTTACCATTGGATTAACGCTCCGCCCCAACTTAAACCGGCACCAAAACCGACCATAAGAATCAAATCCCCTTTTTGGAAACGACCCCAAACCTCATGCAGGGCAAGCCCGATAGAAGCTGAGGATGTATTTCCATACCGGTCCACATTGGCGATAACCTCGGTTCCTGCTGAAGCTATTTCTTTAGCTGCTGCGTCAATGATCCGTATATTAGCCTGATGGGGAATCAAATACTTGATCTGTTCCGGCCGGACCCCGGCCTTTTCCGGAATGGTTTCGTACAACTCTTTGATTTTGCTAACGGCAAAACGAAACACTGATTTACCGTTTTGCCGGAAATAATAATCGCCAGGTTGGTTATTGAGCAAATGCCGTACACCGCCAATGACCACCTCTTCAGACATATTCGGATTGGCACCGAGCTCCGTGGCTAAAATCACATGTTCCGGATTATCGTTAGTAAGCATCAACGCCGCAGCGCCATCGCCAAATAAAATACAGGTTGAACGGTCATTGTAATCCAAAAAACGGGATACCTGTTCACCGGCAGTGACCAAACCATATTTTATTTCTCTGGTCTTTAAGAAACTCTCTGCAGTGGCCAGTCCATACATCAAACCGGAGCAAGCTGCGTTTAAATCAAAACAGAAGGCTTGATTAGCTTGGAGTTCACGGGCTACTTCGAAAGCTTGTGCCGGGCTGACCCTATCCGGCGACAATGTGGAACTGATGACAAAATCGATCTGCTCCGGAGCGATCCCTGACTGTTTTCGAGCAATTTCTGCAGCTTCAACCACATAACCCAGGATCCCCTCATCCTTCTCCAAAACCCGGCGTTCTCGAATGCCAGTCCGGGTGACGATCCATTCATCGCTGGTATCAACCATCCTCTCCAAATCAAAATTGGACAATACTTTTTTCGGCGCCGCGGCACCAATTCCACAAATTCCGACTTGTTTCACTAAAAACCCTCCTCTTGTTCAGCATCCTTCAACAGTTTTAAATAACTGGCCGTTTCCAAATTCATTCCATAAATGATGAACGTGCCGGTGAAAACGATCTCTTCTTTGGAACGTACCACCACTTCAATCAGAAAACGATGGCCTTTTTTCTCTATGACTTGTGCCTTAGCGATGAGCCGCTCTCCTGTTCGTACCGTCCGTAAATAATGGACTTCAGCTTTTCCTGTCAAAGCCACCGGCAGATTGACCACTGCGTTGGCCAATGAATTGGCCTGGCCAAAAATAATATGACCACGGATAATATCGCATTTAGCAAGACACATAGTGCGATCCGTTTCTAATAGAGATAATCCCCGTTTACCCGGTTCGATTTCGATCACTTCACCGACAATCTCCCGGTTCTCCAGAGAATGGGATTCGCCAAAGTAATGGGCTGCCATCTCCTTGGTACGCTTGCGCACCTCAGGAATGGACAACTCCAAGCGATCTAAGCGAATGGTTGGAACGCTAACATTGAAGATTTCTGCCAGTTCTTCATCGGTAATAAATGGATTTGCAGCAATCGCCTCTTGGAGACGGCGGTGCCGTTCCGCTTTATTCATTACGTTCTTTTTCATTGTTATCACTTATTATTATGATTTATTATTATTACATGGTCATAATTATACCGATAATTTCCCTCCATAGCAATATCATTTTTAAACAAGAAAAGGGAAGCTGTACGCATAGCTATACAGCTTCCCATATTTTGACCTTTTCAAATAACCTCTATCCGATGGACTAATCCGATATTACACATTGAACAGAATATCCGCATAGGTCGGAATCGGCCAATATTCCTCGGAGACAATGGTTTCCAACTGATCTGCTACTGCGCGCAAATCTTTCATGGCCGAGAAGACCACGTCCCGATAATATTCAGCATGGGCCAAGGTTGATTCTCCAGCTTCTTCCGCATTCTCTAATGCTTTTTCCAACATCTCAATAGCCTTGCTCAGTCCATTGAGGCCTTCGGTCAACTGGCCTAAGAGTTTCTCCTGAGCCGTAACTTTCACATCGGATACCGCTTTAATTGCACTGATGGAACCTGCAACCACGCTGCTGTACTCGATAACTGCCGGCAAAATTTGCCGTTTTGCCATATCCAGCATGGTCAGAGCCTCGATATTAATGGTCTTAATATAATTCTCCAGGTGGATCTCATACCGGGCATGGATTTCAACAGGGGTTAACACCTGATGTTTTTCAAACAGCTTAACGTTCTTTTCAGCGACCAGTGCTTGAATCGCAGCGACAGTCGATGAAATATTGGGAAGGCCCCGTTTTTCCGCTTCAGCTACCCATTCTGCAGAATAGTTGTTGCCGTTGAAGATAATCCGTTTATGATTCTTAATAACTTCCTTAATATATTTCTGTACTTCTTCGTCAACGTTCGAAGCTTTTTCGAGTCTATCGGCAACCCGGGATAAAGTTTCAGCAACGATCGTATTTAATACGGTATTCGGGCCGGCAATCGACGCAGAAGACGGAACCATCCGGAATTCAAACTTATTTCCGGTGAAAGCAAAGGGCGAAGTCCGGTTCCGGTCGGTCGTATCCTTCGGCAATGGTGGCAACGTGGTCACACCGATCTTCAACTCGCCGCCGGTCTTGGAAGATTTGGCGCCACCGTTTTCAAGTTGTTCCAAAATATCGGTCAACTGTTCACCCAAGAAAATGGAGATAATGGCCGGTGGTGCTTCATTGGCGCCTAACCGGTGATCATTGCCCGGGTTAGCTGCTGACATCCGCAACAAATCAGCATATTCATCCACAGCTTCGATGACTGCCGCCAAGAAAAGTAAGAACTGTTCATTTTCATGAGGCGTATGTCCCGGTTCCAAAAGATTTTGGCCGTCATCAGTGCTCATGGACCAGTTATTATGCTTTCCGGAACCGTTAACCCCGGCAAAGGGTTTTTCGTGCAACAAACAGACCAATCCATGACGCAGGGCAACTTTACGTAAGGTTTCCATCACCAGTTGGTTATGGTCTGTTGCAATATTGGTGGTATTGTAAATCGTCGCAATTTCATGCTGGGCCGGAGCAACTTCATTATGTTTAGTCTTGGCTGTTACGCCCAGTTTCCACAGTTCCCGATCAACTTCCTGCATAAATTTGGAGATCCGCTCTTTTAAATTTCCAAAATAATGATCCTCTAACTCCTGTCCTTTCGGAGGTTTTGCACCAAACAGAGTCCGTCCGGTCATGATCAGATCTTTTCTCTGATCATACATGGTTTTATCGATCAAGAAATATTCCTGTTCAGGACCAACCGTAGTGGTCACACGGGTTGCAGTAGTATTCCCCAAAAGTCTTAAAACCCGAACCGCTTGTTTCGAAAGAGCTTCCATGGACCGAAGTAACGGTGTCTTTTTATCCAACGCTTCTCCGGTATAAGAGCAGAACGCCGTCGGTATATACAAGGAATTATCCTTTACAAACACCGGTGAAGTACAATCCCATACCGTATATCCCCGGGCTTCAAAGGTAGCACGGAGTCCTCCCGACGGGAACGAGGAAGCATCCGGTTCTCCCTTAATCAATTCTTTACCCGAAAATTCCAAAATCACTTTTTCATTACCGATGGGAGAAATAAAGGCATCATGTTTTTCAGCCGTTACACCGGTCATCGGCTGGAACCAGTGGGTAAAATGAGTCGCACCTTTCTCAATGGCCCAATCTTTCATCGCATTGGCCACCACATCAGCGATACTCGGATCCAATGGTAACCCATTATCGATGGTTTTGCGAAGTGCTTTATAAATATTTTTGGGCAACCGTTCCCTCATTACCGCATCGCTAAACACATTCTCACCAAACAAGGTATCTACAGTATTTGGAGTTTCCATCATAAAACCGCCTCCTTTGATGTTAGGTTTTTGTTATTTATATAAAAGAATATCACTTTGTGTTAACTTTTTCAAGCTTTTTTCTCTTTTGTTAACTAATATATTACACTATCATTCTTAATATGTTACATAAACTTGCTATAGGTATGTCCAATAATTTTGTTAACGAAAATAGCAGGGTTTTAATGGAAAATATCGAAAAATTAAGGTGTTTGGAGGTTATTCGTATATAAGAAGGAGGGGATTTTCACGGAACCTGTCATCTATTGCAACAATCTTCAAAAAAATTACGGCCGAAAGAAGGTATTGAAAGGAATTAATTTAGAAGTCCCGCGAGGCTCTGTCTTTGGTTTACTGGGTACGAATGGGGCTGGAAAAACCACCTTGATCCGGACGCTCCTTGGATTGATCCCGGCTTCTGGAGGCGAAGTGCGGGTTCTTGGTGAAGAACCTTATCAAATTGGGCCTACCCTCCGGCAGCGTATTGGGTATGTTTCCGAAGAGCAAGGGCTTTACGGATGGATGACCATTGTTGAAATGATCCGTTTTTGCCGTTCCCTCTATCCCACCTGGGATGATCAATTGGTTCAAAACTATTTACAACGATTTAAGATGAATCCAGCTCAAAAAATCAGAAACCTATCCAAAGGTCAATGTACTAAATTAGCATTAATCCTTGCTTTAGCGCCGAAACCTGATCTTTTAGTGTTGGATGAACCGATGAGCGGCTTAGATCCTTTGGCTCAACATGAATTTTTACAAGTTATTTCCAAAGACGTGGTTCCTGAAGGCCGCACTGTCTTTTTCTCGACCCATAACATCGCTGATGTAGAAGCTGTTGCTCATTACGTCGCCATCGAATACAATGGCCGGATCCAAATCAGCGGCTCCATTCCTGAGGTATGCCAACAGGTGGCCAAATACCGGATTTCCAGCAGCCATCTGGAAGAACTTAAGCCATTCATCCATTGTGTAACTCTCGAACAAGATGATAAATGGGCTACCATCTTGACCTCGCGTCATTCCCACGAAGAGGCGGCAGTAACCCTGGAGAATCCTGAAACTTCGCCGCTTCCCGTCAGTTTAAAAGAGGCTTTCCTCTTTTTCTGTTCAGGAGGGGATGAGCAATGATGGGCTTAGCTTTAGCAAAAAAAGAATTGAAGCAGAATGCTCTCCTCTATCTTTTGCCTTATCTATGTGGCTTATTCTTGATCATTTTGAATTGGCGCCACCAAATTCCGTTAACCAAAGAATGGCAAAACCTTCTGGCTGTAATTCTTCCCATAACCATCGCCGGAGCTTTCGGTCTTCAATCATTCGATCTTGAGGAAAACGGCCAGACAAGAGACTTCCTGTTAACTAGGCCTTTCACAGCAGAGCAGGTCATTAAAGTTAAGTATATTACCGGTCTGGTAGTCCTGTTACCCATTGCCTTTCTTTGGTGTATTCTGTTCTTACCTGACTCTCTAAAGCTTCCGACCTTAACGGACTGGAGTAGTTTCTGGTGGTTAACCTTATTTCTCTTGATCATCACCATATATACTCAGTCCTTTACAGCAGCCATATTTGTCCGAGGTCCTCTGAAAATAATGGCTGCTATTGGTGGTACCTTCTTCATGAGCATCTGGTTTTTTTATAGCTGGTTTGAAGGCATCACTGTTTTTTATTGGTTCGAATTATTTCACTACCCGATAATTTGCTGGATTATGTTAGCGATTTTTACTGCTGGTCTCGTTTTATTCCAAATCATAGTCGCTCTTAATGCTGCACACTGGAATATAGCCCAACTTCCAGCTGTTTCTTTTAAAAAGAAATTATGCGTTTATCTCCTCGTGTTTTTATTCATCCCAGTTCTTTTAGGGACATCTACAGCATGCCGTCAACCAGCCATCAAACCCTTTAGTCAATTGTTTAAAGCAGCATTTACCTCCCAACCATGGTTTATTACATTAGAAGGAGAAAAGCAACCTGCCGGCCATCGTTATGCTTTCATTGATACAACTGGAAAATTGGCTTTAGGCCAATTAAACCAAATGCCACAGGTGGTATATAGCAGTTCTAATTCCTCTCAGCCGCTATCGAATCTCAACTGGTCTCCGAACGGCCAAAAAATTCTTTTTCGTGAGGGAGAGTATCTCAAGGTTTACGATCTCAACTCTGGTACTGTCCAATCTGTAACCGAAGGAGACATCGGTCTCTGGTCTGCCGATAGCAACCGGCTGATCACAGCTAAAATTGTAAAAAGTGAACCCCAAATTTCTGACTGGGGTTCCTTCAATCAAACCGTTTATCAACTATCTTTAGTTAACCTGGATGATGGTTCGGTTCAATCCTTCCATCAATTGACTTCTTCCGGTTCATCATTAGCTTGGGATTCATTAGCCAACCGTCTCTTGGCAGTCGATATTTCTGGATATCTGGTTTCCATCAGTCTAAATGACTTCACCGTTTCTTACATTCCCATTTATCAAAGTGAAACGAAAGAACCGATTGTTTATAGTAAATTTGAATATACCGGTTCCGGCCATAATCAGTTTTACGTAACGGTCTTCTCCATGGATGTGGAAAATCCCAATGCTTTACGCCAAAAGCAATATAACATCCGCAGTTTCTTGTTTGATGCTGATTCTGATAGCTTCACACCACTATTTAAGTTATCCGGTGTCCAGTATCAGGATATCATCCTTACCCATAAGCCTGGTCAATTACTGGTTCGCTCGAACGACTTGGGCATCTATCAAAAAATCACCATTCCGCAGGAGGCTGGTGCCAAATGAAACCTTTAGCTAAACCTGTCATTACCAATCCAGCCCGGGTCTTATGTCACACCGCCTGGGTTCTTACCTTCTACGAACTCAGACGCAATCGTATAGCTTTCATCTTTCCGGCGTTCGTCTGCTGTTTCATCTTACTGGGCTCAATTTTTATCAAAACATTATCCATCTCTGTAACTTTTCTGGATATGTCGCTTATCGGGTTGTATTTTATTCTGGCAATGATTTATGGTTTACTGGCTTTCAGTGGCGAGCAGGATCATAAGACTTTGGATTTTGTGATCAGCCGTCCTATTCCACCAAGCCTGATTTTAGGGACCAAATATGGTATCAGCTGTCTGATATTATTTGGATGGTATTTTCTGTTTCAATATTTATTTCCGCTCCATTGGGATTTACTGCCTTTACCCAAGGGAATGAGTGTTCACTGGTTGACATTATTGGTGTTCGTCATCCATGCCATCAGCCTGTTAGCAGGTTTGATTTCAAAAGGTTTAGAACGTTTTTTTATGGTGATCGTGACCACATCCGGTATGGCCTATCTATCCTATTTCATCTGGGATCATCTGTTTCAGTTATTGACTGCTAATTATTACTGGTACGATATTCCCCCCATTTTAATGAAAACGGTGACTATCTGGATTCCCGTATTTTTAACTATAATGAGCTTACTTATTCCATTAACAGCTGCCATGTGGCTGTTACGCAACCGTCTGCCGATATCTCAATTTAAACTGGGCCAATTCACGATTGCCATCTGGTTTATTGTTTTGATCGGTTTGGGATTATTTAAAAGTGTTTTTGCACCTGTTCTTCATCCCGTACCAACAGCCAAATATGGTGACTGGCATGAATCATCGGGTATCATTATTGCCAAGGCTGTAAGTAGTAATTATCAATTTCATCGGATACCTGATGATCAACAAATCCCCTGTCAATTGTTACTATCCAAGCCAAACCGTAAACCAAAGATCATTTACCAAGGGAATAATCTAATGTATCCCCGTTTTTCACCGGATGGCCAATGGGTCGTCTTTTCTGAAGCCGATGAACTCAAAATTGTTCACTTAAAATCAGGGAGAGTAACGACTATTGGGCCGGGCCGAATAGGAACTTGGGCTGATGACAGTCAACGTATTATTTTCAATCGCCTTATCGGTCCTAACGGTTTGTCTCTACTTTATGAATATCATTGTAATAACCGTGCTTTGCAACCATTAACGTCGCAAAAGTTCCAAATTGCCGATCTCCTTTGGAATACAGTTCAAAACGAGTTGTTGATCGTCGATTTCGACCAATCTTTGCACCATTTTAACTTAAGTGACAATACCCTTAGTAACACAACACCCTTTGAAGATATTGATAAAATGCATGTCATATTCGGAATCACCCGTCCTTTAGTCCGTATGACTTCCGACATGAAACATCTATTTTTTGCTTACATTTTGCAAGACTCATTAAAAATTTATCTCTACGATCTTCAAAAGAGAGAGTTTAATTTCAGTCAAGAAATTACCAACTTCCGTCTTAAACCCGATGCCCCCATCCTTTTAAAACCTGATTTTACAGCTTTGCTCTGGCCACGCATTGATGGCGGTTTCACCTATGAAGGCACTAAATATTATATTGATCGTGAACATCAACACTCTCATCATGATCACATTCATGACCATGATGATCATGATCTCGACCATTGCAATGACCTAGATCATCACCACGATCATGACCATCATGACCACGATCATCATTAACCATAAAAAACCACTTCATAAGTTTGAAGTGGTTTTTTTATAGATTCGTATATGTGATCCTTGATCCGAATCTTCAAAGACCTTCATTTAAAATTAATCTTTGTGACGCCCGGATGGCGTCAGGGCTCGACGACCCGGATGGTCAATAGCCGAGCCTTACGA
>Ga0116169_1000137_pt1 | contig 83013 bp, 76 predicted proteins | sample AD_UKC130_MetaG_FD_89796 | JGI IMG/M metagenome (GOLD analysis project Ga0116169, IMG submission 89796) | Active sludge microbial communities of municipal wastewater-treating anaerobic digesters from Canada - AD_UKC130_MetaG | ecosystem: Engineered > Bioreactor > Anaerobic > Digestate | place...
AGGGCGGCGCATCGTTGCTCCAATGGATCAGGCGTGCGCGCACGCGGTGCACGCTGGAGGTGAGGTGGTGCGCGCGGCGGGGTGACTCCGGTACTCCGAAGTCGCCCCGCCGCACGCGCGAGGTGTCAGCCCGGGTTAGGGGATGAGGCGCTTCTGCCAGACCTCGGGGTAGCCGGGCAGGTTCTCTCCGCCGAACTTGGCATAGTGACCGTCGGGCATGCCCTCGTTCTCGGTGAGGTAGCGATCGAGCTCTTCAGCGTTGATCGGGTTCTGCGGGAGCACCCACTCCTTGGGCACTTCTTCGCCCTTGAAGATCATCGCGGCCGCCAGCAGCGGGGTGCGCCACTGGAAGTTCGAGTAGACGGGCGCGAGGCCGGTCAGGCCCGTTGCCTTCCACTTGCGAAGGAACGACATCTCGTCTTCACCGGTCATGACTGGGTAGTCGGCACCGGCGTCTTCGAACGCCTCGATTGCAGCAACGGCGCCGTCACCGGCATCCATCCAAATGCCCTGCACGTCGCCCTTTGCGAGCTCATCGCTGATGATGCTCTTGATCTTTGCCGGGTCTGCACCGGTGAAGTAGTCAACCGCTTCGATGCCAGCCTCGGCGAAGAGCTTCTCGGCTCCGGCCCAGCGCTGCTCAAGCACGTCAACGCCGGGAAGGATGCGAAGGCCAACGACCTTGTCGCCCTTCTTGAGGTTGTCGATCAAGAACTCGGCCGTGTCGATGCCCCACGCAAAGCCACCGATCGGGTGGATGAACGTGACCTGGCAGTCGGTCTCGACCCCACGGTCGAAGACGATGACCGGCTTGTCGGTCGCGCACGCGCGCTCGACGGCCGGCGTCATTGCCGCCGTGCTGTTGGGCGAGATGAGGAACACATCGCAGTTGCCCTCGTTGATGAAGTAGTCGATGTCGGCGATCTGCGTGTCATCGGAGTCCTGCGCGTCGCGGGTCTCCATCGTGCTGATCGCGCCCGACTCCTGCAGCACCTTCAGCTGCTGGTTCATCGTGATCCAGCCCGTCTGTCGCCACGGGTTTGAAATCGAGGCGTTTGCGAAGCAGGCCTTCTTGGCCCCCGCGCTCGCATAGGCCGAGGTGTCGACCATTTCGGCGTTGATGTGCTGCAGATAGACCTCGTCTTCGGGGCCCGCGGGCACGACCGTGCGCTCGGCGAACTGCTTGTCGTAGACCTTCTGGTCAAACCATTCGTTGGTGCTGCCGGCACCCGGATCAGACGCCGACTCTGATGGAGCGGTGACGCCGGGGTCCGTGGTGCAACCGGCAAGCACGAACAGGCCGATAAGCGCCGCCGCAGCGGTGCCGACCTTGAGTGATCGTCGCATTGTTAACCTCCCTGGTTAGCATTGCTGCCCTCGCCTCTGAGGACATGTGAATCGGATTGAGCGGGTGCCACGGGTGGCTCCGGCTCCTTCCCCGGATCGGGAGAAGCTTGTGGGGATGCCGCGGCCCGCGGCCGCGCGCGGCGGGCGCGGAACGACACCCCGGCGTACGCGACGGCCGCGATGATGATCACGCCCTGCACGCTGTTGCGGAGCGTCGACGGCACACCGGCGATGTTCAGGAGAAGGAAGAGTGCTTCGAGCACGAATGCACCGGCAACCGCCGCGACCACCCAGCCGCGGCCGCCACCCAGCACCACACCGCCGAGCACCACCGCGGTGATCGCGATGAACTCGTAGCCGCGGCCCACCGAGGGGTGCACGCCCGCATAGCCGACGAGCAGGATGCCGGCGACGGTCGCCGAGAGCGAAGAAATGATGAAGCTCTGCGTGGTGACCCACCAGGTGCGCACCCCGGCGAAGCGTGCCGCCACGGGGTTGTCGCCGACGGCGATCATCTGCTTGCCGAGCGGCCGCTTCGTGATCCAGATCGCCAGTGCGAGCCAGCCGGCCAGCACCAGCACCGACCACGGCACGAAGTCGAGAAGCGGCACATCGCGCAAGCCGCCGCGGCCGATGTTGCGAAAGCTATCGGCCGGGTTGCCGGTTGCCGCGCCGCCGGTCCACCACAGAATCCCGCCGAGTAGCGCCAGCATCATGCCGAGCGTGACGATAAACGAGGGCACCTTCAGCAGCGTCGTGATGAGCCCGTTGATAAGCCCGATCACGGCTCCAAACACGAACATCAGCAGCATGACCGGGATCGTGCGCGAATCGTCTTGGCCGACAAGGTTGCCTGCGATCACGACCTGCGCCGTGATCAGCGAGCCTTGCGACAGGTCGAACTCGCCCGCGACAATCACAAAGTATTGACCGATCGCGATGATCGCCACCGGCGCGACGCGCTGGAGAAAGCGCATGAACTGCCCGGGTTCGGCAAACGCCGGGTTCAAGATGATGATCGCGACCAGCAGGATCGCGAGCAGCAAGAACACCGCGCCGCGCGGGCTGACCAGGGTGCGAAGTGTGTTTTTCACGACCCGTCACCTCCGTTGGCGGTGGATGCCGCGGGCACAGCGGGCGCCGGGGCAGCGGCATCCACACCCCGATCTTGTGATCCGCCCGGCCCGAAGCGTGCGCGCCGGGCGACCACGACTCGGCGGCTGTAGACGGCAACCGCGGCGACGATGACAACGCCGCGCACCACATCTTTGAGGAAGGGGTTGATCTGGAGGACGCTCATCACGTTGTCGACGACCGCGAAGATCGCGACGCCGCCGATCGTGCCCCATACCGAGCCGCGCCCGCCCAGCAGGAGCGTGCCGCCGAGCACCACGGCCGCGATGCTCAGCAGGTCGTAACCGCCCTGCTGGCCGACAACCGGGCTACCGACACCGAGGCGACTTGCCAGCAGCAGGCCCGCGAGGCCGGCGAACACCGAAGAGAGCACGTGCGCCGTCACCAGTGGGCGGCGGATGCGCAGGCCACTCAGGCGCGAAACCTCCGGGCTGCCACCGACGGCGAACAGGTGTGCGCCGACGCGCGTGCGATCGAGGATCAGCCAGACGAGGGCGGCGAGCGCGATCATGATCACGGTCGACACGGGGACGGGGCCGATGCCGGTCGCGCCGATCAGCTGAAATTCCCATGGCACCTTGCCCGCGCTGCCCTGGAAGTTGGTGTTGAGCACACCCTGCAGAATCAGGCCCATACCAAGGGTCGCGATGAAGCCATTGACGTTGAGCACCGTCACGATGAGGCCGTTCGCGAGGCCGATCGCGGCGCAAACGATGAGTGTGAGCGTCACCGCCCACGGGATATTCGCGGCGTTGCCGTTCATAGTGGTCGCGCCGATCAGGCTCGCCAGGCTGATCACATAGATCACCGAGAGGTCGAGCGAGGCGCCGAGAATGACGAGCGTCTGTCCGATCGCGACGAGCCCGAGCACGCTCATGCCGGTGAGGATGTCGCGGATGTTGCCGGCGCTGAAGAAGTTTCGGCCGACGGTGCCCACGAGGATCGCGCCGATCACGATCACAATCACGAGGGCGATGAGCACGATCTGGGTCGTGCCAATGCGGATGCGCTTCATGCTCACACCTCCCCCATACGCGGTGTACCGGTGTCTCGTGCGCCCGGCTCTTGTGTGCGTGCGCCGGTCGCGGCAGCCAGCACTTCGAGCTCGGATGCCCCGGCCGCAAGCTCTGCGCCGATGCGGCCGTCGCGCATCACGACGATGCGGTCGCTCATGCCGATCACTTCTGGCAGCTCTGACGAGACCATCAGCACGGCCTTGCCCTCGGCGGCGAGTCGGCGCATGAGGGTGTAGACCGCGACCTTGGCGCCCACGTCGATGCCGCGAGTCGGCTCGTCGAACAGCACCACCTGCGGATCGGTGACGAGCCACTTGGCAAGCACCACCTTTTGCTGGTTGCCGCCCGAGAGCGTCTGCACTTCTTGGTCGATCCCGCGCGCGGTGATCTCGAGGCTCGAAAGGATGCCGGGCACCCGCTTGCGGGCGGTCCGGGTGCGGCTGGCGAACACGCCCCGCACTACGAGCAGCGCGTTGTCGAGGATCGATTGCCCCAGCACAAGACCCTGCGCCTTGCGGTCTTCGGTTACGAGGGCGATGCCCGCTCGCACGGCTTGGCGCGGGGAGGTCATGCGCACCGGTCGCCCGGCCAGCATCATCGTGCCGCGCGTGAATGCGTGTGCGCCAAAAATGCCCTCGAGAATCTCGGTGCGGCCCGATCCCTGAAGGCCCGCGAGCCCCAAGATCTCGCCGGTGCGCACGTCGAGGTCGACTCCGTCGACGAAGTCGTTACCAACGCCGCGCAGGCGCACCCGTGCCTCACCGACCTCGGTGCCGGGCTCCGCACCCGGGTAGTAGCTCTGGATGGGCCGTCCGACCATGCGGCGGACGAGTTCGTCTTGCGTCAGGTCGGCTGCGGGATCTGTAGAGACCAGCGCACCGTCTTTCAAGATCGTGATGCGGTCGCACAGATCGAAGATCTCTTTCAAGCGGTGCGAGACGTAGATGACCGCAACGCCGCGGGCGGTCAGCCGTCGAATGATCGCGTAGAGCAGTTCGACCTCGTGCTCGCTCAGCGCGGCGGTGGGTTCGTCCATCGAGATCACCCGCGCGTCGAACGAGAGCGCCTTGACGATCTCGACGATCTGCTGCTCGGCAACGGTCAGCGAGCCGACTCGCTCGGTGGGCTCGATGAAGTCAACGCCCAGGTCGTCCAAGATCGCACGGGTGCGCGCAATCATCGTCTTCTTGTCGATCAGCCCGCCTTTCAGCGGCTCTCGACCGAGGTAGACGTTCTGAGCGACGGTGCGCTCGGGCAGCAGGTTGAACTCTTGAAACACGGTGACCAGGCCCGCGTTCATTGCCTGCAGCGGATGCGTGAACGCCACCGTCTGCCCGGCGAACTCGATGCTGCCCGCGTCTGCCTGGTGCACACCCGCAAGCACCTTCATCAGGGTGGACTTGCCGGCGCCGTTTTCTCCAACGAGGCCATGCACCTCCCCCTGGACGACGTCGAATGAGACGTCGTCCAGCACCTGCACTCCGAAGAATGCCTTGTCGATTCCGGTGGCACGCAACACGACGTCGCTCGCCGCTCCCGCTGCAAGCGTCTCGTGCGCCAGGGTCTCGTTCATCGGGGCGCCGCCTCTGTGACTTCGATCCACTGCTTCGTTGCAGCCGAGTCGAGCACCGCCTGGGTCAGCCGCACGGCGCGCAGGCCATCCTCGAACGTGGGCAACCCGTCGACCTGTTCTCCCCGCACCGCGGCGTACGCATCGGCGATGAACGCGTTGAATGCGTCTTGGTAGCCCATGGGGTGACCGGCTGGCACCAACGAGAGTCGCGCCGCGTCGGGCGAGGCTGTTTCTGGGTCACGCAGAAGCACATAGGAGCCCGTGCGCCGACCGACCCAGAGTTCGTCAGGGCGCTCCTGCACAAACCGCACACTCTCGGCGGTGCCGTGCACCTCAAGCACCAGCGCGTTCTTGCGCCCGGGAGCGGTTTGCGAGACGAGCATGGTGCCAAGTGCCCCACCGCTGAGCTCAAACAGCACTGCCGCAATGTCTTCCGTCGTGACCGCGCTGCCGGCCCGCTCGGTGTGCACCGTGCGCGTGCGCGCGCCAAGCCTCACGATGCGCTCGCCGGTGACGAACTCGATCAGGTCGCACAGGTGCGAGCCGATGTCGGCAAAGGCCCGGGAGCTGCCACCGAGTGCCGGGTTCACCCGCCAGTCAACGTCACCCGAGTCGAGCAGCCAGTCTTGGAGGTAGCTGCAGTCCAACGTGAGGAGCGCGCCGAGTTCGCCCTTCGCAATGCGAGCCCGCGCCTCACGCACCATCGGGTGGTAGCGATAGACAAACGGCACCGCGGCGATGAGGCCGCTCGTGCGGGCCGTCGCCGCCAGCACCTCGGCGTCACCAACGCTGATGGCGAGTGGCTTCTCGCAGATCACGTGTTTGCCCGCGGCGAGCGCCGACCCGGCAAAAGCGGCGTGGGTCGAGTTGGGCGTGCACACGTGCACCACGTCGACGTCACTCGCAATGAGCGCGGCCGGATCACTCGCAACGGCCGCAATGCCGAGGTCTTCTGCGGCCATTGCCGACGACCCCGGGTTCGATGCGGCGATCAGCGCCGGTGTCGCTCGCGCTGCACGCACGGCACGACTATGCACGGCAGCCATGAAGCCACCACCCAGAAAGCCTCCACGCAGTGCGCGGGCGACGGTGCCGGTGACATTCGTTGTCATGCGGTGATTCTGACACACGTCCGACAACTTTTGTAAGGCTTTCGACAGAAGTCATGTGTTCGTGACATTGAGTATGGCGATTGCAAGCAGAAGTGGTTGACTTGCGACATGGTCGAACTCCACCGCACCGGCACCCCAAGTACGCCCGGGGCTGGCGAGCTCCTGCAGATCTTGCGCGACGGTGGTGCACGCACCAAGGCAGAACTCGCCGCGTACACCGGCCTCGCCCGCTCGACCGTCGCCGGGCGCATCGACGTGCTCTTGGCCGCGGGCCTCGCCAGCCCGGCAGGAGAGGCGGCGTCAACGGGCGGCCGGCCCCCAGCGCGGGTGGCGTTCAACCCTCGCGCGGGCATCGTGCTTGCGATCGATCTCGGGGCGACCCACGCGACGATCGCCATCGTCGACCTCGCGCACCAGATTCTCGACTCACACGCAACCCCCCTCGATATTGCCGCTGGCCCCGAAACCGTGCTCAATCTCGTCCTGGCCGAGGGCGCGACGCTGATGGCCCGCGGCAAGCACGATGTCTCGACGCTTCTGGGGGTCGGCATCGGTGTGCCCGGTCCGGTCGAGTACTCAACCGGGCGCCCCACCAATCCGCCGATCATGCCCGGCTGGGACCGCTTCGACGTACCCGGCTACGTGCAGCGGGCGCTGCCCGTGCCCGTGTTCGTCGACAACGACGTCAACGTGCTGGCGCTCGGCGAGCACGCCCTGAGCTGGCCCGACGTTGATGATCTGATCTTTGTGAAAGTGTCGACCGGTATCGGCGCCGGCATCATTTCAGGTGGCGCGCTCCAGCGCGGTGCGCAGGGTTCGGCCGGCGACATGGGGCATGTGCAGGTGCCCTACAGCCACGATTCACCGCGTACGCCTGGCGATGAGCGCGACCTCGAAGCCGTCGCCAGCGGCAGCGCCCTGGCAGCGTCGCTCACGGCGGCGGGCCTTGCAGCCAGCGGAAGCCAGGATGTGGTGGACCTCGTGCGCGGTGGCAACCCCGCGGCGATCGCCGCCACCCGCCAGGCCGGGCGCGAGGTGGGCGAGGTGCTCGCAACCGTGGTCAACATGTTGAACCCGTCGATGATCGTGCTCGGCGGCAGCATCTCGCGCGCTGGCGAACACCTGCTCGCCGGGGTCCGCGAGGTCGTCTACCGTCGTTCGATCCCGCTCGCCACCCAGCATCTCGCGATTGTGCAGTCGATGGCCGGCACGACCGCCGGCGTGCTCGGCGCGGCCCTGATGGTCACTCAGCGCGTGCTCGACCCGTCGAACATCGACGCGCTCGCGGCAACCCTGACCCCACGCACCTAGCGGCCGGCAGAGTCGGCCTGGCCGGCTGGCAAAGCGAGCGGTCCCGCACACACCCGCACGCAACGCACGAAGGGCCCCACCGAAACGGTGAGGCCCTTCGTAAATGCGTCGTCAGACTAGATTGCGTTGACGTCGAGGGGGATGCCAGGACCAAATGTGGTCGAGACGGCACCCTTCGCGATGTAACGGCCCTTAGCGCTGGCGGGCTTGAGGCGAACGATCTCTTCGAGCGCTGCCTGCACGTTGTCGTCGAGCTGCTCTGCCGTGAAGCTTGCCTTGCCGACCACGAAGTGGACGTTGGCGTGCTTGTCGACGCGGAACTCGATCTTTCCGCCCTTGATGTCCGACACAGCCTTGGCGGGGTCGGGCGTCACGGTGCCGGTCTTCGGGTTGGGCATGAGGCCGCGGGGGCCGAGCACCTTACCGAGACGACCGACCTGGCCCATGAGCTCAGGGGTCGACACAGCTGCGTCGAAGTTGGTGTAACCAGCGGCCACCTTCTCGATGAGCTCGGCGCCGCCGACCTCATCTGCGCCTGCGGCGATTGCAGCCTCAGCGGCGGGGCCCGTCGCGAAGACAATCACGCGGGCGGTCTTGCCGGTTCCGTGGGGCAGGATGACGGTGCCGCGCACCATCTGGTCTGCCTTGCGGGGGTCAACGCTGAGCTTGAGGGCAACCTCGACAGTGCTGTCGAACTTGGCCGAGCCAGTTTCCTTTGCGAGGGCAACTGCCTCGGTCGGGGTGTAGTAACGGCCGGCGTCAATCTTTGCTGCGGCGGCTTCGTATGCCTTGGACTTTCCCATGGTGTTCTCCTCCCCTTCCTACTGCTCGACCGTGATGCCCATGGAGCGGGCGGTGCCCGCGACAATGAGCGATGCGGCTTCGATGTCGTTTGCGTTCAAGTCGGGCATCTTCTGCTCGGCGATCTCGCGAACCTGAGCCTTGGTGAGCTGAGCGACCTTGACGGTGTGCGGCGTTGCCGAACCCTTGGCGACGCCAGCTGCCTTCTTGATGAGCTCTGCCGCCGGCGGAGTCTTCAGGATGAAGGTAAAGCTACGGTCTTCGTAGACGGTGATCTCAACGGGAATCACGTTGCCGCGCTGCGCCTCGGTGGCCGCGTTGTACGCCTTGCAGAATTCCATGATGTTGACGCCATGCTGACCGAGCGCGGGGCCGATAGGCGGCGCTGGGTTGGCGGCACCGGCTTTGATCTGAAGCTTGATCAGACCGGTGACTTTCTTCTTCGGGGCCATTTCTGTCCTTTCACATCGAGTGGATGCCTGAGCATCCGCTCTCCCGCACTCCCGGCATTTCCGGGCCGCGGTTCTCCGAAGTCGAGCTTCGGAAGTTCTTGTTAGTCCTGCTTGGTGACCTGGTCGAACGAGAGCTCGACCGGCGTCTCACGCTCGAAGAGCGAGACGAGCACGGTGAGCTTGCCACTTTCGGGCTTGATCTCACTGATCGTTCCGGGCAGACCCGCGAACGAGCCTTCCTTGATCGTGATGGTCTCGCCGACCTCGAAGTCGACCTCGGTGATGACGGTGCGTGCCGTGGTGGCCGCGCCCTTGGCGCCGCCCGCCTTGGCAGTGGCAACCTCTTTGACCTCGACCAGGCTCTTCAACATGTTGAAGGCCTCTTCGAAGCGCAGGGGCGTCGGGTTGTGCGCGTTGCCCACGAAGCCGGTCACGCCGGGCGTGTGGCGAACAACCGACCACGTGTCTTCGTTCAGGTCCATGCGCACCAGCACGTAGCCGGGGATCCGCACTCGAGTGACCATCTTGCGCTGGCCGTTCTTGATCTCGACGACGTCTTCCATCGGCACCTCGATCTGGTGGATCGAGGTTTCGACCTCCAGGGTCGACTTGCGCTGTTCGAGGTTGGCCTTCACCTTGCGCTCGAAACCGGCGTACGAGTGAATAACGAACCAGCGACCAGGCTGCGTGCGCAGCTCGAGACGGAACGCCTCGTAGGGGTCGATGTCTTCGGCAGCTTCTGCAGCTTCGATGTCGTCTTCGACGTCGGCGATGTCGTCGAGCAGCTCGGGGTCAACGACCGGAGCGTCGGGCTCGCCGTTTACGTCGGGGCCGTCGTAGTCGGCAACCTCGTCAGCCAGGTCGGCCGCGAGCTCGGCAACTTCTTCAGCAACGGCGTCGTTCAGCACCTCAGCGGCGGCCTCGGTCTCGGCTGCCTCGTCGAGGTTCAATGCGTCGTTCACGATGGCGTCTGCCTCCGGGTCGTCAATGTCAATTTCGTCAAGGTCAGAGAAGTCGTCGTCTTCGTCGTCTCCACCCTCGATGTGGAGCGCGGCGTGCTCGGCAGGCTCAGACGAGGCGACCTCGCCGGCAAGCCAGTTGCCTTCCTGGGCCTCGTCGTCTTCCGACGACTGCTCGGCGCTCGGCGCCCAATCGACGTCGTCAAGATTTCGCTCAGACACTGAATCTCTTCCGTTTCTTTATGAATATCGGATGCCCCAGTTCAAGGGACGATGCCCCAACCGGCGCATCCTGCAGCAGGCCTCGCGCTAGCGCGGGATGCCGAATACTGCGTTTACAACGAGAGCAAAGAGCAGATCAAGCCCGTAGACAATGCCCATCATGATGACCACGAAGGCAAGTACGACCGCGGTGAACTTGACCAGCTCTTGGCGAGTCGGCGTGATCACCTTGCGCAGTTCAGCAAAAACTTGCCGGACGAACAGGGCAATCCGCGCGAAGATGTTTGGCTTCTTTGCGCGCCCAGCCTTGCTCACCGCAACGAATTCCTCGTTCGGCTCGTCAATGACGTCTGAACTCACCTGAATGTACCTTTCGTGTGCCGACACGGGGTCGGCGCGCAGGGCGGACAGGACTCGAACCTGCAACCTGCGGTTTTGGAGACCGCTGCTCTACCAATTGAGCCACCGCCCTATGGGTTGCCACAAGCAACCCTCAGGGAATCTACATTCTTCGACCCCGCTTGTTGTCGGGATGTTGCTCCGACTCTGGGCACGGCAAAAGAATGCAGACTACAACTGCACGTTCAAGTGTACGGCATGGGATTGGCCGCCGCGAACTCAGCCGCCCATTGCGGCCCGGCCGCGCGCGTCAGTCGTTGGGGAGCAGGGTGTACTTCGTCGCGAGGTATTCGTGGATGCCCTCCGGCCCGCCCTCGCGGCCAAGCCCCGACTGGCGCACGCCGCCGAACGGCGCGGCAGCGTTCGAGACAACCCCGACGTTCAGGCCCATCATGCCCGTTTCGAGACGGTCGATCATGCGATGCCCTCGGGCGAGATCGCGCGTGAAGACGTACGAGACCAGGCCATATTCTGTGTCGTTTGCCAGGCGCACGGCCTCGTCTTCGTCGGCGAACGTGCTGATTGCCAGCACGGGCCCGAATATCTCCTGCCTCAGGATCTCGGCACCGGCAGGGACCCCAGAGATCACGGTCGGTTCGAAGAACGTGCCGCGAAGCACCGCACCGCCTGTGTGCACCGTCGCGCCTCGCGCAACGGCGTCGGCAACGAGGCTGGATGCCTTGGCCACAGCGTGCTCGTCGATCAGTGGTCCGATCTCGATGCCGTCATCGGTGCCGCGGCCCACGGTCAGCGCCGCAACACGGGCGCTCACCCGCGCCGTGAACTCGGCCGCAAGCGACTCGTGCACGATGAACCGGTTGGCCGCCGTGCAGGCCTCGCCGATGTTACGAAACTTTGCGGCCATCGCACCCTCGACCGCGGCGGCGAGGTCGGCATCCTCAAACACCACGAAGGGGGCATTGCCGCCGAGTTCCATCGACACGCGCAGCACACCGTCGGACGCCTGGGCGAGCAGCGCCTGCCCGACCTGGGTCGACCCGGTGAACGAGAGCTTGCGCAGGCGCGGGTCGGCCATGATCGCGGCCGACACGTCGCCCGATCGCGTCGTCGTGACAACGTTGACCACCCCGGCTGGAACGCCCGCCTGCGCAAGAATGGTCGCGAACAGAAGCGTGGTCAGCGGCGTGAGGCCTGCGGGCTTCACCACCACCGTGCACCCCGCGGCGAGCGCCGGGGCGATCTTGCGGGTAGCCATCGCGAGGGGAAAGTTCCACGGCGTGATCAACAGCGCGGGCCCAACGGGCCGCTGCGACACGATCATGCGCCCAGTACCCTCCGGGTTCGAGCCGTAGCGCCCGCTCACGCGGACGGCTTCCTCCGAGAACCAGCGCAAGAACTCGCCACCATACGCCACCTCGGCGCGCGATTCGGCGAGCGGTTTGCCCATTTCGAGCGTCATCAGCAGCGCGAGGTCTTCTTTGCGTTGCTGCACGAGGTCGAACGCACGCCGCAAAATCTCACTCCGCACGCGCGGCGCGGTCGCGGCCCACGATTCCTGCGCCGCGACGGCCGCGTCGAGCGCGCGGAGCCCATCGTCGGCGTCAGCGTCGGCAATCGTGCGGATGACGGCGCCGGTCGCCGGATCTCGGACATCGAACGTGGCGGAGGCTGCGGCATCCACCCATTCGCCCGCAAGAAACAGCCCGGTGGGCACCGTGCTCAGCAGTGCCGCTTCGCTTGCATCACTCATGCGTGCATCCCTTCGGCGAGTCGCGCCGACCCGACATCAACGCGGCGCGTGTGCCTCGAGAAACTCGTAGACGTCGGTCGTGTCGACCCCGGGAAACGCGCCGGTCGGCAACGTTGCCAGCAGTGTACGCGGGGTGCGAACGTTCGGCCATGAGTGCTTGCGCCAGGCCTCTTCAAGGTTGGCGGGCGCCCGGCGGCAGCACACATCGACCGCGTGGCGCGAGACGCCGCGGTTGGTGGTTTCGCGGCCGATGAACCAGCGGGTGTCGTCGAAGCGCACGCCGACACTCACCGAGTGATCGCCATCGGTGGATGACTCGACCCGGGCCGTGCACCAGTACGTGCCGTTGCCCGTGTCGGTGTATTGGTAGTACGGGTTGAAGCGGTCGGGCTCGTCAAACACCACGCGGCTCGTCCACTTGCGGCAACACATCTGCCCCTCGATCGACCCGAGGGTGTCGGTCGGAAAGTTGACGTCGTCGTTCTCGTAGGCCTTGGTGATCGTGCCCGACTCGTGCACCTTGAGAAAGTGCACACGAATGTCGAGGTGGCGGGTCGCCAGGTTCGTGAAGCGGTGCGCCGCGGTTTCGTACGAGACCGAGTACGCGTCACGCAGGTCTTCGATCGAGATCGCCTTGCGCGATTTTGCCTCCTGCAGGAACGGCACGGCGTGGGCCTCGGGGATCAGCAGGGCGCCGGTGAGGTAGTTCGTTTCGACACGCTGGCGCAGGAATGAGGCGTAGCTGACGGGTTCTTCGTGCCCAAGCATCCGACTCGACAATGCCTGCAACACGGCGGTGCGCGGGTCGCCCTTCGCGGTCAGCGCGCTCGAAAGGTAGAGCCGGCCGTTCTTGATGTCGGCCACGCTCCGGGTGGTCTGCGGCAGGTCTGACACATAATGCAGCGTGAAGCCGAGGTGGGCGGCGATGTCGCTCGCCGTGCGCTGGGTGAGCGGCCCGCCCGGGTGGTTCACCGCGTCGAGGATCTCGCGGGCGTGCTCTTCGAGATCCGGAAAGTAGTTGTTCTGCGAGCGCATCAGGCGGCGCAGGGCGACGTTTGCGCGACGCGCCTCTTCTGGGGTCGCCGCGCGCTCATCTTGGAGCCGCTCGATCTCGCCCTGCAACGCAAGCACCGTCTTGAGCATGCCCGTCGGAATCGCCTTGCCGATGCGGAACGGCTCGATGCCGAGGCTTTGGAAGGTCGAGCCCTTCATGGCCCGCTCGAGCGAAATCTCAAGCGACGAACGCTCGTCGAGGGGGCCCGCTTCGAGCACCGCGTCGATCGTGGTGTCGAGCGCCCGCGCGATTGCGCGCAGCAGCGTGAGCTTCGGTTCGCGCTTGCCGTTCTCGATCATCGAAAGCTGGCTCGGCGCGCGATCTACCGCTGCGGCAAGTTCGTCGAGCGTGATCGAGCGTTCGGTGCGCAGTTGGCGGATGCGACGGCCAATCGTGAGGGCGTCGACTTCGAGCTCTTCAGCCGCATCGGCGGGGGTATCGATGGTCGTCATGCCCCGATTCTGCCACAAAACAGAAATTTCGCGTTTCTTCGCATCCGTTTTGGTGATCGCGCACGAGAAACTTCACTCAGAGTGGAGTCAAGAGTTCATGCATCTGCACTGTGTGTCTTCCGACACGGAACTCTCTCAACACACACCCAGACAGGACACGGCCATGACCCCACCCGCCACGGGCATCGCGCCCCAGACAACCAGCAGCACTCCCGAGAGCCCGTCGATCGAGGTCGTCGGTACGCTTCACCCGCGTTATGACGAGGTACTTACGCCGGCGGCCATGGCGTTCCTCGTCGAACTTCACCACCGTTTTGGTGGGCAGCGTCACGACCGCCTTGCCGACCGCATGCGTCGTCGTTTCGAAATTGGCAACGGGCACGACCCGAGCTTCCGCGAAGACACCAGCCACATCCGCGATGACGCGCAGTGGCGAGTTGCAGGTGCAGGCCCCGGACTCGAAGACCGCCGCATCGAGATCACCGGCCCCACCGACCCCAAGACCACGATCAACGCGCTCAACTCGGGCGCCAAGGTGTGGCTGGCCGACCAAGAAGACGCGACCTCGCCCACCTGGCGCAACGTGATCGATGGTCAGATCACCCTCTACGACGCGATCCGCGGCGAGCTGACCTACACCTGCTCGAAGGGCAAGCACTACGAGGTCACCGCCGAGCAGACGCCCACGATCGTGATGCGTCCCCGCGGATGGCACCTGCCCGAGCAGCACCTGCTCTACACAGACCGCACTGGTCGCACGCTTGCCGCCTCCGGCTCGCTGGTTGACTTCGGTCTCTACTTCTTCCACAACGCCGCGCGGCTCATCGCCGACGGCCGTGGCCCCTACTTCTACCTCGCCAAGCTCGAGAGCTCGGAAGAAGCACGCCTCTGGAACGATGTGTTCACGTTCAGCGAGCAGTACATCGGGATCCCTCACGGCACGATCCGCGCGACGGTGCTGGTCGAGACCCTGCCCGCCGCGTTCGAGATGGACGAGATCCTCTTCGAACTGCGCGACCACTGCGCCGGGCTCAACGCCGGCCGCTGGGACTACATCTTCTCGATCATCAAGAACTACCGCGGCCGCGGCGCACGCTTCGTGTTCCCCGACCGCAACGAGGTCACGATGACGGTGCCGTTCATGCGCGCCTACACCGAGCTGCTCGTGAAGACCTGCCACCGCCGCGGTGCGCACGCCATCGGCGGCATGAGCGCGTTCATCACCGACCCGAGCGACCCCGAGGGCAACGCACAGGTCATCGAGCGCGTCCGCGCCGACAAGCGCCGCGAGGCTGGCGACGGCTTCGACGGCACCTGGGTGGCACGGGCCGACCTGGTGCCCGAGGCTCGCGCCGAGTTTGACGCGGTCCTGGGCGATCGGCCGAACCAGCTCGACCGCCAGCGCGACGATGTCGAGGTCACGGCGGCACAGCTGCTCGACGTGCACACCGGCCGTTCGATCACCGATCAGGGCGTGTACGAGAACGTGTCGGGCGCGATCCGCTACATCGAGTCGTGGCTTCGCGGCCACGGCGCGGTGCCGATCGACCACGTCGTCTCTGACGCGGCGACCGCCGAGATCAGCCGCTCGCAGATCTGGCAGTGGATCCACCAGGACCAGCGCACGGCCGAGGGCACCCCGGTGACCCGCGACTACGTGCAGGGCCTCGTGGACCAGTTGCTCGGCGAGGCCGAGCGCTCGGAGCACGACCGCTTCGAAGACGCCGCCGAGGTGTTCCGTGAGGTGGCTCTGAGCCTCGAGTTCCCGACGTTCCTCACCACCTCGGCCTACAGCCGTTACCTGGTCGAGCGCCCCTAACTCGCATCAACAATGCGGCCCCGGTCGCGGCATCCCATCACTGGGCGCCGCGACCGGGGCCGCTTTGCGTGTTGCGTGTTGCGAGTCGCGAGTCGCGCTACGCGATCTCGCCGGCGTGCACGGTCTCGGCCAGCGCTTGCACGCGCGGCAGGTGGTGGGCGCCATAGAAATCGGCGGCAACAAGGCGCTGTGCGTCGCCGTCTTCTTCGTGCTGGTGCGCCAGCACCGCGACGACCGCGAGCCCATGCATCCACCCGCCCGCGAGCGTGCCGAGGAGCATGAGGTACGGAACGCTCACGGCATAGCCATCGCGCGGGTTCTCGGTAAAGCCCAACAGTGACACGGTCGCGGCCTCGGCCGCCTCGACGGCGCGAACGAGGCGCTGCCCGGTGCGGGCAGCGAGCGGATGCTCCAGCCCATCCAGCACCGAAATCGTCTCGTTGATCTGCGCGAACAACGCCTGGGCAGTCGCGCCACCGTCGCGCACCACCTTGCGCCCGAGCAGATCGTTCGACTGGATCGCGGTGGTGCCCTCGTAGATCGTGGTGATGCGGGCGTCGCGGTAGTGCTGCGCGATCCCCGTCTCTTCGATGAAGCCCATGCCGCCGAAGACCTGGATGGCATCGGACGTCACGGTGAGTGCCTCTTCGGTGGCCCAGCCCTTCAGGATCGGGACGAAGAACTCGGCGAGTGCGCGAGTGCCCCGGCCAGCGGCATCCGCACCGCGCGTATCGGCGCCTGTACCGTCGCCCGCACGTGCCAGCGCGGCCCGGTCGAAGAGGTCGCTCACAAAGACGCCAAGCGCTCGCATCGCGAAGACGCGGCTCGACATCGACAGCAGCAGTCGCCGCACATCGGGGTGCTCAGCGATCGGGGCGCCGGGCTCCCGGCCGATCACGGGGCCCTGGATGCGCTCGTGTGCATAGGCGTTGGCCTGTTGCAGGGCGCGGTCGGAGATGCCGGTTGCCTGAAAACCCATCGCTATGCGCGCCGAGTTCATCATGACGAACATGCCCTGCAGGCCGCCGTGCACCTCGCCGACGAGAAAACCGGTGGCGTCTTCGTATGCGAGCACGCAGGTCGGGCTGCCGTGAATGCCGAGCTTGTGCTCGACCGCGACCGTGGTCACACCGTTGCGCGCACCGAGTGTGCCGTCGGCGTCGACGAGGCGACGCGGCACGACAAAGAGCGAGAGCCCCTTGGCCCCCGCGGGGGCGTCGGGCGTGCGGGCAAGCACGAGGTGCACGATGTTTTCTGCAGCATCGTGATCGCCCCAGGTAATGAAGATCTTCTGGCCGCTGATCGACCAGGTGCCGTCTTCGCGGGGCGTGGCCAGCGTGCGGATCGCCCCGAGGTCGGTGCCGGCCTCGGGCTCGGTGAGGTTCATGGTGCCGGTCCACTCGCCGCTGACGAGTTTCGTAAGAAACGTGTCGCGCACGAACGGCGAGGCGAACGCGTCAAGCGCGTGGATCTGGCCCGCCGTCAGCAGCCAGCACAGCGCCAGCGCTGCGTTCGAACCGTTCCAGATCTCGCCGAGTCCCGCGCGCACAACACCCGGCAGGCCGTCGCCACCAGCCGAGACCGGTGCCTCGGCGCTGATCCAGCCCGCGTCGGCAAACTGGCGGTAGGCCGCGGCGAAGCCCTCCGGCATCCGCACCTGCCCGTCGACAAGGCGCGCGCCGTCGCGGTCGCCAACAGCGTTGAGCGGCGCGAGCACGGAGGCCGCGAAACTGCCCGCGCCGGCGAGCACTTCTTCTGCGTCGCTGGCGGTCAACGCACCCCCGGTCGCTCGCGCCACGACGTCGAGACCGAAGGCCTCCTCGTAGAGGAAGGCGTAGTCGGCGGTGGGCGGTTCGTATGCAGATTGGGTAGCCATGACGGGCTCCTCACAGATCGGCCATGATGGGACTCGGGATCATTCTATTCGAGACGGAGTGCCAGAGCTTGATGCCGGATCCCGGAATCTCAGCAGAGGAAGTACGCTCGAACATGTGACTGAACGAGCACCCCTCTCCCGCAAGCTGTCCGCCATCGCCGAATCAGCAACCCTGAAGGTCGATGCCAAGGCGAAAGCACTCCAGGCCGCCGGCCGCCCCGTGATTAGCTTTGCCGCTGGCGAGCCCGATTTCAGCACCCCGCAGTTCATTGTGGATGCCGCAGCCAAGGCGCTACAAGACCCCAAGAACTTCCGCTACACCCCCGCCGCAGGTTTGCCTGAACTGCGTGCCGCGATCGCAGCGAAGACGCTGCGCGACTCCGGCGTCGTTGTCGACCCGTCGCAGGTGCTCGTCACCAACGGTGGCAAGCAGGCCGTCTACCAGGCGTTCCAGACGGTGCTGAACCCGGGCGATGAGGTCTTGCTGCCCGCGCCGTACTGGACCACCTACCCCGAGGCGATCGCCCTCGCCGACGGCGTGCCCGTCGAGGTGTTCGCCGACTCGTCGCAGGGCTACCTGGTTACGGTCGAGCAACTCGAGGCCGCGCGCACCGAGCGCACCCGCGTGCTGGTGTTTGTGTCGCCCTCGAACCCGACCGGTGCCGTCTACTCCGCCGAGCAGATCAAGGCGATCGGCGAATGGGCGCTCGAGCACGGCATCTGGGTCATCACCGACGAGATCTACCAGAACCTCGTGTACGGCGAGGTGCTCTTTACCTCGATCGTTGCCGCGGTGCCCGAACTGGCCGGCCAGACATTGCTCGTCAACGGTGTTGCCAAGACCTATGCAATGACCGGATGGCGTGTGGGCTGGATGATTGGCCCCGCAGACGCGATCAAAGTGGCATCCAACCTGCAATCGCACCTCTCGAGCAACGTCAACAACATCGCGCAGCGCGCTGCCCTTGCGGCGTTGACCGGCCCTCAAGACGAGGTTGAGCGGTTCCGCGAGGCGTTCGACCGCCGCCGACAGCTGATCGTTGCCGAGCTGCGCAAGATCCCCGGTGTCACGGTGCCCATGCCGGAGGGTGCGTTCTATGTGTACCCCGACGTCACCGGACTGCTCGGTCGCGAGTGGGGTGGCGTCACCCCGACGACGTCACTCGAGCTCGCAGACCTGATCCTCGAGCAGGCCGAGGTTGCCGTTGTGCCGGGCGAGGCTTTTGGCCCCTCCGGCTACCTCCGACTCTCGTACGCGCTCGACGACGCGTCGTTGCTTGAGGGCGTGCAGCGCCTCCAGAAGCTCTTCAGCTAGGCGAACGCTCGGGCGGTCGACGGCCGGGCGGTCGGCGCTCTCGCTAGAGCTCGACCCCAACGAGCACGGGCTCGGGCTGCAGCGGGATGCCGAATTCGGCGTGCACGCGACTCTGAATAAACCGGGCCAGCTCGGCGATCTCGGCCGCGTTTGCAGAACCGCGGTTCGTGAGCGCGAGCGCGTGCTTGGTCGACAAGCCGGCACGCGAGCGCGGAATGCGGAAGCCCTTGCGCAGGCCAGAGTGCTCGATGAGCCAGCCCGCGCTGATCTTCACGTCAGAGCTTGCGCCCGACGGCATCGGCAGTGTGCCGTCGTAGTCTTCGATCGGAATCACCGTCACGGCGTCGACATCGGGATGTACCGGCCAGCGTGGGCACTCTGCGGGCAGCGTGCGCGCGATCGCCGCCGAGACGATGACGTTCTGGAAGAACGAACCGGCACTGTAGGTGTCGGGGTCGGCGTCGTCGAGCACCATGCCCTTGCTTGCGCGGATCTCGAGCACGCGGTCGCGGATCTGCTGCAGGGTGGCGAGCTCGCCCACCGCAAGCCCGAGGGCCTGCCTGAGCTGGGCACCGGCCACGGGCCGCGCCTCGTCGCCGGTTTCGAGCAGTTCGAGCGTGACCGACAGAATCACCGCGGAACGCTCGGGCACCGAGCCGTAGTGCTGTTTCAGTACCGAGGTGCGAAACCCGAGTCCAAGCTCGGCCGCGGGCACCACCGAAACGTCGCCGCCGCGCTCGTCGATCAATTCGACCTCGACGAGCGAGCTGATGATCTCCTGCCCGTAGGCCCCAACATTCTGCACAGGGGCGGCGCCAACCGTGCCGGGAATGCCAGACATCGCCTCGATGCCAGAGAGCCCGTGTGCCACCGTGTAGGCGACCAGGTCATCCCAGTTATGGCCAGCCTGCACGCGCAGTCGCACGCGGCCCGGCGACGCGGGCAGCTGTTCGATCCCCGCCGTGCGCACCCGCACGACCGTGCCGTCAAACTCGTCGTCGCCCACAAACAGGTTGGAGCCGCCGCCAAGCACGAACCACTCCTCGCCCGTCGCCCACACCGAGCGCAGCACCGCAATCAGCTCGTCGCGGCTTTCTGCGTCGATCATGCGGGCCGGCGCCCCGCCCACCCGCAGCGTGGTGAGCTCCTTCAACGGAATCGGAGTGATCTCGGCCATGGCTAGGCGAAGCTCCGCGCGGCCACACGCACCTGCGACTTGCCGAGCACGGTCTTGCCCCCGGCCGAGACGACCAGGTCGATCCGTGCGGTTCCCGCCTCGGCGTCGACCTCGCCCACCTTCGCCGCAACGGTCAGCGTCGCACCCGTCACGGGGTCGACAACGACGGGCCGGGTGAAGCGCGTGCTGTAGCTCGTGATGACCAGCTCTGCGCCGACCCAGCTCGAGATGGCCTCGACGGCGAGGCCCATGGTCAGCATCCCGTGCGCGAGCACGCCCGGAAGCCCCATCTCGGCCGCAACGTCGTCGCGGTAGTGAATCGAGTTGAAGTCGCCCGAGGCGCCGGCATAGCGCACGAGCGATTCGCGGCTGAGCTCGATGGTCCGCTCCGAGACGACGTCGCCGACACTCAGGGCCGAAAGCTTGGTGTTGGATGCCTCACTCATGCGTCTGCCTCTCCCACCAACAAGACCGAACCGGCCGTGACGACGTGCTCGCCCGCCGCATCGCGAATCTCTGCCTCGCTCGTGACCATTGAGCTGCCACCCATCATGCGGATGCCCGTGACGCTCAGCGTGGCAGTCAGTTCGTCACCAGCGACGATCGGGCGGGTGTAGCGGAAGCTCTGCTCGGCGTGCAGGACGCGCGAGAGCACAATCCCAGAGCCGGGCTCTGCGAGCAGCTGCTGCAGCGTGAAGTCTTGCAACACGATCGGGAAGGTGGTGGGCGCGACAACGTCGGCGTAGCCGGCGGCACGAGCGGCCAGCGGGTCGAGGTGCAGCGGGTCGGTCGAACGCAGCGCGCGGGCGAACTCGCGCACCTTCTCACGACCAACGAGGTACGGGGGTGTCGGCGCAAATTCCTTGCCGATAAGTTCAGGGTTCACAGGCACCCGACCATCCTACCGAGCGGCCTCAGTCGACCCGCCGGAGCCTCGCGATCAGTAGCGGTTGCGCAGCGCCTGCAGCGCCATACGCGCCCCGACGGCGAGGAGGAACACCGCGAACACAATGTTGCCGGTCATCGGGTCGATCGATTTTGACAGCCACGCGCCGAGTGCGGTGGTCGTGCATGCGGCACCGCCGATGAGCAGTGCCGCCACGATGTCGACGTTCTTGTTCCTCAGGTTGCCGACGGTGCCCGACAGCGCGGTCGGAATCATCATCAGCAGCGATGTGCCCTTGGCGGCGAGGTCGCTGACGCCGAAGAGCAAGACGAGCATCGGCACGACGATGATGCCGCCGCCCACGCCAAGCAGGCCCGAGAGGGTGCCCGTGATCATGCCGAGCACGACCAGGCCGATGCCGCTGACCACGGTAATTTCGAATACACCGTCACGCGAGGGGATCACAAGGAACAGGCTGACGATCACCGCCACCAAGAACACGACGAAGCCCCACTGCAGGATGCGCTGCGGGATGCGCGGGGCGAGGCTCGTACCAATCTGTGCGCCGACGACCGCGGCGGCCGCCAGCACGAGCGCGGGCAGCCACAGGACGGCGCCGCTTGTCGCGTACGAAATCACGCCGACGGTCGCGGTTGGCACGATTGCCGCGAGCGAGGTGCCCGCCGCAAGCCGCTGGTTGTAGCCGGCGAGCAAGACGAGCGCCGGCACGATCACAATGCCGCCACCGACACCAAACAGCCCCGACAAAAACCCCGCGAACAGGCCGATGCCGATCAGCGTCAGGACGGTGCGGGCAGAGCGGCCTGAGCCAGCTCCGTCACGGGTATCGGCGGCATCCGTCATGTATCTTCCTCAGCGCGGTGAACCGCAAACCGGCAACGGTCCCTCTGACCGCAAACTCTCCCCAATGCTAGTTGGCCCGGCGGAGCAACGAGATTGGCCCCCTCGAATAGGCCATTGGGGACTGGACAATTCGAGAGGGCCCGTTCGAAGCCAGCACGCCGTGGCACACCGTTTTGGGGAAACGACGGCTCGCAATTTGGGGATAGCGATACGGCGCAGTATTGATGGCTTCGAGTCAAGAATAGCGGGTTTCGGTCGCGAGCGGTGTCCCCCATTTGGCCAGGTTGGTGAACACATCGAAAACCTGCCGCGAACTACCGTGACCGGTCCGCGCCGGCGGTCGGGGCATCCACCCGCACATCGATACGCTCGGCCGTGCGATGCGTGCTCCAGATCAACTCGCGACCCTCGGCGCCGTGCTGCGCCGCCCGCACCGCGCGCTCATCGGCCCATCCATTCAGGCGGTGGCCGGAGTGCCCGCGGACGTGCTCCAACTCGACGTCTGGCATGCCGGCCGCCCGGCGCGCATCCCGCGCCGCGATCAGCATTTCGAGGATGTCGATGTTCTTGGTCGCGGCCCCCGTCGACGTGCGCCAGCCACGGCGCGCGTGGCCATCCATCCACGAGCTGTACGTGTTGATCGCATACATCGAATCGGCCTGCACGGTCAGCCGCGGCACGTGCGCGTGATCGCGAATCGCGTGCAGGAGCGCGAGCAACTCACCGATGTTGTTCGTGCCAGCTTCGATCGAACCCGCGGCCCAATGCCCGTCCTCGGCAACCCAGGCCCACCCGGCGGGCCCGGGATTACGCTGGCACGCCCCATCGGTCGCGACCACGTAGGGCTTGGCGTCTTCGGCGTGCTGCGCGTTCACAGCGTCTCCTCCCGGGCCAGTTCTGGCCCGCATGCGTCTGATTTAGGATGCTTCGCCCACAACAACGTGGAGGAGCCGGGGCCCAATGGGCCCCGGCTCCTCCACGTCACCAGGACTGTGTGTCGCAGCTTATGCGCGTGCCGCTTCGATCGTCGCGACGACGGCTTCGAGCGCCTCGATCTGCGTGACGAGCTCGTCACGAGTGGTGCTTGCCTTGGCGTCGGCGACGATGGTCTCGAGCGCGGGAACGATCTCGGCGTAGACCTCGGGGCTCACTGCGTCGGCAGACAGCACGATGAGCTTCGAGGAGGTGTTGACGACCTCGTACTTGGCGCTCGACATGTCGGGGCCGATGGTGGCTGCAAACTCAAGCGCCTCGTCGAGGGTCTTGACCTTCGACGATGACGTGATGCCTGCGTCGGCGGTTGCCGAGGAGGGGGCTGATGACGGGCTTGCGCTCTCGGTGGCCGGCGGGGTTGCCGCGCAGCCGACGAGGAGCGTTGCCGCCAGAACGATGGGGGCGAATCTCGTGAACTTCATACCCTCAAGAATAAACCTCTCGCGAATCGCCCTCAAACATGCTAAGAGCCGCTAGCGAAAGAGCCCTTGCGTCCTTAGACGCTCGCGAGGCGGACGTCGTCGCGCTTGGGGAAGACCACGGGGTGCGCCCCGGCCATGTGCTCCAGCACGCGGATCACCTGGTACGAGTAGCCATACTCGTTGTCATACCAGACGTAGAGCACCATGTTGACGTCGTTCGCGATCGTCGCGAGTCCATCGACGATCCCGGCGCGGTGCGAGCCGACGAAGTCGGTCGAGACGACCTCGGGCGACTCGACGTAGTCGATCTGCTGTCGCAGCTGCGAGTGCAGCGATGCGCGGCGCAGGTAGTCGTTGACCTCATCCTTCGTCGCGGGACGCGAGAGGGTGAGGTTCAGGATCGCAAGCGACACGTTGGGGGTAGGGACGCGGATGCTGCTGCCGGTGAGCTTGCCCGCAAACTCGGGGAGCGCCTTGGCCACTGCCGTCGCCGCACCGGTTTCGGTGATGACCATGTTCAGCACCGCGGAGCGGCCACGGCGATCGCCGGTGTGGAAGTTGTCGGTGAGGTTCTGGTCGTTGGTGAACGAGTGCACCGTCTCGACGTGGCCACGCTCGACACCGTACGCCTCATCGATTGCCTTGAGCACCGGTGTGATCGCGTTCGTGGTGCAGGATGCCGCCGACAAGATGCGGTCCGTGGGCTCGATGTCGTTGTGGTTAATGCCGTAGACGATGTTCTTCAGCGGCGACTTGCCGGGCGCGGTGAGCAGCACGCGTGCCACACCCTTGCTCTTGAGGTGCTGGCTCAGGCCATCTTCGTCGCGCCAGCGGCCCGTGTTGTCGACGACGACGGCGTCGTTGATGCCGTAGGAGGTGTAGTCGATTGCGGCCGGGTCGTTCGCGTAGATCATCTGAATGCGGGTGCCGTTGGCGATGATGACCTCGTTCTCTTCATCGACCGTCACCGTCCCGGGGAAGAGGCCGTGCACCGAGTCGCGCTCAAGCAGGCTCGCGCGCTTGACGAGATCGTTGCTCGCACCACGACGAACGACGACGGCGCGGAGGCGAAGCCCGTGGCCATTGCCGCCGTGCGTGATCAGGATGCGGGCGAGGAGGCGACCGATACGGCCAAACCCATAGAGCACAACATCGGTGCTGTTGGCAGACGGCGTCGGCTCGGTCGCAAGCAACTCGGCGAGCTCGGCGCGAAGGTGCGCTTCGACATCAACGTCGGCACCTGCCGCGTCGAGCGAGGCCGCGAGCCGCGCAATGTCGAGCGAGGCGGGGCCGGGCTCGATCGCGATCAGCGCCTCAAGCACCGTGCGCGACTGCTCAAGCGCGAGCTGCTGGTGGCCCAGCTGCCAGACGCGCTCGTGCGCCTCGATGACACCCATCGCCGAGAGGTTGATGATGCGGTGGCCGTGCACCGAGGTCACGACGCCGAAGTCACGGTAGAGGCGTCCGATCAGCGGAATCAATCGCTCTGCGAGCTCTTCGCGTGATACCCAGGCGCTGCGGTGGTCTTCGTATGCAGAGGTCGACACGATCGCTCCTTTGGCGCCGCGTCATCGGACGGCACCGTTGTCGTTTACTAAAAGGGGCGTACAAGCAACCAAAAAAGTGGGCGCGTACGACCCAAGCCTAATCGCTCAGTGCGCGTGCGCCGTGATGCATGACGACGGGCCCGCTGTGCGGGCGTCGCACGGCGGCAACGGCATCCATCGCCATATCAAGCGCGTCGCCGAGCGACAGCCCTGCCGGCGCCGCCGAGCGACGCGCAGCCGAGAGCGCGGCAAACGCCGCCGCGACAACCGCGGTGTGGCCCAGCGTGCTCTGCGATGCACGCTCTACGCCCGCCGCGCCCGAAGCACCCACGCCGGCGGACACACCCTCGCGCCGCACAAGCTCGGCAACAATCAGCCGCTGCGCACGCTCCATGCGTTCGAGATAACCCGCGCGCAGGGTGTCGGATGCCTGGATGACCCGGTCAAGCGCCGCGGCCCGCGCGCCAAGCTCGGGGTCTGAGATGTAAGCGACGACGCCGTCAAACATGCGGCGAAGCGCCTCCCACGGCTCTTCGTCGGCTGGACGAGCCGCGAGCAGCTCGGCAAAGGATTCGCCCTGGCGGTCGTACTTGCCAAGCACGAGGGCCTCTTTGCCGCCAAAATACCTGAAGAAACTGCGCCGCGAGATACCCACGGCCTCCGCGATCTCGTCGACCGTGACCGCCTCATAACCGCGCAGCGCGAACAGCTCCTGCGCGGCGTCGATGAGCTCAGATTGCACGGCGCGGCGCGTGCGCTCCCGCAGGCTCTCCGCGCGGTTCGGCTCAGTCATGCCCTCATCCTACGCCAAATGCCAGAGTTGGCACCGAGTGCCAGTTGTGCCATAGAGTGCAAGGACAGGTATATCGAGGAGGATTTCCAATGGCAAAAACTTGGTTCATCACCGGCGCCGGCCGCGGGTTCGGCATGGAGTTTGCAAAGAACGCGCTCGAGCGCGGTGACCGCGTCGCCGCCACCGCACGCAACACGAGCGCCCTCGAGCCGCTCGTGGCTGCCCACGGCGATGCCATCCTGCCGTTGCAGCTCGACGTCACCGACCGCGACGCCGTCTTCGCCGCGGTGAACAAGGCCGCCGAGCACTTCGGTCGCCTCGACGTCGTCGTGAACAACGCCGGCTACGGCCTCTTCGGCGCGATCGAAGAGATCACTGAGCAGGAGCTGCGCGACCAGATGGAGGTCAACCTCTTCGGCGTGCTGCACGTCGTGCACGCTGTGCTGCCGATCCTGCGCGCGCAGGGCTCCGGGCACATCATCCAGATTTCGACCATCGGCGGGCTGGTCGCGTTCCCCAACCTCGGCGGCTACCACGCCTCGAAGTGGGCGCTCGAAGGCCTGTCTGAGTCGCTGGCGCAGGAGGTCGCGGGCCAGGGCATCAAGGTCACGCTCGTCGAGCCGGGCGGGTTCAACACCGACTGGTCAGGCAACAGCGCCGTGCACGCGACGCGCAAGCCCGAGTACGACGGCCTTCGCAAGGCGTCGGCCGAGGCATCCGCCGCCAACCCCGACTCGCCGATGCGCAAGCTCGGCGACCCGGTTGCTGCTGGCAAGGCGATCCTGAAGATTGTGGATGCCGAGAACCCGCCCCTGCGCGCATTCTTCGGCATTGCCCCGACCATGGTCGTGCCCGCAATGTACGCACAGCGCCTGGCGACGTGGGAAGAGTGGAAGCCGGTCGCGCTCGAAGCAAACGGCTAGCGAGCTGCTGGCGAAACGCTCGCGAACAGCCAGCAAACGCTGCACGCGAGGGGCGGGTGGGCATGCGCCTGCCCGCCCCTCGCGGCGTTCGCACCCCTCCCCTAGGCTGGCGCCATGAGCGGCATCACGACGTTGTGCATCTTGGGTGCGTCAGGCGATCTGGCATCCAGACTTCTTCTTCCGGCCCTCGGCCAATTGCTCGCCGCCGAGCCCACCCGCGAGGTGCGGCTGCTCGGCGCGGGGCAAGACGACTGGAGCGATGAGCGGTGGCGCGACGTCGTGCAGCGCGCATTTTCGACGCTGGATGCCACGGGCCCGGCCGTCGATGCCCTTCTGGCTTCGACCACCTATCGCCGCGCCGATGTGACCGACCCGGCCGCCCTCTCGGCGCTGCTTGCCGCCAGCCAAGGGCACGTCGCCCTCTACTTTGCGCTGCCGCCGGCGGTTGCCGCCAAGGCTTGCGCCGCGCTCGGCTCGGTCGATCTGCCGCCCCGCATCGTGCTCGCCCTTGAGAAGCCGTTCGGCACCGACGAGCGCAGCGCCCACGCGTTGAACGCGCTGCTTGCCACGCTCGTTCCCGAAGCGCAGGTGCACCGCGTCGACCATTTCTTGGGCCGGTCGACCGTACTGAACGTGATCGGCATGCGCTTCGCGAACCGCGTATTTGAGCCGGTGTGGTCGGCGGAGCACGTTGAGTCTGTGGTCATTCGGTACGACGAAGAGCTGGGGCTCGAGGGTCGCGCCGACTACTACGACCGCGCCGGGGCGCTCGTCGACATGCTGCAGAGCCACCTCCTGCAGGTGCTCGCGGTAGTCGCGATGGAGCTGCCCGCGACGCTGCACACGCATGATCTGCGGGACGCCAGTTCGGCCGCGCTGGAGGCCACGAGCGTGTGGAACGACGACCCGGCACATTTCTCCCGGCGCGCGCGCTACACCGCCGGCACGGTGGGCGGCCGGAGTTTCGTCTCGTATGCGGATGCCCCCGGCGTTGACCCCGCCCGCGAGACCGAAACCCTGGCCGAGATCACGCTCAAGGTCGACACCGAACGCTGGGCGGGCGTGCCGTTCACCCTGCGTTCGGGCAAGGCCCTCGGAAAACTTCGCCGCGAAGTCGTGATCACGTTCAAGCGGGTCGACAGGCTTCCGGCCGGGTTCACCGGTGTGCCCGAGCCCTCCGTCTTGCGCATCCTGCTCGGGCCCGACCGCATCGAGCTCGGCATCAACATCAACGCGTCGAGCGACCCGTTCGCGCTCAACCACACCGTGCTCTCGACGAACTTTGCCGAGAGCAGCCTGAGCCCCTATGCCGAGGTCCTCTCTGGCATTCTCGACGGCGACCCCACCCTCTCGGTGCGCGGCGACACGGCCGAGCAGTGCTGGCACATCGTGCAGCCGGTGCTCGATGCCTGGCGCGCGGGCACGGTGCCGCTGGATGAATACGCCGCGGGCACGGGCGGGCCGAGCAGCTGGGCGGTGCTGTAGGGGGCGGGATGCGGCATCCCACCCCGCACTATGCCGTCGGTTCGCTCGCCTCTTCTGGCGATGGGGTTGCGGGTGCCCGCGTCGGGGCCGCCGGCGTGGCGTGCCTCGCCGTGGTGACCCCGAACGCCGTCAATGAGGAGATAAGGAGCACGCCCACAGACACCAACAGCACCGTGCGGAACGCCACTTCTGGCCCGAGCGCCTGCATCGAGCCGACGATCGCGAACAGCATGCTGATGCCGATGACGTAGCCAATCTGGCGTGCCATCGTGCTCATCCCCGTGCCGGTGGAGCTTTGTGCCGGCGGCAGGTTGTGCGTCGCGGCGGCCATCAGGTTCGGCGACGCGAGCCCAACACCCATTCCGCTGACGATGGTTCCAGGGAAGTAGCCGAGCCAGTAGTTCGCCTCGGACCCGGCGCTCAGGGCGATGTAGACCGTAGCGACCGCCACCAGCACGGCACCGACCGAGGCCAAGCGTTCGGGCCTCGCACGGCGCAGGAAGCGCGACGTCAGCGCGACCGTGATGGGCACCATCGCGGGCCCCGGTGCGATGGCGAGCCCGGTGAGGAGCGGTGACCAGCCCCACACCTGCTGCATCCAAAGCACGAAGATGAGGGTGTTCGCCGCAAACGCGACGTTGAAGATGAGCATCGACGCGTTCGCCCACATGAATGACCGCACGCGCAGGAGCCTCGGGTCGATGACCGGCGCGGCGTGACGGCGCGAGCGCACGACGAACAGGAACGCAAACACGACCGAGGCGGCGAGCGCGCCCAGCGTCGCCGGGCTACCCCAACCCCATTCCGGGCTTTGCACGAGTCCAAGCGCAAACAAGCCCACCGCCGCGGCGAGCAACAGCGCGCCCAGCAGGTCGGGGGTCTTCGCATCTTCGTCGTGTTCAGTGTCGCGCACGTGGCGCACTGCCAACCACAGCAGCACGACGCCGATGGGCAGGTTGATCAAGAAGACCCAGTGCCACGAGATCCCCGTGAGGAAGCCGCCGATCGTGGGCCCCAGGGCAGCTGCCGCGGCACCCGTCGCGGACCACATGCGCACGCCACCGATGCGCTTTTCGGGCGGCAACGCCGCCATCAGAATACTGAGGCTCGTTGGCGTCATGGCTGCGGCACCAGCGGCTTGCAGGCCACGAAAGAGCACCAGCATCCACACGTTGCCGCTCAGCGCACACGCGGCACTTGCCGCGACAAACAGGGCCAGGCCACCGACAAACACAGTCTTGCGGCCGTACCGGTCGGCGATCCGGCCGAGCGGGACGAGCAGCGCGGCGTAGACCACCGCGTAGATGTTGAGGATCCAACTCATGTCGGCGATCGTCGGGCCACCATCGGTGCCGACGCCGAGGCTCACACCGATCTGGTCGAATGCGACGTTGACCACGAACAGGTCGAGCCCCGACATGAACGCGGCACCGACCGCGATGAGCACGATGACGCGGCTTCGTGCCGGGCTCTGCGCTCGGGTACGCGACACCATGCCGTGCCGTCCTAACCCTGCGCCACCGGTACGGCAGCCTTGGCCTTTTTCGAGGCCATGCCGAGGCCCGTGATCGCCGTCACGACGAGCAGCGCTGTCGACACCCACCAGGTCACAAGGAAGCCATCGGCGGCGGCCGGCCCCTGGCTGTCGCCAATGATGGCGAACAAGAGGCTAATGCCGATCACGAAGCCGATTTGACGGGCCATCGAGACGATCGCGGTGCCCGTCGAGGTCTGCGCCGGCGGCAGGTCTCTCGCGGCGCCCGCCATCAGGTTGGGGAGAGCGAAGCCCACACCGATGCCACCGATCACCCAGCCAGGCAAGTAGCCGAGCCAGTAGTTCGGCTCGATCGCAATGCTCGAGGCAACAAGGGCGGTGCCGATACCGAACAGCAGCGCCCCAAGCACGACCAACTGCGACGGCGTTGCCTTCGGCAGGAGCTTGTTCGTGAGCGCAACAGTGATCGGCACCATCGCCGGCCCCGCCGCGATCGCAATGCCAGTGGTGAGCGCCGACCAACCCCAGATCTGCTGCATCCAAAGAATGCCCACCAGGAGGTTGATCGCGAACGCGACGTTGAAGATCAGCATCGAAATGTTTGCCCAGAGGAACGTCTTCACCTTGAGCAGCGCCGGGTCGATGACCGGCGAAATGTGATGGTTCGAACGCCACGCGAACACGAGCATGAGCACCAGGGCGCCCGCGAGCGAACCGATTGTGCCGAAGCTCGCCCAGCCCCAATCGGGGCTGTTGACGAGTCCCAGCGCCAGCAGGGCGACGGCGGCAGCGAACAGGAGCGCGCCGCCGAGGTCAGGCGTCGTGGCATCCTCATTGTGCTTGCTCTCACGCACGTGTCGCACGGCGAACCACAGCAGCACGATGCCGATCGGCAAGTTGATCAAGAACACCCACTGCCAAGAGATCTGCGTGAGGATGCCGCCAACCGTGGGCCCGATCGCGGCGGCAATCGCGCCCGTGGCCGACCAGAGGCGCACACCGCCCATGCGCTTTTCTTCTGGCAGCGCAGCCATCAGGATGGCGAGGCTTGTCGGCGTCATCGCCGCCGCGCCGGCTGCCTGCAGGGCACGGAAGATCACGAGGGCCCAGACTCCCCCGCTGACCGCACAGGCGACACTCGCAAGCACGAACAGCGCGAGCCCACCAACGAAGATGCTCTTGCGGCCGTAGCGGTCGGCGAGGCGACCGAATGGCACGAGGAGCGCGGCAAAGACCACCGCGTAGATGTTGAGGATCCAGCTCATGTCGGCCATCGTCGGGCCGCCTGAGCGCCCCACCCCGAAGGCCGCTCCGATCTCGTCGAACGCAACGTTCACGACGAAGAGATCGAGCCCCGACATGAATGCTGCACCGACCGCGACAAGGACGATGAGACGGGTCTTCGTCTGACTCTGGGATTCCATAGTCAGCAACACTAGGGGGCTAGCTACCAGTTCGGCAAGTCAGTTACACTTGTTCCATGCCCATCAAGCTCGCCGGGAATCTCACCAGCCGCGGCAACAGCCCTGCTGGCGATAAATGTCCGATCGACCGCGCCATGCAGGTCGTAGGCTCGCGCTCCACAATGCTCCTCATGCGCGAGGCGTATTACGGCACGACCCGCTTCGACACGTTCGCCGCACGCTCGGGAATGACAGAGGCCGTCACCGCAAAGCGGCTCCGTGAGCTCGTCGAAGCGGGGCTCCTCAGCCGCCAGCCGTACCGCGAACCCGGGCAGCGCACACGGCACGAGTACGTGCTCACCGAGAGCGGGCGCGACCTCCTACCAGCTGTGATAGCCCTCGGCCAGTGGGGCAACAAGCATCTCCCGCGCGAAGGCTCGCCGTGGCTGAGCCACGACGAGTGTGATGCTCGCGTTCAGGTCGAGCTACGGTGCGCGAACGGCCACGTCACGGACGTCGACCACCTGGTCTTGACCAGCTGACGGCATCGGCGAACACGAGCGCCCAGCGAACGCCACCACGGCGAGCGCAACGAGGCACCCGACCGTGGCGGCCAGTGCGATACCGCTAGCTGACGATGGCGGCATCCCACGCCAAGATGTCGGCGTACTTCGCGCGCACCTTCGCCACGAGCTCGCCCGCCATCTGCTGCCGCGGCAGGTCGACCTCGGCCGGGAACGTGATCACCGAACGCGATTGGTTGAGCCACGCGAGCAGTTCGGCATCGCTCCCCCACTGCGCCACGCGCTCCGCGATCTCGATCATGTAGCCAAGGAGGTCCTGCGCGCTGTCGGGGTGCGGCGCCGGCACGCAGACTTCGTTGCGGGTGGCGTCGTCCGCAGTAGTCGCTTCAATGTGCGCGATAAGTGCAGCGCTGAAGACCTGCTGGCACGGGATGATGCACTGGAGCGTGATCTTCGACCCCTCGTAGACGGGTACGGTCGGGCGCCGCTCGAGGCCGTCTGAGGTGCAGTCGATGTAGAGCGTGTCGGGGTGCGCGGGAATCGTCGCGTCGTCGAGCTCGATGCTGTCGACATTTAGGCGCTTGACCCGACCCCGCCGCACGATGTTCTTGATGCGGCGAAGGCTCGCGATCTCCGCGTGCGTGACGGTCGCGCAACGGTACGCGGTGGGCCGGACGTCGGGCGTGAGGCGCATGACCATGCCAGCCGCCTCAAACGCTTCGAGCACCTGATCGATCTCGGTGGCTTCGAGGGCACCCTGCAACCACACTCCCCGGTTGCCGGGAGCCACACCCGCGGGCTTCGGCTGGATGCCCGCACGGTCGAGCAGCCAGGCGTCACGCGGCATGATCCACGTGATGTTGTCAGGGTCGACGTCATGCTCGAGCAGCCAGAGGCACGCGTCGATCCCGGTCTTGCCCGAGCCGACGACGGTGTAGCGAGCCCACGGCGACGAGAGCTTGACCAGCGCGTTCGGCGGAACAACCTCGACGCCGTCGGCGAACTCGTAGCGCGGCGGCGTGGTCGCAGGAATCGAGACGTTTTGGTAGGTCGCGTCGACGACTCGGCGGCCCACGATCACATCGGTCGGCGCACCGGTCACGAGCGAGTGGAAGCGCTCGACGCCGAGGCGAGCAGGGTCGGCGCCGTCGTAGTTCGACATGGGGAAGTACGAGACGCGCCCGCTCTTCAAGAAGGTGTCGCGCATGACGTGATCGAAGTAGTCGAGAATCTCGTCGGCGCTTGCAAGTTCGTTCAGCCCGGCATTCGGACCGTCGGCGTCGATCGCACCCGTGCCGAGGCCTTTTGAAATCACGCCATAGAACACGGAGGGCTGGTGGAGGCGCACGAACGGGTAAGCGTTTGTCCAGTGCCCACCAGGCTTGTGGTTGCGGTCGATGATCGCAATGGTCGCGTCGGTCTCACTCAGGAGCGTGTCAACAAACGCCATTCCCATTGCACCGGCGCCGATGACGAGATAATCAACTTCGAGGGTACTGTTCGCGCGTGCTTCGGTCATTCGTTACTCTCCTGTAGGGCTCGTCATTGTGCTCACACTGGCGTTAGATACGGTACGTATCGTACCTAACAGGTGTGAGCGTATACTTCCCCTCGAACGAACGCAATGAACTTTTGAGAGTTGGGCGCCATGGCCACGGTCGAAAAGTCCACCGTCGCAACGCGACGCCACGGCGCCGAGCTTGACGAAGCCATTCGGCAGGCGGTGCGTGACGAACTCGAGCAGCACACCTACACGGGCGTCACGTTCGAAGGTGTCGCGCGGCGCGCGCAGACCTCCAAGCCCGTGATCTACCGGCGCTACTCATCGCGCGCGCACATGGTCATCGATGCGTGGCTGCAATACATCGACTCTGAAGATCCGCAGTTTGTGAGCTCTGGCGACCTGCGGAGCGACCTCTTCGTCGTGGCCCGCACCTTTGCCAACCGTTTTGAGCTCATCGGCATCGACACCATGCGCGGCCTGCTCGCCGAGATGCCCACCGAACACCTCCAGCTACTCACGGAGCCCTCGTCTTGGGTCATCGGCGCCATGGAATCGCTTTTGAATGCCGCCCACGACCGGGGCGAAATCACGCGGTGGCCGATCCCCGCCCGACTGGAATCACTGCCGCTCGCACTCGCGCGGGACGAGCTCATCTTCACCGGCGCCTTCGGCGACGAGGCGCTCACCGACATCATTGACACGATCTGGTTGCCACTGCTGCTGGCGCACGCGTAGCCGGGCCCTGGCGAACGCCGGGAACGGTCGGAACACCGCGGAACGCCGGGTCACGTCAATCGGCGGAGAATTCGATCCCGCGCCGAAGCGCAAAGACGGCGACCAACGTGCACGCCGCGAACACCGCGGCACCCGCCGCCACGGCAAGTGAGACATTGACCGTGGCAAGGAGGCCGCCGAGCGCGGCCCCGACAGCGAGCCCGAGCAGCCCACACACGCGACCTGCCGCACCGACGCGCCCGAGCAAGTTGTCGGGCACGAGACGTTGCCGGAGCGAGGCCGCGCAGATGTTCCAGACGACGGCGTGCAAGATATAGAGCGCGAGCAGGATGCCGGCTACCACCGCATCTGAGGTGAACGCCAGGCCCGCGAGCGTCATCGCGCCAAGGGCAAGGCTCGCAACGATCGTCCATCGATACCCCACTGCATCGCGGAGGCGCGGGGCGATGAACGAACCGAGCAGTCCGCCGAGTGCGGAGAACGCGAGCAGCACCCCGTACCCTCCCCCATCGAGCCCAAGGTTTTGTTCAGCGACGAGCACGAGGATCGAGAACGGCAGCATGTAGCCAACACTGGCCAACGCCCCGATCAGGGCCAGACTCCCGACGATCCGATGCCGCACGAGCCATCGCACGCCATCCCGCGCTTCGGCGTACACCGAACGTCGCGGAGGACGCGGGCCAGCATCGGCCGTTCGGCGCGGCAATGCGAGCGCGAACAGCCCCGCAAGCCCCCAAAGGCTGCCCATCGCGAGCATCGGCGCCGCGGCCGCAAGCGCGAACAAGAATCCGCCAAGCGGCGGCCCGACGAATTCATCGGCGATGAGCTGCACTGCCGCGATACGGCCGTTGGCCTTGTCGAGACGCTCGCGCCTGACGAGTGAGGGCAAAATCGCCACCGCGGCATTGTCCGCGAGGCTTTCAAACACCCCCACGAGCGCCATCACCACGTAGAGCATCAGCAGCGACGCGAACCCGAATTGGATGGTGAATGCGAACGCGAGCAGCGCGGCGCCTCGCAGGAGATTGGCGGCAACAAGCAGCGAGCGCCGGTCAACTCGGTCGACCCACACCCCGATCGGCAACACGACGGTCAGCCGGACGATTGAGTACATCACGGCGAGACCTGCGATCATTCGCGGGTCATCGGTCATCGACGCGGCGAGGAGCGGCATCGAAACGAATGCGAGTCCGTCCGAAAGGTTCGACAGGGAGTTTGCGCTCCAGAGCACACCAAACCCTCGCCCCAAACTCACACCGCGAGCTTATCCCCGCGCACATCAGCGCCCACGCCGCCTACGGCCAGGGCGAAGGCTGTCGCTGCGAACGCCGGGACCTCTCAGCGAGCCGACCGAACGTATCCTTGGAGTTGGTGAACGGGCGGGAGCGCCCAGACAGGGCACGACCGGTGATCCAGAACGAGGCACGAGCGAAGCTCGGCGTTGCGGCATCCGTCGGCGCTTCCCTGTTGTTCGCCGTCGTCTTCGTGCTCTCGGCGACGCTTGATTTCACCGGCAACGAGTTCTTCGGATGGCGCACCCTGGTCACGGTCGCGACGCTCATCGTCTTCTTGTCGGTGACGCGACGCTGGTCGGGCATGCGAACGCTTGCCAAACGCATCGCCGCGCGCCCGCTGCTCGGGCTTGCCCTTGTGCTCACCGCAGCACTGCTTGGCGTGCAGCAGTGGCTGTTCACCTGGGCCCCCGGGCAGGGCCAAGGCCTCCCGGTCGCGCTCGGCTACTTCGTTCTGCCGATCGTGCTCGCGCTGACCGGTCGCATTCTGTTCAAGGAACGCCTCGGCCCATGGCGGATCGCCGCGGTGAGCATGGCGGGCGTCGCCGTGGCCTACCAAATTTGGCAGTTCGGCGGACTCTCGTGGGAGACGCTCGTCGTCGCGCTCGGCTACCCCGTCTATTTCGCGCTTCGCCGCATGGTGAAGATCGGCGGCAGCGCGGGCCTGACCGCAGAACTCATGCTTTGCCTCCCGGTTGCCGTCGCGCTGCTCCTGCTCGACGACCCCACGTTGCAGACACTTCGCGACCCGGGATCAGCCCTGAGCCTGGTCGGCTTCGGCGTGCTCGGCGGCGTCGCCCTGCTGCTGTACATCGGCTCGAGCCAGCTGTTGCCGCTCAGCGTCTTCGGCCTGCTCAGCTACCTCGAGCCGATCCTGCTCGCGGCCGCCGCCGCCTTCGTGCTGGCAGAACCGACCTCACCGGAGGAGCTCCCGACGTACCTCGCGATCGCCGTTGCGCTTCTCCTGCTGGCGGTGGAGAGCATTCGGCGGCCGCGGGCGCCGCGGGTTTCGGGACCCGCCGCGTAGGCTGGGCGACGGTTAGCAACGAAACACCCCCGAATTCCGATGGCGACTCAAGCCTGGTGCGACCCGAACGAAGCCGCCCGGGCCTTCTCTCGCCCGAACGAATGCGATCAGAGAACCTATGAGGAGTGCTGATGCCTGGTGAGGTTGTGGCGAGAAGGACGGAGATCGCGAGGGAGCGTTGGGAGGCGATGACGACGTGGCCGTTGATTGCCGCATCGGTCCTGTTCCTGGTGGCCTACTCCTGGGGCATCCTCGATAGCGAGCTCACACCGGGAGGGCTCCTGGCCATCGGGCTGGTCTTGGGTCTGGTGTGGCTGGCGTTCCTCGTCGACTACGTGGTTCGCATTCTTCTCAGCGTCGACAAGCTGTACTTTGTCGCGCACAGCAAGATCGACTTGCTTTCCGTTCTTGTGCCAATCGCGCGTCCGTTCCGCCTGCTGAAAGGTCTGGCCCGAATGCCATTCCTTCGTGCGAATTCGGGTGCGGCGTTGCGCCGGCGGGTACTCATCATCGCGGGTGCGTTCGTGGTGATGTTCATCTACGTGATCTCGTTGGCCGAGTACGCCGTCGAGCGCGATGCGGAGGGTGCGCTGATCACCAGTTTCGGCGATTCCGTGTGGTGGGCGTGCGTGACTATGGCCACGGTCGGTTATGGCGACTATTACCCGGTCACCGTGACGGGCCGGATCCTCGCCGTCATTCTCATGGTCGGCGGAATCGCGATCGTTGGCGCGGCGACGGCAACGTTCGTGTCGTACGTCAACGAGCGGATGTCGACCGCACGAGAACACGAACACGAACACGAACACCGAGATTCGCACCATGAACCGGTCACTGGACGACCGACCGAGAGGGCACAATCCAGTTGACCCGCTGCCCACCTCCGCAGAATGTCAGTCCGAGGAACGAAAAAACCCCCGGATTCCGGGGGTTTTCATCTGTAGCAGGAGCGGGGCTTGAACCCGCGACCTCACGATTATGAGTCGTGCGCTCTAACCAGCTGAGCTACCCTGCCACGAGGCATCCGCCTCAAAATGATTTGGATGCTACGAGCCCCGAAACAGGATTGAACTGTTGACCTCTTCCTTACCAAGGAAGTGCTCTACCACTGAGCTACCGGAGCGAAGTTTGGAGCACCTGGCTCCAGACAACTAGACGAGAATACCATTGACTCGCGCCTGAGAACGAATCGGGCGCTAGCCCTGCCATCCTCCCGCGTGTTTTTGTAGCCACGGCAGCGGATCAATCGCCTCTTCACCGTTGACGCGGAGCTCGAAGTGCAGGTGCGCACCGAACGAACGGCCCGTGTTTCCGACCTTGCCGATCGGGTCGCCGGCCACGACCTGCTGGCCTTCGACAACCTGCAACGAGCCGTACTGCATGTGCGCGTAGTGGCTCGAGATCCGTTGCCCATCGATCACGTGATCAACGTAAACGTGCACACCGTAGCCGCCACCCGACTCTGTCGCGACGCGAACGACACCGGGGGCAACCGCCTGAATCTGCGCGCCAGGCCCGGGCGTGAAGTCGATGCCATCGTGCATCCGGCCCGAACGCGTGCCGTACCCGTAGCTCATGCCCACACCCACGGCGAAAGGCCACTGGATCTCGGAGTTTGCGTCGTTCACAAAGTTCGACGACATCTGGATGCCGGATTCGCGAGCGATCTGCTCGAACGTGGTGAGCGCGTAGTTCTGCTCACGATCGAGCTGCACAACCTCACCCTCGGCGGGTGCAACAAAGGCCTGAATTTCGTCTTGCTTGATGACCTTCGGCGCCGAGGCCGGTGCCATCGCCGTGACCGCGATCGAATCGCTCGCGGCTGCAAGCGCCTCAGCCGGAACCGTGACAGACACAGCCATGAGGCCAATGACGGTCATGACGCCCGCGGAGAACGCCGTGGTTGCCCAGCGACGTGCCGCGCGACGGACCTTCGGGCCCGACGGACGCGTCGAGGCCGTGGCCGTGGCCTCAGCACGCACGAATGCGGGTGCGGCCGGCCGGCGCGGCGCCATCACGGGGATGGCGGTTTCGCCGGTGAAAGAAAAGAGTCGAGCCGCGGTGTCGAAGTCGACAACAGGGCCGGTGGATGCCGCGGCCTCACTCGCGGGAAGCGCCGTCGCCTGCGCAGCATCGGTCACGATCGGCGTCGGTGCAACCGGCGCGGCGGGCACAACTGCCGCGGGTGCGATTGCCTCTGGCGCAATTGCCACTGGCGCGACTGCAGAGGCGGGTGCGACTGCCCCAACAACAACTGCCGCTGCAACGAGGGCGGCATCGGCTGCCGCGACCTGCGCGGCAAGCTGTTCGCGAAGCTCGCGACGCGTCAATGTCGTGGCCTCGGGAGCAGCTTCGAGAGGGGTCACCAACACACCGGACGTTCGGCTTGAGCGGCGCGAGGGCACAGCATCAGCCAGCGGTGTGTCAAAGGGCAACGAGCGAACTCTCTGTCTGGTCGCAGTGGAGCAACGGGTCAATCGGGCTTACGACCACGGATCTGCAGGGACAGAAACATGATTACGAATAGATAAACTTTAGCGATATCGCCCTGGGAATACCATGTACACGCCCTGGAATGTGAGATCTCTCACGGAAGCGGCTCGCCAGCAGCGATGCGTTCGAGCAGTTGGTCGAACACCGCGGGTGCCGCCGCCACCGTCAACTCTCGGCTTGCCGCAGCCCCCGCGAAGCCGCCAACTCGGCCGCCCGCCTCGCTCACCAAGAGCGCGCCCGCCGCGTGGTCCCACGGCCACAGCCCGCGCTCGAAGTATGCGTCGAGCCGGCCCGCCGCGACGTAGGCGAGGTCGAGCGATGCCGCACCGATGCGCCGAATGTCTCGGGCGATCGGCATGACTCGCGCCAGCATTGCGAACTGCGCGGCGTGCACGGCCGGGTCGTAGCCGAAGCCGGTTGCAACCAGCAGGCCAGCGGGCGAGGGCTCGTCGTTCACCCGCAGCCGTTCTTCACCAAGCCATGCGCCACCGCCGCGCGTCGCGGTGAACAACTCGCCGACTGCCGGGTTGAAGACCGCGGCTCCCAGCCCGGCCCACGTCTGCGGATCGGGCTCACCCTCGACGGCCGCAATGCTCACTGCGTAGGCGGGAATCCCGTAGGCGTAGTTGACGGTGCCATCGATCGGGTCGACGACCCAGGTCACCCCCGAGGTGCCCTTTTCTGCGCCCGACTCTTCGCCAAGAAAACCGTCATTCGGGCGTGCGTCTGCCAGCAGCCCCCGAATCAGCAGCTCGACCTCGCGGTCGGCGTGGGTCACGATGTCGGCGACCACCGACTTTGTGGCGGCGATCTGCACGCCTTCGGTGCGGCGGGTGCGCGCCAATTCACCGGCGCGCACAGCAATGGATGCCGCCAACTCGGTCAGGTCTCGTTCAGCGGTCATATCTCGACGATACCCGCGCGGCCGGCGCCGCACCCCCTTAGACGGGAGGTGCGACGGGCGGCGCCTGGGGTGCAGGCGGTGCGACGGGCGCGGCAGGAGTCGCAGGTGCCACGGTCGGCGCGGGCGCCACCGGTGCTGCGGTCGGTGCCGCAGGCTCAGGCGGCGCGACGTGGACCGCGGGCGCCACCGGCTGCTCGACCATCGGCGCACCGGTCGGCGCCGGGTAGGTCGGGTAGCCCGTGTAGTACGCGTTGTAGTCAGGCGAACCGTCGGGCAACACCGGGAGCGGGGTCACACCGTCGACATACGTCGGCCAGGTCGGCTGGGGCGCGGCGAACTGCTGTACCGGCGCCGCGATCTCCTGCGGTGCATACTGCTGCGCCGCGTACGGCTCTGCGGGGTATTGCTGAGGCGCGTACTGCTGGGGTGCGTACTGCTGCCCGTAGCCCTGCTGTTGGTGCTGCGGGTCGTAGTAGACCGGAGCCACCGGCGGGTGCGTCTTGCGGGGCACGTTGATCGCGTTCATCAGCGGAATCAGCGCCGAGCCGAGCGCCGCGAGAATCGTGACCGCGACGACCGAGCGCCAGTAGAAGTCGCTGAAGGAGACCTGCGAGAGCAGTAGCGGCAGCACGATCATCACGGCCAGGGCCCAGACCAGGGCGGTGGTGGTCGCGGCAATCGCACGCGTAAAGGTCGTGACGTAGCGCTCGTGTGCGCGGAGGAAGATTCGTGTGTGCAGCAACGCGAGGCGGACCACGATGGCGATACCAATCAGCTCGGCAATGCGCGTGCCGACGTTATCGCTCCACGAGGAGGACGACTGTGTGAGGCCGAATGCGGAGTGCCACGGCATCCAAATTTTGACTGCACCGGCGATGAGGAGGAACACCCACGAGATCATGCTCGCCAGCGAGTACCACTGCGGCCGGCGGTCGGCGGCGCGCGCGTCATACAGCGCGACTCCCGCGAACGCGGCGAAGAGGGCGATCGTGAGCAGCGCGCGCGTGATGATGCCGTTCTGCCCCCCGACGAGCACGGCGATGGCGCACAACACTGCCGCGGCGATGAGCGAACCGATGGCCACGCGGATGGCAATGATGCGCAGTTGCACCTTGTTGGACGCCGGGGCGGCGCCGGGAACCGGGCCTTGGGGGTTGGACATGGTTGTCCTCTCAATTCGGTGCGGTCGGTCGTTTGGTTGATTCGACGCTTTTTATCCTGACACGAACGGGCCCCGCCCTGAACTGCCCCACGCGTTTCACGAGCATTGGGCAGGTTCTACGACCGTGTGGAGGAAGAGTCCCGCTCGCTCCGGGACGCTACTTCTTCGGCGCCCCGGTGACGACGACTTTGAGCTCCATGCCCTGCTGACGGTGGCCAGCGATCGTGCACCAACCCGCCATGTCTTCGGTGATGACGCCCACGTCGATAACCTCGCTGCGGCCCGACGTCAGGCGCTCCGAGCGCGCACCGTTGCCGAAGCGAATGTCGTGCACCTCGGGCGCCGTGTTCTCAAAGGTCACTTCGAGGCGGTTGCCGTACGGCACCTCGATCACGTCCGTGTCGTACAGCATGCCGTTGACGCCCACGGTCACCTTCGTAACCTCGCCCGTCGCGGCGTCGCTGTTGTCAGAGCCCGCGGCGGAGCATCCTGAAGCAAGCAGCACGAACACCGCCATCAGGGCGACAAGAGCGACCACGAGCCGCGGCCGCGAGGTGGGCAGAATCGAAGCGGAAGTGTGCGACATGGTGCGTGCTCCTTCAGTTGAGTGCGCCGCGCGGGCGCGGTGTGGGGATGCCACGAAACGAAAAAGCCCGAAGCCGCAATGACTGCGAAACTTCGGGCTTTTTCATCTTGTGGCGAGTGAGGGATTCGAACCCCCGAATGCTGAGCAGTCTGATTTACAGTCAGATCCCTTTGGCCGCTTGGGTAACTCGCCAAGGCGCACCCGTCCGACTTGTGCAGACGACCGGAGGCGCAGTTAGTAATCGTACTCTGCGTTGGGCCTCTCGCAGAAATCGAGGCTATGAGGAGGCGCGTCGGGCGGGTTGTTGCAGGAGAGCCCCCTCGGTACGGCAGGTCGCAGCCGCGATATCCATCGCCCGTTCCAGGGCCGATTGCCAGCCCGCGTGGGTGCTCGGCGCGCCGGTTTGGACGAACTCGGCAATGAGCGAAGAGAGCGTGGCGTCGCCCGCGCCCATCGTGTCGATGACTGGCCCGGGTAGCCGCGAAATCGGTGCCGACACCGTGCGTCCCTCGGCGTCGAGCGTGGCCCCATCGGCACCGCGCGTGGCGACGACGACGGGCGTGCCGAGCGCGATGAGCCGTTCGCGGAGCTCGTCGAGCGAGGTGCCATAAAGCAGCGCCGCATCGTCGTCGCCCACTTTCAGCAGCGCCGCGTCGGGCGCGAGCGCCTCGAAGCCCGCGATGAACTCGCCGCGATCATGCAGCATTCCACCCCTCGGATTCGGGTCGATCGCGACGATCGCGGCCGATTCGGCGAGCGCCTCGGCAAGTTCGGCCGTTTGCGGCTGGTCGTCAAACGGGAAGCAGCTGATCACGACGGCCGCGGCATCCGCAATCGCCGCACGCTCGCGATCGGTGAAATGGATGCGCCGCGCCTGCGCCGCATCGTTGAACTCATAGACCGGCTCGCCGCCGTGATCGCGCGTGCTGACCGCACGGGAGGTGCCGAGGGCCCCCACCGTGTCGATGAGCTCGACGCCATAGCGCGCGAGATAGCGCCGAATCTGCTCGCCCGCCGGGTCGTCGCCGACCATCGCGATGAGCGACGCCGACACACCAAGCTGTTGCAGGCCGACCGCGACGTTCAGCGCCGCGCCGCCGACGAGCTCGCGCACGCCGTCTTCGTCACGCAGTTCGTCGATCAGCGCGTCGCCAACGACGACGACCCGCGGATGCCCCGCCCCCGCCGCAACCCTCACGAGACCCGCACCGCCAGCACCTTGTCGACAAAGGATTCGAGGCGCCGGCGCGCACCGTCGATGCGCACGTCGACCATCCCGTCGGCGCGCACCTCAAGTGGAGTCAGGGGTGCCGCCAGACGCACATTCTCGTGGCACGTCAGGTCGGCGCAGATGTAGGTGCCGATTGCGTCGCCGGCCGCACCGGCGGCGCCCGCGCGGCGAGCGCTGAACAGCGTGACCTGGTCGCCGGGCTGCATCGTGTGACACATGTTGCACAGTGCGCTCTGCGCGTGGGAGGCCGAGGAGTTTGCGGCCCTGAGCACCACGGCGGTGGGCTTTCCGTCGCGCTCGACGACGAGGTATCCCCGCCCCCGCGCATGCGGATCGCACCACGTAAAGAAGTCGAGGAAGTCCCATTCGGTGAGCAGCAGGCTGTGCGGCATCGCCATCACCCGCAGGTCATCTTCGGTGGCGTTCACAAACGCACCCCGGATCTCGTCTTCAGTGAGTGGACGCATCGGCACCTCCCGTGTTGCATCAGGTTCTGCTTCAGCCTAGACGCGAGAGCACGCGTCGGGTCTGAACGGATGCTCCGTCCCTGAGCCAAATCGCTAGACTCGGGGGCATGGCTGATTCATCGTTCGACATCGTGAGCAAGGTCGACCACCAAGAGGCGGAAAACGCTCTCAACCAGGCGCGCAAAGAAATTGAGCAGCGCTTCGACTTCAAGAACACCGGCGCGTCCGTTGAGTGGAGCGGCGACGCGATCCTCATCAAGGCTGCAACCGAAGAGCGCGCGAAGGCGGTGCTCGATGTCTTCCAGACGAAGCTCATCAAGCGCGGCATCTCGCTGAAGAGCCTCGAGTCGGGCGAGCCCTTCGCCAGCGGCAAGGAGTACCGCATCTCTTCGACGCTGAAGGACGGTATCTCGCAGGAGAACGCGAAGAAGATCGGCAAGATCATCCGCGACGAGGCCCCCAAGGGTGTCAAGTCGCAGATTCAGGGCGACGAGCTGCGCGTGCAGTCGAAGAGCCGCGACGACCTGCAGGAAGTCATGCGCGTGCTGCGCGCGGCCGACCTTGAGGTCGACCTGCAGTTCATCAACTACCGGTAGGGCAACACCACCACGCGTCAAGGAGGACGTTCATGGTGCTTCACGAATCGGCCCGCGCCCAGCGGCTCTTGCCGGGCGCGGCGGTGATCGCGAGGATTCGTCGCCTCTTCGTATTGGCGCTGATCGCGTCGTTCGCATACGGGGTATTCAGCACTGGGGGCAGGGCTCTTGCCCTGGCGGGTTTGACGGTGACGGCGGTTTCATCGACGCGGCCGGCAACCCGACGAGCCAGGAGCCCCTGTGCATCACCGTGAACCTGCAGCCGAGTCCGCTCATGTTCCTCGGGATCGCGCTCATTGTCTTCTTCGCAATCGGGCGCGTCCTCAAAGCGGCTGATGAGCCGACGGCGCTTCGCACGCTTGACCGAGCCGCGATGGCGATCGCGATTCTCGTGGTCTGCGCGCTCGTGATTTCTCGGGTGTGGTTCGGCTTGTTCCCGCTCGCGGACATCGACCCGCGGTCGTTCCAGATCTTCGCACCGTTCCCATTCGGCGTCTTCGACATCGTTGTCACGCCGATGCAGGGCTCTTCGGGCGCCCTATGACCGGAACAGCGCGCGCGTCACGGCGACCGCCATTGGCAGGCGCTGCTGCACTTCTTGGTCTCGTCCTGCTCACCTCGGGTTGCGCAATCCTGTCTTCCTCCGAGGGCGACCGGCGGGCGGCGGACGCCGCCGAGCAGGCCGCGGAACAAATCGGCTCCCACTCCGCGAACACGCCGGAGATTACGCTGCTCGAAATGGTGGCCTGGTGGGTGCCCGAAGGACCGATCAGCGTCGACGCCGGCACTGCCATGGTGGAGCCACTGGCATGGTCTGGCGAGTCAGCTGGGAGCCAGGCGACAATTGATATTCGAGTCGTCGTCGACGTCCCTGCCAAATCGACCACCACCATCTTTGGCCAGGGCTGGGATGCCGGGAGTGCAACACATTGCTACCGACTCGAATGGGAGCAGTACGAGCCAGCGCGGCGCTTCGAGATCCCATGCGCTGAGAGCCCGGCCCCACCTCGGCCTACCCCTGCGCCCCGGCCAAGCCTCAGCGCACTCGACCAAGAACGAGTGGCCGAGATTGTGGCCAGCCACGATTCCGCACGCGTTACCGAGAGGGCGTTGCACGACGCGTACCCGCAGGAGTACATACGCATCGAGACGGAAGCTGTAGACGGCGGGGTGGTCGCTTCGGTCGGTATCCCCGCCGAACGCGAGTGCATCCTTGTGGTGCGTGACGAGGCTGGGGGGATCAGCTTCCCGGGATTCCGTCAGATTTCACTCGAACCAGGTGAGATGGGCTGTTCAACGAAGCTCTACACCGCGTCGCCGTTCTGACCTGCAGAAAACCACTGCTGCTGACCAGCGGAGCACCGGTGGCGACCGCGATGCAACGACCCTCAGTCGCGGTTCAAGTGCTGCAGCACCGCGAGCACGCGCCGGTGGGCGTCGGAGTCGACCGGTAGCGAGAGCGCATCGTAGATTCGGGATGCGTGTTGCACGACAGCTTTCTCCGTCAAAAAGAGCCGCGCCGCGATCGACGCGTTACTGCGCCCTTCGGCCATCAAACCGAGCACTTCTTGCTGTCGCGGCGTCAACGCTCCGACCGCCACGTTCGACCGGCGGGCACGCGACACCATGACAGCGACGACGTCGGGGTCGATCGCGGTGCCGCCCTCGGCCACGCGACGGAGGTCGCCCAAGAACTCGTCGACATCCGCGATGCGTTGCTTGAGCAAGTACCCGATGCCACCGGTCTGGTCTGAGAGCAGTTCGACCGCGTACCGCCGCTGCACGTGCTGCGAGAGCACCACGACGGCGGTCTGTGGAAATTGAGTGCGGATCCGGAGCGCCGCGAGCAGACCTTCGTCGGTGTAGCTCGGGGGCATCCGAATATCGGTGACCGCGAGCGCTGGCCTGTGCTCGGCGACGGCGGCCTCAAGTTCGGTCGCATCGCCCGCGACGGCCACCACATCGAATCCGGCGTCACCGAGCATGAGTTCGAGGCCACGCCGCAGCAGTGCCTCGTCTTCGCCAATTACGACACGCATGGGATCTCCGCTCGAATCGTTGTGCCGTGCCCATCCGCGCTCGTGATGCGCACGGCCCCGCCAAGTGCCTCCACGCGCTCCGCCATGCCGGTCAGGCCCGAGCCCGCGCCCGCCCGCGCTCCCCCATCGCCGTCGTCGCGCACCTCGACGTGCAGCACGTCGTCCTGCCGGCGGAGCAGCACGGCGATGGCACCGGCATCCGCGTGCTTCACCGCGTTCGCGAGCGCCTCGGCCACCACGAAGTAGGCGGTGCTCTCGACAACCGGCGGGCACTCATTGTCGACAACATCGAGAGTGAGGGTGGTGGGCACCGGCATCCGATCGACAAGATCTTCGGCGGCAGCCGACAGCCCACGCTGGGTCAGCGCGGCCGGCATGACCGCGTGCACTACCTCGCGGAGGTCAGCGGCGGCGGCGTCAATGCCCTTGCGCAAGACCGTCGCCCGCTCGCGCACGGCGCCGCCCACCCCGCCTGCGTTCGCGAGCTGCTGCGCTTCGAGGGCGAGCAAGACCAGCTGCACTTGCAACCCGTCGTGCAGGTCTTGCGCGATACGCCGGCGCTCTCCGTCGGCGACCTGCACGAGCCGTTCGCGCGAAGACTGCAAGGCACGGTGGCTGGCGAGAAGCTCTGCGATCAGGCGTTCGCGATCGAGCGCAATTGCCACGACCCGGCCGGCCGTGCGCACGAGGTCGGGCTCATCCATGAGCGCGATGTCGCATGAGATCGCGCCGATTCTGCGCCCGTCGAGCTCGACCGGCTCGAGCCCGCGACCCGTGTGCTGCCGGTCGGCCGTTACCGGTGCGCCATCCATGTCGACGTATCCGTCGCGCCCCGGCACCCAGAACCACACTTCCAGGGTCGGATCGCCGAGCGTGCGGGCAAGGGCGGCACCGATCGCAGGCTTCGTGTTGCCCGCCTCGCCGAGCCAAACGCCCAGCTCTTCGAGCTCGCCGGTGCGCGCAACCCCGCCGCGGAGGATCCCGAGCGCGAACGCGATCGGGACGCCACAGAACATGAGCAGTTGCAGCGCGGCGACGTCGGTCGGCGCCCAGCCGAACACCGGGCGCAGCAACCTGGACGCGAACAGCAAGACCACGACGGCGGCGATGCCGTACCCGTACAGCGGCACGAGCACGCGCCGCTCGGCGGTGGATGCGCGCCGGAGACGACGAACCAGCACCAGGAGCGTGCTCATCAGCACGAGGAACCCCACCAGTTCCTGGGCGATGTTGCCCCAGCGCGCAAGCTCCGGGGCGTCGACTATCGCCAGCCCCGGAGCCGTGGGATCTGGGATGAACAGATAGCGCGGAGCCTCCAGGACGATCGAGGTGGCGTAAGCCAGAGCGACCGTCGCGCGGGCGATGGTGCCCCGGACTCGGCCCTTGGGGAATGCGAGCAGCAAGTGCACGAATCCGGCGAGCGGCATGCTGCTCGCGATCGTGCCGAGCCACACCAGTGCGGGCACGTCGGTGTTGGCGGCCCCGCCGAGGAACACCCAGACGCCGGTGAGCAGGATCAACGCGCCCATCCGGTTGCTTGGCCGGTAGTGCCACGCCAACAGGCCAGCACCGAGGTACACCAGCACATTGATGGGGAAGAGTAGCAGCACCGCCCAGTACGGTCCCTGCCACGGGAGGAGCGCCACCAGGATGAGCACGAGGAGCAGTCCGAGGCACAGGATCGCGAAGAGCGCACGATCGAACGACCGCCGTATCGGTGCGCTCGCGCCCATGCTCATTCGGGAATCCTCAGCAGTAAAGTGTGTGCATCGCGCGGGGCGCTCTCTCACTATGACCGCGGTTTCGCTGCCCCTGCAAGTGCGAAACCGATCTTGATCGACCGCACCGCACACTTGGCGACCTAGGTCTCTAGGAGCACGTTTCGCGCAGAAATACGCTCTTCAGTATGGGCCTTTCACGCGTGCTTCCGTTTTCTCCATCGAGGCGTCGCGTCGCACTCCGCTCCGGCATCGCCGTCGCATTCGTGGCTGTTCTGGCCCTCACCGGCTGCACGCCGGCTGCCTCCGGTGCGGCCGAGAATCCGGCATCCGACAAAATCGCGACAACGCTCGACGAGGTCTCGCAGGAGGAGTTCACCGACCACGAGTTCACCTCCCTCGTGGCCCAGGTCATGGTCGAGGGCGAAGTGATCAGCACGGTGACGCTCGGTGAAGAGATGACCGGGTTCCCGATCACCGCCGACAGCCGCTTTCGCAACGGCGCGGTCGCGATCATGTACATGGCGGCCACGATGCTCGCCATGGCAGACGACGGCCTGATCGACATCGACGAGCCGATCTCGCGCTGGCTCCCCAACCTCCCCGACGCCGACAATGTCACCCCGCGCATGCTCGCGTCGATGACCTCCGGGTATCCCGACCACGTCGCGAACGGCGACTTCGTCATCGCGCAGGAGGCGAACCCGTTCCGCGCATGGACCGAGGAAGAGCTGCTCGCGTACAGCTCGGCGAGCCCGCGCCTGTTTGCCCCCGGCAAGAACTGGGACTATTCGCACGCCGGATACATCATCCTCGGCCATGTGCTCGAAGCCGAGAGCGGGAAGACCCTCGAGGAGCTCATCTCGCAGTACGTACTCGACCCGCTGAAACTCAACGGCACCGTTGCCGACGTCACCGCCGCCGTGCCCGACCCCGTGGTGCACGGCTTTACCGCGGAGCGCGGCCTGTTCGAGGACTCGACGTACTGGAACCCCTCGTGGACCCTCCCGCACGGCGCGATCGAGACGACGACGATCGGCGACATGACCTCAAGCTTTGACGCGATTGTTGGTCGGGGCGAGCTGCTCACTCCAAAGTCGCACGCGGCGATGATTTCGACCGACCTCATCGGCTTCGGCGCACCCCTCGACGGATGCCGTTCGTGCCACACACTGACGAAAGAGTGGACCTACGGTCTGGGCGTGTTCCTGCGCAACGACTGGGTCATGCAGACGCCGCTCTTCGGCGGGTACCAGGCCGCGGTCGCAACACTCCCGGAGGCGAGCTCCCCGATGGGCTCCGTCACGGTGTCGGTGTCGGTCGTTCCCGGCCCGAATACGTACACGACCGACGAGTGGAACGGCGCCCTGCAGAACTACGCGGCCACAATCGCGACAGACCTCGCTGCGCTGATCGTCCCCACCAATCCCCCGCCGGCTCCCACACCCGGCCATTGAACACACATCACCTTCAGGAGCGATGACATGACGAAGAACCTGACGACCGCGGCGGCGATTGTGCTCGGCGCGGCGCTCGTATTGAGCGGATGCGCGGGCACAACATCCGGAGCACCCTCCCCCGCGGCATCCGCACCCGAGAAGTCGATCCCCGCCTACGCCACCGCGTTGCAGACGCAGATTCCTGAGGTGATGAAGCAGAACGCGATCCCCGGGCTCGTCGTGCACATTCTCTCGCCCGAACGCGGCGACTGGTCGGCCACGTTCGGTACGGGCGAGATCGGCGAGGCGGTGCCGATGACGCTCGATGATGTCTTTCGGATCGGTAGCAACACGAAGACCATGACCTCGACGGTCATCCTGCAGCTGGTGCAGGAGGGCGTGCTCGCACTGGATGACCCGATCTCCAAGTTTCTGCCGGACGTGCCCGGTGGCGAGAACATCACGATCGCCCAGCTGTCAGAGATGCGCAGCGGCCTCTACAGCTACTCGTTCGATCCCGGCTTCAACGCGACCCTCGACGCCGAGCCACAGAAGGTCTGGACGCCCGACGAACTCCTCGCGATCGCGTTCACACACCCCGCGAAGTTCGCCCCCGGGACGCAGTACGACTACAGCAACACCAACATCGTGCTGCTCGGGCTTGTTATTGAGCAGCTGACCGGGATGTCGGCATCCGCTGCCTTCAAGGAGCGAATCTTCGAGCCGCTCGGGTTGCAGCACACCTTCCTGCCGGAGCCCAAGGATTCGAGCATCCCGACGCCGCACGCCAAGGGGTACCAGTTCGGCACCAACGTGGAGACGATCGATTCGTACGCGGTGCCGGCGGCGCAGTTGCCCTCGGCCCTCAACGGGACGCTGCTGCCGATCAATCAGACGGATGCCAACCCGTCGTGGGCGTGGACGGCCGGCGGTGCGATCTCGACGGTCGACGATCTTGCGGTCTACGTGAAGGCGCTCGTCGGCGGCGGCTTGCTCGACGACGCCACGCAGAAGCTCCGAATCGCAAGCGTGCAGCCCACCGTTGCCGGCCAGGCTGGCGGTGTGGGCTACGGCCTCGGCATCGCCCAGTTCGCCCCCGGCATTCTCGGCCACGACGGACAACTCCCGGGCTACTCGACCTTCATGGTCTACAACACGAACACCAACGAGACGATCATCATCGGCGCCAACCTCTCGGCATCGCCCGTCGACGGCGAAACTGCCGCCGTCGTGGTCGCAAAATCGATCATCGCCGAGCTGTACGGCGCGGCAGACGTGCCGAAGAACAACCCGGCCGCGCCGCCGACAACCCCGGCGGGCTGATCGCTCGGGCTGCGGCGGGGTCGTGGGCGGGTGTGGGGGCCCAGTCACCTGCACTCCCGCCCCCGCCGCGGGGGGTGCCTTCCCCTGCCACACCCGGCTCATGCACCAAGATGGAACCGTGACCAACCAGGCCCCGACAACCCCCGCCCCCGCGCTGTCGCCCGCGCTTCGCATCTTGCTCGGCCTCGCCACCACGGTCATCGTGCTCGTGGGCGTGTTTCTGGCACGCGACATCGTCGGCCCGCTCGTGCTCGGCGCCGTGCTCGTGATCATCGTGATGCCGGTTCGGGTCGTGCTCGAACGCTGGGGCTGGCCGCGTTGGCTGGCAACGACGGGCGTGATCACGGTCGCGTACCTCGTGCTTGCCGCCCTCGTGTACATGCTCTACTACGCGGGCACGCAGTTCGTGAACCTCGTCATCAACTACGCGGGCGAACTCGAACAGACCGCACAGAAGCTCGTCGACTGGTTGCATTCCACGGGCCTCGATAAGCAAGCAGCCGATGCCGCAGTCAGCATCCTCGACCCCTCAACGTTGCTCGGTTTTGCGACGTCGCTCGGTGGCACCGCGCTCAGCGTGCTGACCGCCTTCTTCTTTGTGCTGGCCTACGTCATCTTCATGGCAGCGGATGCCTCGCGGTACAAAGACGCGGGTCGCGTCTTTGGCGCTGCCCGCACCGCAACATTGGAGCGCGTCCGCCGCTTCAACGTGGGCGTCCGCCGCTACTACGTCGTGAACGCGTCGTTCGGCCTGGTTGTGGCGGTGGTCGACACGCTGGCGCTGTGGGCCCTCGACATTCCGATTCCGATTGTGTGGGGCATCCTCGCGTTCGTCACCAACTTCGTACCCAACATCGGGTTCGTGCTGGGCCTCGTGCCGCCGGCGATGCTCGCGCTCGTGATCGGCGGACTGCCGCTGATGCTCGCCGTGATCGCGATCTATTCGGTCGTCAACGTGGTGCTACAGGTGCTCGTGCAGCCCAAGTTCGTGAGCGACGCGGTCAACCTCACGCTCACCCTGAGCTTCTTCTCGGTCATCTTTTGGACCTTCGTCATCGGCCCCCTCGGCGCGATTCTTTCGATTCCCCTGACGCTGCTCGTGCGCTCGCTGATCCTCGAAGGCGACCCGAAGAACGGCTGGTTGCGCTGGCTATCGGGCGATGGCGATCCAGAACCGGAACCCGCGCTCGCGCCGGTCGCCGAGCTCGAGCCGACACCAACACCAACACCAACGCCAGCCACAGAACCCGCGACCGATTCGGCCGCTACGAAACCGTCCGCAGGGGCTTAGCGGTACGACCCGGGCGCCAGCGGCGCGCGGGGGCGGCCGAGGCATCCGCTCACCCAACGATCCATCCGGTCGTAGGCAATGTCGCGGGCGTCGGCACGAGACAAGAAGACGTCGTGCAACGCGCCGGGGATGCGCTCCACCGTCACCGATTCGCCGAGGCTCAACGCCCTGTGCGCGATGATGTCGACCACAAGCACGGTGTCGGCGCGGGTGAGCTCGTCGCTCCACCTCGTCGGCGGCGCCGTGTGCGTCGAGAGCATGACCAGTACGGGCACGTCGATGTGCAGGCCGGATGCCACGGTCGCGTGCCCGTCAAGCACCGTGTGCAGCCACCCCATGCGGGCCGGGAACGCCTGTTCGGGGCGCCACGCTTCGTTGATCGCGAGCGGTGGCTCGTCGCCCCGGACCTCGCGTTGCGCGCGGGTATAAAAGCCGAGGTCGACCTGCGGCATCGCCTCGAGCGGGCGCAACCGCGCCTGAAGACCGAGCACCGGGGCGAACGCGCTGCGCGTGAAACCGCCCGGCTGAAACTCAAGCCACGGGCTGTTCAAGAGCACCGCGCTGGCGACCCCAGGGTGACGGTGCGCCCAGAGGCTCAGCACGAGCCCGCCGGTTGAGTGTCCGAAGAGCACGAGCCGGCGACCGGGGGCGGCGGCACGCGCGCTCCCACCCATCGCGGCGAGCGCCGCCGCGATGTCGGCGTCGTAGTCGTTGAGGTTGTCGATGTATCCGGGCGTCTGCCCGGCGCGAAGGCTCCGCCCGTACTTGCGCAGGTCGAGGGCGAAGAACCTCGCGCCGCGGTCGGTCCAATAGCGGGCAAGCTCGCGCTGAAAGAAGTAGTCCGACCAGCCGTGCACGTAGAGCACATCGACGTCTTCGAGCGGGCGCGGCGGCATCCAGAACGGACGCCGCTTGGGGAGCGCCCGCACGACGGTCGCAACGACCGGCCCCTCGAAATCGTCTCCGAGGCTGAGGGTCCGGGCTTCGAACGGCGCACCGAGCACATCGGGCACCCAGCCCTGCGGTTCTGTCTGGTGTGACGCCGTCATGGTCTGCCCCTCAGCTCGTCGCCCGCGCGGTGCCTACTCGGCCCGCGACACCCGCACCATCTCATCGCGCTCAACGACCTTGATGCGCACGCGCCCTTCGGCCTCACCGAGCGCCAGCTCGTGCTGGTCGAGGTTGTGCCAGCCGTCGAGGTCGGTGTACCGCACGCCGCGCTCTGCCAGCAGCGCCGGAATCGCAGCCTCGGAGGGGTCTTCGGGCTGCCACCACGAGCCCTGATCGTTGATCAGGTGCCGCACGGTTTCCATCGCGTCAGACTTGGTGTGCCCGATCAGTCCGACCGGCCCGCGCTTGATCCACCCGGTCGTGTAGGCACCGGGCACGACGTCGTTCGAGCCCGCCCGCAAGATCTGGCCCTCGTGGTTCGGGATCACGCCGTGGCGCTCATCGAAGGGCACGCCGGGCAGCGGCGAGCCGAAGTATCCGATCGCGCGATACATCGCCTGAATCGCAATCTCGCGAATCTCACCGGTGCCAACCACGCCGCCCTGACCGTCGGGTCGGGTGCGCTCGTATCGGAACGCGCTCACGCGGCCCTCGTCGTCGGCCACAATCTCGACCGGCTTCGCGTAGAAGTGCAAGTGCAGACGACGGGATGCCTCGCCGCCAACGCCGTTCGCACCTGGCCGCTGCCGCCACGACTGCAGCACCCGGTCGATGACCATCACCTGCTTGTTGCTGGCGATCGCATCAAGCGAGGCCTGGTCGTAATCGAAGTCTTCGTCGTAGACGACCGTGTCGACGTCGTGCAGCTCGCCGAGCTCGCGCAGCTCAAGCGGGGTGAACTTCACCTGCGCCGGGCCACGACGGCCGAACACGTGCACGTCGGTGACCTTCGAGGCCTTCAGCCCGTCGTACACGTTTGCCGGAATCTCGGTCGGGAGCAGGTCATCGGCGTGCTTGGCGAGCATGCGAGCCACATCGAGGGCGACGTTGCCGTTGCCGAGCACCGCAACGCTCTCGGCTTCGAGCGGCCACTCGCGCGGCACGTCTGGGTGCCCGTCGAACCAACTCACGAAGTCGGCGGCGCCGTACGAACCCTCGGCGTCGATCCCGGGCAGGTCGAGCGTGGTGTCGCGCACCGCCCCGGTCGAGAAGATGACCGCATGGTAGTGGCGCTTCAGGTCGTCGAGCGTGATGTCTTCACCGAAACGCACGTTGCCGAACACGCGGATGTCACCGCGGTCGAGCACGTCGCGCAGGGCGTTGATGATGCCCTTGATGCGCGGGTGATCGGGGGCAACCCCGTAGCGCACGAGGCCATAGGGCGCGGGCAGCTGTTCGAAGAGGTCGATTGCGACGTTGAACTTGCGCTCTGCCTTCAGCAGAATATCGGCCGCGTAAATCCCCGCGGGTCCGGCGCCGACAATAGCCAGTCTGAGCTGCGTCATGGCGTCCTTTCAGTGTGGTGCTGTCATGGATGCCTCGGCCCACGCCGCGGCAAAACCTCGCCGAACTCCCCTGCCTACTGGCTTCGGTCGCTCACTGCTTCGGCGAAGCGGCGCAGCGCCTCGCGCACGGGCCCGCGCGGAAGCGGTGCGAGCGCGGCGATCGCGCTATCGGCCCATTCGTGCGCAAGCTCACGCGTGCGCTGGGTCGCGGCGTGCTCGCGCAGCGCGGTGATGTCATCGTCAAGAATCGCGGGATCGACGCCGGCGGCGACCTGGACAACGCCCGCGTCGATGCGCGCGACCAGTGCCCGCGAGGCCTCGTCGGTCTCGGCACGCAGGAGGAGCATCGGCATGGTCGGTACACCCGCACGCAGGTCGATGCCGGGCACCTTGCCGGTCTCTTCGGCGTCGCCCGAAAGGTCGATCACGTCGTCGAGGAGCTGGAACGCAACGCCGACCTTCTCGCCGAAGATCCGCAGGGGATCTTCATATTCTTCGGGTGCGTTCGAGAAGATGATGCCGGACTCGGCCGCGGCCGCAATCAGCGACCCGGTCTTGTCGGCGAGCACCTGAAGGTAGAACTCGATCGGGTCTTCACCCTCGCGCGGCCCAACCGTTTCGTGCAGCTGCCCGAGCACGAGACGCTCAAAAGTGTCTGCCTGCAGGCGGATTGCCCGCACGCCGTGCTTCGCCATCAACTGGCTGGAGCGCGAAAACAGGAGGTCGCCCGTGAGGATCGCGACGTTGTTGCCCCAGACCGAGTGGGCGCTGGGGACGCCGCGACGCACGTCTGCGGCATCCATCACATCGTCGTGGTACAGCGACCCGAGGTGCGTGAGCTCAACCGCCTTGGCCGCCTCGATCACACGCTGCGTGTTGCCGTCGCCGAGCTGCGCGGTCAGAATCGCCAGCATCGGGCGCACCCGCTTGCCGCCGGCCTCGTAGAGGTAGCGGCTCGCGCTGTCGACCAGCACGTCGGTCGCACGGAGGTCGTCTGCCAACTGGCTCTCGACCAGGTCCATGCCGGCCTCGACCTGCGCGAGGAGTCGCCGCGATTGCGGCCCCACGAATACGCGATCGGTGAGGCCCAATCTTCCGGCCAGGCGAGAGCCCGGCGTCGAAGGGCTCGAAGTCACTTGTTCAGCCTATCGCTCAGGAGTGGTGGGGGTGGCTTCGGGTTTCGTTGCTCGGTGGAGCGCGACGATGCCGAATGAAAGGTCGCGGTGGGCCACGTTGGTCCACCCTGCCTCGCGGATCCAGGCGCTGAGTTTTGCCTGCGCCGGCCAGTCTTGAATTGATTCATTCAAGTAGTCATAGGCGGGTGCATTCGAGCTGACCGTCTTGGCGATCACCGGCAGCACCCGGTTGTTGTAGAAGCGGTAGAGCCCCGCGAACGCCGCGGACGGCGGGTGCGAGAACTCGCAGATCACCAGGCGACCGCCCGGCTTGGTCACGCGCAGCAACTCAGCGAGCGCCTTCTTGGGCTCGACCACGTTACGCAGCCCAAACGAGATGGTGACGGTGTCGAACTCGTCGTCGGCAAACGGCAGGGCCGTGGCATCCGCTTCAACAAAACTGAGATTCGGGATGCCGCCGTGCCGGCGCTTGCCCTCGGCGATCATGCCCGGCGAGAAGTCGGCCGCAACGACCTCAGCCCCACTGCGCGCGAATGACACGCTCGACGCCCCGGTGCCCGCCGCAAGATCGAGGATGCGCTGACCCGGGCGCGGTGCGACCGCGCGGGTCGTGGCGATGCGCCAGAGCTGGTCGTTGCCGAGGCTCAGCACCGTGTTTGTGCGGTCGTAGTGCGGTGCGACCTCGTCGAACATGCCCGAGACCCTCGAGGGGTCTTTGCCCAAATCGGCGCGGTGCGCCGCCGCGGCAGGCTGGTCGTTCGAGTCGTGGCTCACACCTCAATTGTAGGCAGGGTTTGGTGGGCCCCTTCCCTCCCCCGCGATTCGGCGCGCGCCGGGCGGGCACGATGCGGGGGTCGGCCCGCTGATCGAGCGGGGTGGTGCGGCCCGTTCGCTCCCCCCGGCGGCGAAGTCACGCAGGATCCGCCGCGACCGCGCGAGTCTAGGCTGGTGGAGTGAGCGCTGCGCATTCCCAGTTCGGACTCCGGCTCGTGGTTGAAACCCGCGAGGCCGAGCACGCCGACGACCTTCTCGAGTACGCCGATCCCCGCGACCCGCTGGTGTGGCTCCGCCGAGGCGAGGGCTTCGTGGCGGTCGGGGGCGCCGCACCCGTTGCCGCCATCCACATCCCGGGCGGCGAGGCCGAACGCTCGGTCCGCATGGCCGAGGCGTGGCGGGCGCTCAGCGCCGACGCGGTCGTTGACGACGCGGTGCAGGTGCCCGGTACCGGCCTCGTCGGCTTCACCGCACTCGCCTTCGACGACCGCTCCGCCGCCGCGAGCGTCCTCATCGTTCCCTCCGTCATCGTCGGCCGCCGCGGCGGCCGCTCTTGGATCACCCGCATCACCCGCGAGGGTGCGCCCCTCCCCGAGGCACCCACGGCGCCGACGCCCTATGGCCCGCACTGGTCGGCGACGCTTGGCCCCGGTGCGCTCGCGCCCGAGGGGTACCAAGCCGCGGTCCGCGGCGGCCTCGACGCGATCGCGTCGGGCGAGGTGAGCAAGGTCGTCGTGGCCCGCGACCTCGTCGGCACCATTCCCACCGGCGCCGACCTCCGCCGCCTCGCACGCGAGCTCTCGACCGGGTACCCCGACTGCTGGACGTTCGCCGTCGACGGCCTGATCGGCGCGAGCCCCGAAACGCTCGTCACCGTCTCGAAGGGCACGATCACCGCCCGTGTGCTCGCCGGGACCGCGTCACGCGGGGCTGATGCAGACGCGGATGCCGCGGCATCCGCTGCGCTCGCAACGAGCCCGAAAGACCAAGACGAGCATGCGTTCGCTGTGCAGAGTGTGCTGCGATCGCTCCGCCCGCACATGCGATCGCTCGCCGCGAGCGAGCAGCCGTTCACCCTGCGCCTGCCGAACGTGTGGCACCTCGCCACCGACGTGGAGGGCGAGCTTGCCGACGAGGCATCCGGTTTCGATCTGATTGCCGAACTGCACCCGACCGCCGCCGTCGCGGGCACGCCGACGAAGGTCGCGCTCGATGTGATCCAGCGCCTCGAACCCTTCGATCGCGGCCGCTATGCCGGGCCGGTCGGCTGGATCGATGGCAACGGCGACGGCGAGTGGGCGATTGCCCTGCGCTGTGCCCAGTTCGGCGCCGAGCCGATGGCCGGACCGAGCGGCGAGCTCGACCGCCTCCCCGTCACCGCCTACGCCGGCGCGGGCATCGTCGCCGGCAGCGACCCCGAGTCAGAGCTCATCGAGACCCGCGTGAAGTTTCGGCCGATCGTCGACGCACTGGCGTAGCGGCTGGGGCGGCTCTGGTGCCAGCCGGGCGCAGGCCCTGGTGCAGGCTCAGCGCGCGAGCGGAACCTCGATGAGCTGACGCCCACCGACCGCGGTCGTCAGCACCTGATCGAGCGCCGAGCGCGTCGTGACACGGTGATACTCCCAGCCGTAGGCGCGCGCGAGTTGCTCCAGGTCAACATCCTGCGGTGTGTATTGCACGCGCGTCATGTCATCAGCGGATGCCGTGGCCGCAACTTCAAGATCGTCAAAGATCGTGCCGCCACCGTCGTTGCCAACGATCACCTGGATGCGCGGTGCCGCCTCGACGGGCGGGAGCAGCATCGCGCCGACGTCGTGCAGCAACGTCAGGTCGCCGAGCAGCACGCGCGTGACGCCGGCCTGGCCATCGATCTGGCTCGCGGCGGCGATGCCCATGCCGGTCGCGATGGTGCCGTCGATACCCGCGAGTCCGCGGTTCGAGTGCACCACGACGGCCTTGCCCGGCAGCACCTCATCGGCGATGCGCACGATGCGCGACGAGCCAAACAGCAGCCGGTCGTGGGGCCAGGTCGCGCGCCAAATCGCGTCGACGAGACCCACGCGGTCGAGTTCGAGACGCACGACATCGAGCTCGGCCGCGACCGCGCGGAGTCGCTCGGCGTGGTCGGTCGAGTGGAGGCCCTCGACGTCTGGCGGCGGGGGGCTCAGGTCGACGGCCGCGGCCTGGGAGGCACGCATCCAGGCGCCAAACCATTCGCGATCGGTCTCGCCGTCGGCAACGGTCACGGCGTCGACGTGCGCCGTCGCCTTGTTGAGGTTGAGGGGCTCGCCGGTGCAGGTCACGGCGATCACTTCGGTGTCGGCACGCGAGATGAGCGCTGCGGTTTCGCGGCTGAGGGTTGGATGCCCGAACACCACGACGCGCTCGATCTGGCCGCCGAGCGCCGGGTCGTTCAAGAGCGCGCGGTAGCCGTGCACGACGTTGCGCCCGAACCGTGCGCCGCTCAAAATCTCGGCCACGAGCGGCCAGCCGCCCTCGTGCGCGAGCTGTTCGGCCGCCGGGCCGGCACCGGCCCCGGCAAGGACGACGGTGCGCGGGCCGCGCGCGAGCGTGAGATGCGCGCGCGGCTCTTCGGGCAGGTCGAGTGCTTCGATCGGCCAGGGCGAGCCGTCCGGGGCGGTCGGGGCGCCCAGCCAGGTCGGTAGCGCGCCCGCGAGCGGTTCGCGCAGGCCCAGGTTGAGCTGGACGGGGCCGGCGGTCGCGAGGGCGCGGCGGCTGCCGGTTGCGGCATCCCATGCCCTTCTCGCCCACGCGCGCGAACGCGCGCTCTGCACGCCGAGGCCGTCGTCGTCGACATCGGTGGGCACCGGCACATCAATGGCCACGAGCCGGCCAGCGTCGGCGAGGCCGGCGAACATGCCGAGCTGATCGGTGGTCTGGTTCGCTCCGATGCCGCGGAGCTCGGGGGGCCGGTCGGCCGTGAGCAGGATGAGGGGCACGCCGGAGTGGTGGGCTTCGAGGGCCGCCGGCAGGAGGTTCGCGGCGGCGGTGCCCGAGGTGCAGATCACCGCGGCGGGCATGCGCGATTCGCGTCCGATGCCAAGCGCAAGAAAACCGGCGACGCGCTCGTCGATGCGCACGTGCAGTTGCACGTCACCGCGACGTTCGAACTCGGCTGCCAGGAGCGCGAGTGCCTGCGAACGTGAACCCGGGCTGACGATGATGTGACGGAGGCCGAGCGAGATCAGTTCTGAGAGCAGGGCGGCTGAGGCATCCGTCGCGGGGCTTGCATTCACGCGCGTCGACGAGGCGCCGCTGCTGGCGGCATCGTGCGGCACGGCGTTCAGCCGTTCGCTCCGCGGTGCTCGTCGCCTTCAGTATCGGGCTTGGCGCCGGGGGTTGGTGCGGCGTTTGTCTTGCCGGGGGTCGCAGCGTTGTCGGGATTGTTCTTTGCTGTGTTTGCTGTGTTTGCTGTGTTGTTCGGCGCTGCTGGCGGCGTCGCCGGGCCAGCACCGTGAGCGCCCCAGCGGGGGTCGGCGTCTTCGGCGTCAAGCTGCGCGAGCTCTTCTTCAAGGCGGCGGATGCGCTCGTCCTGATCGTTCGGCACGGCCATGCGGCGCAAAAATTCGGGGTCGTCGTCGGGCGCACGCTGCGCCTCGCCCGCAACGTTGCCGCGGCCGATCACGAACCACAGCACGCCGCCAATGACGGGGAGAATCGCGATGATCACGATCCAGAGCGGCTTCGACACCCCACGATGGCGGGATGCCGGTTGCATGGCGCAGTCGACGAGGCTCACGATGACGAACACCACGGCCAGAACGGCAAGCACAATCAAGACACGAACCACACCTCTATCTTAGGCTTCAACCGGATGCCGCGCCCCAGCGCTCCCCAACTGTCAGGCGCTGTCCAGACCCGACGAATTGCCCAACGTAGACTGGTGCGGTGACTTCTCGGCCCGTTCTCGTCTATACCGTGTTGCGCCTGCTGGCATTTCTTGTGCCGCTGGGTGTCTTGTGGTTGCTGTTTCCCGACTTTCCGTTGGTCGCCGCAGTGATGGCGGCGGCGATCGGTGCGAGCCTGTCGATCCTGTTCCTGCGTCGCCCACGCGACGGGGTCTCGGAGCGCATCTACTCGGCGCGACAGAAGCGCACCAAGGTCACCGACGCCGACGTCGAAGACTCGGTCGTTGATGGAAATGACGGCGGTGCCGGTGCAGATTCCGGTGCCGACTCGGCTGAGGACAGCCCGCGCGCGTAGCTTGGGCTGCCGCACTTGCCGGCCACCGACCTGCACGACGGCACTAGCTCAGGAAAACCTGAGCCCGCCCGCCTGTCCTCCCCGTGTTTCCGGGGGCCTCGCACCCGACCACACCGTTTTACCTGAGTTAGTGTCGCCGGGCCCGCGGGCCGGGGCCAGAGCTTTGGCCACGTCACCGTCGGCCGCCCCGACCCAACAGCCAGCCCCGCGCGCACCACTCCGGGCCCACCCCACACCGGGCGCTGCCACTCAGAACCGTCCTGCGCCGCGCTCCGCGCGACACAGCAGCACTAACTCAGGAAAACCTCGCCGCGCGCGCCAAACACCCCCGGAAAACCGGAGTCAAAAATCCCGACCACACCGTTTTTCCTGAGTTAGTGTCGCCGGGCGCCCAGGCAGAAGTCCAGGGCCCGAGGCCCGAGGCCCCAGCCCAGCCCAGCCCAGCCCACACCCCCAACCAAACCTCAGCCGAAGAACGCCCAGAACAACCCGGCGCCATAGGCGAGCGCCGTCAGCGACGTGAGTGCGAGGCAGGTGACCAGCTCGCGAGGTTCGCGGTAGGTCCAGACGATCAGGATCGCGGGGAGCCCTGCGAGCAGGGCCAGCAGCGTCAACCACGCAATCGGGAAGAACAGCGCGAGCACGACCGCGATCCCGAACGGGATCAGCACGAACAGGGTGAACAGCACCTGCGTCGCGCGCTTGCCGATGCGCACCGACAGGGTGCGCTTGCCCGAGAGCCGGTCTTGGTCGATGTCGCGCAGGTTGTTCGCCAGCAGCACGGCGCAGGCAAGCAGCCCGGCGGCAACCGCGCCGAACCAGGCTTCCTGCGGCACGGTGAGCGCCTGCACATATGTCGTGCCGACCGTGGCAACAAGCCCGAAGAACACGAAGACGAACAGCTCGCCGAAACCGGCGTATCCGTAGGGCCGTTTGCCACCGGTGTAGAACCACGCGGCGACCACACAGGCCGCGCCCACGAGGAGCAACCACCACTGCTGCGAGACGATCACGATCGCGAGCCCCACGACGGCCGCGAGCGCAAAGAACCCGAAGGCCACCATGAGCACGGTGCGCGGCTTCGCCTTGCGAGAGCCGGTCATGCGGGCCGGGCCCACCCGGAAGTCATCGGTGCCGCGCACACCATCGCTGTAGTCGTTGGCGTAGTTCACGCCGATCTGCAGCGCGAGCGCGACGACCAGGCAGGCGAGCGCCATCACCCAGCGCAGCTCGACGGTCACGAGGGTCGCCGCGCCGGTTCCAATGAGCACCGGTGCGATCGCCAGCGGCAGGGTGCGCAGGCGCGCGGCCCCCACCCAATCACCAAACGTCGCCCGCTTCGTCGCCTGCGGGGCGCGCGACACGTGTGCTTTCTGCGGGTTGCCGCGAGGCTTCTGTGCACGAGTTTGGGGGTGCTTACGCTTGTTTCGAGGTTTACCTGCCACGTCAAGCATCCTAGGGTCTGTCACGAAGACGAGTCGGATGCCGGGGCCCCCGGCATCCCCCACCCCAACCGGCACGCACCAACGAAAGCTAGCCGGCGAACAACCGCCGCAGCGCCTGTCTGTCGGGTTTGCCCGAGCTGAGCATCGGAAGCTGCGGCACGATTTCGAGCTGCCGTGGTCGCGCTTTCGCGTCAACCGCGTCAGCCACCGCGGCACGCGCGGCCTCCAGCAGCGCGGCCGGGTCGAGTCCAGCAACACCCGCAGACGCCGAAACCCCAGCAGAAGCCGAAGCACCCAGCACAATCACGCTCGCTTCACCCCAGCGCTCGTCACTGACACCAACAACGACGGCGCGCTCAAGCCCGGGCACCGAGTGCACGGCGGCCTCGACGCGGTCGAGCGAGACGTTCACTCCACCGCTGATGATCACGTTGTCGCGGCGGCCCGTGACCGAAACCACGCCGTCGACGAAGGCGCCAGCATCGCCGGTGCGGTACCAGCGCTCGCCACCGTCTTCGACGAAAACGTCGGCGGTCAGTTCGGGGGCATCGAGGTATCCGTCGGCGAGCGTCGGCCCGCCAAGCTGCAGTTCGCCATCGACCGTGCGCACGCGCACACCGTCAAGCGGCACCCCGTCATAGACGCAGCCGCCAGCGGTCTCGCTTGAGCCGTACGTGCGCACGATGCGCGCGCCAAGCGCTTCGGCACGGGCGGCGAGCGCGGCAGGCAGGGCCTGCCCACCGATCAGGATCGCCTCAAACGAGCGCAGCGCCTCGGCTACCGCCGGGTCGTGCGGCGCGGCGTCGAGCACCGTCGCCAGCTGCGCGGGCACGAGCGATGTGTAGCTCGGCACCCGCACGCCACCAACGCTCGATTTCATGCTGAGGGATGCCGCAGCAAACCCCTCCGCCGAGAACTTGCCGCTCAAAATGGCCGGTTCGTGACCCTGCACGAGCGAGCGCACCAGCACCTGCAGCCCGGCAACATAGCTCGCCGGGAGGGCGAGGAGCCAGGCTCCTTCGCCGAGGCGCGCGGCCGTCGAGAGCGCGCTCGAGGTGAGGGCGCTACGGCTGAGGATGACCGATTTCGGCACCCCGGATGAGCCGGACGTGGTGACGACAACGGCCGTGCCGGCAGGCACTTCGCGGGGGGCGGGGTGGGCTGCGGCATCCGCTGCTTCGCTTGAAAGCCCGAGCGAGATCGCGGGCCCTGCGCCCAACACGGCGCCGCGCAGGGCACGGAGCACGTCGCGCGGGTCGTCGCCCCGGAGGGTTTCGAGCCTCACGTTAGTAGTGCCAGGGGTAGGCCGACCAGTCGGGATCGCGCTTCTCGAGGAACGAGTCGCGGCCCTCGACGGCCTCGTCGGTGCCGTAGGCGAGACGCGTCGCTTCGCCGGCGAAGACCTGCTGGCCGACGAGCCCGTCGTCAACCGCGTTGAAGGCGTACTTCAGCATGCGGATCGCGGTCGGCGACTTGGTGAGAATCGTGCGAGCCATGCGAATTGCCTCGACCTCAAGCTCGGCGTGCGGCACGACCTTGTTGACGGCGCCCATCTCGTAGGCGCGCTGCGCGGAGTACTCCTCGGCGAGGAAGAACACCTCGCGTGCGAGCTTCTGCCCGATCTGTCGCGCGAAGTACGCGCTGCCGTAGCCCGCGTCGAACGATCCGACATCGGCGTCGGTCTGCTTGAACTTGCCGTGCTCGGCCGAGGCGATCGTGAGGTCGCAGACCACGTGCAGCGAGTGTCCGCCGCCGGCGGCCCAGCCCGGAACCACGGCGATCACGGGCTTCGACATGAAGCGGATCAGGCGCTGCACCTCGAGGATGTGCAGGCGACCCGAGCGCGCCGCGTCGACGCCCTCGGCCGATTCGGTTTCAGAGTATTTGTAGCCATCGCGGCCGCGAATGCGCTGGTCGCCGCCCGAGCAGAACGCCCAGCCGCCGTCTTTCGGGCTCGGACCGTTGCCCGTAAGCAGCACCACGCCGACGCGCGAGTCTTGGCGGGCACCGTCGAGCGCCCGGTAGAGCTCATCGACCGTGTGCGGACGAAACGCGTTGCGCGACTCGGGTCGGTTGAACGCGATGCGGGCGATGCGCCCGTCGTTTGAGATGTGCGCGGTGATGTCGGTGAAGGATGCCGCACCAGGCGCCAGTTCCCATTCCGCCGGGTCGAAGAGCTCAGAGATCATGGAGTCCAGCCTATGGGTAGCGTCCGACACGGGCCGCTCCGCGACTACTTCTCGAAGGGATCGGTGTCGCGCCACCTGTAACCGAGCCCGGCCTTGCGCGACGCAGCTTTGACAACCTCACTCGGCGTATACCGGCGTCCGCGCTTGTCGCCGTGCGCGACGAGGAGCCCAGCCGCGGCGAGCGCACCAAGGTCTCGTGACGCGGTTTGCTCCGAGATTGCCCCGCCCGCTTCCTCCAACGCGGCCATGTACCTGGCACGCGTGACGGTGTTGCCAAACATCGCGCTGTAGAGCGCCTCGAGTGTTCGTTCTGGAAGCGCCGCTTCGGCCGCGAGATCCTCGACGGCTTGCGCCGCTTCGCCGGCTGCCGCGACGCGTTGCGCCAGCTCCAACGCCTGGTTGAGGTGCGCCGACAGCATAAAGCGGATCCACGGCCGTGCGAGCTCCGGATCGAAGTCAGCGGTGCTCCAGTCTCCCTGACCCACCTTGGCCAACACGTCGTAGTACGCCTGCGTCCGCCGACCGAGGTACTCCTCGATTCCCATGAAGATCGGCGCAGACTCGCTCAGCCTCGCAAGCCCGAGACTCTGGATGATGCGGGCCATACGCCCGTTGCCGTCTTTGAACGGGTGGATAAGTACGAAGTTCAGGTGTGCCATGGCGGCCGAAATCAGCGGGTCAGCACCGCTCAGGGCGCCTGCGGCAAACGTCGCCACCAGCGCCGCAACGTCATCGCCGCGCGCACCTTCATAAGCGATATCGCCGGTGCTTTCTTGGACGACGTAGACGGCCCCGGTCCTGAATCGTCCGGGCCACTTCGTGAGGTCGTAGGACGCGACCATGAAGTGCAGACTTCTGATCAGCGATGCATCAAGCTCGAAGTCCCCCTTCGCCAACTGCAACACATACGTCATCGCGAGTTGGTAGCCAGCGAGGGCTTTCTCTGTTTCTTCGTCTACCGACGATGGGGATTCCCCCACAGCGATCGCGCCTACCTCATCGACGCTCGCGAAAATGCCTTCAATACTGTTTGAACCCTGCACGTTGCGGGCCAGCGTGGAGCGGCGCAGCGCGCCCGTCCAGCGATTGCCGGTGCGAGCGTGGATGCGCAGCCGGTCGCCGATCGCTTCGATCTCGGCCCGAACAGCAAGCTCTTCCGCATCGAGCGCTGGCGCTGTGAACATGTTGCCCTCCGTCAATGACGCATATAAAACATCATTATAAGTGCGCATTGACAGTAAATAAACATCAATGCACCAACACGTCCCAACATCGGCTCCCATATTCAGCGCACGTGCGTCCGACATGCAAAGCGCAATGTCGGACGCACGCGGCATGATTGACCCATGAGCACCGATGGCTTCGCCCTCCCGTCCCTGAACGAGCTTCGCGAGAGCGCCCGGGTGGTGTCGCTGCCCATGGCGGCGCGCTTCCGCGGCATCGAGGTGCGCGAGGCGCTGCTGCTGCGCGGCCCCGCCGGCTGGACCGAGTTTTCGCCGTTCGCGGAGTACGCCGATGCTGAGGCATCCACTTGGCTCGCGAGTGCAATCGAGTTCGGCTGGACCGAAACGCCCGCCGCGCTGCGCACCGAGATCGGCGTGAACGCCACGGTGCCCGCGATCGCCGCCGAGCGCGTGCCCGAAGTGCTGGCACGTTTTGACGGATGCCGCACCGCCAAGGTGAAGGTCGCCGAGGCGGGCCAGACGCTCGCCGACGACATCGCCCGCGTGCGCATCGTGCGCGAACTGCTCGGCCCCGAGGGCCGGCTCCGCATCGACGTCAACGCCGCCTGGAACGTCGACGAGGCCGAACACGCGATCCACGCCCTGGCCGAGTACGACCTCGAATACGTCGAGCAGCCGTGTGCGTCGATCGAAGAGCTCGCCGAGGTGCGCAAGCGCATCAAGCACATGGGCATTCCGATCACGGCCGACGAGAGCGTGCGCCGCGCCGAAGACCCGCTCGCCGTAGCTCGCGCCGGGGCCGCCGACATCATCGTGATCAAGGCCCAGCCCCTCGGCGGCCTGCGCCGTGCCCTCGCGGTCGTTGCCGAGGCGGGCCTGCCCGCCGTGGTTTCGAGCGCGGTCGACACCTCGATCGGCCTGTCGATGGGTGCCGCCCTTGCGGCGGCCCTCCCCACGCTCGACTACGACTGCGGGCTCGGCACGTCCTCGCTGTTCGTCGAAGACATCGTGGTGCCCGCGGTGCGCCCCGTGAACGGCAAGATCAGCGTCGGTCGCGTCGCACCAGACCCCGCACGCCTCGACGAGTTCGCCGCGTCGGCAGAACGACGTGACTGGTGGATGTCGCGGCTCGAGCGTTGCCACGCGGTGCTGGCTGAGGCATCCGTTCGCCCGTAAAAACGAGCCCGCCGGTCAGCTGCCAGGCGCGTCGAGCAGCAGGAGTGCGAGCGCCCCGATCTCGTCGCTGACGCGCGCCGCGATCTCGGCGTCGTCGAGCCCCGCCATCGCCGCGTTCGCCGATGCGCTCTCGTAGAACGAGATGAGCAGGCGCGCCGCGTCGGCGGGCGACGTGCGAAACGTGAGGCCGTGCGCGGTGCCCAACTCGCGGATGATCTTCTCGACGCTCTTGACCATCTCTTGGCCGAGCGAGAGGTAAGCGGCGGCCATTTCGGGGGCGCGGAGCGCGCGAATGCGGATCTCGCTCATCAGCAGAATCGTCGCGCGCCCATCGCCCGAGACCTCGAGCACGCGCTGCACAATTTCGATCGGCGAGAGGGTCGGTCCGCCGGTCGGCCCATCACTCGGACCACCGCTCGGACCGCCGGCCACGAGTTCGCGCACCTTCTGCTCGACGGCGTCGACCTGGTCGCGCGCGACGCGTCCTGCCAATTCTAGGAACAGCTCATCTTTGGTCTCGAAGTTTGAGTAGAACGCCCCACGCGTGTACCCGGCTCGTTCGCAGATGGCCTCGACCGAGGCTCCGTCGAGGCCGGATTCGGCGAAGACGATGGCGGCGGCATCCATCAGTCGCTGCCGCGTGCGCTCACGACGCTGCGTCGGTTCGCGCTCGCCCGTCTCGGTGACCATGCAACTCCTTGTGTGTCGATGTGCGTGTCGGTGTGTGTGCCCTGCGGCAGCCGCATGCCAGTCTCACACGGCGTTGTCAGGAGGAGACCCAGCAACGTTGTTAGGATACATCCATGTATCGGATACATCGGTGTATCCACTCTTGAGCTCTCGTCACTCCCGGAGGCACCGTGTCTACTTTTCTCGCCGCGCTTGGCCGCTGGTCGTACCGGCATTCGTGGCGCGTCATCATCTCGTGGATCCTGCTGCTCGGCCTCGCCGGCACGGGAGCCATCGTGCTCGGCACGGGCACCGACAACTCGTTCTCGATTCCGGGCACCGAGTCTGAGGCGGGCATCGAACAGCTCGCCCGCACGTTCCCGCAGGTCAGCGGCACGAGCGCGCAGCTCGTGATTGTCACCGACGACAAGGCGCCCATCGAAGAGGCCCCCTACCGCGAGGCGATCACGACCGCGGTGACCGAGTTCGAGGCCCTGCCCCAGGTGAGCGCCGCGAACGACCCGTTCTCAGAGATGGTCAACGGCCTGGTCTCGCCCGAGGGCGATGCCGCGATCGTGCGCCTGCAGTTCGACGGCCAAACGTCGGATGTGACCCCCGCAACGCTCGACCGGCTCGAAGAAATCACGGCAGAACTGCAGGCCGCCCTGCCCGAGGGTTCGGTTGCCGCGCTCGGTGGCGACCTGTTCTCGCAAGACATTCCGGCACTCTCGATCACCGAGGCCATCGGCCTCATCATCGCGCTGCTGGTGCTGATCGTCACGTTCCGCTCGTTCGTCGTGGCAGGACTGCCCCTCCTGACGGCGCTCCTGGGCGTCGGCCTCTCGATGGCCTTCATCTTCTTCGCGACCGCATTCGCACCGATCTCGGCGACCACCCCGCTCCTTGCGCTCATGCTCGGGCTCGCCGTCGGCATCGACTACACGCTCTTCATCGTTGCGCGACATCAAGATCAAGTGCGCGAGGGCGTCGAGCTCGAAGAATCCGCGGCCCGCGCGACCGGCACCGCCGGCTCGGCCGTCGTGTTCGCCGGCGTGACCGTGCTGATCGCGTTGGTGGGCCTGTCGTTCGCAAACATCCCCTTCCTCACCACAATGGGCATCGCGGCCGCCGCCGCGGTCGCAATTTCGGTGCTCGTCGCCGTCACGCTGACCCCGGCCCTGCTCGGTCTCGTCAAGGGCCGCATCGTCGGCCGCCCACCGCGCGCCACGCGGCGGGCTCGCCGAAAGGCAGTGGGTGCGCCCGCAGGTGCATCGGATGCCGCAGCCCCCGCGACCGCCACACCCAAGGTCCCGTTCTCTCGGCGTTGGGTGCGGCTCGTGATGAAGCATCCGATCGTCACCACCGTCGCCGTGGTGGCGGGCCTCGGACTCGCCGCCGTGCCCCTCAGCGGCATCGCCCTGGCCCTGCCGAATGCGGGCATGCTGCCCGCCGACAGCCAGGCACGCCAGAGCTACGACCTCGCCTCTGAGCACTTCGGCGAGGGCTTCAACGGCCCCCTGATTCTCACCGGCACAATCGTCACCAGCACCGATCCGCTCGGGTTGATGAACGAGCTCGCCGACGACGTAGCGAAGCTTCCCGGCGTCGAAACCATCGCGCTGGCCACCCCGAACGAGACCGCCGACACCGGCATCGTGCAGGTCATTCCGACCACCGCGCCCGACGCCCCTGCCACGGCCGACCTCGTTCGCGAACTGCGCGCGCAACACGATCGCTGGCTCGACGAGTACGGCATCGACGTCAAGGTCACGGGCTTCACCGCCGTCGCGATCGACATTTCTGACCGCCTCGGCGCCGCGCTCATCCCGTTCGCACTCTTCGTCATCGGGCTCTCACTTGTGCTGCTGACCATCGTGTTCCGCTCGCTCTGGGTGCCCATCAAGGCGACCCTCGGCTACCTCCTCTCGGTCGGCGCCGCCTTCGGCGCGGTCGGCGCAGTGTTTGGCTGGGGCTGGTTCGCCGACGCCCTCAATGTCTCGACCATCGGGCCGATCATCAGCTTCTTGCCGATCCTCCTCATGGGCGTGCTCTTTGGTCTCGCGATGGACTACGAGGTCTTCCTCGTCGCCCGCATGCGCGAAGACTTCGTGCACCGCCGCCGTGAGCATCCACACGAAGACCCGAACGTCTCGGCGCGCGCCGCAATTGAGTCGGGCTTTGTCGGTTCAGCACGCGTGGTGACCGCCGCCGCACTGATCATGTTCGCCGTCTTCGCGGCATTCGTTCCGGACGGCGACCACAACATCAAGCCCATCGCCCTCGGCCTTGCGGTCGGTGTCGCGGTTGACGCGTTCGTCGTGCGCATGACCCTGGTGCCCGCGGTGCTGGCGCTGCTGGGCGCACGCGCCTGGTGGATGCCGAAGTGGCTCGACCGCGTGCTCCCCCACTTCGATGTCGAGGGCGAAGCCGTTCAGCGCGAGATCGCTCTGGCCGACTGGCCAGAGCCCAATTCGACCGCACTGGCCGTAGGCCATGAGGTGGGGCTGCGCGAGCGCGACGTCACGCTCTACGCCGACGTGTCGTTGCGCGTCGACCCCGGCAACGTCCTGGTCGTCACGGGTGCAGAGCGTCGCGGCATCCAAGCCCTGATGCTGACGCTCGCCGGCCGCCTCGCACCCACCGACGGCACCCTGAAGGTCAACGGACAGGTGCTGCCCGCGGCGGCCGCGTGGGTGCGTTCAAAGGTTGGCATCGCGCTCCTGCACGAGGTGCGCAAGCCTGCCGCCGAGCTGCGCCACGCGTTCAAGGGCGACCCCGCCCTCGTGGTTATCGACGGCATCGACTCGGCGATCGACGCCGCGGCGCGCGATCAGCTCGCGTCTGAGATTCGGGATGCCGCTGCCCGCGCCCGCACAATGTCCAAGCCGTTCACGCTCGTGGTTGGGGCCGACGACCCCCAGCTCGCATACGAGATCCTCGAGAGTGCCGGGGTCGGCCCGATCGAGACGCTCGACCTCTCGGTTGCCGCGGCGCCGCGCCGCGACATCCCCAGCCCGCACGACCCGAGTGCGACCTATCTTGCTACCGCGTCCGACGCGATCACGGGCGCTCCTGTCCATGACGCCGACGGACCCTCCGCCGCGACCACCGAGGTGCCCGCATGACCCTTCCCATCGAACGCGCGCGCACGCGCCGTCCCATCACCTGGCTGACCATACTCGGGGTAATTCTGCTCCCCGTGCTGATCGGCGGCGTGCTTGTTGCCGCGCTCTACAACCCGACCGAGCGCCTCGATAACCTCAGCGCCGCGATCGTAAACAACGACAAGCCCGTCACGATCGACGGCCAGCTTGTGCCGCTTGGCCGCCAGCTCACGGCGGGCCTGGTCGAGGGCAACGGCAACGAAGACGAGAACCTGAACTGGGTGATTTCGAACACTGAGGATGCCGCAGCCGGCCTTGCCGACGGCACCTTCCGCGCCGTCGTGACCATTCCCGAGAACTTCTCTGCCGCCGCGACGTCGACGGCCGATCCGGCCACCGCGCAGCAGGCCGTCATCGATGTGCAGACACCGAAGGACAGCCTGATTGTTGACGACGCGATCACGTCGCAGGTCACACAGGCTGCCGCCTCGGTGATGGGCACCGAGCTCTCGAAGGTCTACCTCGAGAACGTGTTCTTGGGCTTCACGACCCTCGGCGACCGGCTTGGCGAGGCCGCCACGGGCGCCCGCGCGCTCGCAACCGGCGCGTACGACGCGCGTGGCGGCGCCGAGTCGCTCGCCGACGGCGCGAACTCGATCGCCGACGGTGCAGGTGGCTTGGCAGGAGGTGCGAACCAACTGGCCGGCGGGCTCGACACGATCGCCGGCAAGACCCGCGAGGCCGCGGGTGGCGCAAACCAGATCGGTGCCGCGCTGAACGGCATCGCAGACCAGGTGGCCGGCACCCCGACGCTGCCACAGCCGCTGGTCGACCTCGCCATGGGCGCTCTCGCCCAGGCGCAGGCTGCCGCGACGCAGCTCGGTGACCTCAATACCTCCCTCGGTTCACTGAGTGCCGATTGCATGGCCGAGACGGGCGGGGCCCAGGCATTCTGCGACCGCGTTGCTGCTGCGGCTGGGCAAGCCGCAGGCGCTTCGGGGTCGCTCGACGCGGCGAAAGGCATGGCCGAGCAGCTCGCGTCCAGCCTGAAGCAGCTTGCCGAACTCGCCGGACCGGCGGCCGGGCAGCTCGTCGACGGCCTCCGCCAGATCGCGGCCGAGACCCAGGGCCTCGGCTCGGGGCTCACGCAGCTTGCGGGCGGCATCGACAGCTCGGCATCCGGTGCACGTGGACTCGCCACCGGCGCCACACAGTTGGGTACCGGGGCATCACAGCTCGGCACCGGCGCGACCTCGCTTGCCGACGGTGTTGCCGCGCTAGGCGACGGCGCGAACAGCCTCGCAAACGGGCTCGACGAGGCAACCTCCGCACTCCCGCACTACGACCAGACCCAGCGCGAAAGCCTCGCCGAGGTTGTCGCGAACCCGGTGAAGACCAGCGCGTCGAGCAACTCACTGTTCGGGGCATCCGCAATTCCGCTGCTCGCCGTGCTCGCGCTGTGGGTCGGCGGAATCGCGACCTACGTCGCGTTGCAGGCATCGAGCCGTCGCGCGCTGACATCGCGCAGCTCGTCGCTGACGCTCGCGCTTCGCGGGTTCGTACCCGGAGCGCTCATCGGCGCCGTGCAGGGTGTGCTCGTGGCCGTGGTCGTGCAAATCGCCGGCTCGTATGCCTGGGGTGACTGGTTCGCCTTCGCAGGGCTGTGCGTGCTCGCAGGCGTCGTGTTCGCCGCGGTCAACCAAGCCCTGGTCGCCGCGTTCGGCGGGTTCGGTCGCTGGATCGCCGCCCTCGTCACCGTGTTCGTGTTGGCAACCGGGGTCGTCTCGACCGTGCCCGCAGTGCTGACATCGATCGCGGGCATCCTGCCGACGGGGCCGGCCTACCAAGCACTGATCGGCGCACTCGCCGGTACGGGTGGGATCGGCGCCGCCGTCGCCGGGCTCGTCGTATTCGCGGTGCTGTCGTTCGCGGTGACGGTGTTCGCGGTTTCGCGCAGGCGCACCGTCTCGGCCGCGCGGCTGGTGGCGGCGACGGCGTAGTTGCGGGGTGCTGTAGCTGCGGGGTCGGTGCCGTTATGGTGCCGGCCCCGCGGTCGTCTGCGCACGGGGGCCGCGCCGCCCGCGCAACCGCGCCCGCGCGCAACCGCGCCCCGCGCGACACCAACTCAGGAAAACTGCGCTCGGCCCGCCGCACGACCCCCGGAAATCCGGGGAAGACCGCGCCCCCGGCACAGATCTACCTGAGTTAGTGTCGTCGCCGCCCGCGCAGCCCGAACCCGCACCGACGAGCAGGCCAGACGCACCCAACCCTGACCCGGCCCGACACGACCGAGGCGAACCCGCACCCGCGCCCCGCGCGACACCAACTCAGGAAAACCGGGCGCGACCCACCGCACGACCCCCGGAAATCCGGGGAAGACCGCGCCCCCGGCACAGATCTACCTGAGTTAGTGTCGTCGCCGCCCGCGCAGCCCGAACGCCGAAGGCCGAAGGCCGAACGACAAAACACCAAGCCCAACGAGCGGCCAAAGGCCTACGTCAGGCCGCTGTACGCGTGCAAGCCCTTAAAGAACATGTTGACGATGGTGAAGTTGAACAGCACCGCCGTGAACCCGATGATCGACAACCAGGCCGAGCGGTTGCCGCGCCACCCGCGGGTTGCGCGCGCGTGAATGTATCCGGCATACAGCACCCAGATCACGAAGGTCCAGACTTCCTTCGTGTCGAAGCCCCAGTAGCGGCCCCAGGCATCCTGAGCCCAAATCGAACCCGCGATGAGCGTGAACGTCCAGAAGGCAAAACCGATGATCGCGAAGCGGTACGCGAGACTTTCGAGGACGTCTGCGCCGGGAAGCGTCCGCAAGAAGCGGAGCCCGCGTGCGAGCGGCTTCGAGTCAGGCAGCAGGGCGAGACGCTCGCGGCGCGACTGCATGAGCTGCAGCACCGAGAGGCCAAACGCCAGCGCAAAGAACGCGGTGCTGAGCGACGCAACAAAAACGTGAATGACGAGCCAGACCGAACGCAGCGGGTCGGCCAGGGGCACAACCTGCACGTAGAACGTCACCGCAGAACCGCCGAGCAGCACGACAGCGAGCCCCGAAATCAGCGTGCCCAAGAAGCGCAGGTCGTAGCGAATCAGCACGACCAGGTAGACGAGCACGATCATGAGCGTGCCGGTCATCGCGAACTCGTACATGTTCGACCACGGCACCCGCCCGGCCGCAATGCCGCGCGTGATTGTGCCTGCGAGGTGCATGACGAACGCGAGCACCATCAGCGACGTGCCGATGCGTGCCATCACGAAACGCTTGGTGGTGGATGCCCCATCCTTCGCGCCACCCTCAACCGAACCCGCGCGACCAGCGCCCGCGCGGCCCGTGCCGGCGGTGCGATTCGGCGGCGCGGCGGTGGTGGGTGTGACGGCGTCACCGAACTCGATCGAGACGGATCCGGTGGCAGTACCGGCGCCAGCGGCGGCCCCCACCAGCTCGCGCTTCCGCGACGTGGCGCCTCGTGCCGCGGCATCCTTCGTGTCGACGGCAGCGGCAGAGCGCGCGCCAAGATCGAGAGCGTAGGCGATGAAGGCGAGGGCGTACAAGACGACCGCCGTCCAAATCAACAACACTGAGACATCATCAAGACTCAGAGCATTCGGCATGTTTTTCATCCTACGCTTTCGGTTTTTCGTGCAGCATCAGCGCGGAACGCGGGGGAAGCTGCACAAACGTGGGCATTACGGGGTTTTGGATTCGCGGGGTTCGCGCGGCTCGAGGCCGAGCGACTCGATGTGGGTGCGCTCGACCGCTTCGACCGCGGCGGCGAGCGTGGGGTCATCGCCTCGAGCAAGCGCGGCGTATTCGAGGTGCACACCGGTGCCAGTGGCATCCGGAGTCGCCTTCACCCACATGCGGCGGCGCGGCACGAACAGCGCAGTCAAGAGACCGGCCAGGCTCAGCAATGCGAACACGAGCACCCAGGTGGCCGAGTCGTCGTGGTGCACCTGCAACGAGGCGAAGCGCTTGACCGACTTCAGGGGGTTGGGCGCGTCGGGCGTCTGGCTTTCGAACGTCACCGTGCCGAGCCCGTTCGGTAGGTCGACGGTCTGACCCGGGTCGATCTGCAGCGAAGCGACGTCGGTGGTGCGGCCGGTGAGCTTTGTCATGTCGCTCGTGTCGAGCGCATAGACCGAGCGCGGCACACCGTCGTCGATACCGAGGTCGCCCTCGTACACGTCGAGCGTGAGTCGCGGGCTCACGAGCGCGGGGAAGCTGGAGGTGAGCGCGCCCGAATCGAGCTCGGCGGCGGTCGGATAGAAGAAGCCGACCAGACCGATCTGCGTGGCGAGCCCGTCCGGCACCTTCACGATGCCGAGGGAGGTCATGTTGTTGTCTTGCGGCAAGAAGGCGACGTCATCATGGAACACGACGTTGCCGTCGGCATCCCGCACCGTAATCGTCGGCGCGTAGCCGTTGCCGAGCAGGTAGATCTTGTTGCCGTCGATGCTCAGCGGCACGTTCACGCGCACGCTGTCTTTCTTGGGCTCCTCACCGGGGTGCTGCGTTGAAACATGCGCGACAAAGCTGCCCGCCTGACCGATGGCGTTCTCGTTCTCAACCTCGTACTCGACCTCAAACTCGTCGAGCGTGAGCGAGTACAGCGGAAGATTGTCGGTGTCGACGAATCGGCCCGGGTTGAACGAGCTGTAGTCGAGCAGCGTGTTCGTGAACGACGTGCCCTCGATCACCACGCGCTGACCGGTGTAAGAGAAGCCGCCGCTGATGCCCACGGCGACCAGCACGCCGACGAGCGCACCGTGAAACACGAGGTTGCCGGTCTCGCGGAGGTATCCGCGTTCGGCCGACACCGAGAAGCTGCCGCGTGCGTCGTAGCGCTCGACCCGGTAACCCGACGCCCGCAACTGCGACTGTGCAAGATCAATGGCTCGGGATGCCGCAGCCACCGCATCGCCCTCAGCCCCGGCCGTGCCGGTTCCAGCGTCGCCGCCACCCTCGGCCCCGCCCAGTACCCAGTCGCGCTCACGGAAATCGGCAAGCCGCGACAGGCGCGCGGGCGTGCGCGGCGGACGCGAACGCAGCGCCTGCCAGTGATGCTTGGTGCGTGGCAGCACGCACCCGATCAGCGAGACAAAGAGCAGGATGTAGATCGCCGAGAACCACGGCGAAGAATAGACATCGAACATCCCGATCTTTTCGAGGAATCCCCCAAGCTCGGGATAGTTCCGCAGGTATTCAACGACACCGTTGGGGTCGGCCGTGCGCTGCGGCACCAGAGAGCCCGGGATCGCCGCGATTGCCAGGAGCAGCAGGAGCACGAGCGCGGTGCGCATGCTGGTGAGTTGGCGCCAGCCCCAGCGCATCCACCCGACGAAGCCCAGTGCGGGCGAGGTGACACCCTCGACCGGCGTCGCGGCCGCGACACCATCGACGTGGTCTGCGGGGCGCAGCGGGTCAGCGCTGCGTGCTTGCTTGTCCATTGCTTGATCCTTAAAGGGGAAGTTCTACGCTGCCGACCACGGAGGCGAGGCGCGACATGATTTCGTTCCACACTCCCGTCACCATCAGCAGGCCGAGCACGACGAGCAGACTGCCGCCGAAGATGTTCACCGTGCGAATATGCCGGCGGAGGAATGTGATCGATTTCGCGGCCCAGCCAAAGCCGAGTGCGATCAAAATAAACGGGATGCCGAGACCCAGTGAGTACGCAACCCCGAGCACCGCGGCCCGGCCGACGTCTCCGGTGTTGATCGACAGCGCGAGAATCGAACCCATTGTCGGTCCAATACACGGCGCCCAGCCGATGCCCATCGCGAGCCCCAGCAGCGGTGCACCGAAGAGCCCCGCGTTGCCGCGGAAGGCGGGACGCATCGTGCGTTGCGCGAAGCCGAACGCTCCCAAAAAGACGAGCCCGAGTGCGATCACGATCGCGCCCATGACCCGGGTGATGATGTCGCTGTATTCGAGAAAGAACAGGCCGACCGTGCCGCCCAGCACAAAGATCGTCACGAACACCACGGTGAATCCGCCGATAAACAGCAGCACCCCGGCAATCAGACGGCCGCGGCCAACGCCCGTCGCGGTGGCAAGCGTGGCACCGACATTCGAACCCGCTCCGGCAGCAGCACCAGCACCGCCGCCCCCGGCGGGCACCGCAACACGGCTTTCGCCGGGCGCCATGCCCGACAAGACTCCGAGATAACCCGGCACGAGCGGCAGCACACACGGCGAAAGAAACGAGACAAGGCCGGCGGCGATTGCAATCGCCACCGCGAGAAACATGCTTCCGTCGAAGATGATCTGCCCGGGGTTCACTGCCCTGTCTCCGCGGCGGCGCCCTCGGCGATCGTGTCGCGCACGAGCGTGCTGAGCGTCGATGGGCCCTCGATCGGGCCAACGATGCGGGCCGAGACCCGGCCCGTCGCATCGATCACGAGCGTGGTTGGGGTCGCTTGCAGTGGCGCCACCGCGGCGAACGCCATCTTGAGCGGTCCGTCGCCCGCCGCCATCGCGCTCGGGTAGGTGACGCCATAATCGTTCGCGAAGGTGATCACCGTGTCGGGCTTGTCGTAGATGTTCACGCCGAGGAAGCTTGCGCCCGCATCGGCGTACTCTTCGTGCACGGCTTCGAGGTCGGCGGCCTCGGCACGGCACGGGGCGCATCCTGCGTACCAAAAGTTCACCACGAGCACCTCGCCGAGGTAGTCGGCACTCGAGACGGCTTCGCCGGTCTCGGTGGTGCCGGTGAAGACCACGGGCTCGCCGCGCTGATCGACCGGAATCTCGACGACCCGCCCGTCGCCAGAGATGAAACCCTTGTCGCTTCCCTCGCGGAACTGCTGCGTCAGACCGTCGTTGTCGCTCGAACATGCCGCAAGCGACATCAACAGCGCGGGCAGCACCAGCAGCGCCGCCCAACGGGCCCGCCGCGGGCGCCGAGTCGAAAGATCGTGAGTCATACCGCTCCTACGTCCACGGCCGAATCGGTCGCTGCCGGCTCGGCATATGCCACTTCAGTCCATCCGACTCCGTCGGCGGTGCGCTCGAACGATGTGACGCTCGAGAGCGCGCACCGGCGCGACCGCGGATCGTGCGTCAACCGCTCGCCAGCGACGTGCAAGTGTGTGATCCAGATTGGCGCCTGGTGCGACACGATCACGACGTCACCGTCGTCGACGCCGCGCCATGCGGCATCCATCGCATCCGCCATTCGTGCGGCAATCTGCGCATTCGGCTCGCCCCAGCTCGGAACGCTTGGGCGGCGCAGGTGCCACCAGTTCAGCGGGTTTCGCAGGGCACGCTTCATCTGCTTGCCCTCGAACACGTTGGTGGGCTCGATCACGCGCTCATCAATGCGCGGTGTCAGCGCGAAGAGTTCGGCGAACGGCTCAGAAGATTCTTGGGCGCGCTGCAGCGGTGAGCTGACAAGTTCGGTGACGGGGCGCTCAAGCGCACGAACGTATTCGGCCGCGGCGAGCGCCATCCGCCGGCCGCTGTCGCTCAAACGAAAATTCGGCAACCGTCCATAGAGCACGCGATCGGGGTTAAAAACCTCCCCGTGGCGCACAAGATGAACACGGTTGGCGGGCACGAGGCCAGTTTACGTCGGCCGATCCTGGGTGCATCCTGAGGGCTGGCTGGGAGCGAAGCCGTTCGCGATCCGCCGACTTCGGTTCAGGATGCCGCCGCCCCGCGTCGCGCGACGACCGAGGCGTCCGGTTAGATGACGGTCCCGCTCACGCTTCCGATACTCGCGAGCACGAGACCGAGCACGAAGAGCAACACGATTGCGCCGATCCCGGCCAGGGGTGCCCACCAGGCCATGCGCCTGACCGTAATGCGCGCGATGGTGATGACGAGGAACACGATCGCGGTGATGATCACCCCGAGCGTGGCCAGGAACATGCCGGCCATGATGAGGCCGCTGTTGCATCCACCGTCGGTGCCGCAGCTCACCCCCGCCCAGCCGAGAAAGGTGCCGAGGGTCGCCCCGACCGCCGTGGCGGCAGCCAGCAGTACGAGGCCAACGATGGCTATCGGCACGTCCCAGCCGGGCCGGACCCGCCGCGTCACCGACGATTCCGACGCTTCTGCCGGCACACCCGAGTCGATGTCCGCGTTGTCACGGTTTGCGTGCGGGGGCACGCTACTGGGGATCTCTACGGACGAAACACGTCCCGCTTCGATGAAGCGGTCCGCCCCTTCCGGCTCTGTCGCCGAGTCGGTCATATGCACAGAGTATGCGACGCCGGGGTGTTTGCGCGGATTTCTCGCACCCACTCGAATGGGGAGAACCGCTGCGCGACCGTAGACTAGGCGCGTGAACGAACGCGTATTGGTGAAGCAGCTTCTTGGTCGTCCCGACGGCACCGTTTCGGTGTCGGGTTGGGTTGAGACGGTCCGCGATCAGAAGAAGGTGCAGTTCATCGTCCTGCGCGATGAATCCGGGGCCGTGCAGCTCGTCAACCCCGCCACGCGCGCACTCCCGGAGGGCGAAGAGCCCACGGCCGAGGCATCCGCAGCGCTTGCACTTACCGAAATGATCTCGCACCTTTCGCAGGGCACCTTCTTGACGGTCCACGGCGAGCTCAAGCACGACGAGCGCGTCAAGATGGGTGGCGTCGAGATCAAGATCCACACGCTGGATGTCGCAGCCCCCGCGCTGCCCGAGAACCCGATCGCCGCCGATTCGGGCCTCGACAAGCGCATGGACTGGCGCTTCCTCGACCTCCGTCAGGAGCGCAACAACCTCATCTTCCGTGTGCAGACCACGCTTGAGCACGCGATGCGCACCTACTGGATCGAGCGCGACTACATCGAGGTGCACTCGCCCAAGCTCATGGCCAGCGCCTCGGAGTCGAACGCCGAGCTGTTCGCCCTCGAATACTTCGAGACCACCGCGTACCTCGCGCAGAGCCCCCAGTTCTTCAAGCAGATGGCGCAGTCGGCCGGCTTCGGCAAGATCTTTGAGATCGGCGACGTGTACCGCGCCGACCCGTCGTTCACCTCGCGCCACGCAACCGAGTTCACCTCGATCGACGCCGAGATTTCATGGATCGACTCGCACGAAGACGTCGCTCGCATGCAGGAGGAGCTCCTCGCCTTCGCGATCGCCGCCGTCAAGGAGAAGCACGGCGACGACATCGAGCGCCTGTTCGGCCTCGTTGTCGAGGTTCCCACGCTTCCGTTCCCGCGCATCCCGCTTGCCGAGGCACTCGACATCGTGGCCGCACGTGGGCACGAAATTCTGCGCACCGACGGCGACCTCGACCCCGAGGGCGAACGCCAGATTTCTGCGCACGTGAAAGAGGCCTTCGGCCACGACTTCGTGTACATCACCGACTACCCGGCGCACATTCGGGCTTTTTACCACATGCGCGACGAAGAGACCGGGCTCACCAAGAGCTACGACCTGCTATACAAGGGCGTCGAGATTACGACGGGCGCGCAGCGCGAGCACCGTGTCGACGTGCTGATCGAACAGGCGAAGGAGAAAGGGCTCGACCCCGAGCACCTCGAGTTCTACTTCGACTTCTTCCGTTACGGCGTGCCGCCGCACGGTGGCTTCGGCATGGGCCTCGCCCGCTTGCTGATGCTGTTGCTTGGCGAGTCGTCGATCCGCGAGGTCACCTACCTGTTCCGCGGTCCGACACGCCTCGAGCCGTAGCCGTCGCGGTCGCGGTCGCGCCGGTGCGTGGCCGGTTTCGCCCGGTCGCGCACCCATGTGCGGCCGGGTAGCTCGCTGGGTGATGCTGCGGGTGATCTGGCGCGCGATGTTTGCACGGTGTCCCCCGCAATGTCGGCACGGCGTCTGGCATCGGCCCTATGCTGACGGCCATGACCTCGCTTCCCATCACCACCACGACCCTCGACGGCACCCACAACTTCCGCGACCTCGGCGGGCTTCCGCTCAGTGATGGCGGGACGACTCGGCCCGGCGTGTTCTTCCGCTCCGAAGCCCTCAACACGCTCACCGCGGAGGGCGAGGCGCAGCTTGCCGCCAGCCCGATCGGTGTTGTGGTCGACTTCCGTATGGACGCGGAGCGCGAAGCCGCGCCCGACGTGCTGCCCACGAGCCGGCCGTTTCAAGTCGTCAACCTCTCGGTGATGCAGGGCGCCCTTGCCGGCGCCGCACAGGCGGCGTTCGCAGCCCCTCCAGGCGCTGCGGCGGGCTCTGGCGCCGCACCCGACGCTGCCGTTACCGACCCCGCTGCGACCAAAAAGATGATGGAACAGGTGCTCGCGCAGATTCCGTCACTCGGTGACATGTACGTGTCGATGCTCGGCGGGGGCGCGGCAGCGTTCGCCGTGGTTGCCCGCCTGGTTGCGGCATCCACCGACGACGCACCGACCGCCGTGCTCATTCACTGCACCGCGGGCAAAGACCGCACCGGCGTCAGCGCCGCACTCATTCTCGAGGCCGTCGGGGTCGAGCGCGCGGCCGTCGTGGCCGACTACGCAAGCTCCGCCGCCAACCTGGCCGGGCCGTGGGCCGATGGCATGCTTGCCATGATGAAGAAGATGGGCGCGCCAGAATCGCCCGCCCTTGTCGAGCTCGTGACGGGCACCCCGGCCGCAGCCATGGAGCAGGCACTCGCGTGGGTCGACAAGAACCACGGGAGCTGCGCCGCCTACCTGCAGTCAGGTGGCCTCACAGACGCGCAGCTGGCCGCGCTCCGGGCACGCCTTACAGCTTGAGGTCGACGGCCACGCGGTCGCTGGCAACGCTCCGCACGTACACCGCCGCCTCTTCATGGCGCGGGTTCACGACGTAGCGTTCAAGCGCCGCGAGGTCGTCGAAGTCGGCGATGAGCGCCACGTCCCAGTTCTGGCCGGCGTATGCCGCGTTCGGCGCGACAGTGATGTCGAGAATCTCGGGAACAACGCCCTTCAGTGCCATCAGCTTTGCCGACACCGTTTCGGCCTGTTCGGCGCGGGTGGCCGCGTCTTCAGCGCGAAGCTTCCACAGCACAATGTGACGAATCATGGGTCTCCTCAGGAGTGTTCGGCGTGCGCGCCGGTGAGCGCATCTCGCAGGCGTTCGGGGTTCAGGCGCCAGTGCGCGTGAAGCTGGTTGTCGATCAGCACGACGGGGATCTTCTCCCACCACAGGTCAAACAGTGCGGGGTCGTCGTCGATGGATGCCTCGCGCACCTCGACGCGCTCGGCCACCGCTTCGGGCAGCTCGGCGAGCACGCGTTCGGTCACTTCGCGCGCAACATCGCACAGGTGGCAGCCGGGCTTGCCAATGAGGGTGATCGTGGTCATCGGCTAGCGGGCAATCTCGTACTCGGCGTCGATCCAGTCGGCGGTACCGCCCGCCACATTGACGGCGTCGTACTCGCGCGCCCGCAGCGCCACGACGGCGCGGCCTGAACGCCCACCGCTCTGGCAGATCACGAAGAACTGCTCGCCGTTTTGCGGAAGCTCATCGAGGCGACCGCCGAGCTCACCGAGCGGGATGTTCACCGCGCCGACCGCGTGGCCCGCTTCGAACTCGAAGACTTCGCGCACGTCGATGATCACGGCGTCTTGCGCGTTGTGTACGTGCTCAACGTTGGCCTCGGTGATTGCTTGCATGACGCTTCTCTCTCTCACGACTCGTTCAAGTCTGGCACGCGTCTGCATGGAGACACCAAAAACGCCGGCCCCGAAGGACCGGCGTCTGGATGAACAACCGCTCGCGCGATCGCTACTTCTTGTTGCGACGCTGGTGGCGAGTCTTACGAAGCAGTTTGCGGTGCTTCTTCTTCGCCATGCGCTTGCGGCGCTTCTTAATGACTGAACCCACGGAAAACCTCACAAAGATCGGGGCATGGATACCTAATTGGCATCCGGGTCGTACAACTAAATGCCTCCGGGAAGTCTACCCTACGGCTGAAGCATGAACGTCACACGTCCACACTTTCGTTGCGCCCGAACGCGGGTTTTGTCAGCCGACGTCGGCCGCGGGGCGCTGCAACGCGTGCGTTACCGCGGTCTCAGGAACACGGTATGACCGGCCAAAACGTACGGCAGGAAGCTCGCCGGCGTGCACGAGACGGTAGACCGTCATCTTCGACACGCGCATAATCGCGGCGACCTCGGCAACTGTCAAAAATTTCACATCCGGCAGTTCGGCCATGTTGATGCAACCACCCTTTTATGTGCAGCAAAGAATCCCCAACAAATCTGAGGCTCACTCTAGGGGCTGGTGTGCGGCAAAGTAAACCCGTGTGACTGCTGTGACTCGTGGGGTTTACGCGACTCGCGTTAGACGCCGAGGCGCTTCATCGCGGTCGCAACGACGCGCTTCGCCTGCGCCGCGGTGCGACCAAACACCTCTGCCGCGTGTTGCGCCCCCTCGGGGAGCGCGGCGCTGCCCAGATCTCCCGCAAACGGGTCGGCGAGGATCGCGGTGTCGGTCTCATCGATGAGAAACGGCACGAGCCAATCGTCGACGGTGCCGAGAGGCTCGGACTCGAGGCTATAAAATCGGTGCTGCCCGTCTTCGCGTACCGACACGAGACCGGCATCGCGAAGCACCTTCAGGTGCTTCGACACCGTCGGCTGGCTCGCGCCAAGTGCCTGCACAATGTTCGAGACGCTGATGCCATCGTCTTGTTCTGATCCGGACCGCTCGAGCAGCAGCTGCAGAATGTCTCGCCGGGTGCCGTCTGCGATCACGTCGAAAATGTCCGCCATACCCATAGGTTAGTGGCGCGGGCGCACGACTACCATGACAACGTCACGGTCAGAGAGGAGGCGAGATGTCGGGCAACACAAAAACGAAGCAGGCGAAGCAGCCGCTCCTTCGTGGCATTAGGCGCATTCCACTGGCGTTTCGGGCGTTCACCACGTCATCCCCGCCGCGGTTCGCGTTGCTCGTCTTTTCGACCCTGGTCTTGCTGTTTACCGCGCTGCTCTCGCTGCCGGCCGCGGCAGCCGACGGCAAGCAGACCGCGTTTGCGGATGCACTCTTCACCGCGGTCTCGACCATCTGCGTCACCGGGCTGAGCACGGTCGACATGGCGACGCACTGGTCGCCGTTCGGCCGCTTCTTGATCTTTCTCGGCGTCAACATCGGCGGAATGGGCGTGCTCACGCTCGCCTCGATCCTCGGCCTTGTCATCTCGAAGCGCCTCGGATTGCGAGCAAAGCTCATCGCCGCGAGCGATTCAAACCCGCTCCGCGCGCACGGCGGACCGGTAAACGAAGGGCAGACGGTGCGGCTCGGCGAGGTCGGCCAGCTGCTTCGCACGGTCGCCCTGTCGACGCTCCTGATCGAGGGCATCATCGCCGTGCTCCTGTTCCCGGCACTGCTTGCCGCGAAGGTGCCGTTCGTCGCGGCAATCTGGGAGGCCCCGTTCTACGCCGCAATGGCCTTCACGAACACGGGCTTCACCCCCAATGCGGGCGGGCTGACACCGTTCGCCGACGATTACTTCCTGCTGAGCGTGCTCATGGTTGGCGTCTTCCTCGGGAGCATCGGCTTCCCCGTGATCTACACCCTCGCGCGCCACGTCTGGCATGTGCGCATGTGGTCGCTGCACGCGAAGCTGACGCTCATCACGACGGTCATTCTGTTCTTCGCGGGCGCCATCGCCTTCGCGGTCCTCGAGTACGGCAACCCAAAGACGTTCGGCAGCATGGATGCGGTCGACACGACCTTCCAGGCATTCTTCCTCTCGGCGATGACACGGTCAGGCGGGTTCTCGGTCATTGACATCGGCGACCTCAATGGTTCGTCTCTGGTGGTGGGCTCGATGCTCATGTTCGTCGGCGGTGGTTCAGCATCGACCGCCGGTGGCATCAAGGTCACCACGCTCGC
>Ga0116169_1000139_pt1 | contig 82583 bp, 74 predicted proteins | sample AD_UKC130_MetaG_FD_89796 | JGI IMG/M metagenome (GOLD analysis project Ga0116169, IMG submission 89796) | Active sludge microbial communities of municipal wastewater-treating anaerobic digesters from Canada - AD_UKC130_MetaG | ecosystem: Engineered > Bioreactor > Anaerobic > Digestate | place...
CAATGGTGAGGCAGTCAAGGCTCCCATGCCGGGTACCATACTGGATATAAGGGTAAGCAACGGACAGGCAGTCAAGCGTGGGGATGTCCTGTTCATTCTGGAAGCTATGAAAATGGAAAATGAGATCATGGCTCCTGTTGACGGTGTCGTACAGGTCGTGGCTTCAAAGGGCGCTACGGTCAATACCGGTGACATCCTGGCCAGCATACAGTAAACGGGGGGACGGTAAATGTTTATTGATGCGTTGAAAACCATATGGCTGGAGTCTGGTTTCGCTGCAATGACCTGGCAGCACCTTGTCATGATCTGTGTAGCCTTTGTGCTGATTTATCTGGCCATTGTCAAGAAGTTTGAGCCGTTGCTTTTGCTGCCTATTTCTTTTGGTATGCTTCTTTCAAACCTGCCCTTGGCCGGCCTGATGCAGGAGGAAATGGGTACTCAGACAGGAGGCCTCTTACATTACCTGTACCTAGGGGTCAAGAAAGGCATTTACCCCTCGCTGATATTCATGGGTATCGGCGCAATGACTGATTTTGGTCCGCTGATCTCCCGTCCTTCCAGCTTATTAATGGGGGCAGGTGCTCAATTTGGAATATTCGCTGCATTCACCATAGCCAATCTGCTGAAATTCACTCCTCAGGAAGCGGCATCCATCGGTATCATAGGCGGTGCTGATGGTCCTACAGCCATATATACGACTGCAAGGCTGGCACCAGAGCTTTTACCGGCTATCGCTATTGCAGCCTACTCATACATGGCACTGATCCCTATAATCCAGCCTCCGCTGATGCGGCTGCTGACCACGGAGGAGGAAAGAAAGGTCAAGATGGAGCAGCTAAGGGAGGTCTCCAAGCTGGAGAAAGTCTGTTTCCCCATAGTGGTCACAGTTCTTTGCATCCTTATGCTGCCCTCTGTTGCTCCATTGATCGGTATGCTCATGCTGGGCAACCTGTTTAGAGAATCAGGTGTAGTTGAAAGATTGTCGGATACGGTGCAAAATGCACTGATGAACATCGTTACCGTATTTCTTGGTGTAACAGTAGGTGCGACCGCCAGTGCTGAGACCTTCTTGAAGCCGCAAACCCTTGCGATTATAGGGATTGGACTGTTGGCTTTTGCATTCAGCACGATAGGCGGCTTGCTGATCGGCAAGCTTATGTACAAGCTGTCCGGTGGCAAGATCAACCCACTTATCGGCTCTGCAGGCGTATCGGCAGTCCCCATGGCGGCCAGGGTGTCCCAGGTGGAAGGCCAAAAGGCCAATCCTTCCAACTTCCTGCTCATGCACGCGATGGGACCGAATGTGGCAGGCGTGATAGGATCCGCTGTTGCCGCAGGCATACTGATGGCCTTGTTTGGTTAGTCCATTTATAGCAAACCTATCCTAAAATATAAAAACTGGCAGTCTGGTGATTGCCGGTTTTTTATTTTATCATCCTGATCCAGGGCTTCATCCGACAGTGGTCAGCCAGAGAAATATATGGTACACTTAAGTCAAGCCGAAGCAAATATTAAGTGAACCGTTTCTATCGAACATATCCCACTCATGCAAGAAAACGAGAAGGTGATGTTCAGATGAAAGGCTCGTTTTTCATGGGACCACGACACACACCGGGGTTTGAGATCAGAGAGATGACTATGCCGGAGCCGGGTGCTCATGATGTACTGGTAAAAAACATGGCTTGCGGAGTATGTGGTACAGATATACATATCTATCACGGTGAAAAGGGCTCGGCAGAGGTGACGCCGCCTGTCGTGCTGGGTCACGAGTACTCCGGGATCGTTGAAAAAATCGGGGACAAGGTGACGACATTGCGGCCGGGCGACCGTGTAGCCATCGATCCAAACCGGTACTGCGGGATATGCCGTCCCTGCAGGATGGGCAGAAAACAGAACTGCCAAAACCTCTATGCGCTTGGTGTAAACACAAACGGCGGCTTTGCAGAATATTCGATAGTACCGGAAGCCCAGTGCTATAAAATCAATGACGACATAGATTTTGACGTTGCAGCTATGGCTGAGCCGCTCTCCTGTGTCATCCATGGGATAGATCAGGCGGATATCCGACCGGGACAGACCGTGGCCGTCATTGGCGGTGGTGCGATCGGCCTGCTGATGGTCCAGATGGCAAAGCTTTCCGGTGCATCTGTGGTTGTTCTGAGTGAACCGATCTCCTTGCGCAGACAGATTGGCCTGGAGGTTGGCGCAGACTTTTCTGTCGATCCTTTCACTGAGGATATCCAGGAAAAAATGGCGCAATACACCGGCAGGACCGGCGCAGATGTGGTCATTGAGTGCGTTGGCAGGCCCAATGCTGCACAGCAGGCCTTGCAGCTTGCTGATATGGGTGCGACTGTTCTGCTGTTCGGTGTCCCGCCTGTAGATGCGGCCATACCATTGCCGCTTTTCGATGTTTTCAGCAAAGAGCTCCGGATCATAGGCTCGAGGATCAACCCTGACACTCATCAGCGGGCGGTAGGCCTGATAAGCAGCGGAAAGCTGGAGATCAGGAAACTGATCACACATACCTTCAGGCTGGAGCAGCTGGAGCAGGCATTGCACATGCAGATGAGCAGCGATTCGATCAAGGTTATCGTTCATCCGCACGATTGAGCCTTCCATTCAGGCAGCCTTTAGCGGGCGGAGCGGGAGTGACCGTTTAACGGGGCCTTAAATTTGGCTTAATATGGTTTTGTTTCAGGGTTGACAAAGCTCAAGTTTGTATGTAAAATAAGATTTGTTCTAAATTCGCACCCGTAGCTCAGCAGGATAGAGCGTCGGTTTCCTAAACCGCAGGCCAGGGGTTCGAATCCCTTCGGGTGCACCAAAAAAGAGAGCATTCCTTTACTGAGGGATGCTCTCTGTCTTTTAGCTGCCGCTATATTTCATGACAGCCTCGTGGGCGCACCTTTTGGCGATTGCCAGTTCTTCCCCGGACGCATACTCATCCAGCTCACGGAAGCTGTTGTTTTCTATGCTTCTGCCAGTCAGGCACTCATACCATACAGCGCCCAGCATATACCTGGCAAGCCCCAGGCCTGCATGAAAGCCATCCCGGTGGACCTTTCCGATGCCGCATTCAGAGAGTCTCTGCATTGCCTCACCGCATGGTATCAGCCGGGCGCCTATGCTTTGCGCAGCCTTGTCATATGCGCGCTTCAGGTCCTCAAACATGTCCTTCTGACTCCTGTAGCCTACGCCCGCAAGCTTTTCGCTGCCTTCCTCATATGCCCAGGTCTGATGTATCAGCTGCCTCGCAGTCGGAGCGTACTTTCTGACATAATCGGATAGGACCGCAAGATAAGGCTGATATGTTGAATAATCAAAGCTCAGATGGCTTACCTGCTGCAGGGTGACGAAATCCCAGGTATCGCTGAGTAATGCCTCCCTGATGGAAACGTACCGGCCTGTGGCATGCCCGTTCACTTCCAGGGAGTAATCCTGCCTGTCATATGTTATGTTATCATGATGCCTCTCCAGGGAGCATCCGCCGATGTCCAGGTTGACCACCTTCAAGTCATATCCATCGGCCAGGGCGATCTGGTGGAGATACCGGGTAGCATCCTGGGAAAAGCTGTTGCCGATCGCAAGCACCTTCATGTAAAAACGCCTCCTTTGCACTGTTCAACTATTATACTTACATAGCTCCTGTATGTAAAGGTGCTGATTAGCGGCAAGTATGCGCGTCAAAAGACAGCCCGGGTGCCTTAAGCTTTGGCTCCTTTGTTGACAAAAGCGATCCCAGGCCATATAATAAATTGACAATATGGAAAGATACCAAGGAAATACCCTTGGTATTTTCTTATTTTTGAGCAAATAACATATTTGATGAACGGCCTCTGGAAGGGTAGCAATATTTTGGTTTTTAAGTCTGACCGGGCCGGATCCTGCATGTCAGGCAAAAAAATAGAAGAAAAGGTGAGGTATATGGAATTCAAGCAATACAGGGTGGACAAGGACCTGATCGTGATCGGGGCAGGCATGCCGGGCATCTGTGCTGCTATCCAGGCAGCCAGGCTGGGCTTGTCGGTAGCCCTCATCAATAACCGGGGCTATCTCGGCGGCAATGCAGCGCTGAGATCGGAGTGAGCATCGACGGGGCGGACGGGATGCAGGAGTTCAACCTGTGGGCCAGAGAGACAGGCATTATCGACGAGCTCAGGCTTGAGAACCTGTACAGGAGCCCTCAAAAGAACCGTTACATCTGGGATGCCGTCCTCATGGATGCTGTATTGAGTGAGGAAAATATCGAGCTTTTTCTCAATACGAACATAGACAAGGTCGAGATGAAGGCTGACGGCCTCATCGAATATGTGTCCGGGTCCCAGCTAGGAAGCGAAAAACGCTTCAATTTCTACGGCCCGCTTTTTCTGGATGATACCGGTGACGGGACCGTCGAATACCTGGCCGGGGCCGATTACCGTATGGGCAGGGAGTCAAGGCATGAGTTTGGGGAAAGCGCGGCCCCGGAGGAGGCAGATGACTGTGTTCTGCCCAGCACCCTGACCTTTCATGCCAAGGATACCGGAAGGCCTGTCAGGTACATAAGGCCTGGGTTTGCCCTGGATATAGCGAAGACCGGGGCCCTCAGGTACAGGACTATCCCAAAGGAGACCTTCTATCGTTCACAGTGGTACTATGAGGGCAGCGGCAGGATAAACCAGATGGAAAACAGTGAAGAAATAATCCGGAAGCACCGTGAGCTGGTATATGGGATCTGGGACTATATCAAAAACAGCGGTGAGTACGATGCCGCCAACTATGACTTTGAGTATATCGCTCCTGTGCCTGGCAAAAGGGAATCCAGACGGTTGATGGGCGATCACATCCTTAGCGAAAAGGACATAACGGAGCAGAAGGATTTTGAGGATACTGTAGGCCACGAGGGATGGTCCATCGACCTGCATGCCGTTGACGGCTTTTTCTCCAGGGATCTGGTCAACAAGCACATCTACCTGAAGGGGATCTACCAGATCCCTTACCGGACAGGCTATTCCAGAAATATCTCCAACCTGTTCTTTGCCGGGAGATGCATGTCGACGACCCATGTAGCCTTTGGCTCCACAAGGGTCATGGCGACCCTGAGCACTTTGGGGCAGGCCCTGGGCGCTGCAGCCTACCTGTGCAAAAAATACAGCCTGATGCCGAGGGACCTCTACAGATCCCGGATAGAAGAGCTTAGACAGCTCCTGTTAAGGCACGACCAGTACATTGTCGGATGCAGAAACGAGGACCCTGATGACCTGGCCAGAAGCGCCGTGATCACTGCATCATCCGAATCCAGGCTAAGCCTTGCCGAAGCAGACTTCGAGCAGCCCCTGGACAAGCCCCTTGGGCTTATAATCCCTGTGGATGGACATCTGGAGTCAGTAAGCATAATGGTCAGGGCGGCATCGGATGTGACTCTTGAGTTTACCGTTTACGAACCGGTCAAGCGGGAAAATTACAATCCTGAAAGAGTCATAGTAAAAAGCAGTGTGGAAATATACGCCTCTGCGGGCTTTACCTGGGTCCAACTGCCCATGAACGTGGATGTTGACCGAAACAAGGTATTCATAGAGATAGCCTCCAGGCCCGGAGTATATATAGGCATGACCCGGGACAAGCTGCCCGGAGTCATATCTATGGTGAAGACACCCAATGGATCACCTACGCTTGTCGATGCGGCCACAATGAAGATGAAGGAATATATATGGAGGCCCGTAGAAGGGACGGCCTGCTTCAAAGCCGATCCGGACAATGGCATATATGGTCCTGCCAAAGTGATCAATGGCTATTCCCGGCCATATGGCCTTCCCAACCTCTGGCTGTCGGACAAAACCGACCCTGACAACTGCGGCGAGTGTATGACCCTGTCCTGGCATGTAGATAAAACCATAAATGAAATGATCCTGTACTTCGATGATGACCTGAACTACAGGATAAGCTACTGGCCGGTTGAGAACAATGTGATACCGGAGCTAGTAAGGGATTATGACGTTTTATACAAGATCGGGGATGAATACCGCTTGCTTGAGTCTGTCAGAGGCAACTATAAAAGAGTGAATAACATAAATGCGGACTCCATAAAAACAAATGAGTTAAAGCTTGTTATCCATGCCACAAACGGCAGTCCGCGGGTAGGAGTGTATGAAATAAGGGTTTATTGATAATTAACATGAAGTAATAAAATGTAATAATTTACAAAAACGTAGTTAATCTAAAGTGAAAAGCATAACGAAAAATATAACAAAATTGCGTTATTTTATGCTCAATAACGCAATTTTGCTATTATTAGCATCATTATTGGATTGATGGTTTATAGCCCGTATGTTAGCATTTAATAAAATCGACACGACTATTTATATCATCTCGACAAATTTCCAGTCTGCGTTATAACAGATCATAAACCGCAATTCAGCAAATGAGAGGGGATGAGTTCTAAATAGTGATATTGCAGTTATTTTAGGCAGTCAACTAAATGTCATTATATAAGGAGGTCTCATATGATCTCGGCGAGTGATACCCTGGAGGTCAGGAACATCACCATAGACTGGGACTGGGATGTCAAGCGGCTGGCTTCGATCATAAAAGCCATCCGGGTAGACCGGGACAATAAAACGATAGATTTTGAGTTCACTGAGCTGGACACCGTGGACACATCCGTGCCCTGGCTCACCATGAACCAGCTTGACCCGGAGACATTGACCCCGGGGTGTGAGAACGGCAGGGAGTACTGGGAGTATCAGCTCAAGTTTGAGTCAGTCGAAAAAGCAGGTGACAAGTGCTCAGGGTCACCCACAGCGGGCATTTGAATGCCGTAAAGGAGGGGGACCTGTACCTGCTGCGGCACCACACATACGGCTCCAATGCGGTCCGTATCACCGATGCCAGCCAGAATATCACCCTGGACGGTATAAAGGTCTATTCGGTCCCCGGCATGGCCTTCCTGGTAGACAGCGGCACACATCATTATCAGATAAAGAACTGCACCGTAGGCCTTCGTCCTGACAGCAACCGCAGGATATCAGCCACTGCTGATGCACTTCACGTAGCAGATACGGGCGGCTTTGCCAATTTCGATAACCTGGATTTCAGCTTTATGGGTGACGATTGTATAAACATACATGATAACGTGAGTGTCGTGCAAAGGCGCATCAATGACAAGACCCTCGAAGTCAGAAGGAATATGACCTGTGAAGTCGGCGATACCATAGCCTTCATAGGCAAGGACTTTACCGATATCCCTGGGACCGCAAGGATCGTAAAGAAGCAGGCCCATGGGTCGAATTTCAAACTGGAGTTTGATACGGAGGTACCTCAGGAAATGGACAGGAACACCTTCCTTCGCAACCTGCGCTATGACAGCAGCAATTATGTCATCCGCAACTCCTATTTCCATGAGAACCGTGCCAGAGGCCTCCTGCTTCAGTCGAACAACGGACTGGTCGAAAACAACAGGTTCTATCGTACCCAGGGCGCTGCCATACTTGTCACCCTGGATATTACCCACGACAAGTGGACCGAAGGCACTGGCGTGGACAACCTGGTCATCCGTAACAACGTCTTTGACAGGTGCAATGTGAACAACTGGACCGGGCTTATAGAGCTCAAGGCAAAGCTGTACGAGCTCCCTGTAGATGCCCCCGTATTTACGAACATAGTGATCAAGGACAATATCATGAAGGATTTCCCGAGCTGGGTCCTGTACATCTGCTCATCTGACGGTGTCAGGTTCACCGGCAACAGGATAAGCAACCCCCTGGAAATGGAGGAGAACCTCCTGCGCGGCGGGATAGATATCGAAAAATCCCGCAACGTGGAGATCGGCAACAATGTTTGGGTAAGGACGCCCTATGCCCCGACCCCGGGGGAGATAACCGTATTAAACCCTGACCGCCAGGACACGGTAAGTATCCATGACAATACAGTCGTAGAAGACGAGTAAACAGGAGTGAAAAAGATGCGAAAGCTTTTACTTATTGTTATATTGCCCCTTATACTGGTTTTTGCGGCGGTCAGGCTCCAGCTGCCCCAGGCTGCCGCAGGCCAGGTGAACGTCAGGGATTACGGCGCCATACCCAATGACGGACAAGACGATTCCAGGGCGATCCAAAAAGCGATCAACGCGGCGATAACCCAGAAGGCCCAAAGGGTCGTCTTTGAAAAGGGCACGTACGATTTCAGCGAAGACCCCCTGATGGGCACAGGTACAAGTGCATATATGTATGTAATAGGCGCGTCCGGCCTTACCATCGAGGGGGCAGTGGACAGCAAGGGCAATCCTGCGACCCTGTGGCTTAGGAAGAATGTCCAGGAGAACTGCGCCGACCTGAGACAGCTTTTGTTCGTGGGCAACTCAACCAATGTTACTGTCAAAACTATAGCCGTTGACAACGATCCCTTCTATTACTCGGCTGCAGATGTCGTATCCGTATCCGGCAACCGTGTGACCATGGACATCCTCGAGGGGCACCCCTTCTGGGACGGCATGAGGATGAACCTGCCCGGCGTCTATGACGAAAAGAAAAAGGCCTTTATCCAGCAGCGCATCATATGGACCGATGACAGCGGGTTAAACAGCCCCCTGCTGGTCAGGGCCGACGGGGGCGGCAGCCGGCAAAGGGTATATGTGGACAATGCCCAGATCGCAAGGGCTGTGGAGAGGGCCCTGAGTGAAGGCCGGAAAATGGAGGACATAACGGTCTTCTGGTTCCAGGGCAACTTCAGCCAGAGCGCTCAAATGCTGATGAACTACCAGGTGAACGGCATCACATATGAGAACATCAATATCCTCAACTCCACCGGGTTTGCACTCACTGCCGATTACTGCAAGGATGTCACCTATAAAAACGTAAAGCTGGCCCCCATCGGCAACCGGGTCGCCGTAGCACCCAGGGACGGGTTCAAAATGTCCAATATCTCCGGCACGGTTTTGATGGATTCGGTCGTCATCGATGGCATGAACGATGACGGACAGAACTGCCATGGCAGCTGGGTGACCGTAAACAAGCAGATCGATGACCATACGCTCCTGTGCAACGGGCTGACCTATGGCTCCTTCGAGATACCTGTAGGCAGCAGGATCAGGCTCCTTTCGGCTGATACGAACCAGTATTTCTGGAGCGGTACGGTCAAAAAGGCAGGGCGCTATGGAACCACTCCTTTTACGGTTGAGACGAATGAACTCCTGCCTGCCGGAATAATGGGCGGGCCGGACAAGAACACTGCAAACAAGACTGTCGTTGAGTTTGAAGCCTTTTATCCTGACAAGTACATCGTAAGGAACTCGATAATCAGGAACTCCTACAGGGGGCTCAAGATCTCCGCAAGCAACTTTGAGATAACGAACAATGTGTTTGAGTATAATGTGTACAACATACTGCTCGGGGCCGAGAACGATCCTTATTGGATCGAAGGCCGCCATCCCCGGAACGGTATAATCAGCAAAAATGTTTTCAGAAAGCCCCTGGACGGCATATCCATCCACATGAAATTTTCCTTGCACAGCGGTATGAGAAGGGCACCTGTGATGGAAAACATCCATATACATGACAACCAGTTCTTTGATTCGGATTATGGCATATGGGTCGAGAGCTCCAGGGATGTCTATATATACAACAACCAATATCTGAACGTGGAGGATTATATCTTTATAGATAACTATTCCACTGAAAACATAGTACTGACAAAGCCGAAGGATCCGCAGCCCAGCCCCACCCAGGCCATAGAGAGCCCCAAGCCTACAAACAAGCCGGATCCGACTGGTACCCCCAAGCCGACCGAACAGCCGGCTACAGCCGGTCCTTCAAATGCTCCCGGTCATACGGAATCGCCGGCTGTGACCGAACCCTCCGGTCCGTCGGACGAGGCTACTCCCGGGCCAACGGCAGAGCCTTCATCAGAGCCGACGGCAGGTCCCGGCACTACGCCTGTCAATGGAGAGCCTGACGACAACGAGGATCCGGGCAGAGGGTCAGCGGGCCCGGTCATACTGGCAGTCGTCGCTGTGGTAGCGGCAGTCTACATTGCCCTGCTCTTCATATTCAGGGACAAGATCAGGGCCAGGCTGAACAAGTAAGGGAGAACTGCATACACTGAAAAACATCAGTGGACATAAAGAGCTGTACAACTGTATACTAAGGGCAGGACCACACCTATATTTCAAATGTATCAGGGAAGTGTTGCATTTGGATAATATGGATTTCACGTTTGTAAGAGAGGTTCTGCCCTTTTGGGATGAGCTCGGCATTGCTGAGCAGTCGCTGCTCAGGGATCGGATGATCAGGCTGGATTTTGAGGCCGGTATGTCCGTGCACAGCGGAGGCGACTGCTCGGGGCTCGTTATCGTTAAGAGAGGTCAGCTGCGAACATACATACTGTCCGAGGGCGGCAGGGAAATAACCCTGTTCAGGCTCTTTGAGAGGGATGTATGCGTGCTGACCTCTTCCTGTATCATGAAAAACATCACATTCGACATACATGCCGAGGCTGAGAAGGAAAGCGAGGTATACCTTATACCTACGGAGGTGTTCAGGCAGCTTGACGAGGCCAATATGGCAGTAAAAAGCTTTACAGCCGAAATCATAGCGTCCAGGCTATCGGATGTTATGTGGGTCATCGAGCAGGTGGTATTCATGAGCCTGGACAGGCGGCTTGCCTCATTTTTGCTGGACCTGTCGTCGATAGAGGGTAGCATGGACCTGCCCATAACCCATGATGCCATCGCCAGGAACATAGGCAGCGCCAGGGAGGCAGTGACCAGGATGCTCAGGTATTTTCAGAGTGAAGGCATGGTAGCCCTGTCCCGCGGCAGGGTAAGGCTGACTGACCATAAAAAGCTTCAAAGGCTGGCATCAGGATAAGTAATTTTTCGACAAAATCACCCAAAGTATTATTGACTTTCTATATATGTAGAAATATAATATAGTTACACCTTTGTTGATTATTCTACCAGGCTTGCGCTTGATACTCCGGCTTCAGGATCGACCAGTTATGAAGGGGAATATATTGACACTCAAATTTGGTGGTTTTATCTGGATAAAGGATATACTATCAGTCTGACCGCCGGAGAAGCCTATTTATTTACCTATACGGTAAGTATGAAAGGCAACGATGAAGATGTACTTGAGCCAACGCTTATCATTCTTACCGGCGGAGACTTTGCCGGATATGCCAGTGAGTATAACGGGACTGTCTGGCTCACAATGAGGATTCCTCCTGGGGCTTGGAATCCTCAATAAATCTGGTGTTTGTACCCCCGGCCACCGGGGATTACAGGGTATTGACGGGATGCGCGCTTAATGATGGATATGCAGTCGATACAGAGCTTCTGGTCAGTAAAATCCAGGTTATTGAGCCGGCATGGAAAGCTGATCTTGTTGACCGGGAAACCGGTCAGGATATGTTCCCCTATTCCACTTACACGACATCAGCGCCTGATGGCACAGTGTATACCATATCCAATACATTCTGCTATGGCATGGAGGGGAGTATACCATATTTAGATTCATACAGGCTTTTTGCTTTTTCCCAGGATGGCACTCAGCAGTGGGCCTACGACCTGCCCCTGCCGTCGTACACACAGCCGCTGGTAGGGCCTGACGGAACGATCTATGTTGCAACAGCATACGGCACAACGGATGAGAGCGAGGACGATTCCAACGACGATTCAGGAAGCTCCTACATCATAGCATTGAATCCAGACGGAAGCGAAAAGTGGGTCAAGGAGTTCAAGGCTGATTCCTCGGAGGGCGAAATGCTGATCTACGATTTCGGAGGTCAGATGGCACTTTCCAAAAGCGGGGTCCTGGTCCTTGCCTACTACAATGTTGGAGATGCGTGTCACATGATGGCCGTTGATGTCAACAACAGCGGCGAGGTCTTATGGATCAAGGGCAGTGACAGCGATTATGAGATATCTGTGTATAATAGCTGGTCAAGCCCTGTGATCTATGAGGATACCGTCTATGTTCCCGCCCGTTATACTTATTCCGATTTTTATGGGATAGCGGCCTTCAGGCTTTCTGACGGACAGGAGCTTTGGGCTGTGGGAGTCGATGATTGCTGCGGTCCTGCTGACTGCAATATAGCGATAGACCGTGATGGTACCATCTATCTAGTAGGCGACGGGGAAATATATATGGACGAAGTATCATTGTACTGCCCGGTTTATGCCATAGATCGATACGGCAATGTAAAATGGATAAAGGATATCGGCATGGAGGACCAGGACTCCTTCCCGATCGCTGTCAATGACAAATATATCTATATCGGCAACAGTAACGTAGTGTATATCCTCGATAAGGAAACCGGCGATGTAGTGAAGAAGATCCCAACTACAGGGTATAACCTGATTTCTTTGACTGTGTTCGATGATGGCAGCTTAGGGCTGATCTTCGCTGGCTATTTAGAAGATGGCCTTGTATTCAAAAAGCTTTCTCCGGAAGGCGGTATCCTTGCGACATTTTCGATCCCTTACATGTATGACCTGGACCACCGGACCCTTCCTACTGTTACGAGGGATGGCTATCTTGCCATAGCTGTCGAAGGTGTCCTGTACTGCTTTGATATGGGCGCAGGGCTGGATTCCGGCTGGACGATAAATGCCGGCAACAGCGCCTATACCAACTCAGTCGCACTCAATACCGTAAAATTCGAGTCGAATGGCGGTACGGACGTTGCCGATCAAGAGGTCTATACCGGCGATAAGGCCGAAAAGCCCGTGGATCCCACACGGGGCAGCGAGGCCATATCAGAGACTGCCACAAGAGTATATACCTTTGACAAGTGGTATATCGACGAGGCATGCACAATGCCATATGATTTCTCAAATGCAGTGATGGGTGACATCACCCTTTATGCCGGATGGCTGTATGAGGATCGGACCGGGCAGACTGAACCGACAGAACCGGTCAACCCGCCGACAGGAGACAGCGGCAATCTGATCCTCTGGCTGGCCTTGAGCATTGCTGCGCTGGTGATGATGGGTAGCTGGACAGCTTTATATCCGAGGTTGAGAAATCGATGCCAATAAGTTGACTGTATAGGCTGTATTGATAACCACAGGCAAAAGCCTGACAAAGGGCGGTGCTGAAAAGCGCCGCCCTTTTTTCACGTCTATATGCAGATATGGCTGTTCACTACCGGATATAACTAGAGGCCCAGCAGCTTTTTCATATCATTCTTGCTCCTGGCTCCGACCTGGACGACGGTTACCTTGCCGTCCTTCACCACAGCCAGGGTAGGTATGCTTGTTATCCTGAAGGCCGATGCAAGCTCGACCTGCTCATCAACATTGACCTTGCCGACCTTTGCCTGGCCCTTGACCTCCTCACTGAGCTGATCGATGATAGGGGAGACCATCCTGCATGGGGCACACCAGGGTGCCCAGAAATCCAGCAGTACAGGGACCTCCGATTTCATTACCTCCTGATCGAAGTTTTCGGCCGTTATTTTCAACGCAGACATATCATCCACTCCTTTTACAGATATATTTCGTTTCACACTCTCTGCTCTTCTGTTTCTGATTATAGCTATTCAAAAAAATATGTATGTGACTAAGTCACAAAGGTATATTGAATCTTCTCTGAAAATATTTTTATTGTATAAGTTTTATAGGAGGTGTTCAAATGTCAGCAGTAATCAGAGTAGGTATAGCAGGCTATGGAAACCTTGGCAAAGGGGTCGATGCGGCGCTAAAGCAAAACCCGGATATGGAGCTTGTCGCAGTCTTCACACGCAGGCCGCCAAATGTCGTGAAGCCGCTTGATGACACTGTCCCTGTATTGCCAATGGATAAGGTACAGGACTATCAGGACAAGATCGATGTGATGATCCTGTGCGGCGGCTCTGCCAAAGACCTTCCCCAGCAGGGACCGGAGCTGGCTGCCATGTTCAACACCATCGACAGCTTCGATACCCACGCAAAGATACCGGAATACTTCAGTGCGGTCGACAATGCCGCCCGCATGTCGGGGCATACAGGCATCATATCAGTTGGCTGGGACCCCGGGCTTTTCTCTTTGAACCGCCTAATAGCGGAGGCTGTCCTGCCTGACGGTGCTACCTACACCTTTTGGGGGAAAGGAGTAAGCCAGGGGCATTCAGATGCCATCCGCAGGGTCGCCGGCGTTAAAAATGCCATCCAATATACCATCCCTGTTGAAGAAGCAATGAACAGGGTCAGGGCAGGAGAGAATCCAGAGCTGACCACTCGGGAGAAGCATATCCGGGAATGCTTCGTGGTCGCCGAGGAAGGGGCCGATAAGGCGCGGATAGAGAATGAGATAAAGACCATGCCCAATTACTTCGCAGACTATGATACTATAGTGCATTTCATATCGGAGGAAGAACTGAAAATGAATCACTCATCGATGGCTCACGGCGGGTTCGTAATAAGGAGCGGCAAAACGGGAGCAAACAAGGATACTACAAACATATACGAATTTTCGCTCAAGCTGGAGAGCAACCCGGAGTTTTCAGCGAGTGTCCTGGTCGTCTATGCCAGGGCGGCATACCGGCTCAACAAAGAAGGCAAAGTCGGTGCTTTGACTGTATTTGATGTTCCTCCGGCATATCTGTCTCCCAAGACCGGGGCTGAGCTTCGCAAGGAGCTCCTGTAGCTGCCCTTGTATATGTAAGGAATACCCTGTGCGCGCTGCGAGTTGAATAATATTTGTAAATATAGTAAGATATAATTCACCGGACATACCCAACCAAAGAAGAAAGGGGTTTTCAGAAAGTGAAAGCCATTATTCTTGCAGCGGGCTATGCCACAAGGCTGTACCCCCTGACAAAAAACATGCCGAAGGCCCTGCTCAAGGTCGGCAATAAGACCATCCTGGACCATATACTGGACAATGTTGAGAAAATACCAGCCGTGGATGAGATCTTTATAGTCACCAACGACAGGTTCTACACCCATTTTGAAGACTGGAAGGAAGGCAGGGAGGGCAGCCTGCCCATCACGGTCTATAATGACGGGACCACCTCAGAGGACAACAGGAAGGGTGCTCTCGGCGACCTTAAGTTTGTGATCGACAGGGCGAAAATAGCTGACGATATCATCGTGCTTGCCGGAGACAACCTCATGGATTTTCCCCTAGTGAGCTTTTATGATTTTTACAGACAGGTCGACAGCGACTGTATCTGTGTAAAGCGCATACCCCTTGAGGATACCGGGCGCTTTGGCATAGTGGTGATCGACGAGGCCAACAGGATACTTGACTTTGAGGAGAAGCCAAAAAACCCCAAATCGGATATGGGTGCCTTTGCTATATACATCTATAAAAATGAGACGTTGAAGAAGCTGGAGGAGTATCTGGCGGAAGGCAACAATCCCGACGCTCCGGGCAACTTCCCCGCATGGCTGTGCAAAAGACAGCCCGTGTATGCTTATGAGTTCAATGGCACATGCTTTGATATAGGCACGCCTGAGGCATACAGCGAGGTACAGGAGCTATACAAGGAAAGGGTAGGAAATGCCTGATCAGGATACAAGGTTTATGGAGGAGGCCTTGCGGGAAGCCCGCAAGGCCTATGAGCTTGATGAGGTGCCCATAGGAGCCGTGATAGTAAAGGACGGTGCCGTGATCGGCAGGGGGCACAATCTGAGAGAGACGGGCAAGGACCCGACCCTGCATGCGGAGATGGTGGCTATTCGTGAAGCTGCCAGCGCTCTCGGTGGCTGGCGGCTGTCAGGCTGCGATCTTTATGTTACGATCGAGCCCTGCCCTATGTGTGCCGGGGCGATACTGCAATCCAGGATACGCAGGGTGGTCTTCGGGGCCAGGGACCCCAAGGCGGGCTGCGCAGGCAGCCTGTACGACCTGCTTACAGATGAGCGGTTCAACCACAGGGCAGAGGTCACGGAAGGCGTTCTGGCAGAGGAGTGCTCCCGGATAATGAAGGATTATTTCAAGCAAAAGCGATAACCCAAAGCAATTACCAGTTGAAAATCCGGCATATACTGTGTTAGAATAATCAAGCATGAAAAAACATAATCGGCATATGGAGAGGTATCGAAGTGGTCATAACGGGGCTGACTCGAAATCAGTTTGCGCGCAAGCGCACGCGGGTTCGAATCCCGCCCTCTCCGCCATACAGTCCGGCAGCCTTTGCAGGCTTGCCGGGCTTTTGCTTTTTCAAAGGGCCGAATATTGAATTTCACACCGATCTCATATGCTTGCCCCGCCTCTGTCGTATAATGATGCGAACAGCTATATCTTCTCGAAGCAGTGGTTCGCTCTGCAGCTTGTATCGGGTGGCATACTCGGTGCATTCGCAGCCGCGTCCAAAAGAAGAAGAGCAGTTCAACAGTTCTGTTCAATAAAGATTCTTATATAACAGATACTAATATAACTCTCCTCGGCAAATACAGATACTACGAAAGCAGAACATCGCCCGATCGGGTGATGTTTCTTTTTTGCTTTTTATTATAAAGAAGAAGGAGTTATATACTACACTGCGGATGATGTTTATGTTTCAGCAATATCAGTATTGAAAAATGGCAGGGAAGTGTACAATGTAAAGCTGGGAATGACATTTGACGAGATCATTGCTGTGCTTGGTGAGCCAACATCTATTGCAACAGGGGTGATACCAGAAGGTACCAATAATATCCCTCTAGTCGACAGGCGGCGGGGCAGCATCATCGGTATTGCTGCTTCTGACCCCCAGGCTGAACAGGTAAGTGGAGGCATCCGTCAGCTTGATCCCTGCGAGGCGGGCTTCGGTAACAAATATATACAGCCTGTCATTGATGATTTTCACAGGAACGCCCTGCTTTTCAAACTCCCTTTTGTCATCGATCGCGCTTTGTGACCTGTACGCCTTTTGGGCTTCGGAAAGCGCTTCTTCGGCAAGCGCTCTCTCGTTTTTGAGTGCATCCATATCTTCGTTTATTTTGTCCTCCAGCAGTTCACCGTCTACGATATATTTCGCAAGCAGGTCCTTGCCATAAAATTGCACAGTTTCATCGTATAGCTCCCTGGTCCACTTTTCACCGTCCGGAGTACCGGTCGTATACAGGGCTTCGCCGTACTTCAGCCAATGGCCGGCCTTTATAAGCTCCGACAGCTTCCACGCAAGCTCAGCCAGCCTGTTTGCTTCTGCCTGATACTCCGCAATAGTCCTACCCTTGTAAACGAAGCTTTCCCGGCCAAGTTCGCCATATTTGGTTACCTGGACGGCAAAAACAGCATTTTTGTCCTCGTTTGACCTAATAGCATCATATAGTCCGTAGGAAAGGTTCAGGCCATTCCATTCGATCCATGAGTCATCGCCCAATGACGGCTGGTCGCCCCAAACTATGTCGTCCAGATCGTCGGGTAACCCGTCTTCGCCTTTGTTCGCATTGGGCATCATGCCATTAAGATCCAACAGAAGTGAAGCACCAATGCCAATAGATACGATGAGGACAAGGCAGGCAGCAGCCGCCACATACCTTTGCCAGCCGTTGTTCCTATGCTTCCTGTGCCGTTCCGGCTCTGCGGGGCCAATTCCGGTCCTGTCCAAAACCTTTGATCGTATATTGTCAACAGACAAGCCATCCGCCCCGTCCTCTCCCATCGATCTATCTATGATCACGTCAATATCCTGTAAGTTTGCCTCATCCATGATATCCCGGAGATATTTTTTCATTTCATAAGACCTCCCAATCTCTCTTTTAATTTCTTAAGTGCCCTATGAGTCCGTGTATCGACTGCAGATACAGTCATATTCAACCTTCTGGCAATTGCTTTCGATGGCTCATTGAAAAAGAACTTGCGTACGATGATCTCATGATCAGGCCGGCCGAGCCTGCGTATCTCGTGCATGAGCTCATGGCGCAGCTCTTCAGTCAGATATTCATCTTCAACAGAGAAATCCTCGCTGTAGGTATCCTGCGCATATTTGCTGTCAATCGGCACGCTGCCTGATTCCCTGACCTTGGCCTTGTACAGGTTTATGGCCTTATACCTCGCCATGGAGCACAGGTATGCCTTGACCGTCCCCAGGCTTAAGTCTATACTGTCCGCCTTGTAATAGAAGTCGCAGAAAACATCGCTCACGCAATCCTCCATGTCTTCCTTCGAGTATACGCCGGACAATCTGCCCTTTACGACATGGCAGACAAGGCCCATGTATTCATCCATCAGCCTCTCGATGCCCCTGTCAGGTGTTTTTTGCAGCATATCAATGAGCTCGGCATCCGTCATGTGCACTTCCCCTTTGAATCGATTCATAGTATATATCAATCCAATTATATAAATCTTACATAAACTGATTGTGCATTTTTTGAAAGCTGTTGTCATAAGGTCTGAAAACGTGGTCAGGATATAGTATAATAGGGTGAGAATAAAATGGAAGGAAAGCAGTCATTGCCCTATCCGCTATCATTGACGGCATAATCATATCATGCTTTGCTTGCATGTGGGTATCGGAAGGAAGGGTTCTATCCAGCTATGGGTTATTTGCCCTCATATCCGCATCCTTTTTCATTATCGTCAATGGTCTGACTATCAATAACGACCGGCTGGTTTTGAAGGATATCTCCTACGGCAGCTTCGGCGCCTTCATCATAATCACTCTGACCGTTGCCTTGATATTGTCTGAAGGAGAGATCCTGGACGGACTCGATATCCCGGTCGAGGGCAGCAAGAAAAGCAAAAAGCCTGATATGCAGGGTTAGCTGCATTTCAATCAACGTGTAGAGAGTCAGCAGTCAAATAACAGGGGGGAGAAGCGAGTGATAGAAGTTAAGGACCTTACATTGACCTACCCGAGCGGCAAAGGTATCTTCGATGTTAGCTTTACGGTCAGACAGGGCGAGATCATGGGCTACCTGGGCCCGAACGGGGCAGGCAAGACCACTACCATAAGGGCACTGATGGGCTTTATGTATCTGGACAGGGGCACTGCATCCATAAACGGGCTTGACTGCTGGTCCAAGGCTACGGAGATCCAAAGGTTTCTTGGTTACATACCCGGTGAGATCGCTTTCCCGGACGGCATGAGCGGGGATGAGTTCCTAAAGCTTATGCATGACATGCGGGGCACAAAGGATACGAAGCTGCAAAACCGGCTGCTGGAGATGTTTGAACTCGATCCTAAAGGGAAAATCAAGAGGTTTTCCAAAGGCATGAAGCAAAAGCTCGGTATAGTGGCCGCCTTCATGCATGACCCCCAGGTCCTTGTGCTCGATGAGCCTACAAGCGGCCTGGACCCGCTGATGCAAAACCGCTTTGTAGACCTGGTGCTGTCTGAAAAGCAGAGGGGCAAAACCATTCTTATGTCCAGCCATATATTCGAAGAGGTCGAGAAGACCTGCGACAATGTCCTGATCATCAAGGAGGGGCGCATCGTAGTCCATTCCGATGTACAGACCCTGAAGGCTTCCCAGCGCAAGGGCTATGTTATAAGGACAAAAGAGGCTGGGGCTATGGTGCAGGCACTGCAGGCTGCAGGCTTTGAAGCAGGCATCGTGACAGAAGATGCCGTTGAAGTCTTCATAATCGCACAGGATGCAGACCGCTTTATAAAAACCATATCCGGGTTCACTATTATGGATCTCGATGTAAAGAGCCAAACCCTTGAAGAAGTGTTCATGCAGTTCTACAGCAGGGAGGGGGAGAGATGATGTCCTTTGCATTGTTCAAGGCTACACTAAAAAAGAACTGGCTCCTGCTTTTTATCTTCTTTGGCGTCTTGTTTATGTATGCCGCTGTTATCATATCCATGTTCAACCCCGATGACATAGCTCAGCTGATCTCCATGCTCGATGCAGTACCAGAGGATATGCTGAAGGCCTTCGGACTTACTACCGCTATTACGAATATGACCACTTATCTGGCAAGCTGGCTGTACGGGCTTTTGATGACCTCGCTTCCTATGGTATACAGCATCATACTTGCCAACAGGCTGGTTGCAAAAGCGGTGGACAACGGCTCGATGGCTTACCTGCTCTCTACCCCGAACTCCAGGGCCAAAATCATAATCACCCAGGGCCTGTATGCGCTATTGTCCCTTGCCATATTGTCAGCTGCGCTCTTCGGGACAGGGGTTGCGATGTGTGAGGCCATGTTCCCCGGCCTGCTTGACATATATGCTTATTTGAAGCTCAATGTCACTACGATGCTGGCCAACATTGCGGTCATGATGACTGCCTTCTTCTTCTCCTGCCTGTTCAATGAGACCAGGCTGTCCCTTGGATTTGGGTCCGGTGTGCCCATAGCCTTCCTCCTGATTACCATGCTGGGCAACACGTCAGACCAGGTAAAGATATTAAAGGACCTTTCGATCTACGGCTGGTATGATCCTGTCAAGGTGGTCGAAGGGAGCAATGTGCTGGGCTTGGATCTCGTATATACAGGGATCATTGCGGTACTGTTCATCGCCGGTGTGCTCATCTTCAAAAGGAAACGACTGCCCCTGTAGCTACCTGTGTTTGAGTAAGGCAGCCCTTGACCTGTGATCTGGCATGTATTTTTCAATGAGCTCGTAAAATGCCTTGCTGTGGTCATGGTGCTTTATATGGGCCAGCTCGTGGACTACTACATAATCTATGGCCTCATCCGGGTACAGCATCAGCCTGTATGAAAAGCACAGCCTGTTTTTGCCGCTGCAGCTGCCAAAACGCTTTTCGGCAGAAGTGATTTTTATGCCTGCCGGAGTAAGGCCCATCAAGGTGCTGTAATACCTGACCCTTTCAGGTATCACCCTTTGGGCTTTCCGCTCAAGGTCGGCCTTCTGCTCCTCAGTCAGCGGAGAGCTGATTCCTTCAGCACGGCGCCTTGCGCATATTTCTAGGTGCTTTTCGATCCATGCCTCGTGCTTTATGACAAAATCGTCGATGATCGCTTTCGACAGTTTCAAGGGCGCCCTGACTATTATCTCAAGGTCTTTTGATATTTCAAGCGAAAGGGTCTTTCGTTTTGATCTGATCAGCCTGTATGTATATTTCATAGCCTGTCCTTCCAGCATAGATGATACAAGTGTATATTACCACAAAGCAGGCCATGGAGCCAGTGTGGGAAGATATGGCGGTGCAGGGCCGGTATTTCGATAGTAACGGGTGATGGAAAAAATGCGTCTGTTTATAGCAGTGAATTTCGATGATGAGACAAAGGAAAGGATAAAGGCTGTCCAGGACCGGCTGAGGGCCGTCAGCAGGGGAAGCTTTACTCATACGGACAATTTTCACCTGACTCTTGTGTTCATAGGTGAAGTCCATCCGAACCAGGTGGCATCTATAAGGCAGGCCATGGATGATACCGCAGGCGCACCTACGGAGCTCACCTTTGACCATACAGGCTGCTTCCGCAGGGATGGTGGAGACATTTGGTGGATCGGGCTTAAAAGAAACGTCGTGCTTGAGAAGCTGCATCATGATCTTTCAGACAAGCTCACAGCCCAGGGTTTCAACCTTCAAGACAGGCAGTTCAAGCCCCATGTCACCCTGGCCAGGAGGGTGGTCCCGGAGCGGGAGGTAGATCGGTCCAGCCTGCTGGGGGATCCATTCGCGACAGGCGTATCTGCCATCAGCCTTATGAAGTCGGAGCATATACAAGGAAAACTTACATATACGGAAATCTACCGCAAAAAGCTTTGAACAAGGCGCAGATCCGTTTTCTATACCATTTCACGCGTATACAGCCCTTTGATTTTGCACGGGGCTGCTGGTATAATACTCTGAAAAGTATCTGGCCTGGGGAGTGCATAACGTGGAAAGACAGAAAAGAGTTGCAGCAATACATGACATATCAGGGTTCGGCAGATGTTCCCTTACAGTTGCCCTGCCTATAATCTCAGCAGCCGGCATCGAGACCTGTGTTATACCGACTGCAGTTCTATCCACCCATACGGGGGGTTTCACCGGATATACGTTTCGGGATTTCACTGATGAGATCCTGCCCATAGCCAGGCACTGGAGGAGCCTTGGGATAGAGTTTGACGCCATATATACGGGCTATGTCGGCTCAGTCAGGCAGCTTGAGATCTTGTGTGAAGTATTTGGCATGTTCAGGACGGAGGACAACCTGATAGTAGTTGATCCCGTCATGGCCGACCACGGACAGCTATACAAGTCCTTTACAAGGGATTTCCCGGCGAGGATGAGGAAGCTGGCTGAGCAGGCGGACATAATCGTACCCAACATAACCGAGGCGGTCCTCCTGCTTGAAAAGCCCTATATGGAAGGCCCCTACACCCGGGAGTATATAGAAAGCCTGCTCAAGGAGCTGTCGCAAATTGCACCCAGGGTGGTGCTGACCGGGGTCCACTTTGATGACCTTGAGCTTGGTGCCGCTGCCTATGACGCTGACAGCGCTGAAATATCATATGCCTTTTCCCATAGGATCGATGGCTTCTACCACGGCACGGGAGACGTATTCGGCAGCGCCCTCGTAGCCGCCCTGGTAAAGGGCTTCAGCCTATCTGATGCAATGAGGATGGCAGTGGACTTTACCGTAGGCAGCATCGAAAGGACAAAAAAGGCAGGCACTGACGTAAGATACGGGGTAAACTTCGAGGAAGGCCTGGGCAAGCTTGCTGAGCAGCTATGTCATAATGCGCCGGAGAAATTGAATCAAAAAAGCAGCTTGGCATATTAAAGTTGGTATAGGTACTCATATAGCGGTCTTAATGCAGTACTGTCAAGTTTGTTCTATATAATGGAACATGAGTGTTTTGCTGAATAGCATCTTATATGTGCAAGTTTGTTATATGGTAGGAATCTAGTGAAAAAAGCCTAGAGCCTGTTAACGAAGCGAAAGAAAATGCGCCTCATTGTTCGAGCGAATGCGAGTTTGAGGCGCACTGGAGCGAGTTTTACAGGCTCTTGCTTTTGAAACGTTAATTCCGGAATATAACAAACTTGCCGCCACTATATTGGCACTCAGCTATAAGTAGCCTACACAATATCAGCCAGCCGTCCAAAGTTTTTCAGATAGAGCATATTGTTGACCGCTATATGCCCCTTCCACCAATTCCTGCTGATTGCCCACTCCTCCGGATAGTCGCTCCAGCTCCAGGTCACATCCCATACTCCTTCCTGATTTATGGAGTCTATTATGAAATCAGCCTCCTGTTCGGCAATATCCTTGTTGTCCGGATAGAATAAGCTGTCCCGGGAGTTGATGAACTGGGAGGGTTTGCATACATAGCTGGTTTTCCAAAGGTCTGTATCCGTCGTTATAAGCGCTTTGACCTGCTTGATCAGCTTGTGCCTCAGGATATGAGAATAAAACAGGCTCGTTATACCCGAGTTGTAGCTGTATTCCATCAGCCTGATCAAGCAGCTGACGGCATGCATATCGTCCAAAAGTTCACCGTTTACATAGCTCTCGGCGAGAACAGAGGATATGCGTTTGCATTTTATATGGAGATCCGAATCCGGGTCCGAGAAGTACAGCACAAAGCCTGCCAGGCAGGCCGTAGGATTGTACTTGTCGTGTTGGCTGCCATTCTTGTCTGCATGCCACCAGGGGGCATGGGGATATTCGTTATTGGACTTTACCACGCAGCTCCATACCTGCCCGTCAAAATCCGTCCCGCTTTCTAAGCACATAAGGATACCCTTTATTATCGGGTGATCCCGGTCGGTGAAGCTGATCTCCCTGAGGATCTCTGTCGCCGCCCATGTCTGGATAGGGGATGAGTTTGGGTTCCAGGAGTCGGGCTCAAGGGCATGGCCGAAACCTCCGTCGGCATTCTGGTAGGCTGACAGGGCTTCCAACACCCTATCCCGGCTGCCGCCTTCGAAATGGTACTGCCATCTGGCCAGGTCCAAGGGCCTTGCGTTGCGGTACATCCAGCTTCGTGTCTTCTCAAACATCTCTTTTGACAACATAGATATCAACTCCCATAACTTGATACACATGCTTATCAGGCTATTCAGGCCGATGGCCTGCCAAGGCGCGGACGTAACACCTGTTCGTAAAATCAGGCGGTTTTTCCATATGATTCATTGATATTTGCCGTATGTTTTGGCTGTTTCGATCATTGCAAATATATTTTCATCGGGTGTATCCCTGCCGCACTGGTCGCCTGTGGAGAGGATGAAGCGCCCGCCTTCTGCTGCATCATCAATGGCGCGTTTGCATGACTCAACAACATCCCTGACGCTGCCCCTGAGCATCACCTTGGTGGTATGGAGGTTGCCCTTCAGAACGAGCCTGCTTCCATATAGCCTTTTGAGTTCACGAAGGTCACAGTCCCCCATGGGCGGAGTCTCAAGGGGGTCTATTACAGTCAGGTCCGTTTCCTCTGCGGCAATTTTCACAAGCTCCTTCTCCGGCCCGCAGGAATGTATATGGGTAGGGATATCATATTTCCTGCCAAGGGCGGTGATTTCCCTGACGATGGGCAGGGCAAGGAGACGGAACATTTCAGGTGTCTGATGGATCAGGGTGCCGGAGCCCCCGGTACAGATGAAGTCAGGCTTGCATTCAAGGGACATGAGCTTTTCAAACCTGCGCTTGAAGTGATCCAGCAAGCGATCCCTTTTTTCAATGTATATGTGGGGATTATCAAAATAGTCATAGATTTCTGCTTCTGAATTTATAAGCTTGCTGGTGCCGCACCAAACCCCGACCAGCCCATGGTCCCCGAGCTCCGCCTTAACAAGCTTCAGCAGCTCTTCTCCCTGGGGCCACTCCCTGCGGCCGATGACCGGTTCCCACCGGTCGGGCACCACCGGTAGCCCTACCGCATTCGGGCTTAAGCCCTCCGTAGGGGGGTTGTCCCTGTAGTAGACCGTGACCGTCCCGGCCCATTCTCTTTTACTGCCCACGGACCTGTACTTCTGGGTTATGATCCTGTCGGGTGATCTGTATACTATTGCTTCGGTCCATTCATGATCGATCTCGCCAAGCTCATCGAAGAGGATCTGTACATAGCCGTCCATCAGGGAGTCAAACCCGAAATGCCTGACACAGTCGATATAGGCCTTCCAGACAGGAGGATCCTGGTATAGGTACAGATCCCAGAAGGGCTTGCCTGTCAGCCTGGCGGGGATCATGTTGGAGGTATCCGGAGCTACGGGCACATGGTCAGGTATGCCGCCCTTCAATACACACTGCAAACGCTCCCGCGAGGTCATATCCATCCACCCTCATACTTAAACAAAATATCCGTAAGAAAAACATCATATCGCCTATCACAGCGTCCGACAAAAAGGAAGCAGTTGATTCAAGCATTTCTTGCCCATATCAGGAACCGATGGATTTGTACCGCCTTACCCCTAGTTTCCAGAACACCAGGCAGGGGACTATGAACAGGATCCCGGGAAGCGGGGCCAGCATATGCATAACGCTTTGGACCCTGCCGGTCAGATATAAAAAGGGGTAGTACTGAAAAAGGGCCAGCGGTATGACATATGTATAAAACCTTAGCACCTCTTTGCCATAGATCGAAAAGGGATACATGCCGAATTCCCTTCCCCCGTCTGTGAATATGTTGATAAACTCAAGGCCTTCCGTAGTGAAAAAGCAAAGCCCGGCGTATATGATAAACAGGCCTGAGAAGATAACCACGCCGGAGATCATCATAAGCAGAAGGGTCAGGAACTTGTCCATGCTCCAGTAGATGCCGCTTGCTGATATCGCATAGATAAAGATTATCAGCGCTTGGACAAACCTGCCGGCCCTGGAGAACTCGATCTTCGATGCGAGGACCTGAAATATCTCGTTTCTCGGCCTTACCATGATGCGGTCAAATTCGCCGTTGCCGATCATCGATGCAAAGGTATCAAAGCCCCTGGCGAAGCATTCCGCCGTAGAGAAGGATATAAGCACGATCCCAAAGCACAGGAGGACTTCACTGTAGGAAAAACCTTCCACGGTATGGAACCGGCTGAACATGAAGTATATGGTCAGAAAGGCGGAAAAGGAGATCAGGAACTGGCCGAGCGTGGTCAGGATGAATGAGGTCCTGTACTGCAGCTGGCTTTTTAAGTGGATGGCAAAGTATTTAAGATACAGCCTCACTTGATCAACCTCCCTGCACCACGACTTTTTTAAGCGCCCTGGCCAAGGTCAGCCTGCCCAAAGCGATCAGGAAAAGCAGCCAGAATATCTGCAGGACAATGCTCAAGGCCGCTTCATATCCCGCGATATTGCCGCTGTATATGCGCAAGGGGACATTTTGTATGGAAGCAAAGGGCAGGAGTTCAACCACCGACCTGATCCCATCCGGCAGGAAGGGCAGGGGAATAAGGCTGCCTGACAGGAAATCGACCAGGGAGATGGAGATGATCTTGACTCCCAGTGGAGAAAGGGTATAGAAGGTAGTTATGTACACCAGCATACAAAAGGCCACCACTACGAAGGTGCCCAGGGCCATCGACACGAGGAATGCAAGAAAGGACGCCGGGCTGTCCGGCAGGGATATGTTGTAAGGCCTGGGCAGGTGGAAAGCCACCAGGAGTATGGGCATGCACCTTAAAGCTGCCCGGGACAGCCGGCTGGCGACATTCTTGACGAACCACATATTGTAAAGGTTCATCGGGCGGACCAGCTCATAGGCGACATTGCCGCGGGCGATGGCCTCAAAGATGTCGTTTTCGAAAAACCAGGTCATAAACAGGGCCAGAAAGGCCTGCTGCAGCCATATGTACGAGGAAAGCTGGGAGAACTCCATGGGGAAGGCCGAAGGGTCGGCCTTGTAAAAAGCACGGAACATCAAAAGTTCCATAAAGCCCCAGGCAAACTGGGTGGCAACACCGGCATAGGCGGCAGCCCTGTATTGAAGCCCGTTTATAAAGCGTATGCGCAAAAAGCTTTTGTATTTCTTCATTCGTTCTCACTTTCTACAGCGCTATAGTCAAACTTAGTCGAGCTTAGAGTTTATTTCACTTGTCTGATGCTGAGTATTTTCAGACCTCAGGGACTCGGCCCTTCTTTCTCTGACAAGGTCAGCAGGGCTGACCCGGCCCGTCAGGATCTCTGACCGGGGATCGTGGGAGGATAGGCTTTTTATGACCGCTTTGGGGCTGTAGTTTGCATAGCAGTAAAGGCACCCGTTCCTGCAGGTGTTGTAGCTGCCGATGTCGATGCTTTGGATGCAGCCGCAGCCCGGGCGCTGGTTAGTGTCTCTGGCGGCTTTTATGCTGTAGCCGCATACCCTTTCGACCGTCTCTTTATCGATGCAGCTTGCAGGCCGGATACCATACGCTGAAAGGTCCGTTTTCTCGCAGCAGGCCCTGACCTCTATGCCGCAGCTGCGGCCTGTCTGCGCCAGCAGCCCTGCCAGCTCAGTCATTTCACCCTCTGATATTTCCCGTACTATTCCGGCCTTTACGGCGGTAGCGAGCTTTGCATATATATCGACAAAGCTTATGGTACATACATCAGTATATCCGCCCAGCTCCTCGCAAAGGGCTTCAAAGCTCTGCCTGTGGTACCGGACGGTCATGTCCTTGTTCAGGATTATCGGATCGTATCTCCAAAGGACTCTGTGGCTTCCTATACGGTTTGAAAGCTTTTTAAAAGTTTCTATGATTTCGGACTTGTCCCTCAAACCGGGCTCGATGGCCTTGCCATAGGGTGTGAGGGTAAACTGGAAATAATACCGATAGCCCATATCGTCTATGCTGTGGAGCTTGTCCATCATATTTTCCGGGTCCTTGGTCCAGAACACTATGCAGTCGACCACCTCCGGCGAGAGCCTGACCCGGCTTACCTGTGCATGGTTCATGGGGTTTCGCGTAAACACAAAGCCGGCCCGCAGGCGGTTCACCAGCCATTCGGAATAATATGCCGGTATGTCTGTCCTTCTGCTGGCACTTATGATCATACGGGCTCCTCATCATTGATAGTGGTTTCTTTCAGTTGATTGATCGATGGGTCGGAAAAGGCACAGTAAAGCTCAATATCCGACAGCCACCTTCCACAGGTAGAAGGAGGCAACGCTGCCATAGGGGGAATACCTGCGCCTGTACTTTTCAAACATGGCCCTGTCAAGCTTTTTATGGTGGTAGAGCATCATCATGCCCCGCCTGATGCCAAGGTCATTCCAGCTTACTATGTCAGGCCGCTGCATGGAGTTTATCATCAGCATCTCGGCTGTCCATGCACCTACGCCATTCAATGAGGCCAACCGTTTGCACACCTCATCATCAGGCAGATCGTAAAGGGCGCCTATATCAAACCTGCCGTCCCGGATCTTTTCTGCTGCATCCCTTATATAAAAGACCTTGCGCATGGTTATGCCGCAGGCCTTGAGCTCCTCCGGGGACAAGGCCAGGATCGACTCCACCGTGATCTCTCCGGCAATTTCCTGCAGGCGTTTCCAAATGGTATCCGCCGCCTTTATCGATATCTGCTGGCCTATGATGCTGTTGACCAGGCAGGCAAACAGATCCGGTATGATCCTTCGTTCGATAAAGCCTATCCTGTCTATAGCCTCTGCCAGCCGTTTGTCCTTTTTCCTGAGGTAGTCCATTTCCTTTTGCCCATATTTGAATATATCCAAATCATGCCGCCTTTCTAGTTCCCTTTCTCAAGCTCAAGCAGGTATTGTTTGATATGCAGCCCGCCCCCATAGCCAATGAGCTTCCCGTTGGAGCCTATGACCCTGTGGCAGGGGATGATTATCGCTATCGGGTTTTTGTTGTTGGCCATGCCTACCGCCCGGCAGGCTTTAGGATCCCCAATGGCTGTGGCTATATCCTTGTAGGTCCTGACCTCGCCATAGGGGATGTCCTTCAGGGCCTTCCACACCCTTTGCTGAAAGGGAGTGCCTGCAGGCTCAAGGGGCAGGTCGAAGGCCTTGCGGGTGCCGCTGAAGTATTCCTTGAGCTGCCGGCCGGCTTGCCTCAATAGCTCCGTTTCCATGACGATCGCGCCGGCTAAGGCCTTGTCCTCATAGCCCGGGAAATAAAGGCCGGTGATGGCAGACTCATTCTGGGCTATGCTGATCCTGCCGATATCCGTATCATAATAGTAAATATACCTCATACACTTTTGTCCGCCCTTATGTTCCATCTATACAGCTATTATACAGCATAATGCGTATACATTCTATTCCAATTCTTTCATCCTTATGATATTCTATATGCAGTGGATGCAAGACGGAGGGTTGTAGCATGGAAGGCAAGGATCCTTTAAGGACGGCAAGGGATATACCCTTGAAGGACATTAAGATAAACAGCGGCTTCTGGTCCGGATATATCGACCTGGTCCTTGATAAAGTCATCCCCTATCAGTGGGATGCCCTGAATGACAGGGTGGCAGATGCCGCGCCAAGCCATGCCATTAGGAACATAAGGATCGCCGCAGGCCTGGAGGAGGGCGAATTCCACGGCATGGTCTTTCAGGACAGCGATGTGGCCAAGTGGCTAGAAGCAGTAGGGTACAGCCTGGCTGTCAGGCCGGATGAAAGGCTTGAGCAGTTAGCCGACGAGGTCATTGACCTGCTTGAGAAAGCCCAGCAGCCTGACGGTTACCTCAATACCTATTATACGATTAAAGAGCCGGGCAAGCGGTGGACAAACCTGTGGGAATGCCATGAGCTATACTGCGCGGGGCATCTGATAGAGGCCGGAGTAGCCTATTATGGTTCCACGGGCAAGGACAGGCTCCTCAAGATCGTATGCAGGCTCGCAGACCATATAGATTCGGTGTTCGGCCCTGAGGAAGGGAAGCTCAGGGGCTATCCCGGCCACCAGGAGATAGAGCTGGCCCTTGTCAAGCTGTATCGCATGACCGGAGAGCAAAGGTATCTTAGGCTTGCGAAGTTTTTTATAGATGAACGGGGCAGGGAGCCTTACTACTTCGACATCGAGTACGAAAAAAGGGGCGGCAGGAACCATTGGAGCGGCAACGCCCATCCATCCGGCTCCAGGGAATACAACCAGTATCACAGGCCTGTCAGGCAGCAGGACAAGTCTGTCGGGCATGCGGTCAGGGCTGTGTACATGTATTCCGCCATGGCGGATATAGCGGCGGAGACCGGGGATGAAGAGCTTCTTGATGCCTGCCGGACCCTGTTTGACAACATAACGAAAAAGCAGATGTATATAACGGGCGGCATAGGCTCGACCCGGCATGGCGAGGCCTTTACCTTTGACTATGACCTGCCCAATGACACGGTATACCAGGAGACCTGCGCCTCCATCGGCCTTATATTTTTCGCCCGCCGGATGCTGGATATCGAAAAAAAGGGCGTATATGCAGACGTTATGGAGCGGGCCTTGTACAATTCCGTGCTTTCCGGCATGGCCCTGGACGGGAGGAGCTTTTTCTACTGCAATCCCATGGAGGTATGGCCTGAAGCCAGTATGAAAAACCCCGACAGGAACCACATAAAGCCCGTCCGTCAGAAATGGTACGGCTGCGCCTGCTGTCCCCCGAACATAGCAAGGTTCATAGCTTCCCTGGGCAGGTATATATACAGTGTGGGTCCGGAAACTATATATGTGCATTTGTATGCCGGCAGCGAGGTCAAAACGGGCCTGGGCGGGGGAGAGGTAGCGCTGGAGCAGGAAACGCAGTATCCCTGGGACGGCAGGATCAGTATAAATATAAGCAAGGCAGAGGATCAAAGGTTCGTGCTCGCTCTCAGGAAGCCCGGCTGGTGCACTCAGGCTTCACTAAGGATAAACGGCGAGGAATGCTCCGTGGGTTCCCGCCTGAAGGACAGATATATATACATAGACCGGGTATGGAGCCAGGGGGACAGGGTAGACCTGTACCTTGACATGGAACCGGTACTGGTCCAGGCCCATCCCCGGCTAAGATACAACGCAGGCAAGGTGGCTATACAAAGGGGCCCCATCGTGTACTGCCTGGAGCAGTGTGACAACGGCGAAAACCTGGCTGCCCTGTCGATCCCCGCAGAGACAAGGCTTGAGACGGTTTATGACAGCGGCTTCTTGGGCGGCGCTGTGCTGATCAAATGCCAGGGATACAGGACTAATGAGGATGTCTGGGGCGAAGACCTGTATTCCAGGCTCAGGATCGATGAGCGCCCGGTCACCATAAGGGCCGTACCCTATTTCATGTGGGGCAACCGCGAGCCGGGTGAAATGCTGGTCTGGATAAGATCCCGATAAAAAGGAAGTGTGGCCTTGGAGCTGGACAGGAAAAACATACGCAGGATACTTGCCATAATCATCATATCGATAATCATCTATCTGGGGCTTAGCAACATATCTTCTGTCATAGGGGTGCTGCTGAAAGGCATGGGGATAGTCACGCCCCTGCTCCTTGGTGCAGCGCTGGCATTCATCCTCAATGTCCCGATGAGGCTGATCGAGCGCCTGATTTTCCCCCGCAGCAAAAAGCCCTTGATAATAAGGGTCAGGAGGCCTCTGGCCATTCTGATCACCTATGTGCTGTTTTTTGCAGTCCTGGCGATGGTGCTCTTTCTGCTGATACCCCAGCTCGTCAACACCGTGAGCATACTCAGTGCAGCCATTCCCGCGGCATATCTCAATATAGAAAAATGGGTGATCGAAAAGGCACAGGAGATCCCCCAGCTCCAGGAATGGCTGAGCCTCATAAAGCTGGACTGGCAGAGCATAGGGAACAGCCTGGCCGATGTTCTGAAAAAAGGCTCTTCAGTCATTCTGGGTTCTACCGTATATATAATCAGGTCCATACTCAGCGGCACCATGACCTTTGTCCTTGCGCTGGTTTTCAGCATCTATGCCCTGGCCGGCAAGGAAAGGCTGCGATCTCAGGTGGAGCGCATACTGAAAGCCTTTCTGCCAAGGGAAAAGGCTGAAAGGACTTTGGAGATCGGTGCCCTGGTCAATAAAACCTTTACAGGCTTTGTCACCGGGCAGTTGACCGAGGCTGCCATACTGAGCATGCTTTGCTTTATTGGGATGCTTATATTCGGCTTCCCCTTTGCGCCCATGATATCGGTCCTGCTCGGCTTTACTGCCCTCATACCCCTGATAGGCCCGATCATAGGTGTGGGCATTGGGGCCTTTATGATCTTTATGATATCCCCGGTCAAGGCATTTTGGTTTATCGTGTTCATCATCGTGCTCCAGCAGCTTGAGGGCAATCTGATATACCCGCGTGTCATGGGCAGCTCCGTGGGCCTTCCGGCGATCTGGGTGATTGCGGCTGTGACCATAGGCGGCAGCTTCATGGGCATAACCGGCATGCTGCTGTCCGTGCCTGTATCTGCAGTCCTGTACGCCCTGTTCAGGGAGGCTGTCAGGAGCAGGCTCCACAAAAGCAAGGAAGATACTCCCATAGACAAGGGAGATGTAACATGATTTGACCGTTTATGATAGGATATAAGGGCGAGCATCATGCCGAGGGGCTGCCAAGGTGAAGAAAACAAAGAACAGTGAGGAACATCGTCATAAAATGAAACCGAACAGCAAAAGCAGATTAATATTGAAAAGGGTGACCCAGATCATCCCCTGGGTAGTGATGCTGGTGCTCACAGCCCTGTTTTTTATTTATGGACGGGGGATGACAGCCAGGGAGCTTTTGACCTATACGCCGCGCAATCCATACCTGGCCGTTTTGTTCCTGATGGTACTCTTTGCTGTAAAATCCCTGATCGTCATACTGCCAATACCGGTACTGTATGTCCTGACCGGTATCATGTTCGACCCCTTGAAGGCTATAGGCATAAACATACTGGGTGCGGCCGTCTGTACGGCAGTACCCTACTTTATTGGCAGCTATTCCGGCAATGAGGCGGCAGAAGGTCTGGCCAGGAAGTACCCCATGATAAAACAGCTCGGCCGCTTCAAAGGCAGAAATGAATTGTTCTTTTCCTTCTATGTCCGTGCCATAGGCTTTCTGCCCTGCGATATAGTCAGCCTGATACTAGGCTCCATGAGGGTCGAGTTTAAAAAATACATGGCCGGGACTATAGCAGGTATGCTGCCCGGCCTTATTGCGTCGACACTTATAGGCGATTCGATAAACAATCCCGCATCGCCCCAGTTCATATTGTCCTGTATTGCCACTGTCCTTATAGCCCTGGCTTCTACGCTGGTATACAGAAAGGTGCTGAAATCACAGTCAGCCGCCTCCGCCGCGGAGCTTTCTACAGCCGCTGCAGAGGCTCCGGAGGATGCTTTGCAGGCTATGACGGCCGCTCTTGATGATCCTTCAACGAGTGACGCCGACGGATGCCTGGAAGCTACTTGCGAATCTGATCCTTTGACATCAACTGCTGAAGAAACCCGGACCAGTCAGCCGGTGCCCCGGCAATTCGCTTCTCAGGGCTGCGACCGGATCATTCCCGGCTGCCACCCTGGCGGGGATGAAGCCCCCGATCACAGTCAGCGCGATACTTAGGGCAACCAGCAGGACAGCGTGGACCGGGTTCAGCCTTTTTACTCCTTTAAGCTCGGTAAGCCTGTACAGTATCCTGTTTACAGGCATCGTCAGCAGGCAAGCCAGGCCTATGCCCAGCAGGCCTGACAATGCCCCTATGATAAAGGTTTCGGCATTGAATACCCGTGCAATGTCTTTTTTCTTGCGCCCAGGGCGCGGAGGACCCTTCATTCCACTCATCCAGATAGTCCACTATTTTATCCTTGCTTTCAAGATCCTTTAGTCTGGTGAAAGTCGCCCGTTCTGTACCTTTTGGTTATATCCTTGAGAGTAAGCATATCCATTCTCCTCGGCCTGCTGATTTTTGTACATACAGGTACATAATTGCATATATTATCCGGTTTTTTATCAATGGATCAAAACATTCAAAATAATTATTGACTTCCCATTTTAAATGTGGTATTAATATATATGTTTGTTTAGCCTTTATAAACAGAAAGTTTAGTAATGTAGAATGGAATGGGATGCATGAAAATAGGCGAAAAGATCAAGGAATTGCGCATTTACAACGGTTTGACCCAGCAGGAGCTGGCAGACAGATGCGAGCTGTCCAAGGGATTTATTTCCCAGGTCGAGAGAGATCTGACATCTCCGTCCATAGCTACATTGATGGACATTTTAGAGTCCCTGGGCACCAACATAAAGGATTTTTTCAACGAACAGGTCGAGGAGAAGATCGTGTTCAAAAAGGACGATATCTTCAGCTATGAAAATGAAGAACTGAATCATAATATTCACTGGATCGTCCCTAACGCCCAGAAAAACAAAATGGAGCCCATCATTCTGGAGCTTTTGCCCAACGGCAAATCAAAAGTCGAGGATCCCCATGACGGCGAGGAGTTTGGCTACGTGCTTTCGGGATCAGTCATCCTGCACCTTGGCAGGAGGAGCTTTAGGGTGAAAAAGGGGGAAACGTTTTATTTCAGGCCCACAGTGGCACATTATATTGAAAATGCGGCAAAGTCTAAATCTACGGTATTGTGGGTCGCAACGCCGCCGAGTTTCTAGCATAACAACAGTGGAGGTACAGAAAATTGAACAACGAGATCATATTGAGGCTTGTAAATATCTCAAAGGCCTTTGACGGCACCAAGGCACTTGATAATATCAACCTGTATATCCGCAGGAACGAGTTCGTTACGCTGCTGGGACCCAGCGGCTGCGGCAAAACCACGACCCTGAGGATCATCGGCGGCTTCGAGGAAGCCGATGAAGGAGACCTTCTCTTTGAAGGCCAGCGGATCAATGTTCTTCCCGCCTACAAGCGGAAGGTGAATACCGTTTTTCAAAGGTACGCTTTGTTTCCCCATATGAACGTTTTCGAAAACATTGCCTTCGGGCTTAAGATAAAGAAAATGGACAAACGGGTAATAGAGGAAAAGGTAAACAATATGCTAAGGCTGGTCAACCTGGAGGGCTTCAGCAAGAGGTCCGTAGACTCCTTGAGCGGCGGCCAGCAGCAAAGGGTGGCCATAGCGAGAGCCCTGGTCAATGAGCCGGAGGTCCTGCTCCTGGATGAGCCGCTGGGAGCGCTGGATCTGAAGCTGCGCAAGGAAATGCAGCTTGAGCTTAAAAAGATACAAAAGTCCCTGGGGATCACCTTTATTTATGTCACCCACGATCAGGAGGAAGCCCTGACCATGTCCGACACCATTGTCGTCATGAACAACGGGCGGATACAGCAGATCGGTACTCCCCAGGATATATACAACGAGCCGAAGAACGCCTTTGTGGCTGATTTTATAGGTGAGAGCAACATAATAGACGGGACCATGAACGAGGACTACAAGGTCACCTTCCTGGGCCGGCAGTTCGACTGCGTGGACAAGGGCTTTATGCCCAATGAGCCCGTCGACGTGGTTGTCCGGCCGGAAGATATAAAGGTCAGGCCCCAGTCTGAAGGGATGCTCGTAGGCAAGGTAATATCCGTTACCTTCAAGGGCGTGCACTATGAGATGAAAATCGAGGGCTTGAACGGCGCAGGCTATGTCCTGACGGTCCACAGCACCCTGATGGCCGAAGAGGGCTCGGTTGTCGGGCTGAGCATCGACCCCTTCGATATCCATATCATGAAAAAGGGGTTGAAGGCATGAAGCAATATAGGTGGCTCGCATATCCATATGCCGTATGGATGATAATATTCATAGTGGTTCCCCTTATGCTGGTACTGTTTTTCAGCGTGACGGCAAAAGCTCCGGACGGGAGCATAGTGCTTACCCTGGAGAACTTTAAAAAGTTTTGGGAGCCGATGTATATAAACGTGCTGATCCGGTCGGTCCTGCTGGCGGTATACAGCACGGTCATATGCCTGGTGCTGGGCTATCCTCTGGCCCTTATCCTGGCCGGCAGGGACTTCAAACGTAAAAATATACTGGTCATGCTGGCTGTCATTCCGATGTGGATGAACTTTCTGCTCAGGACCTATTCATGGATGACCCTGCTTGAGAAAAACGGCACCATCAACGCTTTCTTCGGTACCCTGGAAAGGCTGGCGGCCACCTACCTCAACATGGAGCTGACGCTGCCAAGGGTCAATATCCTTTACACGGAAACTGCTGTGATACTGGGGATGGTTTACAATTTTCTGCCCTTTATGATACTGCCCATATATTCGGTAGTATCCAAGCTTGACAGGAGCCTTATCGAGGCGGCTCAGGACCTGGGCGGCAACAACCTGGTGGTTTTCAAGCGGGTGATATTTCCCCTGAGCCTGCCAGGCGTACTTTCAGGCATAACCATGGTGTTCATGCCTGCAGTGACGACCTTCGTCATATCCAGGCTGCTGGGGGGCGCACAGTTTATGCTGATAGGCAACCTGATCGAGCGCCAGTTCCTCTTTTCCAACGACTGGGGCTTTGGTTCGGCCCTGTCGATAATAATGCTCCTGCTCATACTCCTAAGCATGGGCTTCATGTCAAGGTATGAGAAGGAAAATAGCGGAGGGGGGCTGTGGTGATGCGATTTCTAAGAAGATCCTATGTATTTCTCGTATTTTTGTTCTTGTATGCCCCTATCATCATACTGATAGTCTACTCCTTCAACGCCTCGAAATCCAGAGGCCACTGGACCGGGTTCACCCTGCAATGGTACAGGGAGCTTTTTAAGGACCGTCAGATAATGAACTCCTTGTACAACACGATCGCCATAGCGCTGCTTGCATCCCTTATAGCGACGATCGTCGGGACTGCGGCTTCCATAGGTATATTCAACATGAAAAGGGTAAAGCGGGAGATCATGCTCAACATCAACTATATACCCGTGCTGAACCCTGATATCGTGACCGGTATATCCCTGATGCTGCTATTCTCGTCGATCAAGCTCCCCCTGGGCTTTACATCGCTGCTGCTGGCCCATGTGACCTTCAATATCCCCTATGTGGTACTGTCGGTGATGCCCAAGCTCAAGCAGATGAACAAGCACCTGTACGAAGCGGCGCTGGACCTGGGCGCGACTCCCTTTTACGCGTTCAAAAAGGTGATCCTGCCCGAGATCATGCCCGGCGTGATCACAGGCTTCCTGCTGGCCCTGACCCTGTCGTTTGACGACTTTGTCATAAGCTTCTTTACAACGGGCAACGGCGTATCGAACCTGTCGATAACAGTGGAGTCGTTGGCCAGAAGGGGGATCAGCCCGAAGCTCAATGCGCTGTCGACCATAATGTTTGTCAGTGTATTGCTTTTGCTGATAATAGTCAATATAAGGACGTCCAAGGACGAAAATGAAAGGAGACCGAAAAATGAAAAGAGTTATCAAGGTAATGTTTTTGTTAGCCCTTCTAGCCATGACATTTAGCCTGGCAGGCTGCGGGGACAGTGGCAAACCCACCCTCAAGGTCTTCAACTGGTTTGATTATATAGATGAATCTGTATACAAGGCCTTTGAAAAAGAGTATGGGATCAGGGTCATATATGATACCTTTACGACCAACGAGGACATGTACGCCAAGGTCGTATCCGGCAATGCAGACTATGATGTGCTCTTTCCATCTGATTATATGATCAAGCGCCTTATCAACGAGGACAGACTGGCCAAGCTGGATTTTAACAATATCCCCAACTACAAGTATATCGATGATAGATTCAAGGATCTCGATTTCGATCCTAACAACGAATACTCAGTCCCTTACATGTGGGGCACCCTGGGCATACTCTACAATAAGGAAATGGTAGATGAGCCCGTTACGAGCTGGGATATACTCTGGGATTCCAAGTACAGCAAGAATATCTTCATGTACGCCAGCCAAAGGGATGCCATCGGCGTTGCTCTGAAAAGACTCGGCTTTTCGCTCAACAGCCGCAATGAAGCGGAGCTTGAGAAAGCAAAGCAGTCACTGATAGAGCAAAAGCCTCTGGTCCTGGCCTATGTCGGGGATGATGTCAAGGACAAGATGGTAGCCGAGGAGGCCGCCCTGGCGGTAGTGTACTCCGGTGACGCGATCTATAGCATATGGGAAAATGAAAACCTGGCATATGCTGTACCTGAAGAAGGCACAAACCTTTGGTTCGACTCGATGGTAGTGCCCAAGAACAGCAAGCACAAAAAGGAAGCCGAGCTGTTCATAAACTGGATGTGCGACCCCGAAAACGCACTCAAGAATACCATGTATATAGGCTACTCCACTCCCAACTCGGCCGCCTATGACATGCTGCCTGATGAAGTGAAAAACGACAAGTCGGCATACCCTGATGACGAGATCCTTGAAAAGTGCGAGGTATTTGACGACATCAGCGATGTGCTTGACATTTACAACCGCATATGGGATGAAGTGATGACGGCAAATTAAGGTTAAAATTTTATATATTTTAGTATCTAACATAATGAAAGCAATCAAGAGCACAGAAAGGTAATCACCGATCTGTGCTTTTTTTAATTTTGTTATTCACAGCCCATATTTTTTAAAATAGTCTATATACTTGACAATTATAGTATTATATTATATAATTAGTATTAAGCATGGTGATATTGCATAAAGCAGGGGCCAGTTGTTGAATCAATTGCCCTAATAATAAGGGCATTTGTATAAATAATTCAGGAGGGATACAGTATGAAGAAACTTTTATCAGTACTGCTGGCTGTAACTGTATTGCTGGCGCTTTCAAGCATCGCACTGGCTGCTGATCCTGTTGCGATCTACATCGACAGCGTTACTAACAACGCAGGTATTACCTACAATTTCGATAGTGATGTAGAAGGCTGGGTAGGCAAGGATGCAGACGCCACCTATAGTTACAACAAGACAACGGTAGCCCATGAGACATTTGATGGCAAGGGCTGCTTGAAGATGATCCTGGAGCCTGGTAATAAGAATTTCGTTCAGTACCAGGTCCAAATGCCTCTTGAAGGGGCCGATATTCAAGCCGGTCAGACTTTTGTATTCAAGGTCTATATCCCGGAAAACGTAAATGTGAAAACATTACAGCCATTCATACAGTGGGACAACTGGGCCGAATGGAAAGACGGCTGGACTGAAACCTTTGTGAAAGGTCAGTGGAATGATGTAGAGTTTACGATTCCTTCTGGGTTTACTGCGCCTGCAAATGCATTTGGTTTCCAGCTGCAGTTGAATGAAGGCCTGGATGCCGAAGAAGAGCAAAATCCTCAGACCGGTTATGCCAGCGTCCTGCCCTTCGTATTCCTGGCCGGTGCTTCCGGTGTTGTTCTGCTCAAGAGCAGAAAGAAATAGTCTCACAAGCTACATATCGTAATAAAAGCTGCCGGTAAGCACGCCGGCAGCTTTTTGTATATATGACAACAATATTGATAATTATAACAATATGATATATAATTGGTAGTACAAACATATAAACGCATATTCTTCCATACATATTCTGTTGGTCGATATAATATATTGTTCTGGAGCTATACGACATTGGTTTGATATCTCGTATGAGATATTAAATAAAATCATGATCAAGGAGGTTAAAATGACTATGGCTAAAAAGTTGTTGTCTATCGTACTTGCTGTTGTGCTTCTGGTATCTTTGGCGGCAGTTGCCTATGCAGCCGGTGAAGAAGTGGTGCTGAAAATCGCAGACGCCAAAGTACCGGATGACAAGTTCAAAACCAATATTGGTGCTGCTGACGAGACACTGGTGAGCACTGAGCAGGAAGGCTTCTACGCTGAGTGGGAGAATGTCCCGGCAGCAGTGCAGGTCATGCTTTCCTATGACTGCGACCATGGGACTGACGGGCACATAAGCCTGTATGTCAATGGTGAGTTTGCAGCCAAGCTCCCCATACCCAGCACCGGATCATGGTGGGATCAGTTCCCCAGAAACGAACCGACCAACGTCAATATCCCTGAGGGCGCTACCATCCGTCTGCAGGTGGATGAGGGAGACCTGAACGCCAACATCAGAAGCGTTATCCTTGTAACGGGCACACCTGAAGAAGAGCCGCCGCAGACCGGAGACCTTGGCATACTGATGTACATAGTCGCTGCAGGTGCTGCAGGCAGTGGACTGGTACTGCTGAGGAGAAAGAAATAGCTAAATATCAGTTACAAATGAACTAAAATAAAAAAGGGCGGATATCCGCCCAGTTTTTATGCAGTTCAGTCAAGTGGATAAGTCTTAATATCGGGTATATCGATGAGGCTCAAGACGCGTTCATGGGAATAAACCTTCTTAAGCATATGCTTTTCCGTATATTGCTCTGAGTAAGCCTTGGTGGTGTTGTTTATCACGAATTCGCCGGACCATGTTCCGAACCAGGCCCACCTTGCATTTTCCTTGAAAGCCAGATCTGGATCGAACAGGCATCCGTTTTCGGTCATGGCTATGATCTTTTTGGTGCTTGTGTATTCCAAGGCCTTGCTGAACCTGCCGAACTGTGAGCCATACTGTTTTTCGCCGGGATAAACATCTTCACCTATAATGTCGACGTATTCATCCCCCGGATACCAATCGGCTGCCTGGCCGTTCCAAACCCAGATGAGGTTGTTGAGCTTGTGGTAGTAGGTGAGTCTTTCGTATAGGAGTATCCAAAGCTTCTTATATGGCTCGGGCCCTTTCGCGCCCCACCAGAACCAGCCGCCCGAGGCTTCGTGGAGCGGCCTCCAAAGGACCGGCACTCCTGCTTCCTCAAGCCTTTTAAGCTGCTCTGCTATCGCATCGATATCGTTGAGCAGGAGGTCATAGCCCTCCTGGTCCTCGCCGTTCATTATCTTCGCCAGATCTATATTCGTTGCCCTGGTGTAGAAGCCTGACCACCATGGATTTTCCTGTGTATTTGGCAGGTAATTGGTCGGGGCATTCCAGTGCCAGCAGAAGGTCACAAGGCCTCCGCGCTGCCACCAGTCTATGGCGGCCTCTACAGCCTGGCTTTTTGTGCCAAACTCGACCCTCGAAGGTGTATAATCCATCAGGTCCAGGCCGGCCATGGCAGGATAGCGGCCTGTTTCTCTCTTTATCGCTGAAAACTCATAGCTCATCAAGGCATTTTCGCTGTATTGTCCTGTAATGATATATTTACCGTATATATCTGTCAAAAATTTCATGAGCCGCCTGGTCACATCGTCAGCATTCTCATTTACAAGTACCGGAGCCACCTTGAACACCGATGTGTCAAAGCCTGCGCCTGATGATATCTCCAGGGAATCCAACAGGAACCACCCCCATGAATGAATTACCGATATTTCGTGTCGGCCTTTGGTCAGAAACACGTTTTTGATGATGTATTGTTCAAAGCTGCTGGAATTGGAATAGATGTCGCCGATATTGCTGCCGTCAATGGCTACTGTATTGTACTTCTCGCCATAGGGGGCAGCCGTTGTGAACCTAAGGTCGTAATATGAATCTCCAGGGACCTCCACTTCAAATGTGACCCTGGATTCTCCCGGCCTGGTGAAGTTGGTGACATAGCCCGTCCCGGAATAGCCAGGATGGGACCTCTCAGCCCTGGTACCGCCTTCAAGGATCCCGTCCTCCGCTTCATATACGGCCTTGAAATCCTCGATCTGTCCGGTCTCAAGCAGATAGTCGGACAGGTCCAGCGGCAGCTTGGATACTATATCTTCTGTATCCGGAGCTTCGGAAGCAGCAGGCCCCGGACTTGCTGTTTCATCAGGAGTCGGGCTTGCAGTATCAGAGGGGCCTGTGCCTGCCGCGCAGCCTGTTGTGATGACGAAGAGACAAGCAAACAGGGTTATAATAAATCTTTTCAATGAACCGCGCATATATAAATGCAACCCCCTTATAATGCTTTAGGAGCCAATAGGCCTTGACCTACGCCTTGACGAGTCTTGCCCGGAACACCCTGCATGCATGGGGCTTCAGCCGGCATTTATATCCTTCCTTGAATACGCCGATATCCTCATGCTGCCAGACATCCCTCAGTAAAAAGCCATAGCCTGCGGAAGCGGGAAGGCCCACATCCCAAAAATGCAGGGCGGCTTCACCCTCTTTGTCGGACATGTTGAAGAAGCCGAAGGCATAGCTGCCGTCACTCAACAGCTTCACATAAATGAGCAGGTCCGGATCGTTCCAGTGCTTGATGGTATATGCCTGCCTGCCCTCAGGATCCTGATTTATCTCTATCATTTCCTTGTTTGTGAGGATCTCCTTCGTCGCCTGGTTCATATTGCGTATATCGCAGCCGATCATCAGCGGCGAGTCCATGAGGCACCAGAGGGAAAAATGGGTCCTGTACTCTTCGTCCGTGCATCCGCCATGGGCTACATTGCCTTTGCCGTACATCCCTACTACCAGCATGTCGACATCGTTGTAGCAGTAAGGCCCGCTGTAGCATTCCTTATTGAGCTGGGAAAGGGCCAGCTGCTTGATGGAGGCCCAGCTGTCCTGGATGTCCCCTGTTGATCTCCATATATGTGCGCCGCTGGCTCTCATCCATTTCTCCGCCTCATCGTTGCCCCAGTTGCATGCGCTGAACAATATATCCCTGCCGCAGTTTCTTAGTGCCATGGCCATCCTTTTGTACAGGATATGTCCGGGGACTCCGTCCGGTTTGTAGCAGTAGTCATATTTGAGGTAATCTACGCCCCAGGAAGCGAAGGTCTCAGCATCTATGAACTCATGCTCAAAGCTGCCGGGGTAACCGGCGCAGGTCTGCACGCCTGCACAGGAATATATGCCGAACTTAAGGCCTTTGCTGTGTATATAGTCAGCCAGCGCTTTCATGCCGCCGGGAAACTTGTTCTCATCCGGCACCAGCCTTCCGCTTTGATCCCGTTCCTTCCGGGCCCAGCAGTCATCGATCACTATATATTCATAGCCCGCTTCCTTGAGCCCGGTATCAACAAATGCATCTGCTGCCTCACGCACCAGCCTTTCATCAATGTTCCATCCGAATGTGTTCCAGGTGTTCCATCCCATAGGGGGTGTCTTTCCGATCATGTCAATCATCCTCCTCTGCAGCTAAATGTGCTTATTACGCTAAATTGGGAATTCATGTCTTTCCGATCATGTCAATCATCCTCCTCTGCAGGCTCGGGAGTAGGACTTGGCTGGGGCGTCGGTGAAGGCGAGGGAGCAGGTGTTGCCGTAGGCTTGGGTGATTCTGAAGGCTTGGGCGATTTTGTAGGCTCAGGTGATTTCGATGGCTTGGGCGACTCTGTGGGCTTTGGCGAGCCAGTAGGCTCAGGTGACTTTGTTGGTTCGGGCTTATATTTATTCTTCTCTGTCATCTCTCCATTTTTCCACTTTCCGTCATAAACGACCGTCTCTCCATCGCTGGCATAAAGCTTGCCTGTGCCGTGGTACAGCCCCTTCTCAAAGCTGCCGCTGTAGAGCAGGGTCCCGTCTTCCCTGTAGAGCATGCCTTTGCCGTGATAAAGATCGTTTTTCCATTCGCCTTCATATTGCAGGGTGCCGTCAGCAAAGTATTTTTTGCCGCTGCCGTTTCTCATGTCATTGTTGAATTCGCCCTCATACCAGCTGCCGTCTTCCCAGTAGTACTTGCCGTCTTTGGCCTTTTTACCGCTGTCCCAATAGCCGTCATATACCAGACGGCCGTCCTCGTTGTAGTATTTGCCGTTGTGGGTATACATACCTCTTGTGAACCTGCCGTCGTACTTTATGTTGCCGTTGGGCCAGTATTCCTTGCCAGCGCCGTAATATTTCCCAAGGTAGAAACTGCCCTCGTACATCAGGTTCCCTTCGGGATCGTACAGGGTGCCTTTTCCGTTGTAGAGCCCCTTGTCCCAATAACCCTTGTACAGCAGGATCCCCGAAAGATCATATAGCTCGCCGTAACCGCTGTAGGTCTCGTTTTTCCAGCCGCCTGTGTACAAAACCTGGCCTTCCGGCCCGTATAAGGTGCCCTTCGTTCTGTAGCCGTCTTTGAACTGACCATTGAATTCGAGATAACCGGTCCTGTGATAGAGCTCGCCCTGGCCGGACATCAGGTCCGCGGCCCATTCCCCGATGTACTTCTTTCCATTGGACCAGACATAGGTGCCCGTGCCGTCACGCTTGCCGTCCTTCCATTCGCCCTCATAGCGGGCGCCGTCCTTCCATACCATGGTGCCCTGTCCGTCGAACATATCATTGACGAAGCTGCCTGTATAGCTCTTGCGGCCGTAATCGTCATCTCCGGGGAAGTAGTATGTGCCGGTACCATTCATGGCGCCGTTTTTGATCTCCCCTTCATAGTACAATATGCCGTTATTATCATACAGCTTGCCGAAACCATCCTTTTTCCCGGCGACCCAGCTGCCGTCATAAGCTATCTTGCCATTGGGGTAGTAGCTGATCCCATGGCCGTTGGGCATACCCTCTGAGAGTCCCCCCTCATAGCCCAGGGTCCCGTTTTTCCAGTAGCCCTTGCCGTAGCCATGCCATATGCCGTCCTTCCATGTGCCTTCATATTCAAGCTTGCCGTCGGCATAGTAGGACCTGCCTGTCCCGTTGAGCTGGTTGTTTTCAAACTGTCCTTCAAGGAAGAGGGTGCCGTCGATCCTGTATACCTTGCCCTGGCCGTGCCATTTATTGTTCACCCATTCCCCTTCATATTCAACCTTGCCGTTGGGGTAGAAGGATTTGCCGTGGCCTTGCCTTACTCCATTGCTCCATTCGCCCTCATACCACAGCCCTCCGGTCTCATAGTACTTTTTGCCGAAACCGTTGGGGATGCGGTCTGCTGTAACGCCGTCCCAGTCCTCGACCTGGCTGAGATCGCCTTCGATCAGGCTGCCGCTGTAGGCTACTTTACCGCTGTCGTAATAGAGCTTGTCCATGTCATAGATAAGCTTTGCTCCAAGCAGTATAAGCGCGAGCAATACTATGGCGATCATGGCGATGATATATGCTTTTCCGGACCGCTTGTCCGGGATGAGCTTGCGTATGTTCATATAAAGTCCCCTTTGGTAGACTCTCAGGCCTTAGCCTTCATCCTTTATTTTTTTGGCATGTACTACGAATCTGGCATTACTGAACTCATAGGTGCAGGTGGACAATGTCAGTATGCAATCGTCTTCCGTTACTTCAGTGTCAGTAGGGAACAAGGACTTTTTCTTGATTTCCTGGATAAAGGTCGTGAATTCTTCAGGGGTGTTGAACCTGGTCTTGGTGTAATTGAACGTGACCTCCGTTACATATACGGAGAATATCTCCCATTTCTGCTCCTCATAAATGGAGTCTACCTGTATGACCCTGTTGTTGTAGAAGAAATCCTCATTCTGATAATTCTGGGGCAGGGGCCTGAACATGTGGGGCTTGAGCCTCATGTTGTGGCCGTATATGACGGTGTTCATATCATCGAAGTATTTGCTGTTTCTGTAGTCCATGAATATAGCCCCGTGGCGGTTTGATTCACCCGTATGGGTCATATTAAGATACTGGCTGTTGTCTCTGCCCTGTACGATCGGATAGTCAATGTCGGTGCCCGGCACCTTTATCCAACCGATTATATCTTCATTTATCAGCACCAGGTCCTTGTATTTGTCAAGCACCTCTAGGCTGCGCTCTTCCGGGTCATTGCCCCCGTTCTCCGGGTCGAGGTTGAGCGTGATGGTGCTCAGTATGGAATCGAAGCTGACCTCGTGGAAGGATTTCCTTACATATTGCTTGTTATTCATGATCTTCTGCAGATCGTCCATGATCTCATTGCCCCGCAAGCTGTAAAAAAAGGTAGAACCGATCATAAACAAGCTGTATATCAAAGTGACGGTGCAGACGATGATTATAGCGTTGTTGACGATCTTGTTGTCCAGTATTTTTCTGATGCTGAATCGTCCCATGGTGCACCTCCTGAATAAGCTTTGGTTATTTATAAAAGGTATCAAGATTGTCTAAACGTACTTATATTAATTATATCATACGGAGAAATGCATGACTATATCGGGCGGCCTTATTGACAAGCGGCATTAAATATTGTAATATAAAACGGTGCTCTGATAAAAAATATAATAAATGATCGTCTGGAGAGATGGCTGAGCTGGACGAAGGCGCACGACTGGAAATCGTGTGTACCCCGAACAGGGTACCGAGGGTTCGAATCCCTCTCTCTCCGCCAAAATCAAGGGTTCTATGGTTGACATAGAACCCTTTCTCTTTATTGAAATTTTACTATGCGTGACACGACTCATCCTGAGCTTAACGGTTTTTTCCCTGCCCGGTACCGGATGGTGTAATATAAAGGGGTAGTTGAAATTGTCCTGGGACAGGGTATAAATAGATCATAGAAATCATTCGTATCGGAGGTTTGCCATGGATATAAATATCACAACACCTGCACTTTTGTTCCCGGCGATCACCTTGCTGATGCTGGCCCATACCAACCGCTTTCTGGCCCTTGCCTCCCTGGTCCGCCAGTTCCGCGCCCTGTATGAGGAAAACCCAGATGAGAAGGTATACAAGCAGATCAAGAACTTCCACATACGGCTCAACATCCTGAAGTACACACAGTTTGTAAGCGTGCTTAGCTTCCTGTTCTGTGTGATATGCATGTTTCTGTTTTTCCTTGGGAGGATACTGGCAGCCGACATCGTTTTTGCGATCAGCCTGCTTTTGATGATGGCATCCCTGATCCTATCCCTGTGGGAGATCTATCTGTCCGTCGATGCCCTCAAAGTAGAGCTCAGCGGGATAGAGGAGGACAGGGGACAAGGCTGAAGCTCAAAAGAGGCTGACAAGCAGCCTCTTTTTGCTAGTACTTCTCGATGCTTTTGACTATATTGTCCAGTTCCTCGGGGTTGGTCGATATACCGGTCAGAATGAAGCTGATGATATACCCGTCATGTACGCGGGAGTAATACCTTTGTATCAAGCTCAGGTCTTCAATAAGCTCAAGGGTAGCTGTCATCGATGAGTATTCTTCACCTGCGATCACTACCTTATCGCCCTTTTTGGTACTATAGCCGATGTTGAGGTCCTCAAGCTGCTGCATGGTCGATTCGATATATGAGTCTGCATCCTTTATCAGTAGATTTTGCAGCGCACTCAGCTTTTCGAACACAATCATGGCATTTGGGTTCAGTTCCTCGGAGTCAAGCGGGTATTTCGATATGTACAAGGGATAGACAGCGTTTACAGCCTTATATTTTTCCGCAGCTTCACCGGTTGCGCCGGCGATGACCTCCGCACCAAGGTTCATTGTTTCCTTGATTTCTTCATCAGTTGCCACATACCAGCCCTCAGGTACCGTCAGCTTGAACCCTGCCCATTCGCTGACGAAAACATCGTCTTCCCATCTGGCCATTGACAAGGTGTTTTTAGATTTGGCAAAACAGCCTGTCAAGGCCGCTGCACAGACCATCACAAGTACAAGCGCGAGCCCTCTTTTACATCTGTAAATGCTCACAATATTTATACCTCCTGTTATTTTTTTATAAATTATATCATATTTAAGAAGGGTATTTGACTAAATATTAACATGGTGTAAATTTCGGGGACTCCGCAGGTCAGGCAGGAATCGGAAACGATTTGTAGAATATATGTTTAATAACCATGCTGAGCAAATCAGCTTATATAGATTTTCAGGAGGTTACATGATGTACAGATTCCCGGAAGGACTATACGTCGATGTGCGTATAGAGGAAACCTATGAGACCAAGATCAGCTTCAAGAAAACAGCCTTGCAGCAGCAGAAGGTACGCAGCAACAAGGGAGCTTTCATAAGAGTATTCGACGGCGACCGGTGGTATTACAGCTCGATCACCGATATAAGCCGCGTCCAGGAGAGCATAGACATCCTGGCCGGGATGGCCAGACCCAACCCTGATATAAACAACCATCCGATCGTAAAGGAATTTGAAGTGAACACCGGCACAGTATTGAACTTCAGCGAGCGGTCCGTTACCGATATCCCGGTCGAAGAAAAGCAGGCGCTTCTGGAAGGCTACCTGCACCTGCTCGACCGCCCGGAGGTAGTTCACCATACATCCTATTATGTAGACAACAAGACTATAAAGTCCATCTATTCATCTAAAGGGACTGCGGTCACCTTTGACAAGCAGACCTGTGGGATCCGTCTGAGCCTTGACATGGCCTGCGGTGATAAAAAGGACAAGGGTACTGTATCAAAGGCTGCCATATATTTTGACGAGCTCAAGAACCTATGTGGATTTTTCTCCGAACAGGTCGAAAAAAACATCCAGTTCGTCAGGGAAGCCGAGCCGGTCGAGCCGGGCATATACCCTGTTCTGATGGGGCCTGAGGCTACGGGGGTATTTACCCACGAGAGCTTTGGCCACAAGAGCGAATCCGACTTTATGGTAGGCGATGAGACCATGAAGGCTGAATGGGCCCTGGGCAAGACCATCGGCCAGGACCTGCTGACGATAATAGATGACGGGACGGTTTCGGGCAATGGCTATACCCCCTTTGATGATGAGGGCACCAGAGGGAAAAAGACCTATATCATTAAAAACGGCAAGCTCACAGGCAGGCTTCACAGTACGGCAACCAGCGCGGCCCTGGAAGAGCCGCTGACGGGCAATGCAAGGGCTGTAAGCTTCGAGTTTGAGCCCATAGTCCGTATGACCACCACCTATATTGAAAAAGGTGACCGGCCTTTGAAGGACATAATCGCCGAGATGGACAAGGGCATTTTCATAGATACGGTCAAGCATGGCTCGGGCATGTCCACCTTTACCATAGCGCCGGCCAGGGCTTATAAGATAGAAAACGGGAAAATAACTAAGCCTGTCAAGGTCTCAGTCGTTACGGGCAACGTGTTCGAGACCCTTGCCGAGGTCGATGCCGTGAGTGAGGAGTTCGAGCTCTTGAGCTTTGTAGGCGGCGGCTGCGGAAAGATGGAGCAGTTCCCGCTTCCTGTCGGCTTCGGCGGCCCCTATACCCGGGTCAAAAGGTTAAGTGTTCAATAACGGAGGTATGTGATGGATAAGGAATTTATAACCATACGTCAAAAAGAAACTGCGGTCAAGGTGCAAAACACCAGGATAAACGCCGTACGTACGAAGGATATAGTCAAAAAGGGCGTCAGGGTCTACAAGGACGGCAAGATCGGCATTTCAGGCGCTGTGGGTGACCTGCCCGATGATGTCCTCATCGAGAACGCAGTCAAAAACCTGAGCACCAATATCGAATATCCCTACAAGCTGTCAGGAGACAGGAAGGACCACCGCTGCTACAACGAAAACCCCATGACCGGAGAAGACCTGCTTAAGTACAGCGAGGATATCCTGGCTGTCCTGAGGCGGGACTACCCTGAGTTCGATTTCAGCGAAAGCATCTCTACGACAGAAGTACAGTGGAACATGAAAAATACCGCAGGGCTGGACCTGGAGTACAGGGATGCGATCATATACTTGGGCCTCATCCTGAAGGAAAAGAAGTCAGCCAACCTTTTTGACGGTTTTCTCATGTATTTTGGCAGGTCCCTTGATATGGACAAATTCTGGGCCTTCAACAGGGATTACCTGGCCGCATACAACAACTCCGTTCCTCTGCCGGAGGGGGATGTGCTGCCCGTTTTCACCTTCCAGTTCAACGAGCTTCTGGGATTTCTGGCCAATTGCCTAAACGGCGAGCGGTACGCCGTAGGCAGCTCGATCTTCAGCGGCAAGCTTAACGAGCAGCTGTTCAACGATAAAATAGTGCTTAAGCAAAACATGGACCCCATTTACACGGCAGAGCCCTTCTTTGACATGGAGGGGACGGTCCTGGAGAACGATTCTTATACTTTGATTGACAAGGGAAGGCTGACCGGGGTATTTACGGATAAAAGGAGTGCGGACATGTATAACCTGCCCCATACAGGCGCAGCCTCGGGCGGCTATGATGACATGCCCATGCTTCAGGGAGCGCCTCTTCGCTTCGACGTTGACAGTGAGGACATAAAGAAAGCCCTGGGCGGCAGACCTGCCTTGCTGGTTGCAGTAAGCTCCGGCGGCGATTTCACAGCAGACGGCAGCTTTGCTGCCCCGGTCCAGGTAGGTTTCCTGTTTGACGGGGAGAGGATAATCGGAAAGGTGCCCGAGTTCACCATGAGCTCCCATCTGAACAAGATGCTAGGGGAGGATTATATAGGGACCTTTGAGAACAAGCACCTGTATTTAGGAGAAGGCCTGACTCTCCAGGGCTTCAACATGAAAATAACAAAATAGGGCATAGAGCTGTCAGATAGACGCACTATAAGGCCCAGGCATCCGCGTATTACCGGCTGGACGGCAATAAGACCGTCCCGGCCGGTTTTTGTTTTTTTCCTGCGCTTTCGGGTAAAATAAATACCATTTGGTCTGCGGTGCAAAGCCCGGTGCCTTTGCGGCTTTGCACATGGGGCAAATAGACAGACGAACGAAAGGTGTTGACAGATGTTTAGGAGCATAGGAAGGCATAGGGATTTTCTAAAATATATACCCGCAAAGGCCGGTGACAGGCAATGGGCTGTGGATCAAAGCGGCGCAGTGATCCTGTTTCTGAAGCGAAACGGCCTGGCGTACAGGTTGACCAGGCCGTTCACGGGCGGGCCTGAGCTCATGAAGGTCCGGCTTGACGACGCGGGGAGCTTCGTATGGCAGCTCATTGACGGCAAAAAAAGCGTGGGTGAAATCGGGAAGCTGCTGGAGGAGAGATTCGGTGGCAGCGCCACGCCCCTTTATGAGAAGCTGGGCATATTCCTTACGGTGTTGAAAAACCACCGGTTCATTACGATAAACACCTCAGGCCATGCGGGAAAGAAGCCCACCACTTGAAAACAATGACGAATGATGAATGAAAATAATGTCGGAAACATTCCCCGTCTTTATTGACGGGGTAATTGATTTAAGGTATATTGATATCGGTATGTTTTTGTTGGGACCATATGTTAACGCAATTTTAAGGGGTGTGTGAATCCATTGTCACTGGCCTTTTTGATCAGCATACTTCTCGTTTTGGGCGTTGTGTTCGTAAACGGGTGGACTGATGCACCCAATGCCATCGGCAGCGCAGTAGGCACGAGGGTCCTGAGCCCTCGCAAGGCTATCCTGGTAGCTGTTGTGTTCAACTTCCTGGGCGTGCTGCTCATGACCTACATATCTCCCGCTGTTGCGGATACGATCTCAAAAATGGTAGATTTTGGCGAAAGCGGCAGCCAACAGGCCTTAATCGTGCTGGCAGCGGCAATGTTCGCCATCGTCATATGGGCAGTGGCAGCCTGGTACTTCGGCATCCCTACAAGTGAAAGCCATGCGCTCATAGCCGGCCTTACAGGCGGCGCTATAGCGCTGGGAGGCGTTGACGCTATAAACATGGGTGAATGGAGGAAGGTCATCATAGGCCTTTTCTTATCCACCCTGCTTGGTTTTTCAGCCGGCTTCGGCATTACCCGGCTGATCGAAAGGATATTCAGATATGCAGACCGACGCCGTTCGGAGTCCCTGTTCCACCATGGGCAGGCCTGGAGCGCGGCCGGGATGGCCTTTCTCCACGGCGCCCAGGACGGACAGAAATTCATGGGAGTGTTCGTGCTTGCCATGTTCCTTAACGGGATGACCCAGAAAAATCCCGACGGTACCTTTGAGATACCGCTGTTGGTCATGGTGATCTGCTCCCTCACCATGGGCCTGGGGACTATGGTCGGCGGCTGGCGCATCATAAAGGCAGTAGGCCTTGATATGGTAAAGATGAAAAAATACCAGGGCTTTGCTTCCGATGCGGCTGCAGGCATATGCCTCCTCATTGCCTCTCTGACAGGCCTTCCCGTATCGACCACCCATACAAAGACTACGGCCATAATGGGTGTAGGCGCATCAAGGCGACTCTCCTCTGTCAACTGGAACATCGTCAAGGAAATGGTGCTCGCCTGGGTACTGACCTTTCCCGGATGCGGGCTGATAGGATATATCATGGCAAGGCTGTTCATGCACCTGTTCGGCTGATATGGCTGAACACGGCTTACCAGAAAACTGATGAGGTGAATCCCGATGTTACGCAAAAGGACTGAAGTCAACTACTTTACCCTGCTCAGGGACATGGCCGTGTGCTCCTTCAAAGCGGCCGAAAAGCTGGATGACCTCCTGCACAACTATGCCGATGTAGCAAACAAGGCCAATGAGGTACATAATATCGAGCATGAGGGCGACAAGCTCCTGCACAACCTGGTCAAGGAATTGAACAGGGCCTTTATAACCCCTATCGACCGTGAGGACATACTCGACATAGGCGGTGCTATTGATACGATCACGGATACGATCGAGGATGTGGCCAACTGCTTTGATATGTTCTCCATCCAGAGGGTAGAGCCGGCGGCGCTGGACTTTTCAGATCTGGTGAAGCAGACCTGTGATACCCTGGCCAAGGCCGTGGGTGAATTCGAGCTGTTCCGCAGCTCCAAAAAGCTGAGTGAGCTGGTCATAGAGGTCAACCACCTGGAGGAGAAGGGGGACAGGCTTTACAGGAGTACCGTCAAGGCCCTGTACAGCGACAGGCAGATGTCCATGCTGGAGATCATCAAGTGGAAAGAGATCTATGACAATATGGAAAAAATACTGGATACCTGCGAGGATGTGGCAGACCTGTTGGAGAGCACGGCCATCAAGAACAGGTGATCTGCTCGTATATAATCAAGGCGGTTTTTGCCGACTATCTTTATGAACGGGGGGCTGCATGATGCTGCAGGAGTTCAAGAAGTTTGCGCTGAAGGGCAATGTGTTCGAGCTGGCCATAGGCGTCATCATCGGCGGGGCCTTCGGGAAAATAGTCACTTCTGTGGTCAATGACATCATCATGCCGATCCTTGGGATCCTGATAGGAAGGATCAACCTTACGGCCATGGAATGGGTGATCAGGGAGGCAGAAGGGGACACCCCGGCACTGGCCTTGAAGTATGGCCAGTTTTTGCAGAACGTGATCGATTTCCTGATAATCTCATCCACCATATTCTTTGCCGTCAAGCTGTTTGAGAAGCTAAAGAAAAAAGAAGAAAAGAAGCCTGAGGAACCTCCCAAGCTCACGAAGGAGCAGGAGCTTCTGACGGAGATAAGGGACATATTGAAAAAGGGCTCGTGACAAAGGAAGACGTGCTGTATCAATGGGGAGAAGGATCATGGGAAAAAGATGCCTATCTCCTTAATTTATGCCTTGTATCACTATAGGTGGTATGTTATAATTATAAAACACACTACATAATGTGTAATCATGTATACATATTTATGGAGGATGGCATGAAAACGATAAATGATTTGATTGTAAGAAGGTTTACCAAGGAGCTCGCCAAGGACAGCACAAAGACCGTCTACGACCTTTTCGAATGGAAAACGGTGGATGTTTTCATCAAGGACTACTCCAGGAACAAGGTCATATGCGACATGAAGAACCTGGAGTTTCCGGCCCACTATTCGCAGAACGCCTGTGATATCATAGCATCCCATTATTTCCGTAAGGCAGGCATACCCAACGGGGTCGGCCATGAGCGCAGCATGCGCGAGGTAGCCCACCGCATGGTGTCCTTTTGGGTCAATGCCCTGATGGACGAAGGGATCATAGAGACCGAGGATCAGAAGCAGATCCTGTACGATGAGCTCGTATACCTGCTCCTGGCCCAGGCATGGGCTCCCAACTCGCCCCAGTGGTTCAACACAGGGCTCAACCTTGCATACGGCATAACCGGTGAGACTGACGGGCTCTATTACTACGACCTGGAGAAAAAAGAGGTAGTGGAAAGCAAGGACCGCTATACCAGGACCCAGGCTTCGGCCTGTTTTATTGTCTCGATACAGGACAAGCTCCTGGGCGAGCAGTCCATATCCGAGCACTATGTGACCGAGACGAAGCTGTTCAAGGGTGGCTCAGGTACAGGTACCAACTTCTCCACCCTGCGCGGCGAGGGCGAGCGTCTTTCCGGCGGCGGGTATTCCTCCGGCCTGCTAAGCTTCCTGAAAGGCTTTGACAGAAACGCCGGCGCGATCAAATCAGGCGGCACTACACGCAGGGCCGCAAAAATGGTAATCGTTGATGATGACCATCCGGATATAATGAAATTCATCAGCTGGAAGGCAGAAGAGGAAGAAAAGGTAAGGGCCCTGGGCAAAATGGGCTATGACACCGATTTCAACGGGGAAGCCTACAGCACAGTATCAGGGCAAAACAGCAATAATTCCGTACGTTTATCTGATGATACCATGTCCAAGGTACTGAACCTGGACAAGGACCCCGATGCTGTCATGACCCTTCGCGGCAGGGTCGATCCCAATGTGAACAAGGAGATCAAGGTCAAAGACCTGTGGGATGCCATAAACAACGCTGCCTACCGCTGCGCCGACCCCGGCCTTCAGTTCCACGGCAGGTTCAACGAGTGGCATACCTGCCCGGCAGGGGAGGACGGCCAGGTTTGGGCCGAGCACAATCAGATAAAGGCAACCAACCCCTGCAGCGAATATGCTTTCCTCAACGATACCGCATGCAACCTTGCCTCGGTCAACCTTTACTATTACTATGACCCTGAGACCGGCACATTCAGGATAGAGGATTTCAAGCACACCGTAGCCCTGGTGCAGCTTGTCCTGGAAGCCTCCATCCACTGGGGCCAGTTCCCGACCAGGCAGATAGCCAAGCGGTCCCACCTGTTCAGGACCACGGGCATCGGGCCGGCCAACCTGGCTTCAGTCATCATGGCAAGAGGCTTTGCCTATGACTCACCGGAAGCTCGCGCCCTGGCAGGAGCCATAATGGGCGTAATGACCGGATACTCCTACTATGTATCATCACTGATGGCGCAGAAGATGGGGCCCTTTGAAAAATACGACATCAACGCCGAGCACATGCTGAGGGTCATCCGTAACCACTGCAGGGTGGCCGGAGCCATGGAAGACGAGTACGAGGGTTTGAGCTACGAGCCGATCAAGGTCAATCATGACCTCCTGAAGTCGACAGGCTTTGAGAATATCAGCAGTGCCCTGAAGGACGTCTGGAACAAGGCCTATGACAGCGGCCGCAAGTATGGATACAGAAATGCCCAGGTATCAGTCGTGGCGCCGACGGGCACCATATCCTTTGCCATGGACTGTGGGGCTACGTCCATAGAGCCCTTCTACGGCCATGTGATATACAAAAAGCTGGCCGGCGGCGGCTCCATGGTCATCGTGAACCCCGTGATAGAGACAGCGCTGAAAAACCTCGGCTACAAGCAGGAAGAGATAGAAAGCATCATAAACTACATACTGCGCAAGGACGAGAATGGCAGCATAATAGACGGCAAGATAGAAGGGGCGCCGTACCTGAAGAAGGAGCACTATCCCATATTCGATACCGCCAGCAAGTGCGGCACCGGCGAGCGCTTCATATCGCCTAAAGGCCATGTGCTCATGGTATCGTGCATAACCCCCATGATATCAGGCTCGGTCTCCAAGACCGTAAACCTGCCCCATTCAGCCACTGTCAAGGACATAGAGAAGATCCACCTGCTGGCCTATACGACGGGCTCCAAGGCCATCGCGATCTACAGGGACGGCTCCAAGGCCAGCCAGCCCCTGAGCTCTTCCATATCGGAAAAGAGCGACAGGCTGGAGGATATGACCTACCAGCAGCTCCTTGACCTCGCCAGGTCCTTCAAAAAGGGCGTGCCCGTAAGGGAAAAGGCCCAGGGCCGCAGGCCGGGTTATACCCACAGTGCAAAAATAGGGGATATAGAGCTTTATGTCACTGTAAACTTCTATCCGGACGGCAGGATCGCAGAGCTGTTTATCTCAACGGACAAGGAGGGCACGGTCGTCAAGGGCCTGCTGGCATCCCTGTCCAAGGCCATATCCAACATGCTGCAGTACAACATACCTGCCAAGGATATTTCCAGAATGCTTCGGGGACAGCAGTATGAGCCCTCGGGCTTTGTAAGCAGGCATCCGTATATCAAGCAGGCATCCTCCATTTCCGATCTTGTCAGCAAGATCATAGACATAGAGTTGGGGGACTTCTCCAGGTGCCAGGTCAAGCCGGGAGAGTTGACCGAATCCTACCCGATCTCATCCCATGACCTGGTCACGGCGACGGTGGCAAGCGAGGAAGAGGAGCCCTCTGAACGCATATACGGTGAGACCTGCACCAACTGCGGCAGCACGAAGCTCCGCAGGAACGGCACTTGCAAGGTCTGCGAGGAATGCGGCACGACCACGGGGTGCTCGTGATCATCTGATTACATGTATGAAAGGATGTTTTATATGAAGAGATCTGAGATCAACAATGCAGTCAGAGAGGCTCAGGAAGCCTTCAAAAGGCACCATTGGTACCTGCCTCCGAACCCGAAGTGGGACGTCACGGACTTTGGGCTCGGCGATTTCAACAGCACCGGCCTGACCAGTGTCAACCTGGCGGAGCAGGCGGAATACTGCGAAAAGATAATGTATGTCAAGAAAGGCCAGGTGACTCCCGATCACTACCATGCTTCAAAGAAGGAGGACATCATATGCCGGTACGGGCGGCTGGCTATCCAGCTCTATTCCGATCAGCCCTCCGTGACCCTGCAGGTGAACGGTGAGCCCAGGGAATTACCAGTCGACAGACCCCTGATCCTGACCTCCGGAGAGCGGATAACCCTGGTGCAGGGCGTAAGGCATGCATTCTGGTCTGATTCCGAATACACCATTGTCGGCGAGGTTTCAACAGCCAATGACGATGAGCATGACAACTTCTTCGCTGACCCGAGGGTAGGCAGGTTCAGCCCCATCGAAGAGGATGAGCCCGCTATAGTGAAGCTGGTCAGCGAGAAATAATATAATAAAGCCTGCCGGAAGGCTGTCGCTTAAATACGCCATATATCGCCAAGAGAGAAGGATCGTGTACTTGCACGATCCTTCTTATTTTTATATTTGACTGCACTTTGCTGAGTTTGAGCTGTGACCGGCATGAAAGCCGGTTGTAACTATGCATGAATATAATTATCTCGTAAACACCTGTATACATATATAACACAGGCAGGTGATGCAAATGTATATCGGCCGGAATGTGGACAGGCCCTGGCGCAAAAGGGCTGTCCTGATGGGATTGTTAATCATAGGAATGATGATCTTCATGCTGCTCACGGGCTGGGCACGCCATACAGGCTCCTATTTTACCTATGCAGCATCCGCTGAAACCATAGTGCTTTATGTCGGCCAGCAGGGCCCGCAGACAGAGCAGGAAGCCCTTGATGGAGCCGGGGAGACTCCATAGGGGGGCAGGCCTGCCTGCTCGACCGGCACCTGATACAGAGCTGTCCAGGAGGTACCGGTGTGCACAGGCAGCTTAAGGTAAAAACATGACATACAGCAGAATGTGAGGGTGTTTTTGATGAGGGAGATCCCAAGCCATACTGATTATGACAGATACAGGACAGGAAGCATGGCTCCGAAGGCTTATGTGTCCCCGACCGGAAAACGCTACGACCCAAATCGGAAGAAGCGCAGCGCATTGCGTACGACCAGGAACATGGCGGGAGGCCTGCTCGTAGCGGCTTTTACCGTAGTGACTGTAGTGATGCTGTTTTTCATACTGATGGCGTCAAAATCGGACGCAGCTCCGGTCATACTCGGCCACCGGGCCTATATAGTGAGAAGCGGCAGCATGAGCCCCTCAATCAATGTCGGTAGCCTCATCCTGGTTAGAAATGTAAAGCCCGAGGCTATAGCTGTAAATGACATCATCACCTATATGAGAGAGGGCGGCAGTTCGGCAACGACCCACAGGGTCGTAGGGATAGAGAATGACGGCGGACTGAAGTTCATCACCAAGGGGGATGCCAATATCATAAATGACCCCGTCCCGGTGGAAAGCTCAGCCCTCCTTGGGAAGGTAGTGCTGTCGGTCCCATACCTGGGCTACGTGATTGGCTTTGCGGGTACCAAGCTGGGTACAATGCTTGTACTCGTGATACCCGGAGTGATCATCATGATACGCCAGATCGCGCTCCTTGTTGAGTACTCAAGGAAAAGGGAGCATGCTCATTGACGGGGTGGTCCTTTACCGGTGACATATCAGCCTGTATATGGTTTGGAGGTGACATAGGATGAAAAGCTTAGCCAGAGCTGTATATATGCTTATACTGAGCCTCGTGCTCATAAGCGGAGGTACCTTTGCCTTTTTCACCGACTCACCTGATGTGCCCCAGGCTCCCTTTACCGCCGGCAGGCTGGAGATAAGCATAGATGAAAATGTACAAAACGGGATCGGTAACTGGAAGAGCGGCCGATCAGACAGCAGGACTGTAAGCTGGACCTTTACCAACACAGGTACAAAACGGGCATACTTAAGGGCCAGGATCGATGCTGCCTGGGACCTGCCTTCTACTGAGGACGAGACCGCCTGGGCAGGCATAACGAAGGGCGAGGGCGCAGATGCCAAGGTATACGGCTCCGCAGGCGGCAATGTCGGCAGATACCTGATATTTGCCAAAAACGAGTTCCCTGTCGAGCCGGTCGTGAAGGAGTTTATACTGGCCGCAGGCGCTGTACAGCGAAGGGCAGGGACAATCATGATAAACAGGGAGAGCTCCGGGTCAGACCGGGTAAAGGTGGTGATCAGCCTTGATCCGGGCTGGAGCATGAGAGCCGCTAAAGAAAATTACAAGATGCATTTGACCAACGATGAGAGCGACTTTACCGTGGATGCGATCAGACCGGGGCACTTTAAGTACAAGGCCACACTGACCGGCGATACCCTGGAGTGTACCTTTGATACCAAAGAGCTTTCCTTTGATCAGGCCATATACTGTGCGGTCCACCTTGACCTGCTCGGCCCCCCTGAGCAGGCGGGGAGCCTGAACGTAAACTGGATGCAGACCTCAGCTCCTGCCTGGATTTACATGGAGGACGGATGGTATTACTACCCCTATATCGTAGGACCGGACGAGACTGTTACACTTTCCTTCAGTATTTGGTATCAAGGTCCTGAGATAAAGGGAGCGAGCTACAACATAGACCTTGACCTAGAAGCTGTGCAGGTAACCAACGGGGTTCCGCAGGCGCTGGGCTGGCCTGAGCTGCCCATACATTGAAGGCCTTTTTGGCTTAGTCGGGTGATATATGCATGATTGGGAAATATATCTCTGCTGTATTATGGCTCATACTGGCGGCATCAATGGTCGTCGGAGGTACCTTTGCCTGGTTCACGGATGCTGAGCTGGCAGGTGAGGCGGTCTTCCAGGCGGGCACGGTGGAAATACAAGCCTGTCTCAAGACAAAGACCGACCAGGACGGCCACATTGACGGGAACTGGAACCCAGGTGACTGCAGCCAGGTCAAGTATGAGATAAAAAACACCGGGTCCAAGCAGGTCAGGGTCAGGGTACAGCTGACCGGACAATGGTATGACGAACAGGGGAACCCCTGGACTCCTCCTGAAGGAGTACCGGCTGATGTTGTGAAGGTCAGTTTGTGCGAGGACAGCAGGTGTCCCTGCTCCTATTGGATCGACAGCAAGGACGGCTACCTCTACTATACACAGGTGCTGGACAGCAAGGCCAAAGCCACTCTTAGCATCCACGTCTGCCTTGATGGTCCGAAAACCGTAAATGCATATCAGGGCAAAACCTATGTACTTAAGGGTAGCCTGGAGGCCGTGCAGGCATCCAATCATGCCCCCTTCCATGAGTGGCAGGTGGACCTTTTCGGAAGGCCATGACAAGGCCAATGACAGGGGGCAGGTCCGGCGGACCTTATTGATATAGATATTTATTTAACCAAAGAAGGGAGTAGATGATTTATGAGAAGAAAAGTTTTCATATCGCTGTTATACATTATGACAGCGCTGGCTATGGTCATCGGCTGGACCTTTGCCTGGTTCACTGATTCGGAGGAAGTCGCGGATGCAAAGTTCCAGGCGGGTACGGTAGATGTCAAGGTCATAGATAAGTGCGATTATATAAACGAGAACTGGAACCCCGGCGACTGCAGCGAGGTGGAATTCAAGTTCAAAAACGATGGGACAAAGCGGATATTCATCAGATTTCTACCGGATTTGGCCTGGTATCAAAAAGAGAACGGCAAGCTGGTCAAATCCGGATTGCCTGCTAACAATGTCACAATACAGCTTATGGATGGCGATGACACCACAGGCAATGGATATGATCCAGCGCACTGGCAGATGGAAGACAATATTATCTACTATATTGGCGATCCTATCAAACCCGGGGAAATTGTCGTACTGAAGCTCAAGGTCTGCCTTGCAGGCAAGGAGACTGGCAATGAATACCAGGGCCTGGTGTTCAAGCTCGGTGGAACGGTGGAGGCTGTACAGGCAAGCAATGGGGCTCCCAACAGCGAATGGGGCGTCGACTTCTATGATCTTATAAAAAATGATTGACAGGCTGCTTTCAAGGCCTTGATCCGGTATTCTTCCATATAAAGAGAGAGGAGGCGGGAGTGTGGACAGAAGGGTAGTCAACCTTGCAATAACCATGATGCTGATAGCCTTATTGATAGCAGGAGCCGGTGTCCTGCGCAGTACAAGGGAAACGGGGGCACTGGAGATAATCGGGGAGGAACTGGGCTTAAAGGTTGACTTCGATGATGAATACGTCCCCACGGACAACCTGAATCCGGGGGATACCAAGTCTTCGAAACTGATAATAACCAATACCGGGGAAGCAGCCTCCTCTCTGCCGGTATATTTGAAAGCTGATATAGTCAGGAGCACGCCCGGCCTGGGTGGAGGAAGGCTGGACGATCAGCTTGAGGCAACGCTCATTGATTCGGATAATAACGTGCTGTTTTCCGGGACTGTGGGCAATCTTGAGCAGGCAGTCATGGCTGGGACCATAAAAAAGGATGAACCCAGGGAGATAACCTTTGCCGTGCATTTGCCCGGAGAGACAACCACGAACGAGTTCCAAAGCGCAGATCTAAGCTTCAAGCTCATCGTGATCGCCGAAGTCGTGCCGGACAGCGAGGAAGAGGAGCCTGCACCGAGCCCAAGCGAAGGGCCGGGGGCCACAGAAAAGCCCGGCAATGGGGAGGCACCCAAGACGGGCGATGACCGGTCATATATCGTGTACATTGGAGCCGCCCTCCTTTCTGCGGCGGGGATATTCCTTGTAATGAAATTCAGGAAGCAGCAATAGCTTTAGCCTAGCTTCATATCCAGTTCATATCCAGGGGCTGATCTTACAGGTCAGCTTTTTTATATTAAAATTTAAACGTATAAATAACCATACTGTATTTTTATGCTATAATGTATACTGAACCTACATTTTGCCAAGGAGCACCTTCATTCGATGAAAAGTAAGATCATATCAGAGTTTCTGAAAAAATACTGGTACAACTATGTAATCGGTGCAGCCTTTCTGATCCTGAGCTCGTATATCCAGACCCTTTCACCCAAATATATAGGCACCATCTTTGACCTCCTGAAGGAGCCTGTCATAGACAGCCGCCTCATCCTTCATTATATAATCCTGCTGGTGCTGGTTGCCTTGGGGCTGTTTGTCACCCGGTTCATCTGGCGGTATTTCATCATGGGGAATGCGCGCAATATGGAATGCTTCCTGAGGCAGAGGCTCCTGGAGCACCTGCAAAGGCTAGACGTTACCTTCTACAACAACAGGAAGACCGGCGACCTGATGGCCTATGCGGTGAACGATATAGGGGCGGTCAGGCAGTCCTTCGGGCCCGGCGTCGCCCTTGTGCTCAACGGCCTTGGCCTGGGGCTCTTGTCCGTATTTTCTATGGCGAACAGTGTCCACCCCAGGCTGACGGCCCTTGCCCTCCTGCCCATTCCCTTCATAATAGCGATCATCGTGTGGCTGGGTCGGATCATCCAAAAGCGGTTCCGGGCCGTGCAGAAAAACTTCGCTTCCATCTCGGACAGGATAAATGAGAACATATCCGGGATAAGGGTCATAAAGACCTATGTCCAGGAAGACCGGGAGGTCGACCGGTTTGACCTTCTGAACTCAAAGATGATGAAGTCCAACCTGGACCTGGTCAGGGTTTCTTCCCTCCTGTCGCCCCTTATCCAGACCCTCTTTGGCATAAGCTTCATGGTGAACCTGATATACGGCAGCACCCTGGTCATCGACGGGGCCATCTCCCTTGGCAGCTTTGTCGAGTTCAACGGCTACCTGGGCATGATCATGAGGCCTGTCATCTCCATCGGGAGGATCATAAACGTATTCCAGCGGGGCCTGGCTTCGTACAAGCGGCTCAACGAAATATTCATGGAAAGGCCTGCCATAGCCGATACCGTCGATAAAAGCCCCGTTGAAAAAATACAGGGCAGCCTGGAGATAAAGGGCCTTTCATTCAGGTATCCGGGTTATGACGAATATGCGCTCAAAGACATCAATGTCAGTCTGCCTGAGGGCAAGGTACTGGGCATCATCGGCCCGACGGGCAGCGGCAAGACCACGCTGGTGAACCTGCTCCTTAGGCTCTATAAGGTCGATGACGGCAAAATCTTGATAGACGGCCATGACATTAACGAATACCGCCTGGAGGACCTGCGCGAGGCGATAGGCTACGTGCCCCAGGACAACTTCCTTTTCTCAGCCACCATAAGCGACAACATCAGGTTCTTTGATGACAGGTTCACTGAGGATGACATCGAAAACGCTTCCAGAATCAGCATGATATATGACAGCATAATGGACTTTCCCGACAAATTTGAGACAGTCATAGGGGAAAGGGGCGTCAACCTGTCAGGCGGCCAGAAGCAGAGGATCTCCATAGCCCGGGCGCTTATAAAGAACCCTGCGATCACGATCCTGGACGATGCCCTGTCGGCTGTGGACACCCAGACAGAGGAGGATATCCTTAAGAACCTCAAGCAGGACATGAGGGGCAGGACCTGCATAATCATCGCCCACAGGATATCGGCGCTCAAGCATGCCGATGAGATAATAGTCCTTGACCATGGCAGGATCATCGAGCGGGGCACCCACAAGTCCCTGCTTGAGCAAAAGGGCTACTATTACGAGCTTTACCGCGACCAGTACCAAAAGGAACAGAGGGAGAGGATGGAAAATGAAGCGTCATAGCCTGCTCAGGGTAATGAAAATGAGCCTGCCCTATTGGAAGATCATATTGATGAGCGCTCTCTGTGTCCTGGCGGTCAACGGGGCGGAGCTTGCCAAGCCCTATGTCCTGAAGGTCGTGATAGATGATTTCCTAAAATACCGCAAGCCCCAGGCCGGCCTGTATTCCATAACGGCCATGGGCATAGCATATATGCTCCTCGTGCTCATAAGCTCTACCCTTACCTATATCCAGGAAAACTCCATGAACTATGTGGGCCAGTCGATCGTGACGAATGTGCGGAGGAAGATATTTTCCCATATCCAGCGCTTCCCCCTGCCCGTACTGGACAGGTTCACCACCGGCAGGCTCATAACCAGGGCGACCAATGACGTGGAAGCCATAAGCGAGCTGTTCACCGATGTCTTTATAAACCTCTTCAAGGACGTATTCCTGCTTATCGGCATCGTCTTTGTCATGCTGAGGATGAATGTGACCCTCGCCCTGATCGGCTTTACGGTCATACCCTTCATTGTCCTGCTGACCAACGTAGTCAAGAAAAAGATGAAGGCCAACTTCGTGGTCATAAAGAGCCTGACCGGGAGGATCAACGGCTTTTTTGCGGAAAACATCTCCGGCATGAAGCTTGTCCAGATCTTCAACATGCAAAGGGAGAAGCAGCGGGAGTTCAAGGAGCTCAATGATGAATACTACAAGGCGGCCCTGACCAGGATGACGCTGAACAGTGTCCTCAGGCCAGCCATAGAGATCTTCAACTCCCTGGCGATCGCGATCCTGATTTGGTACGGCATGGGGCGCATAATGGGACAAACGCTTGATCTTGGGGTCCTCTATGCCTTCACCGAATACATCAAGCAGTTTTTCGAACCGATCAACGACCTGGCTGAAAAATATAACACGATCCAGTCGGCAGTCGTATCGGCTGACCGGATCTTTGAGCTTTTGGACAAAGAGGAAGAGCTGGAGGACTATGACTCAGGGATAAGGGTGGACAGGTTCAGGGGCGACATAGAGTTCAGAAACGTATGGTTTGCATACAACGATGAAGACTGGGTACTGAAGGATGTCAGTTTTAGGATAAGGAGCGGGCAGACCGCTGCCTTCGTGGGAGCGACCGGCTCGGGCAAGACCACGATAATAAACCTCCTGTCCCGTTTCTACAGGGTCCAGAAGGGTGAGATCCTGATAGACGGCATCAATATCAACGATATAAACCTAAGGGACCTGCGGCGCAACATCGCAGTCGTGCTCCAGGATGTATTCCTCTTTTCAGGCAGCATCAGGGACAATATAACCTTGAACTCAGACATATCGGAGGACCGGGTCGAAGCCGCCCTTAAGCTGTCCTGCGCCGAAGCCTTTATATACGAGCTGCCCGACAAGATGGACCAGCCGGTGACCGAGCGGGGCAGCACCTTTTCGGCAGGCCAGAGGCAGCTCCTGGCCTTTGCGAGGACCATAGCCCATGACCCCTCCATATTCGTGCTGGATGAGGCTACGGCCAACATAGACACCAAAACCGAGGGCCTCATCCAGAGATCCATTGCCAATGTGTCAAAGGACAGGACCACTCTGATCATAGCCCACAGGCTTTCAACGATCAGGAACGCCGATGTCATATTCATAATCAGAAAGGGCAGGATCATAGAGTCGGGCAGCCATGATGAGCTGATGGCCCTTGGCGGCTACTACTACCAGCTCAATGCGGTAAGCTGATCACGCGGAGCGGTATGGACGCAGAAAGCGACACAAAGATGCATAATCACTACCAGCGCATGAACCTGATCTGCCCATAAACCATCATATCTTGCCTGATAACCCGGGGCACTGATAATTGCCCTGCGGATTCGACAGCCCTTTATGTCGACTGGATTTAATTGACATAAATGTACAACCCTTGTTATCATAAAAAAGGATACAAGGCAGGAACTAGCATGTGAAGGTAACAGGGGGCTGTTATGGAGGAGCTGTTTTTCAAGGACAAGGGCTTCATAAGGCCGGTCAGGATATATACCTTCGGCAGGTTTATGATATGCGGCAGCGGCGGCATATACAGCGAGGTCCAGCCAAGGGCCCAGAAGCTCTGGGACCTTTTCAAGTACCTGCTGGCGCATATGAACAAGAGCATACCTGCAGAAAGCATCCTGGAAAACCTGTACCCGGACAAGAGCTATGAGGACCCGAAAGGCGCCGTGCGCAACCTGATCTATCGCCTCCGAAAGCTCCTGACGGATGCCGGGCTGTATACGGATGACTACATACAGATCCGCTTTGCCGATGGATGCTACAAGCTGGAGGCAAACAGCACCGAGATCGACACCGAAAGGTTCGAACAGCTCATCGCCCTCGGCAACAAAGCAAGGGGCACCGATGCCCTGGAAGCGATCAACTGCTACGCCGGAGCCCTGGACATTTACCGGGGCAGCTATCTCTCTGAGCTTATATATATGGACTGGGTGGTCCTTCTAAGGAACTATTACAGGCGGATGTTTTTGGACTGCTGCAACAATCTCTTTTCCCTGCTATCAAAGCAGCGCATGCATAATGAGACGATCCGCCTGGCGGAAAAGGCAATGCTGGCAGAGCCCTACGAAGAGGATATCCATATATGGTTTTTGAGCGCCCTTGTGGAGGAGGGCAGGATAAGGCAGGCCCAGCGGCATTATGAGTATATAACCGGGGTACTTTACAATCAGTTTGGGATCAAGCCGTCCAAAGAGCTCAGGAGCATATACAACAGGATCATGGCTGCGGCAGCGGGCAGGGATGAAGGAGTCACAGCGGTAGCCGGAAATGAAGGGGTCGCGGCCCCAGGAGGCATCATGGGGTCTGGCGGCGCTATCCCTGAGGATGGGGCAAGGCAGCAGAAGGACGGCGCATACCTGTGCGATATGAAAACCTTCAGGAGCATATATGACCTGTGCAGCAGGCAAAGAGCGACGTCTGAAACAAAGGCATTCCTGCTGACCCTGGATATCGCAGGCATAGGCAGCCAGCTATCAGGAAGACATGCGGGCATCCTGCCCTCCGTCCTGGCGAACAAGCTTCGAAGGGGCGACGTTATATGCCAGTGGAGCGACAGCCGGTATCTTATTTTGCTATCCGGTATAAACAGCACGGATGTGGACAAGGTCATAGACCGGCTCAGGAACGGAGTCAGAGACAGCCTGGGCCTGGATGGCACAGACTTGAGCATCTCATTTGAACCGGTCCTGCCGATGACAGGCTCGCAGGGCCACCTGACACGGGCAGGCATCCGGTAGTGCGCTTACACTCTAAGCACATTCAAATGCAGGTCACTATAAAAAGCCCACATTTAATTTTTCAATCCAAATCATATAACTCCGGGTTTTAGCAAAGGCAGTTATTAAATAAGAAACTGCCTTTTTATATTGACACCATTACGTAACGATGATATAATTTTTTCAGAAATACCTGGAAAGAGGTGAAGGATTTGGGCGAGTACAGGATCTCAGAGCTGGCGGAAAAGGCAGAGGTCACGAAGCGCACCATCCATTACTATGTGAACCGCGGACTTATCCCGCCGCCAAAGGGGGCCGGAGTGGCCAGTGCCTACGATGACAGCCACCTGGTCAGGCTCAGGCTCATCAAAAAGCTGCAGGAGCGGTTCCTGCCCCTGGATGCCATACGGCAGATGCTCCTTGGCATGACTGATGAAGAAGTCACAGCAAAGCTGGATGAACTAAGCAGAGGGACCGATGCCGGCGCTGATAACGGTACAGCTTTAGCCTGTGCTGAGCTCGTTGAGGCTGACGGCATGCTCCTGCGGGAGGATTTGTTTTCATACCTTGGTACCCCGGCCATAAACGGGACTGAATATATCAGGCTTGATATCGGAAGCGGGATAGAGCTGTCTTTTCCAAAGCGGATGCTTGCACAGCATGGCGATACGATCAGGGCTATTGCCGAGTATGGCAGGAAGCTGCTGAAAGAAAGATGATTGGAGGAGTCAACATCATGGATTTCGGTTTGGTCGGCGCTTTTGGAAGCAAAAAAACCTGCATACCTCTGGAGGAGGTACAGATCAAGGCCACCGTCAACGGCCTGTTCATGGAAGTCGTCATGACCCAGTACTACAAGAACACTAGCGGATGCGACCTAGAGGCTGTTTATATCTTCCCCGTACCGGATACGGCGGCGGTCTCTGGCTTTAGGGCCGTCATAGGCGACAGGGAGGTGAAGGGCCTTGTCAAGGAAAAGAAAAAAGCCCTGGAGGAGTACAACAGGGCGATCCTTGACGGGGACAGCGCTTATCTCCTTGAAGAGCACAGGCCTAACGTGCTTCAGATCTCCGTTGGCCGTATCATGCAGGGTGAGGAGGTAGAGCTGGAGCTCTCCTATATCGATGCCCTGCAATGCCAGGACAAGGAGGTCAGGCTCTCCATACCCACTGTGGTAGCGCCCAAGTATATACCCGGCTCATCTTCCGGCACCAGGCAGGGCACTGGTTTTGCCCAACCCACCGACTTGGTGCCTGACGCGGATTTCATCACGCCACCGGTCGGTGAAGCTGATTACAGGGTATCCTTCATCATTGACATAACTCCCGGGGATGTGATAGGAGGCTTTGAATCGCCTTCGCATGATATAACCGTCCTGCCCCTGGGGGGCGACCGGTATCAGGTACACCTGACAGACGAGGCTTCCTTCATGGACAGGGATTTTGTCCTATCCTACCGCTATGTGTCAGACCGTACAGCAGGCGGACTGGTATATACAGACGATAAGGGCAGGGGTTATGTGAGCCTTATGTTCATACCGGAGCTTGAGCCGTCTGACGAGCCCGCAGGACGGGACTTTATATTCCTCCTTGACATATCCGGCTCCATGGACGGAGAAAAGCTGGACCAGGCCAAGAGCGCCCTCAATATGTGCCTCAGGAACCTTACTCACAAGGATACCTTCAACCTGATCGCCTTCGAGAGTGAATTTATAGTTTTCTCCAGGGTATCCCTGCCTTTCAATGACGAGAGCCTGGACCGGGCTACCCGGTGGATAAAGAGCTTACGGTCAATGGGAGGCACCGAGATATTTGAGCCCCTTAAGTATGCGCTTGAAAACGCCCATGAGGACGGTTCGACCATACTGCTCTTTACCGACGGCCAGGTGGGCAATGAAAACCAGATCATAAAGCATGTCAGCAGCCATCTGGGGAAAAGCAGCATATATACCTTTGGCATAGACACCTCGGTAAACAGCTACTTTATCAACCGGCTGGCCGAGGCCGGGCGAGGACTTCCGGAGTTCATATACCCCGGAGAGCGGATCGACGACAAGGTGCTCAGGCAGTTCTCAAGGATCCTCTCACCTGCATTTCCCAACGTGCAGGTCAACTGGCAGGGGGCAGATGTAACCGATGTCGTCCCTGCTTCCGTAGACAGGGTATTTGACCTGGAGCCGGTCACGGTCGTGGCAAAGCTCAAGGGCGCTATAGACAAGGATATCCTCCTTACGGCAAAAGCTCCTGATGATGAAGTAACCCTGGCCGTGATCAGGCCTGAGGATATACATCCGGGGAGCATGATTCTGAGCAAGGTATGGGCTTTGAAAAAGCTCAAGCAGTTGGAGGGGTGTCTTGCCGCAAACGGCAACAGAAGGCGTACAGCCGCTATTGAAAAGGAGATCATTGAGCTATCGACAGAGTCAGGGCTATTATCGCCGCTGACTGCCTATGTTGCTGTCTATGAGCGCGAAAGCAAGGCATCAGGGCTTCCGGAGACCATAACTGTCCCCGTTTCCCTGCCTCATATGTGGGATGAAGACTTTGGCGCGAATCGTGTCTATGGTGCCGGTGTCATGGGCAGCATAGTGATGGATTGCCTGAAGATCTATAATGCAGCCCCTGTAGTGGAAGAAACCATGCCACCTATCGAGGATCACCTGGTACCATTTAGCGCAAGGGACCTATCCAGCCTGAGCAGGGGCAGCGATGACAAGTGGTGGCAGGCATATGATGATATAACGCCTGACAACATCTTCCGGGCCCTTTGCAGAAGTCAAAAAGCAGATGGGTCCTTCGGATATCCGGAAAGCTTTAGGACTACGACCCTGGCGCTGGTGCTCTACCTGCTCGATGGGAAGGCCTATGGTCAGTATAAGCGCCAGATGGGCAAAGCGGCTGACTGGCTGGCAGGATACCTGCTTGAGTACAACTTTGCAGACCTGCTCGGCGGATACAGTGACCTGGCGGATGCTGCCCTGCTGGTTATGAGCGTATGTATCAAGCGCGGGCTTTTGAAGGCCAATGTCGACAGGATAAAAGACCTGATAGCCAGAGAGGCCGGATGCTGTCCGATACTGGCAGAAGCCATCCGGAAGGCAGAGCAAAATACGGGTGATGCCTTTGAAGGCTATCTGAAAAGCATGTCCGAGGAATCCAAGGATGCCAAAATAAGGCTCAAGGCATGCAAGGACGAGAACGAAGCCCTGCCGCACCTTGTACTGATCGGGGTCATTAAGTGCTTGAGCTTCTAATTTAACCAGATAAGCATGCAAGAGTGACGACTTATACATTAGCACTTTACAGCATGAAAGTTTTAGTATACAATAGTATATGTAGAATGGGTAGGTATTTTTGTAGTTTATAGTAGTATGGCAGGGCGGTAGCTTATAAATTTGCTTTTTAAGCACTCCGTCGGAGTGCTTTTTTGGTTCCCCCGTGCTTAAAAAGATACCGACTCATGACAACTATTTAAGAAGCGAGGGATTTTTTATGTCTGAAGTAAGATTTTTCACAGGCGAAACAGTGCCGCTTGAAATGCACAAGGTCAGGATCGTGCAAAAGCTTGACCTGCTTCCCGTGGAAGAGCGCTTGAAAGCCATGAGGGAAGCCGGCAACAACACCTTTCTGCTAAAAAACCGTGATGTATTCATGGACATGCTTACCGACAGCGGCGTCAATGCCATGAGTGACCGCCAGCTGGCCGCAATGATGACAGCTGACGACTCCTATGCCGGATCCGAGACCTTTTACAGGCTGGAGGCCAAGATCCGGGAGATATTCGGGATGAAGTATTTTCTTCCGGCCCACCAGGGCAGGGCATGCGAAAACATCCTTGCGAAGGTATATGTGAAAAAGGGCTCCGTTGTGCCCATGAACTACCATTTCACCACGACCAAGTCCCATATCACGCTGAACGGGGGCAGGGTAGAGGAGGTATACATACCTGAAGCGCTAAAAGCCGAAAGCAGCTATCCCTTCAAAGGGAATGCGGACATCGGCAGGCTTGAGGAAGTGATAAAGGAAAACGGTCCGGAGAATGTCCCCTTTGTGCGAATGGAGGCCGGGACCAACCTTATCGGGGGACAGCCCTTTTCACTGGAAAACCTGCGCCAGGTCCGCAGGGTCTGTGATAAGTACGGCATCAAGCTTGTGCTGGATGCCAGCCTCCTGGCCGACAACCTCTATTTCATAAAGACAAGGGAGCATGGATGCAGCAGCATGAGCATCAGGGAGATCACCCGCGCCATGGCGGACCTGTCAGACATAATATACTTCTCTGCCCGCAAGCTGGGCTGCGCCCGGGGCGGAGGGATATGCACCAATGACAAGGCAGCAGCGGATGCCATGAAGGAGCTCGTCACCCTGTATGAGGGATTCCTCACCTACGGAGGCATGTCAGTACGGGAAATGGAGGCCATCGCTGTAGGCCTGGATGAGACGATGGATGAGAATATGATAAACCAGGGCCCCATATTTATCGCTTACATGGTGGACGAGCTCAGGAAAAAGGGTATACCTGTTGTAACGCCCGCTGGGGGCCTGGGCTGCCATATCGACGCCATGGAGTTTGTCGACCACATACCCCAGGACCAATACCCCGCAGGTGCATTGGCGGCAGCCCTTTACATAGCAGGGGGCATAAGGGGCATGGAAAGGGGCACTTTGTCCGAGCAGCGGGATGAGGACGGGAATGAGGTCCTGTCCAACATGGAGCTCCTGCGGCTCGCGCTCCCCCGCAGGGTCTTTACCATGTCCCAGGTGAAGTATGCTGTCGACCGGATCGTCTGGCTGTATGAAAACAGGCATATGATAGGCGGCCTTGCCTTCGTTGAGGAACCAAAGGTGCTGCGTTTCTTCTTTGGCAGGCTTGAGGCGATCGGAGACTGGCAGGAGAAGCTGGTCAGAAAGTTCAGGCAGGATTTTGGAGACAGCCTGTGATTTCATAGCAGCGATAGACCTGCTTGATGTGTAAGGCTAATGTAAGCAAACATAAGGTATATAGGGAAAAAGTCTGATAAAGCGCGGATTTATCAGGCTTTTGCCTTTTTTGAAAGCAAGGGGGGATACTGCGGCTTGACCGGGCATATCGTCGAAATATTCGTAAAACATGTATATTTTATAGAGGAAATGGAAGGTTTGCAAAGAATAATAAATATCAGGGAAATTTGAGGCTTTGTGACAAAGGGGGCTTGTATATGGGCGCAAAGTGCATTGCCTGCGGCAAAAGCCTGGGCTTTTTTTCATCGATTTTCCAAAGGCAGTCTCTAAGGTGCAGCGAATGCAGGGCCAAGATCGAAAGACGGGTCGAGAGGTTCGGCCGCCTGCTCAATGAATATGCTGACGACAGGTTCCTCAGCAGGGAAGAAGAACAAAAGCTCGATGAATTCCTTAAAAACAACCATCTCAGGTTTTCTGACATAAGGCGCTTCGGCCTGAAATACAGCAGTATGAAAAAGGCTACCCGGCTTCAAAAAATAAAACAATACGAGGATGCCCTGTATAATGCAGGGGAGGAGGATTCCCTGTCCAATGAGGAGTATGCCAGGCTTCAGGCATTGAAGGCAAAGCTGGACCTGTCCGAGGATGACATGGCCCATACCAACAGGTACCTCTTTCATCTTACTACCCTGTCCCTGGTGGAGGAGGGCGTCCTGCCCGTAACAGACAGCCTGAACCTGAGGCTGCATAAGGGCGAGTGCTGCCATTACAGGACCTTCGCCAGGCTGGCGGAAGAAAAGCGGAAGAACACCTATGCGGGCAGGTACGACGGGATCACCATAAGGCTTGCCAGGGGCGTGAATTACAGGTTCGGCAGATCAAAGGGAGCGAAAGTAGTCAAGAATTATTCCGCGGTAACGGACAACGGGTGCCTGTATATAACAAACAAAAGGGTGGTCTTCATAGGGGCCCGTAAAAGGATCGCCTATCCCGTCAGGAAGCTTGTAAGCTTCACCAAATACGACGATGCGGTGAGATTTCAGAGGGAGAAAGAAAAGAGGGCCAGGTATTTCAAGGTAGAGGACCAGTTCACGATAGAGGAAATAGGGGCAATACTGACCGCCGTAGTCAACCAGGCATAGGATCCTGCCTAGTATAAAAAAAGAAACCCGGCGCTAAAGCCGGGTCTTATTATGATTTAATATCCTTATCCTATATCCTGCTTGTCAGTCTTTTTCTGAAGCTCAATACACCGAGGATGGCCAGGGAGGCTATCAGGGCTATAATGGGGACAACCACCATTCCGTCACCTGTCTTGGGGTTGTTGTTGGGCACATTGTTTATTTCGATCTCATATATGGCATAGTGGTTCCAGTCAAGGTTTGCATCCGTTATGACCACCCTTACGCCCTTTATGCCCTTGACCCTTTCCATATTCAAGGTACGGGACTGGACCTGGTCGCCTGCTGCCCATTGTACCTTTCCGATTTGGGCGACCTTGTGCCAGCCGTCAGTCCCATTTTCCGACACCAGGATCTCCCATGCAGTGGGGGCCTGGCCGGGGCCCCCGGGAGCCCCGCAGTACTGTGAAAACAGGACAACCTGATTGAAGTCGATCGGGGAATCCCATCTGAACTGTATGTACTGCCGCTGGTTGCTCATATCAGGATTGTCTTCGCTCACATAGGATGTCGTCAGTTGGCCATCCTTGACGTTTTGCAGGCCCATGCCGGCCATCACGCCGTCATTGTATGTTACGGTTGCGTTCCCGGCATGCTTTTCAGTCACAGCCGGCTCTTCGTCCTTCGGTTCTTCGGTATCAGCGTCATCTCCGTTATCGTCATTATCTCCATTTTCGTCTCCATCTTCATTTTCATCAGACGGTCCTCCGGGTTCAGGAGTGGCCTCCACCGGATCCTGGGCATCAGGATCATCGTTAATCTCCAGCTCGGCGATGTAATAATGGTTCCATTCAAGCTTTGCGGATGTTATAACGATACGAACGCCTTTTACCCCTGTCTGCTTGCCTGTGGCTACCGCCCTGCTCTGCACCTCATCGCCTGCCTGCCAGGTGACAGTACCGCTTTGGGCGACCCTGGTCCAGCCGCTTTCTCCGTCAGCGGATATGTATATATCCCAGGATGTCGGAGCCTGGCCGCTCGTGGTATCGGTGCCGCAGTACTGGGAGTAGAGGACGACCTGGTTGAATTCGATCGGAGCATCCCAGTTGAATTGGATATACTGGTTGTCCATGTCGGGAGCATCTTCACTCACATAGCCGTCTGAAAGGTTGCTGTTTTTGACCAGCTGCAGGCCCATACCGCTCATTACGCCGTCATTGTAAGTCACTGTGGCAGAGGGCGCATGCTTGACAAGCTTGGGGGCTGTATCTTCACCTTCATGGCCGTCCGGCACATTGGCTATGTATATTTCCTTGATGACATACTTTTCCCAGGAACGGGGGACATCATTTATCTTTACGCGCAGGCCTTTGATATTGTCTTCCCGTTCAAACTCTATAACCTTGGTCTCCACATAGTCACTGCAGGTATCCCAGGTGATGTCGCCGGTGGCTGCCACCAGTGTCCAGCCGTCAACGCCGTTTTCAGACACATATATATCCCAGTTTGTCGGAGCCTGGCCGACGGGATAACCGCTGTCCGTATTGTAGCACCAGTCAGAGCTTAAGGCCACCTGGTTGACCGATACGGGCTCATCCCAGTTGAACTGGATATAGTGGTTGTCCAGGGGGATATCCGGGTTTTGAGGCACTGGCTGCAAAAACTGTGTGGCCGGGTCGCCGTCCTTTACGTTTTGCAGGCCCCCGCCGTCCATCGTCAGGTCATTGTAGGTGACAACGGCGCTTCTGCTCAAATTGTTGGCAATGACATAGTCGCTGAGGGTATCTGCCGATGCAGGCAGGTTGGCAAAGGTAGAAACGAAAAGCAGCAGAACTCCTGCAAGAATCGCTGTGATCATTTTCCCTGCGGCGGACGCCCTTTTGACAGCAAAGCATTTGTACATTGAGATCTCCTCCTTTATCTTGAGCTTATGTTGAACCGGAACCAGACCGGCGCTCGGGCGGCTGTTTTATCTGTTGGCTTCCCTGTATTCGGTCGGGGTCATACCGAACATGCTTCTGAAAAGTATGCAGAAGTATGTCTGGCTGGAATAACCCACTGCCGGGCAGATATCTACTATTTTCATATTGGTGTTCTTCAGGAGCTCCTTCGCCTTTTCCATCCGTACGCTGTTGATGTAGTTGGTTATTGTCAGCCCTGTCTCCTTTTTGAACAAGGTGCTGGTATAAGCCGGGGACAGGTAGACCTTGCCGGACAGGTATTCCAGGGTCAGATCCTTCATATATTCCTGCTGTATGCACTGCATGATCTGGTTGACGATACGCTTGTCATTGTCTGTGTTGTTTCTGAGCTGGTCCAGCTTTTGGAATATGGGCAGAAGGCAGTCATATACCTCCTTGATGCTGCTTATGCCGGAGAGCGCATTTATGCACTCCCGGGCTTCGTTTTTGACCTTGCCTCCGAGCTTGTCGCTGATCTTTTTGATGATATCGATGAATATGTATTTTACATACAGGGAGCTCAACTGCTTGTTCGATGCGATGATCCCAAGCAGGACGGCTATGTCGGACTTCATTGATTCGAAGTCCTCGCTTTGGATATCATTGCCGATGCTGCTTATAAGGGGCTCTGTATCGATCACTGTCGTGTTGCGGGCATCAGCGAAATCGGTACTGAACACGGCATTGGTATTCACATAGAACTTCAAGTCCTGAAGCTCGATGATCTTCTCCAGCTCCTTTTTTATGCTGTGCATCCCACTGACTCCCGGGCTGTAGACAGCGAAGGCCGTCAGGTCCTTGCGCAGGCTGCCTATCCTGTCTATGGCTCTGTGGTTCCAGGCAAGCAGATCAAGCTCATTCGGATACCGGACCCTGAAGGCGAACAGCCCCCGGGTCTCATCGATTATGAACAAATGGCTGTCCAGGGCCCTGGCTTCGGCCAGCAGGCCCTTCAAAGCAGCGGCGTTGGCATAGAAAAAGGGCTTGCTGAGGCTGAGCATGCTGAGATAATACTTCTGGTCCGAAGCAGCCTTGTTGAAGAAGGGTATCTGATACAAGATCTCTTCAGTGATGTCTGCATTCATGAAGGAATCGCGGAAGATGGTATCCTGCTCCTCAAACAGGGGCTGGTAGGCTGTTTGCTTGTCATGGCGGCACAGCTCCATGACCTTGTCCATGACCTCTTTGAACTCATCTATATCGATAGGCTTGAGCAGGTAATGAACGGCATCCAGGGTGATGGCATTGCGCGCATATTCAAACTTGCTGTAAGCGCTGAAAACAATGATCTTTATATCCGGGTATAGGGATCTGGCAAAGCTGCCCAGCTCCAGCCCGTTGACAAAGGGCATCTCAACGTCCGTCATCAGTATGTCGACCGGCTGGCTCTTGAGTGTCCTTCTGGCTTCCTCTCCGTTGGACGCTTCCAGGATCTCCAGCTCATACCCGAAGCGCTTTATCAGGCTTATGATGCCCCGGCGGACCATTTTTTCATCATCTGCTATAAGAATGCTAAGCATCAGTCCATCCATACCTCTCTGCATAGTTCCTTATCCCTTTACTGCTCCGGCGACTACACCGGATATGACATACTTTTGCATAAACAGATAAAATAATGATAAAGGCGCTATACCTAAGACCAGCATTGGGAACATGCCGGACCAGTCAACGGCAAACTGGCCAATATTCCGGTTTATTTCCAACAGTATGGTGGCATTTTTTCTGCTTTGGAGAAAAAGCATGGGATTCAAATAATCGTTCCATATACCTAAAGCTGTAATTATAATTACAGTTGCAATTATCGGTCGCAGCAGAGGAAATACAATGCTGAAAAATGTTTTATAAAGACTGCATCCATCAATTTTTGCAGCCTCCTCCAGCTCTATTGGTATAGTGGTAGATATAAAGTTCTTAATCAAAAACAAAGGCAATACTGTGCTGCTCCCGGAGTAAATCACTACAAGTCCCAGTATGTTATCCATCAGGCCTAAACGTCTGACAATATTATATAAGCTGACCAGACTCACTTGACCGGGAATCATTATCCCGGAAAGCACCAGAAAGAAAACGAATTTATTGAACCTGCTCTTGTGCCGGGCAATTGAATAAGCAGCGACAGATGCTATTAGTGTAGAAAATAGAACAGACAGCGAAGTTATTGTAAATGTGTTAAAAAAAGCCCTGGGATAGCTCATTTTATTCCATGCAGTTATGTACTTGCTTATATTCAGCGTCTTAGGTAATGCAAAGGGATATAAGGTAACTTCCTCAGCACCTTTTAAGGTAGAAACTATTAAATAATAAACAGGTAGCATAAATACTACTGCGATAGCCCATAATGTTATCCCCAGTAATATCTGTCTGAGTTTGAGGTTATCACGCAAAAAGCCAGAGTTATTCATGATATTGCTCTCTCCCATTTTTTCATTATCAGCATAACAAGATAGGTAAACAGCAGAACTATAATAAAAAACACCACGCAGAAGGCTGCCCCAAGCCCATAAAGGCCTCCGCCGATTGCCTGATTGATTATTGCCTGAATAATAGTTGATGTAGCATTAAAAGGACCGCCTCTGGTGGTAGATACAATAATATCATATACCTTCAGTCCTCCGACGAGTCCTGTTACTATCAAAACGTTTATTGAAGGATATAACAAGGGCAGAGTTATGCGGAAAAAGTTTTGGACTGTATTTGCGCCGTCTATCTTTGATGCTTCATAATATACTTCTGGTATGCTCTGCAGGTTAGCCAGTATTATTACCATTGACCAGCCTGTCCACTGCCAGAGCTGTGTAAAGATTACAGAGTACAGAGCGATTCCCGGATCGCCAAAAAAGTTTATCGTTGGCAAGCCTATCGATATCAAGATATTATTGATAGGTCCGTAAGCTGACGTGGAAAAAAGAAAACTCCAAAGATAGCCTACTACTATAGGACTCAGAACAGCGGGGAAAAAGAAAATGCTGCGGAGGACATTGCGTGTTTTCAGCCTGCTGTTTAGGGCTGCCGCCAGGGGCAGGGCAAAAAGGGTCTGAAAAAATGTAATTACCACAGCGTATTTTACGGTATTGGCTATCGCGCCAACCTTGTCTCGCGTTTGGAAAACATCAAGATAGTTTTTGAGTCCGACAAAATCATAGTCAAATAAACGCATATTTGAGTAGTTAGTGAAACTGTAGAATATAGTCGAAAAAAAGGGATATATAACGAAGGTAAAATATAGAATCAGTAAAGGCAATACCATACTAGTATAAGATAAGTGCTCTGTCAGTTGCTTCCTCTTTATCATTATGTAAGTATACCCCCGGATCAGGTTTTTTTATGCTATCTTAATTATAGATTATATAGCAAGATCATTATATTAAAATTTATTTGGATATCTTTAAATTTGTTTCGATTTTGGAGCTTATAAAAAAATATATAAAAGAAACGAAAAATATATAATTTTAACTATTCATGGGTTGCTCCTATAATAGAGATGTCAATGTATACGCTAAAAGCACTAATCAGATACAGGAGGGGAAATCATGAAATCATTTCAAAAGGTAGTGATTTTGATTGTTGTCTTGCTGTTTTGTATTTCAACAGCAGCCTGCAGCAATCTTGCGGGAAATGGTGACAACAAAAAGAACAAAACAAAAGTAACACTGGCTTACTGGAACACAGAAGAAACCATGGCACCATTTCTCAAGCTGCTGGAAGAGGAACTGGAAGACATTGAGGTCGAGTATAACTACGTAGAAAATCAATTCTACGGAACAGCCATTAAAACCAAGCTTACTGCCGGCGAAGGTGATGATATAATGGCTTTTGCGCCTTTGGATGTTTATTCGCTAAGCAGTCAGGATCAAATCCTTGATCTTACGGAAAAATACGGTGATATTTATGTTGAAGCCGGAAAAGTTCCCTATACCTTTGACGGGAAACTATATGCGATACCAATGTTAAGCTGGTATGAAGGCATATTCTACAACAAAACAATATTTGAGGAAAATAACATCTCCGTTCCCACTACATTTGATGAATGGATCAGTGTATGTGACAAACTTGACGCCCTTGGGATCAAGCCTTTGACTATAGGCGCTAAAAACGGAAGCACATTACTGAAGTCATGCCTGGGCTATGTTACCGCTGAATATCTCTTAAGCGACAACGGCAACGACTTTGACAGCAAATTTTCAAAAGGCGAAGCATCATTATCCGGAACATGGGATCCTTATATAAGAAAATGGAAAACGCTTATTGACAAAGGCTACATCAATACAAATATGCTTGGCATAGATGACAATCAGGCCCTGGATGAATTTGCTACAGGCAAGGCTGCTATGTGGGCATCGGGTCCCTGGTCCTATTCAACAATCAAGCAGAAAAACATAAATCTGAAGTTTGATATGTTTCCTTATTTGGGTGACGAGCCTGAGAATTCTTGCCTGGTGGGGTCTCCCGGAGCAGGTTTTGTTGTCAACAGCAACAGCAAGGTAAAGGAAGCGGTATTTAAGGTACTGGACCTTATGTCTACAGAAAAAGGACAGAAAGCGCTGCTGGAGGGCAATCCCGGCTCTTCAAGCTATCTGATCGGTGTTGAATCTGAACTTCCTGTGGAATACACATCAGTAAAGCAAACCCTGGAGCTCGGCCGCGTCTACTGTGCATGGGAGAACTGGGGGATAGCGACCAACTGCTTTAATGTATTCACCCAGAATCTGCAGGGTCTGGTAGCCAACAGGATCACTATTGAGGAAATGCTCCAGGAAATAGACAAGACTGCCATGTCATTTATAAGGGGTGAGGTTGAGCAATGAAGAAATGGAGTGTGATTATAGCTATTATGCTGTTATTGGGATTAACAGGCACCCTGACAGGATGCCAGACAAACAAGACAAAGGATGTACCCCCCAATCCCCTGGAAAAGGAAGGGTACAAGCTTATATTCAATGACGAGTTTGATGGTAAGGAGCTTGACACGACCAAGTGGCTGCCCCAGTATTTTCCCCATGCCACCGACTCAGCTAAGGGCTGTGCCACTACATATAAAATGGAGGACGGCATCTTATACCTTATGATTGATGAAACCACACCTCCTTATTCATCTTCGGGGCCAATGAAAGTCAGCTCTATTCAGACCTTTGAGAAAAACCTGTTGCATCCCGGTGCTGGCACAGTAAATATCACATCGGTGGTGCCTTATGAGAGCTTTGCTACCCAATACGGTTATTTTGAGATGCGTGCCAAGCTGCCGGACTGCAGGGGCGGCGGCCATATGGCCTGGTGGATGGTAGGCACCCAGGATGATGCCAGAGAGGACGGGACCCACTCACGGCAAAACGCTGAAATTGACATAATGGAAAACCTCTTTGAGTACCCCAACGTGTTTTCGCCCAAGGTACATGCCTGGGATGATGAGGGCATATCCGAGTTTAAAAAGGATGTCGGTCTGGAAGGGACCTATGATGATTCCTTCCATGTATACGCCATGAACTGGACGCCTTCGGGGATCACTTTCTATGTAGATGGCCAGGAAATCGCAAGCACGAAGAACTCTCCCAAATACCGGATGTGCATGCTTATCGGACTGTATACCAACTGCGACTGGTCCGGCATGGACAATGGGGTATATCCAAAGACTCTGGCAATTGACTATGTCCGGGTATACCATGATATAAACGGCTATCCGGACGGTGAGACCCTGCCGGCTACTCCGGTGCAGCTTGAGGAGGATCTGGCCGACCAGTATGAAGCCTCATTTGTATTTGACGGTATGGATGACACCAATCAAAAGGATCTGGCAAAAACTGCCTCCTTTACTACAACTGCTGAGGGCAAGGATTTAGACACAATGTTTGACGGCAGCTATGAATCCGGTTTCTGCAGCGTAGATGATCCGGACCTTCCGGCGGAGTTTGTCTTTGAGTGGGATGGAGCCGTATCTGTAGATACACTGCGGATCGCTTCCTGGTATGCTGTGGGCCAGGCCCCGACGTTTTTCGAAGTCCAGGTGAAGGGCGGAGACGGCGAGTGGAAATCTCACAGCCTGAACAATATCAAGTGGGTCACCGCGACGGAACTGCCTGAGTATGCTGATATTCCCATCAATGCCGAGGGCATCAGGGGCCTGAAGCTGGTCATAAAAAAGGCCAATCTCGAGTGGAAGCATTATGTTATAAATGAACTGAAGCTGTTGGGTGAGTCCCAGGAAGGATCGAATGATGAGGGCAACGGAGATGATGAGGGCAATGGAGATGATGAGGGCAATGGAGATGATGAGGAGATCCCGGGGCTCGCTGAAAATCATGTTGAGGACGCAGTGATCACCTACAATGATGGCGTTATGAAAGGGATGGGGTTGCAGAACATAAAAACTGTAGGGACAGCCGATGCTTACGTCAGCGAGGACGACCCGGATATGAGCAACCAGTATTTCCAGTTCAACTGGGATAAGCCAATAAAGTTCAACAGGGTGATCATAAGCTCCCAGTATTGCGGTACTGCTACAACAGACGGGCAGGCACCTACCTCTTGGGAGATCTATGTATCAGAAGACGGACAGTCCGATTGGACGAAGGTGGCGGAAAGCGGCCTTGTCCAGTGGCGCGCCGGCAATGACCTTCAGAGCAAGGCACTGGACTTTGATGGCGCTTCCAATGTAAAGGGTGTGAGGATAAAAATCCTGACAGCCAACCTGAGCTGGGGGCACTATGCAGTCTATTCAGTTGAAATAGGTAGCAGGCAATAGAAGCCGAAAGAGAAATAAGCTATTGCCCCCTGACAGTACGAAAGTGCATCGTACGTACAGGGGGCATTCTTATGGCTAAAAATAAACTTCAGGGTCATTCCTGTCTGCCGGGCAGGCCGGCAAGAGGATCGAAACCTCGGTCCCCTCTCCCGGGGAGCTTTTTACATTTACGCCATACTCCGGGCCAAAGGCCAGTTGGATCCTTTCATGCACATTCTTAAGGCCATACCCCTTGCTTTTTATGCTCAATATCTCATCTGCCTTAGCCTGGTCCATACCCAGGCCGTTATCCGCAACGGAGAGGTTAAGCAGGCCATCATCCCTGTATACCCTGACAAGCAGCCTGCCCCTTCTGTTCTCAAGCAGGCTGAGGCTGTGCTGTATGGCGTTTTCCACAAGGGGCTGGAGAACAAAACTTATGGTCTTTAGCCCAAGCACAGATCTGTCTATATCATATTCAACATCAAACTTGTATTCATACATCAAAAGCTGGAGGCTTATATACGCCCTGATATTTTCAAGCTCATTGGCTACAGTGGTATATACCCGTCCATGGTTAAGGTTTGTGCGGTAGTAGGTCGCCAGGTGGTTTGTGATTTTGCATATCAGCTCGCTATCCCCTTCCAGGGCGACCCAGTTTATGGTATCCATTATGTTATATAGGAAATGTGGATTCATTTTAGCCTGCAGAGCACTTATTTCAGCCATTCTTTCCTTATCCTTGGCTGTGCAGATCTCTTCAAACAGGCTTTGGATCTTTGATGACATACTGTTCAGGCACTTTGCCAGCAGCCCCAGCTCATCCTGGGTGTTGACAGGAAGGTTTATGCTGAAGCTGTCCTTGTCGATATCTTTGATGGAGTCTATGATAACATCTATGCGGCGGGATATGTGTCTGGAGAATATCAGGATAAGTATGCCGGATACCAACAGGCAGACCAGGGATATAAAGAGCCCTGGGAGTATAAAGCTGTATGTGTTGAGACTGAGCCTGTCCTTGTGTATGTAGAAATAAACGGACAAGCCTGTGTCCAGGAGGGGAAAGTGGTCGATCAGGACATATTTCTCTGTCCCGTTGCCGGGCCGGGGGTTGCTTTGGGCTGATCCGATGAAGGACAAAAGGCCGGGGTCAGGATTTGCCGGATAGATCAGGTCATTTCTGTCATGGTATACAACAGCCATTTCTATATCAGGTTCATCTTCCGAAATGGTTTCTAAAAGCCTTTTGTGGTTTATTTCTATCTCAACAATTCCTATTGTGGATGTATTGTATATGCTCTGTATACGATTGGATACCAGTAGCCTGCCGTCAGAAAACCTCCAGTTTGCCCCATATTGACGGGCTGTGGTTTCATACCAGCCGGTAGCTTTGATCTCTTCATTACTGTAAAACAGGGCGCTTGGCACCGGATTTTTGTCAAGATCAGTGTAGATGCGGATACTGTCTATCAGATTAAAACAGTTTTTATAAAAGTAGATGTTCGGCTCAATAAAGGTATTGAGCAGGTAGACCGTATCATATATATCGGGCGAAGAGGTCAGGAGGTTGACAAGGGATGGGTTCTGGGCAATAAGGTAAGCATACTTCCCATAGCTGCTGAAGTCGTTGTGAAGATGGCCGTATATCTGGTTTGTTAAGTTTTTATACCGTGACACGGCTTTTTCCATATTGATGTTTTTGCTGTTGATATAATAGAAAATGCTGAATATTGAAATAATGACCGTTACCACAAGAATATATGTAATGACCAGCTTCTTCTTGATGCTCGTTTTTCTCAGGAAGGATAAAGCCATACTTTCACCCCTTAACGTCACTTTCGGACATATCAAGTATATTGTAAAAATAAATTTGGCTCTATGTCAATTGTTGGGGTAGAGATAAACCCAAGAGTAAATAAACCGAATGTAAAGAGAGGTGTCTTCAAATTTGAAGGCACCTTCTTTTGCCTTGCAGATAGTTTTCATGAAGAGAC
>Ga0116169_1000145_pt1 | contig 81123 bp, 77 predicted proteins | sample AD_UKC130_MetaG_FD_89796 | JGI IMG/M metagenome (GOLD analysis project Ga0116169, IMG submission 89796) | Active sludge microbial communities of municipal wastewater-treating anaerobic digesters from Canada - AD_UKC130_MetaG | ecosystem: Engineered > Bioreactor > Anaerobic > Digestate | place...
CAACAGCCTAACATGCCATGTACTCATCGTCAACAGCTTTCGCGGCATAAACGCTTAGGCTATTGTCTCATTAGCTACCGTTTGATAACCGAGGTAATTTACACACTAATTTGGACTTGACTTGGATTTCTAACATTAATCTAAATTTAGTGAAAATCTTAGTTAAACAGTAGAAAATAAGCCAGCACAACTATGCCGATCGCTATGCGGTAATAGCCAAAGGCCTTGAAATCATTCCGTTTTATATACCCGAGCAGAAATTTTATCGCCAGTATTGATACCACAAATGAAACCAGCATTCCTGCGGCCAGCAATATTACCTGCGCACCGGAATCAAAGGTGAACTTGGCCAGCTTGAGCAGGCTCGCTCCCAGCATAACAGGTATGGCAAGGAAAAATGTGAACTCAGTAGCGACATACCTTGATGTCCCTATGAGCATGGCCCCGATTATGGTAGCTCCGGACCTCGATGTGCCCGGAACAAGGGCCAGTACCTGGAATAAGCCGATCATTATTGCTGTCTTATATGTCATCTGTGACAAGTCCCGTATTTGATACCTTCGGTTTTTATTACTCAGCTCTATAGCTATAAACAGAATACCATATATGATCAGGGTGATCGATACCGTTACATAGTTGTAAAAATGCATATCGAACCAATCATCCAGCAAAACGCCTATAACTGCAGCGGGCAATACGGCTACTATGACCTTATACCACAGATTCCATGTATTAGCCTTTTGCTGTTTCGTCTTTCTGGGTGAAAAGGGGTTGAGCTTGTTGAAATACAGCACTACGACCGCTAATATAGCGCCCAGTTGGATGACCACCCGGAACATCTCCATAAACTTGTCTGTCATTGCAGTCGTTCCTTCGCCTATGCCCAGCAGTTCCTCTGCCAACAGCAAATGGCCGGTACTGCTTATTGGCAGCCATTCCGTGATCCCTTCTATGATCCCCAATAATATAGCTTTTATCAGATCCAATATCTCCATCTTTTCACCCCACTTGACAGTATATAAGTATAGCCAGATAAATACACTGTTAATCTATTATAATATAAATGATCTATTTAATGAATAGCAATAATTGTTAATAGTACGAATTGCTGCCTTATAGAGCGTCGGATCCTCAGTATATAAGGCAGCAGCTTGGGAATTGTCTTTATTTACTTCAGCATATAGCTGTTGTTTATGATGATTGTGTTGTATAGGAAAAGGATATCTGTATTTTCAGAGAAATCGATATATTCATCCAGCAGGCCAGTTGCCACATAGCGCAGGTCTACCAATGTTATCCTGGAGTACCCTTCAAGCAGCAAGGGAGCTATGCTGCTGCCGAAGGAATCCCGGAAGATGATGAGTTCCCTGTCTGAAACCGGCATGGGATTGGTGACGGTAAGCAAGGCCTTTGCCCCTGACAAAAAAACATCATAGGGATCCACGCCGTTGAACTTATCCGGCATATACACATTTGACTCAGATCTGGTTTCAAAATCATATACGATTGCCGTCTCCAGCAGATCATTGGTCATGTAGACCAGGTCATCAGGCTGCACCCTTAAGGCAGCCTGCCCGTAATAGGAGCCAAAAAAAGGAGTCAGCTTTCGTGCTTCGTATCGTGTGTCAGAAGGCCTATAGGGATTGCCCATTCCCTCCAGCAGTCTGGCGGCCACATCCATGATCCTGTCCTGGCGCCAGTGTATATCGGTACTGTAATAATCCTCCAGGTCCAGGCAGTCGAATATGTCTATATACTTATACTCCTTAATTCCGCTTTGAAGCAGCTCAAGCATTCGCTTGTAATCCATTGCCAGGTGCCCGTTTTTCTGTGCCGAAAAATAGTTTTTGTCCGGTATGACTGAATAATACACATCCAGGCCGTTCAAATACTGCTCATAAATATAGTTGAACTTCTTTGCTGCATTCAGCACTGCCTGCTCATTGAGCGGATACTCTATTTTAATGATGCTCCCATCTGTCATGTATATGTCGTTATTGTCCAGCCTTCCGAACAGGTTGTAGCTGGCGTAGGCCTTCACTCCTCTGAAGAAATCACGTAGAACAAACTGGTCAACGGTATACTTGTCAAACTCCTCAAACAGGTCACCGCTAAACAGTTTCGCCCAGGTAAATGCAGGCAAGGCTACCAGCCTCCGCCGTTCGCTGCGGGAAAGCTCTGCATCCGGCACTACTGCATTTATCACGAAAAATCCCAGGATAAATGCTATGAAACATGTCGTAACTACTATATTCTTAATGGTCCTGCTCATAATCGGGCCCCTCCAGACATCAGAAACGGAAATACAAGAACGGGTTGAACGAACCGTCGACAAGGTAGCCTGTGACCACAAGCAGTAATAAGCCAAGCACGACCGGTTCCAAAGCATTGATGATTGCAGCGCCCCTGCTCTTTTGAGACAGCTTGTTCAAAAGGTCAGTCACAACAGGTGTGGCAGCTATAGCAGCGACTACCAGGGTAAGGGCATAGCTTCTCAGATAATAGGTCGTAGCGCTGCTTGTAAGGGGCACCCCCAGCATGCCAAACATGCCTTTCAGGTTCATGATACATTCCGCCATCCCATCGGCATTGAATATCACAAAGCTGATTAATATAAAGAACAGCGTATAAAGGTGCCTGAAAACAGACGGAATTCTATCCAGGAGTTTTTTGAGGAAAAGCTTTTCCAAGGCCAGAAACAGGGCAAAATACAGTCCCCAGATCACAAAGTTCCATTCCGCTCCATGCCACAGCCCGGTCAGCAACCATACCACCGTTATGTTGCGAAGCCATTTCAGCCTGGATATACGGTTGCCGCCCATCGGGATATAAACATAGTCTCTGAACCAGGTACCCAGAGACATATGCCACCTGCGCCAAAACTCCGTAATGGAGCCGGAAATCAGGGGATAGTTGAAGTTTTCAAGAAACCTGAAGCCCAGCATCCGCCCCATACCGATAGCCATATCGCTGTAGCCCGAAAAATCAAAGTATATCTGCAGCGTAAAGGCAACGGCATACGTCCAGTATAATAAAAGCGTCTTATCATCGATCGAACTAAATACCTTACCAAGCTCTCCAAGGGTATTTGCCAGCAGTACCTTTTTAGACAAGCCTATTATGAACCTGTTGACCCCATAGGCAAAATCATCCAGGGAATGGGTGCGGTTCTCAAGCTCGGCTTCTATCGTGGTATACCTTACTATCGGCCCTGCGATCAGCTGCGGGAACAGGGACACATATGTGGCAAAATCGAAAAAGTTCCTTTGTACTCCTGCCTTACCGCGATATACGTCTATGGTATAAGACATTATCTGGAATGTGTAGAAGCTGATGCCTATAGGCAAGGCCAGCCGCAGAGGTGTCAGGTTTGACCCAAATACAGTATTGACGTTGGAAATAAGGAAATCAGTATATTTGAAGTAAACAAGAGGTCCCAGACCCAGGATTATCGAGGATACAAGAGGGACTTTGGCGAATCGCCCGTTTCTCGCCTTTTCGATCCATAAACCATGCAGATATCCGGATAAGGATGCCATGATCATCAAAATCGAGTAAGCCGGCTCTCCGTAAAAGTAAAAAAACAGGCTGGCTGCCAGCAGAACTGTGTTCTTCATGCTGGACGGGACCAGGTAATAAAGAACAAGTACTGCCGGCAGAAAATAATACAGGAAAGTAATGCTGGAAAACAGCATGGTATCACTTCAGTGACAGGAATGCTTCATGCAGCGCCTGTGCGTCGTAGTCGGACATTATAAGGATCACGACATTGCCAATATTGTCGACGATGATGTTTTCCTCCTGGACACCGACACATACCCATTTATATGGGTTGACATTTTCCTTGATATCTGTTTTCAGCTTTTCGATGTCTGCCCCTTCTTTTGTGCGCACCAGGCACAACACGTATGCCGAAGTTGACAGCATCGGTTGGGATGCGATAGCCTTTTCGATATTTTCCATACTCTTCAGTCCAAGGTGGTAGTCACAGTTTTCTGTTGTTATCTCCACAGTCTGAAGCCCTGTTTCGATGAACTCCTTGGAAGTATCCTTCAGCTCTGCCTTATCGTATATTTCAGCCAGGATGTCCTCCAGATCTCCCTCCAGAACGCTGTCGCCAGGATTCTCGGACGGGTCGGCATTGGTATCTCCGGTCTTGCATGCTACAATACCGGCTGCCAGTAAGAAAGCCAGCACTATTAAGATTATTTTCTTCATGTAAACCACTCCTTACATTGAATTTCTACTGCCATTACCTTTGACGCAAATACGGTCACTTAGGTTGCATGTACTGTACATATGTCTTGCCGGCAATTCTGTACGACCGCTGATAATCCTGACTTTTTAGCGTACAATATACTCTATGACTGGCAGCAGTCGGGCTGCATACCGGTCATATGATCTCATGAAGAACTGAGGACATAGAAGGTGAACTTTAGATGGCTCTGGTAGAAACCACTTATGATTATATGCAGAAAGCAATCTTTGGTATAGCAAGCCCTTTGAAAAAGCAGATCATCAAGACCCAGTGCCAGGTCCACAAGTATATCAACATACAGGCCTTGAAAATACTGAGAAACGATGGATATATAAAGGAGTATAATTTCTTCAGCAGCTATATTTCCCAGATCAATAAAGGGGCGGTATGGGTGGACCTGGATTTTAAAAGCACCAACCATTTCTACAACCCATACAAAAGGAAGGGACTCTTTGGGAGGAAAAGCGCTTTGGAGCTGGGCATGGGCAGCTTTGACAAAGCCCTCTTTTATTTCGGGGCGGTATTGCATATAATCCATGACATGACCATCCCCCAGCATGCCAACATCCGCCTGATGGACAACCACCGCCAGTACGAAAACTATGTAAAGCGCACCTACCAGCATATAAGTGACTTTCAGGTCCGGGAAGGAGCCTACCTGTTGGATACAGTCAGGGAGTTTATCAGGTTCAACGCAAGGATTGCGCTGAAGGTGCATAAACGATTCAAGGGTATAGCCGATGAAGACAAGCGCTTCTATCAGATAACGAAATGCTCCCTGCCACTGGCCAAAAAAACAACGGCAGGAGCTATGGTGATGTTCTACAATACCATATTCAAACCGAATAGCCAAACCCCAGGATAGTAAAGCATTTGCCTTCATCCCCCTGTGCCATCCGGATCTCGACCGTGTGCTCCCTTAAGGCCTGTTCCCTGTACAATAATATGGCGTTGCAGTGGGTCCAGTTGATTATGTGGGGGTCTGCCGTTCTCACATGGCAGCCATCCACAAAAATATCTGCCTTGCCGAACTCAGGGCTGCCCGAATCCTTGAAGACCAGGATCAGGCTCCTGCTTTCTATCGACATCCTGAAACTTTCGTTTCCGGTATTTGATGTATGCATCCAGTTGTTTGGAAACTGTGGAGTGCCATGGAGGTCTGCATCCATTTCAACCAACTGAAGCTCGGTATCCTTTTCCGAAAACCCGCCCATATCTACTATGGCGGCATCGGTGTTGGTTATCCTGTCGAGCAGCCTGATATCCTTAAAGTCATTGCCTATAACGGGTGGCACATCCAGGCTTATATCCTTTTCGGCCATTTCGGCTTTGTCAGCCATCGCAAAGAGATAGGCCAGACAGTCTGCCATCAGGGTATGACCGTCATTGGTCGGGTGATATATATCATAGAAATACTGGCGCTTGGAGATTATGTTGCCCTCTGATTTAGTCAGGCGGAATTGGTCGACTACCGCATCCTTTATGCTGACCATAGGCAGACAATAGTGCCACCCGACTGGGGCCAGCCTGTCCTGCAGGTTCCAGTCGTTATAGAATACGCTGAACAGCAGTATGACTGCCGGCTTGTTGTCAGCTGACAGGGCTTTCAGGCACAGGCTTTCATAACAGGCGCCTTTAGTCTCATCATCGTTGTCATTTACGCCAAACTCAATAATGACGATGTCAGGCTTCACTGCTCCGTCTCGCAAAATATCCCGGTCATAACGTACCACGCCAAGCTCAGAAGGGGTCCCGCCCACACCGGCTTTGATGAAGTGTATGTTTCTACCCCCGTCGGGTCCAAACATCCTTTTAAACAGCAGATAAGACCTGTAAGCATAGCATCCGGTGTTGATCGGCTTGGCACAAGCACCCTGGGTTATGGATCCGCCTATATATGCTATAGTGACATCTTCACCCCTTTTCGCCTTATCTATAGCCGCCTTCAGCCTTTTATTGTTTCCCATGCTCATCAGCGACCTGGCTATCAGGTGCTTGTACTCGTCTGACGCAAAGTCAACAGGCGGTTCGTTCACCGGTTCTGGTACCTCATAACCATCATTAAGGTAAAACTTGACGGTTGCTTTCGCTATTTCGCCCGGGCAGTCAAACTCAAAAGCGATTTTACCGGGTACATCATCGTCAGGTGACCAGAGCTGATCTTCAAAAGTGATATTTACTTCTGTCCCGTCCTTGGGGCATGGTATCCTGATACAGGTCCCGGAATTATATATGTCTTGTTTGCCCCAGTTCTGATATACGAAATGCACTATGCCTTCCCTGTCCGTATCCGACTCCACAGCCACCCCTATGCTGTGAACCAGCTTTAGCATCCCTTCACATGTCTCCAGCAGCTTCAATATTTCCCCATCAGCAACCCCACCGGTCAGCATCGCTTTGTACTTGAGCCTGTCCCCAGCAAGGTATATTTCCTGCGATGGCCTTCCCAACGTTCTCGGCGTTGCTTCGATGACATCCTGATGCATGACATAAAAAAAGCTCCGCTCTTTTCGCAGCATCTCTCTGTTTTTCATATACTTCAGCCCCCTATGTTCCATTCCGGCTGATCACCAGCCTGTACTTATAGAAATGTTCTATCCCGGTTCAGGGATTCCTGCATGTAACATAAGCAAAAACATATGGTATAATATTGCCAGTATTCAGGAAGGAGCCATATGACTTGGGTCTAAGAGACGATGCTGATAAAATAGTCGATGCTGCTGTAAAGGCTGCTCTGCCCGGGACCGCAGTCCAAAACGCGCTGCAATCCCTGGACTTGTCAGGCGGAAGGGTGCGGCTCGTAGCCATAGGCAAGGCTGCCTGGTCCATGGCCAAAGCCGCCTCTGATCTTCTGGGCGACAGGATAGAGAGCGGCGTAGTCATCACTAAGTACGGTCATTCAAAAGGCGGTCTGCCTAATATCGAGATCTATGAAGCAGGGCACCCGGTGCCGGACGAAAACTCATTCCATGCAACAGAGCAGGCGCTCAGGCTCGTATCAGGGCTTTCTCCTTCAGACAGGGTCTTGTTTCTCATCTCAGGAGGGGGTTCAGCCCTTTTTGAGAAGCCCCTGATCACAAAAGCAGAGCTGGAAGATATCACCGGACAGCTTTTGGGCAGCGGTGCCAATATCGTTGAGATAAACACGATACGCAAGCGCTTGTCAGCTGTCAAAGGCGGCAGGTTTGCAAACCTGTGCCTGCCCGCCCATATATATTCCGTGGTTTTGTCTGATATTATCGGCGATCCCCTGGACATGATCGCTTCCGGCCCTGCCTATCCGGATAAGTCTACCTGTGAAGAGGCGCTCGCGATCATAGATAAATACAGTATAAAAATATCTCCTGAGGCAGAAAAGGCGCTTAAAACCGAAACACCCGCTGCCATAGACAATGTTACCACCATGGTAACAGGAAGTGTCACCCAGCTATGCTCAGCTGCCGAGGAAACTTGCAGAGTCCTGGGCTATGAACCGATAGTACTGACCACCAGCCTTAGCTATGAAGCACGGGAAGCAGGGAGCTTTTTAGCCTCGATAGCCCGTTTTCATGCCGGCAGCCGCAGGTCCCTCGCCTTTATTGCAGGCGGTGAAACAGTAGTACATTTAAAAGGTAACGGCTTGGGAGGCCGGAACCAGGAGCTGGCCCTGGCCGCAGCAATAGGTATATCAGGACTCGACAACACTGCGGTTTTTTCATTCGGCTCTGATGGAACAGACGGGCCCACCGATGCGGCAGGTGGTTTTGTTGACGGCAATACAAAGCCTTTACTGGACCAAATGGGCATCGATATATCCAGGGTGCTTGATAACAATGATTCCTACAACGCGCTGAGAGCATGCAACGGACTGATCATCACCGGGCCTACGGGCACAAATGTGAACGATCTGGCCATCGTCCTCATAAAAAAACATAGCTGACAAATGAGAATATAAGCTTTGTTTTGATATGATATCCGGTAAGCATGGATACAAGGATGCCAAGAATCATATTGTTTGGCTTGACATGACCAGGTTTAATATATAAATTGAAATCTAAATAGCCATCATACAGGAGGCACTATATGATCAGCATCAGGAACAACTGCAAGGATCCCCGTTTCAATCTCGCTTTGGAAGAGTATGTCATAAAGCAAATGGACCCGGATTTTGACTATGTAATCCTATGGCAAAACGAGCCTTCTGTCATCATCGGAAGAAACCAGAACACCATCGAGGAGATAAACATAAATTTCATAAAAGACAACAATATACATGTAGTCAGGCGTCTATCAGGCGGAGGGGCAGTATATCATGACCTGGGAAATCTGAACTTCACCTTCATCGTCAGGAACAAGGGTGATGTGGCTGAAAATTTCAGGAAGTTCACCGAACCTGTAGTCAGCCTGCTAAGGTCCTTAGGCGTGGATGCACAGTTTACAGGACGGAACGATATCACCATAGACGGCAGGAAATTTTCAGGCAACGCCCAGTATTATTTCAAGGACAGGCTGCTCCACCATGGCACCATACTCTTCAATTCCGATTTGGCCAGAGTGCAGGAAGCTCTCAATGTGAGCCATGACAAAATAGAATCCAAGGGAGTCAAATCGGTCAGAAGCAGGGTCACCAATATTCTGCCGTATCTTAAGGATAGCATATCGTTGGAGGATTTCAAGGACGCTTTGCTGAAGTTCATTTTGAATGACGAGGATTACAAGAAAAAGGAATATATCCTGTCAGAGAAGGATATAACGGCAATAAACGAGCTCGTTGAAAGGAAATACGCCACATGGGAGTGGAACTACGGCGAATCACCAGCATTCAACGTGGAGAAAAAAAGACGTTTCACAGGAGGTAAGCTGGACTTAAGGTTCAACGTAAAGCGTGACAAGGTGAGCACCATAAGCCAGATCAGGATCCTGGGCGACTTTTTCGGCAAAAAGGAGATCTCCGAGCTGGAGTCCAGGCTTATCGGGACTTTATACAAGGAAGAGGCTGTGAGAAGCCTGCTTGAGTCTATTGACTTTGAGAGCTACCTGGCAGGTTTCACCATAGACGATTTCATCCAATGCATGTTCTATTGATGATCTTCAGTTGATCGGGATGCCTGAGCATATAGCCGGCATCCCGTCTTTTTGATGCGATCATCGTTTGACCCGGGCATTGCCCTCCCAAATGCTCCATACCTGGTCTTCGTCGACAGGAAGCGCATAATCGGTCAGCAATGTGGTAACCAATGCACTGGAAGCCCAACCAAACTGTATCCATTTCTCCGGTTCCCAGTCCTTCAGTATACCGTATAACAAGCCGCCCACAAAGGCATCGCCGCCTCCGATTCGGTCCAGGACCGAAATTTCCCTGGGCTCAACAATATACCAATTGTCCCCTTCCCTCATGATGGCACCCCATAGGTGGCGATTAGCATCTATAACCTCCCTGAGGGTCGTAGCGAAAACAGAAGCATTTGGGAAGAGTTTTCTAGTCCGCTCGATCATTTCTTTAAAGCCGTCTATTTTCATCAACAGGCCGCGGCCGCCCACCTCAGGCCCCGGGATGCCAAGGCAAAGCTGGAAATCCTCTTCGTTGCCGACCAGGATATCAGCCAGGCCGGCAATTTCGGTAAATGCAGCCTTCAGCTCATGCTCCCGGCCTTTCCAGAAGGATGCCCGGTAATTCAGGTCAAAGGATATTTTGCTGCCGTATTTTTTCGCCGTCCTTGCGATCTCAAGGCAGAACCTGCTCGTCTCCGGTGACAAGGCTGCAATCAGGCCTGATATGTGCACGACACCGACACCTTCCTTGCCAAAGATCCTGTCAAGGTCGAAATCCCCGGCATTCAAGGTGCGCCCCACTTCTCCCGCCCGGTCATTATGTACTATTGGCCCACGGGCGCCAAAGCCACTGTCGGCAATATTGAACTGATGCCTGTAACCCCATGGACCTCCCTGGGGTACATCCCTACCCTCATAGGCTATGTTTCTGCTCCTAAGATCGCTTTTGATAAAAGCCGCTATGGGGCTGTCCTTGACAAATGTCGTCAATACCTTGCATGGAAATCCAAGAGAAGCGGATATACTCAAGACATTCGTTTCCGCGCTTGTGGCGTGCATATAAAAGGTATCGCTTGTATGCACAGGCTGCCTCTGGCAAGGAGTGATGCGCACCCCCATGCTGGTGGGTGCCAACAGCGCATAGGTGTAATCCTTTTTAAGCTTCATTCAAGGAAACCTCCTTATCGTTCATGCTAAAATACCGTACAGCATTATTGTAGCATATATCCTCTACCATCTGACCGAGCAGGTCTCCGTCCTGGGGTACCTCGCCTCGCTCTGCCCATTCGCCGATCAGGTCGCATAATACTCTTCTGAAATATTCATGTCTGGGATAAGAGAGGAAGCTGCGTGAATCCGTGAGCATCCCCACAAAGTTACCCAAAAGCCCCAGATTCCCCAGAGTCCTGAGCTGATTGAGCATGCCGTCCTTGTGGTCATTGAACCACCAGGCTGCTCCCAGCTGGAGCTTGCCCGGTATGCCCCCGCCTTGAAAGCATCCTATGATGGATGCTATTTTGGCATTATCCTGGTCATTCAGGCAGTACAGGATCATTTTTGGCAGCCCTCCGTTTTTGCACATGGCATTCAGAAGCCTGGCAAGGTCATTTGCTGATATGCCGTTTCCGATGGCGTCAAAGCCTGTATCAGGTCCTACCAGATCAAACATCCTTTCATTGGTGTTGCGGATCACTCCCATGTGGACCTGCATCACAAATTCAAGGCTGCTGTATATACTGCCTAAAGCTACCATGAGCCAGGTCCTGTATGCGTCGATATCGGCCTGGGAGATGCTATCGCCCGCCAGTGCCTTTCTAAAAGCATTATCCGCATCTGATACAGAGCCCTCTGAAAAGTTGAAGCTTCCGAATGAGATGTCCGAGATCCTGCATCCTGCCGACTTAAAGAACAGCGCCCGTACCCGCAATGCTTCAACCAGCTCATCGAATGATGAGATGCTGATGCCGGATGCTTCAGACAGGCGTGAAATATAAGCGGTAAAGCCTTTGCTTGCAAGGTTGAAAGCGGCATCGGGTCGGAATGTTGGCAGCACCTTAACCTGGAAATCTCCTGCTTTATCAAGCTCGATGTGGCAGCTCAGATCATCAACAGGGTCATCAGTGGTGCAAAGGACCCTGACATTGGACCTCTTGATCAGAGAACGGGCCGAAAAATCCTCTCGGGCAAGCATTTCATTACATGCCTTCCAAATCTCCGGTGCTGTCCTGGGTGATAGTAGCTCATCCACCCCGAAATAGCGCTTGAGCTCCAGGTGAGTCCAATGGTAAAGGGGGTTGCCCAGCGCCTTGGGCAAGGTCTCAGCCCATTTTAAAAATTTATCATAGGGATCCGCATCTCCTGTGATATATCGCTCCTCTACCCCATTGGCCCTCATTAGCCGCCATTTGTAGTGATCGCTCCCAAGCCAGATCTCGGTCATATCGCTGAAGCTTTTGTCCTCGAGAATATCCCTGGGGCTTAAGTGACAATGATAGTCGAATATCGGCATATTCACTGCATGCATTTGATAAAGCCGTTTCGCCGTGTCAGTACTCAGCATGAAATCGTTATGTATAAAAGCCTTCACTCATGTCCTCTCCCCTGAAAACTACTTTTCGCCGCCCAGAGTCCTACAGCAGGGTTGCTGATGTAGTATACCTCCTCACCATTAGGAAGGGTATTGAAACCGGCTTTCAGCCTATCAGGCCTGTACAGCGCCAGAGCGTCGTAAAACTCCATATATTTATAGCCTACGCCCTCGACTTCGTTTTTTGAGAGCTGCCCTGCAGCATATGTGATACTGAATCTGCCATCCGAGGACCCATGGATCAGGTGGGCTGCTACCGAGAGATTGGCCTGCAGATCGGCATTCGATCTGTACAAGCTGAGTATTTCTGCCCTGCCTTTATATCCGTATCTGCGAACCAGGCTGTCGATCCCCTCATCCTCTCCGAATTTCCTGATGCCAGGCCCTATGATGACTAGCTCGCCCCCATCGGCAATAGCCATACGGGTCCGGTAAATGGCCTTATTGCCGAGCCAGGTGCTCCTGAATTCTCTTTCGTCCAGGTAGACGATGACCTTTTTAAGCGGCTCGTCAAGCAAGTTAAGGCTCTTCTTCCGGCACAAAGCCACGGCCTCTTCAAATAACCTGCGGTCGCGGCCGATGAAGAGCCCTTCGACATTTACCGTATCACCCGACAGGGTGGTCACGGTCATGACATATGTAAGCGGAATGCTTTTCAGGAAATGCTCTTCTGCATAGTCGAATACTTTCCTGACAGGAGAATGGTCACGGCCCATGATCCTTTCCATACCATATACAGCGCCGAGAAAATGGGACTTATCGATCATATCCTTGCCGCCGCACCCAATCAGTATATTCTTGGTGTAATTGGCCATGCCCGCTACCTCATGGGGAACGACCTGGCCGATAGAAATGATGAGATCATAGGAAGGGTCCAGCAGCCTTTTATTGATCAGGACATCAATGGAATAATCCAGCACACCATCAGAGACTTCTCTGACAAAATCTGCAGGCACCTCTCCGACTCTTATCACATCAGTCCTCCAATTGTGCGCAACAATGGCCTCGTAAGGGACTTCAGGTCCGAACATCTCCAGGCACTCCTCTCGGCTCATCGGGTCATGGGTGCCGAGTGCAGGCATTATATCGACCTGGCATGTGCCCTTGAGCAGGTTATAGTACATGCCAGTTATCCTGCCCGCGTAGGAATGCAACCGGGTCAGATCGGGTGGCAGCAGGAGGACTTTTCTAAGCTTTTGCCCCTTGACTGACTCTTTCAGGGCAGCATATATCTCGGCATCGGCATACATCCCTTTCACCTCTTCTTAAAAACAGCGCACAGCCGGCTTATACTCCGGAATAGGCTGAGAATCCTCCGTCAACCGGGACCACTACGCCGGTCACAAATTTTGATGCGTCAGAGCATAGCCACAAAAGTGTCCCTACCAGATCATCAGGCTCTCCAAGTCTGCCCATGGGTGTCATCCCAAGGATCTTTTTTGTTCTTTCTGTTGGGGTACCGTCAGCATTGAAAAGAAGAGACCTGTTTTGGTTTGTTAGAAAAAAGCCGGGCGCTATGGCATTGACCCGGATACCGACCTTGGAGAAGTGGACTGCAAGCCACTGGGTAAAGTTTGAAACTGCAGCCTTGGCCCCGCTGTATGCAGGGATCCTGGTCAATGGACTGAAGGAGTTCATAGAGGTGATATTGATTATGACACCATCCCTGTCGATCATGTCCCTGGCAAAGGTCTGAGTCGTGATAAGAGTACCCAGGAAATTCAGGTTGAAAACATACTCGATATCTTCAGGCTGAAGATCGAAGAAGGTGACCGAATCCTTACCTCCTTCCAGATCAGCCTTTGTAAGAAATTCCATGGAGGTCGTCCCTTTGGGGTGATTGCCGCCCGCTCCATTCACAAGGATATTACAGAGACCAAGCTCCTTGTATATGACCTCCCTTGCCGCATTCATGCTGTCCTTCTCCAGCACATTACATCCGATGCCTATCGCTCTGCCGCCCTGCCTGATTATCTCCCCTGCCACCTTTTCTGCATTTTCCTGCCTTCGGGACAATACGGCAACCTTGGCACCGTATCTTGCCAAGGCCTTGGCCATGGTACTGCAAAGGACTCCGCCACCTCCTGTTACGACAGCCACCTTGTCCTTCAAATCAACTGAAAAGCCAGGATCCATGTCTTAACCCTCCAATTGCCGGCTTAAAGTCCAGATCATCCTGTGTAGACAGTGGATGCAGTCGTGCCGCCTTCGCCGGTCCAGTTGGTATGGAAGAACTCTCCTCTGGGCTTGTCGACCCTTTCATAGGTATGGGCTCCGAAATAGTCACGCTGGGCTTGCAGGAGATTGGCGGGCAACCTTTCTGTCCTGTATCCGTCAAAGTAGGTCAAGGCCGATATAAAGGCTGGTACAGGGATGCCATTGAGGACAGCCGCAGAAACGACCCTCCTCCAGCCCGCCTGGGCTTTTTCCATCTTTTCTTTGAAGAACGGATCCAAAAGCAGATTAGCCAGATCATTGTTCCTGTCAAAGGCTTTCTTGATCTCCTCAAGGAACACTGACCGTATGATGCAGCCGCCACGCCACATAAGTGCTATATCGCCGTACTTAAGGTCCCACCCGTAGGTCTTTGCCGCTGCCCGCAGAAGTGTGAAGCCCTGCGCATAGGAGACTATTTTCGAAGCATAGAGCGCATCCTTTATATGATTGATGAACTGCCGCCTGTCTCCTGTAAAATCAGGCTTAGGTCCACTGATGGCCCTTGATGCGGCTACCCGCTCATCCTTCATAGCCGACAAAAAGCGGGCATAAACCGCTTCCCCGATCAGAGTCAGGGGGATACCCTCCTCCAGGGACGCGATCGAAGTCCATTTGCCTGTGCCCTTCTGGCCTGCGGTATCCAGTATTTTTTCCACCAGCGGAGTACCGTCCGTATCCTTGTATGCCAGTATGTCCCTAGTGATCTCTATGAGGTAGCTGTTCAGCTCACCCTCATTCCATTCCTTGAAGACCTCATGCATTTCATCTGCGGACATGCTAAGGTAGTCCTTCATAAGGTGATAAGCCTCGCAAATAAGCTGCATATCGCCATACTCGATGCCATTGTGCACCATCTTGACGAAGTGGCCGGCACCGTTGTCCCCGACCCAGTCACAGCAAGGCGTACCGTCACTGACCTTGGCGGCTATAGCCTGGAATATCGGTTTTACATGAGGCCATGCAGCAGGAGAGCCCCCTGGCATGATGCTCGGCCCCTTCAGCGCACCCTCTTCGCCGCCTGACACGCCGGTGCCGATATACAATAAGCCCCTTTCTTCAACATACCTGGTACGGCGTATCGTATCCTGGTAATGGGAATTTCCACCGTCGATTATGACATCGCCCTTGTCAAGATAGGGCAGCAGTAAATCTATGAAGTCATCCACAGGCTTGCCGGCCTTCACCATCAGCATGATCTTTCTTGGCGACTTAAGTGCTGCGGCCAGCTCTTCGATGGAATATGTACCGATTATGTTCCTGCCTTTGGCCCTGCCCTCAACAAACCTGGTTACCTTGTCAAGGCTGCGGTTGAAAACAGCGACTGTATAGCCCTTGCTTTCCATATTCAGGGCAAGGTTTTCACCCATCACCGCAAGTCCTATAAGTCCTATATCGGCTTTTTCCATTTCATTTTCCTCCTTTGGCAGTCGTACTATTGTTTGACATGTCCTGCACTAATATTATATTATTAATAATTGCAATATACATTGCTTATATTGTGTGTTTTATTGCAAATATTGCCTACATTGATGACTGGAGGTGGTTTACTTGAGCGCTCAGCAGTTCACCACCCGGCAATATATGGTGAGCCCCGATTTTGAGTTCTTTCATTACAAGGACGAGAAAAACCTTGACGTGGAATATCATTATCATGACTTCTACGAAATCTACTTTTTTATATCAGGCAAGGTAACTTATATAGTGGAAGGCAAGTCCTATTCACTGAAATCCGGAGATATTCTACTTATAAACAACAAGGAGCTCCATAAACCAATTATCGGTGATGGGATCTATGAAAGGTTCATCATCTGGATAAATCCTGACTTTATCCGAAGTGCCTGTACTGATGAGACAGACCTTTTCAAGTGCTTCGAGTCGACTACCAGAAAGAGATACAACCTTCTCAGGCCAGACGCCAAAACGCTCAATATCATAAAAAATACATTAAGCAAGCTCAATAATGCCTGTACTAGGGAAGGATACGGAAGTGATATTCTGGCCAGGATCTATGTACTTGAGCTGCTAATCCTCCTGAACAGGGTATATCTGGAAAGCGATGTTGCTGCAATGAAGGAGGATATCATATATAACTCGAGGATCGATGAGATCATTCACTATATCAATGCCAATCTGGACAAGGACCTCTCCCTCGAGGCCCTCTCCGCCAGGTTGTACATCAGCAAATATCACCTTATAAGAGAATTCAAAAGGCATACGGGCTATACCCTTTACGGCTATATCCGTCAGAAGCGGCTCATCGCAGCAAAGGCACTTCTGAAGGAAGGCATGAGTATAACCGACGTATGCCACGCTTGTGGGTTTAATGACTATTCGAACTTCATCCGGGCATTCAGTAAAACCTTTAATATATCTCCTAAAAAATACTCTCAGCAGTTTGTATCTACAGAATAAAGAATCGACACATATTCTACAGGAGGACGATTATAACTCCTCTGTGTACTCATCCTCATCGATATGAAGGCTGACCTCGATTCGAACCAGGGACCGGCGCAGCTTGGCTTGCAGGCTATGGATCCTGACCTCTTCAGACTCTTCCCGGATCGCAGTCTCTGCTTCCTGACGATCCCTCTCAGCGCGCTCACGGTCGATTTCTTCCGGCCGCTGGGCTATGGTGCTGAATATCTTCACTGATTTGTCATCTATCTCGGCTATGCCGCCAAATACAGCTAGCTTCTTTTCAATGCCGTTGTTCAAAATACGCAGGATCCCATCGCCCAGCACTGTTGATACCCGCGCATGGCCAGGCAGCACGCCCATGTCCCCGTCGATGCACCGCATGATCACCCTGTCGGCTTTTTCCACAAATTTGACTCCACGGGGCGTGGTTATGGTCAGATCGATTTTTTTGTCATTCATAATGCCAGGTTGTTGCATATCCATTTACATTACCTTCCCTGCGCTTTCCTGTAACGTTCCACGACTTCATCAATGGTCCCTACATTCAGGAAATAGCCTTCCGGTATATCATCATGTACTCCTTCGATTATCTCCCTGAAGCCCCTGACAGTTTCGTCAATGGTTACATACCTGCCAGGTATGGACGTGTACTTCTCGGCCACATAGAAAGGCTGGGACAGAAACCGCTGCACCTTTCTGGCTCTGCTGACTATCTGCTTATCTTCTTCGGACAGTTCGTCCATACCCAGGATGGCAACTATGTCCTGGAGGTCCTTGTACCTCTGCAGGATACTCCTGACGGTCTGGGAAACACGATAATGCTCTGCTCCTACGATGTGTGCCTCAAGTATGCGGGATGATGAGCCCAGTGGGTCGACTGCCGGGTAGATACCTTGTTCGACAATGGACCTGGACAAAACCGTTACTGCATCCAGGTGAGCAAAAGTTGTTGCCGCAGCCGGGTCCGTGAAATCATCGGCAGGCACATAGATCGCCTGCACCGACGTAATCGAACCGGACCTGGTGGATGTGATCCGCTCCTGAAGCATGCCGATCTCCGTGGCTAATGTTGGCTGGTAACCCACTGCACTTGGTGTACGCCCCAACAAGGCTGATACTTCGGATCCTGCCTGTACGAAACGGAAAATATTATCAATAAACAATAGGACATCCTGCTGCTTTTTGTCACGGAAATACTCTGCCATGGTCAGTCCGGTCAGCCCGACCCTCATCCTGACACCCGGAGGTTCATTCATCTGACCGAAGATAAGGGCAGTGTTTTCGATGACCCCTGAGTTCTGCATGTCATTGTACAGATCATTGCCTTCACGAGTCCGCTCACCTACGCCGACAAAGACGGAATACCCCCCGTGTTCCTTGGCAATGCTGTTGATCAGCTCCATGATAAGGACTGTCTTGCCTACTCCGGCGCCGCCGAACAGGCCTATTTTCCCGCCTTTTGTAAAGGGACACAATAGGTCAATCGCCTTGATCCCGGTCTCCAGTATCTCGGGCTGGGCGGTCTGCTCAGTGAGACCTGGCGGATCCCTGTGTATGGACCAGTATTCATCGGCCTCGATAGGCGGCTTGTTATCGATAGGCTCGCCCAGCACATTAACCATGCGGCCGAGTACCTTTTCGCCTACCGGTACTTTTATGGGGGCACCCGTGTCAAAAGCTTCCATGCCACGCTTCAGCCCGTCTGTGGGATGCATGGAAATGCACCGCACCGTGTTGTCCCCCAGATGCTGCATTACTTCCAATACTATCATCTCTCTGTTATTAGGTACTTTTACGGCATTGTACAAGGATGGCAGTTCACCTTCGAATCTTATATCGATCACTGCGCCCATTATCTGTACTATTCTACCTTTGTTTTCAGCTATCATGAGATTCACCTTTGCTCAGAACATTTGCACTACCTACTATTTCGCTCAGCTCTTGTGTTATATTGGCCTGGCGCCTGCGGTTATACATATGGGTGAGTTCTTCGATCAGCTTGGATGCATTCTTGCCGGCTGAATCCATGTTGACCATTCGGGCTGCCTGCTCACTGGTATGTGATTCAGAAAAGGCCCTGAACAGGTTCATATGCAGATACAAGGGGATAAGGTGGTCAATGAAGGCATGGATATCCGGCTCATATTTCATATCATCTTCGTAAGCGTACTCTTCCGATTTTATAGGTAAAGGCAGGACCTGCTCCACATAAGGCACATAGTTGAGGACCGATTCAAAGTGGGTATATACTATGAAGACTTCATCTGCCTCATCTGACAGATAGAGTTCTATTATCCAGTTTGCAAGCCTTTCTGCCCCGTAATAAACATGGGCATCATTTATATTGGTGACCGTACGGATTATGTTCTTGTTCCGTTTTTTGAAGTACTCGTGGCCTTTGGCCCCAATAACGAATATTTTCTCATTTTTGCCATGGTTCATATGGTCAAGGGCCTTCGACATTATATTTGCATTATAGCTGCCGGAGAGCCCCCGGTCACTGGTGATGACGACATACAAGGAGCTCTTCACTTTTCGCTTTTCAAAAAATGCATGCGTCTCAGTGCCTTTATACCTGCTAATGTCAGTAACCACGCGCTTTAGTTCATGATAGATGGGGCGGACTCCCTCAAGCTGCGCCCTTGCCCTCTGCAGCTTTGCAGAGGCAACCATGTTCATGGCTTTTATGATCTTTTCAGTGGACCTGACATTATCGATCCTTTGCCTGATATCTCTTAATGAAGACACCTTTTCCTCCTAGCTATAGTTGTACTGTTCCTTTACCTGCTTTATCACTGCTTCTATGCTTTCAACAAGCTTGCTGGTGATCCTTCCGCTTTCTCTTATCTCTGCTTTGATATGATCGGCATGCTGGTCCACATACCTGATCAGATCCTTTTGGAACTTCTGGATCCGTTCGATCTCTATATTGGCCAGATGCTTGTTGTTCAACGCGTAGAGGATCAGGACCTGGTCCTCGACCGGCATAGGACGGTACTGTGGTTGCTTCAGGACTTCCATGATCCGTTCTCCATGCTTGAGTCGTTCCAGGGTGTCGGCACTGAGGTCAGAGCCAAACTGTGAGAACACTGCCAACTCCTTGTACTGGGCAAACTCTATCCGCAGGGGCCCGGCCAAGGTCTTCATGGCAGGGATCTGAGCTGAGCCTCCTACGCGCGATACGGAGAAACCCGGGTTGATCGCGGGTCGGACACCGTCGTTGAACAGCTCGGCTTCCAGGTAGATCTGTCCGTCAGTTATGGATATGACGTTGGTTGGGATATAGGCTGATATATCCCCTTCCTGCGTCTCTATTATCGGGAGGGCCGTCAAGGAGCCTCCACCATATTCCTCGCTCAGGCAGGCAGCACGCTCCAAAAGCCTTGAATGGAGATAGAAGATGTCGCCCGGATAGGCCTCGCGCCCGGGCGGACGCCTTAAGAGCAGGCTGATGGCCCTGTATGCTACCGCATGCTTGGACAGGTCATCGTATATGATCAAGACGTCCTTGCCCTTATACATCCAGTACTCGGCTATTGCACATCCTGCATAGGGGGCAATATACTGCAGCGGCGCAGGATCGCTGGCGGTAGCAAGGACTACGGTCGTATATTCCATGGCCCCGGTTTCGTTCAGCACCTTCAGTATGCGCGCTATGGTCGATGCTTTCTGCCCGATGGCAACATACACGCAATATACATCCTTGTCTTTCTGGTTGATTATAGTATCTATTGCAATGGCAGTCTTGCCGGTCTGACGGTCACCTATTATCAGCTCCCTCTGTCCTTTCCCTATTGGCACCAGGGCATCGATGGCCTTGATCCCCGTTTGAAGTGGCTTATTTACTTCCTGACGCATTATAACGCTGGGGGCAGGGCTTTCTACGTTGCGGCGGGCACTGGCTGCTATTGCACCTTTCCCGTCGATCGGCTCCCCCAGGGCATTGACGACACGGCCGAGCATGGCATCGCCCACAGGTACTTCGGCCATCCTGCCTGTCAGCCTGACGGGATCTCCTTCCTTGATGCCTGCATCGGAGCCCATGATAACAGCGCCAATACTGTCTTCATCCAGATTCAATGCTATACCGTAGACCCCGTTTGAAAACTCCACAAGCTCACCGCTCATGGCACTGTACAAACCGCTGATGCGGGCTATGCCATCTCCTACTTGTATAACAGTACCAGCCTCCGTAAAATCCGGCTTAGATGAGTAAGACTCAATCAACTCTTCTATAACCTTGCTTACCCCTTCATCAAATGCACTCATTCATGATTCCTCTCTCTAAGCTTTGTCTCATTACGCTCAATTCAGACCTCACCGTACCGTCAAAGCTCTGCCCGTCTAACAGCACATAAAATCCGCCTATCACATCCGGATCCACCGTGACTTCAACTTCTACCTGCATATTTGTCTTCTTGGACAACACCCTGCGAATGATGTCGATTTGGCTTTCAGTAAGAGCCTTGGCAGAGACAACCTTGGCCACTGTTTTCCCAAAGCGCTTGTTGATGCGGTCGATATATGCATTAAGTACAGGCACGATCAGTGCCTCTCGGTTATCTCTCACCATAAGATACAGGAAACCCATCAGATGCCAGGGTAACTTATCTGAAAAAACATTGTTGAAAAGCTTGCGCTTGGCTGAATCAGGAATATCCTGCTGCAGAAGAAAAGCCTGTACTTCAGCGCTCTTAAGTGTATCTCTGATGAATACCGCCTGCTCCAGATCCCTTTCTATGCTACCGTTTTCTTCTGATATCTCCAGAAGCGCTTCAGCATAGCGGTCCGTTAGTTTTGCCATTTTGCGTCCTCCAGCCTAGCCACTACTTCATCAAAGAGTCTGTCCTGGGTCTCGGCGTCCATTTTTTCAGCTATGTATTTTTGGGCTATGCGAGAAGCAAGGTCTATGATATACAGGCGTGTCTCCTCCTTAAGGCGTTTCCTGTTTTCTTCAGCGCTTTCCATTGAACGTTTCTTGATTTCATATGCTTCCCTCCTGGCTTCCTCCAGGATCACCATACTTTCGTCCGAAGCCTTGAGGCGGGCTTCCTCAAGGATCTTATCACGTTCCTTTTCCAGAGCTTCCAGTTTGCTTCCGTACTCGGCTATCAGCTCATTCGCTTTTGCCATGGCTGCTTCTGCCTCCTTCAGCTTGCTTTGGAACCTTTCCGTGCGCTTGTTCATGAACTCCTTGACAGGTTTATAAAGAATAAAGGTCAATGCCAGGGCCAGAATGATCCCATTTAGCAACTGGATCACTATACTGATCAGGGTTTGAGTATCGAGGGCAAAAACACGCCCGTCAGGTACTTTCTGAGCTAATAGCACTATTCTGCTCAGCAATTAAGAAGACCTCCCTTCGACTAAGCTTGAGTCCGATACTTTTATCAGGCTTAATTGCTGATTAAGCTTATCAAGGTATTTATCAGCGGATTGGCAAACAGCATAATGATGGCGATCAGGAGGCCATAGATACCGGATGTCTCTCCCAAAGCCAAGCCAATGAACATAATACTCCTTATGGAGTCAGCAGCTTCAGGCTGTCTGGCTATGGATTCAATGGCCTGGGCAGCAACCTTTGCCTGGCCGAAGGTGGTCAGTAATCCATTAAGCAGTGCAATTGCAGCTGCGATATGCACCATTCCAATCGCAATTGCTAGTTCTTTCATTTGATTTCCTCCATTCAGTTCATGTTTTGAAATTATATTATCAGCAACGGTATAATGTTACTCCGCCGCACTTCTGACATACATCAGACTTAAGATAACAAATATATATGTCTGCAAGACACCGAATACAACATCAAAGAATGCATGCAGCAGAGCCGGGATGCCAATTTGGACAAACAAAGGCGTCAGTGCATAGTAAAGGGTTAGAATGATCGTACCGGAAAGCATGTTACCAAACAGCCTGAAGCTTAATGAAATCGGCTTGGCTAGCTCTCCGATTATATTAAGCGGGAAGAATATGGGATGTGGGCTGAAAAAGCTCTTGAGATAATCACCTTTGCGATGTTTGAAACCCATAAAAATCATGATAACAAATGTAGCCAGGGCTAAGGCAAATGTAGTTGCGAAATCAGCTGTAGGAGCTCTGATCCCAAATACGCTGAATAAACTGGACGAAAGTATGAAGGCAAAAACCATGAAAAACCAGGGTGATATGTACGAGAGTTTCTCACCCAAAGAATTGACGGCAAAATTGTCAAATGATTCGACGGCAGCTTCTATCAGGTTCTGAATGCCCGCAGGCACCTCTTTGAAATTGCGAAGCATTATACGTACTATTATCGCAATCACAATAAGAAACAACATGATAATCCATGTATAGAATATTGTTTCTGTTATCCATATCTCGATCCCTGCTACATTGATGACCCATAGATTATCTATGTTCAATCCCACTATATAACCACCACCTCTTTTTATTGCCTGGCTTTTCAACTGATTGCCTAGAAAAATCTAATGTTGTAAACAGCAAGCTGGAAAGCCAGAATCCCCGCCACTACACCCCACAGGCTGATCTGGGGGACAACTGCACCCAGATAAAGTGCCGCACCAGAAAACAGAAGCCTCATCACATGCTGCAGGCTTACATAGCCCCCGGCCTTGCCTATATCCATTGTTATCGCTTTATCAACAGTACGTTCCAGTAGAAAAACCTTTACAATGCTGACGGCTGAACCTACCAGCACGCCCAGGACAAAGGGAATGGACGCCATAGAGCGGTAATAGACTACAGAACCCAGGATACATATCAATGATATGATCAGAATCGTATTTATCATACGTCTCGCTAATCTCGATAGATTCATGTTACCCCTTTTCTCCATAAATACTAAGGCCGCCTATTTTTTGCCCTGCGAGATGTCGAACATCACCTTGATCGCAGCCCCGGCACCGCATAAGGAAAATACAAGCAACAGCCAGGGCGTTGTGCCCAGCTTGTCATCCAGGAATTTGCCAAGCAGGACTCCGATCACTACCGATGCCGCCATAGTCACTCCAATTTGGGAGAAGTAAGCCAAAGCGCGCAAAAACTCATTACTGTTCCTGGTCTGCTTATCCTCTTTGTGCTGCTTGCTCAAGATGGCTACACTCCTCCATGGACAGCTTCACTAAAGCTTACTGAGAACTCAGCCAGCATTTATTCGCATACAGTATAATGTTGCCACAATATTCTGATATTATCAAGTATCAGAAAAGACAAGCCTCGACCCGGATCCCCATGATCTCCGCATCTGTATTGCTTTCAATAAAGCTGCAAATGCTCTCGTGTATGCTGTCTGCAATAGACTTGTTGTCTGCCAGGTAAGCAATCGACAGAACGATCGTCTGATGGATGTCTTGCGCACCGCTCTCGATGACAGACACATTGTATGTGTTGCGAAGCCTGCTCTGAAGCCCTTTTACTATCGATCTTTTTTCTTTGAGGCTGTGAACCCAGGGGGCATACAGCTTGACTGTCATAACATAGACTTGCATGGCAACAGCAAACCCGCCCGCATCTGGTTGGATCTCTTCCCTGCGGATTCCCATCTATTATTTTATTGGTTTATCCATGCTCCGTCAACAAATAATGTTGTTATTTTCCCTTAACGGAAAGGTCCATCGTAAAGCATATGATCCTGTTTGCGTAACGGTACTATCATCGTGTTCATGGCCGGTCACCTGACCGTAGACTTGACAACGCTGAATCCCAGCCTGGTGATCGCGGCTTCTATTTCAGCCAATGTTATCTTCTCCTCGTCAAATTCCAGCTTGGCCTTGCTTGAGTTGAACAATACCTTCACTGTATCCCCTTCAACACCGTTCAGCCCTATAAGCGCCCCTTCTATCTTCATCATGCATGACGGGCAGGTCAGGGTCTCCAGTTGGATCGTTGCTGATTTCATAATTATTCTCCTTTCGTCGTTTGATTCGATCTTGAATCATTCACTTTTTGTTATATTATACATTTGAATATTTAAAATTCAATGCCTATCTCAGCCTGTACCGCAATAGCCTCATGCCGTTCAGGATGACTGCCAGGATGCTGCCCTCGTGCACCAGCATTCCTATCGACATGTTCACCCATTCACTGAATATTAAACCGGCCATCAGCATTAAAACAACTCCTACTGCGATGACGATGTTTTGCATCATGTTTCTGGCTGTAGCCTTTGCCAAACCAAGAGCGTGGGGCAGTCTGCCGAAATCCGAATTCATCAAAACCACATCCGATGTTTCGATTGCGACGTCTGTACCTCCTCCCATGGCAATACCGATATTGGCCAGAGCCAGTGACGGACTGTCATTTACCCCATCCCCTACGAAGGCAACAATCCGGCCTTCATCGATCAGCTTCTTAATATAAGCTGACTTGTCCTCGGGCAGCATGTTTCCATGAGCTTCAGTCAGGCCCAGTTCACGGCTCACTATATCGACAGTCCCCTGATTGTCGCCTGAAAGCATTATAAGATTTTTTATCCCCAACTTCCTGAGCCTGGACAGGCCCTCTTTGACTCCGGGGCGTATCTGGTCGCGAATGCCCATCAGGATCATGAGTTCTCCATCGACTGCAGTAAACACAAGGGAGTTCCCATTTCCTTCAAGACGAGTTGCATCAGCCCTTACAGCATCGTTCAGGAGGACTTGCTCTCTTTCCATCAAGGCGATATTGCCTACAACCACCCTTCGACCTCTGACATAGGCAATGATCCCCTCGCCCTTTATAACTTCCGTACCTTCTACCGGATATACAGCCCTCTCGCCGATTTCATCCAGTACGGCTTTTGCCAGGGGATGGTCTGATTCACGCTCAACACTGGCAAGGTACTCCAGAGCTTCGCTTGTATAACTGCCATAGTACAGCTTTTCAGCTACAGAAGGTTTTCCTGCAGTAAGTGTGCCTGTTTTGTCAAAGACTATAGTATCCAGCCTGCTTAACTCCCGGATCACTTCACTGCCCTTTAGCAGTACGCCGTTTCGAGCGCCATTCCCTATTCCCGCCACATTGGATACGGGCACGCCAATCACCAGGGCTCCCGGGCAGCCTAAGACCAGGATGGTGATCGCCAGTTCAATATCACGCCGGATCAGCCATATCGTTAAAGCCAGCACAAGGACCGTAGGCGTATAGTATTTCGAGAACCGGTCTATGAAGCGCTCAGCTGCTGATTTCGAGTCCTGGGCTTCCTCTACCAGCTCGATGATTTTTCCGTATGTCGTGTCTTCGCCGACCCGTTCTGCCACAATCTGTATGGTCCCGTTGTCCAAGATAGTACCAGCAAATACCTTTGAACCCTTTTCCTTGGCCACCGGGATGGACTCGCCTGTAACAGCAGACTCGTTTACACTTCCTTCCCCGCTTATGACCGTACCGTCGACCGGGACCTTTGCGCCGGTTTTCACAAGCAGGATGTCTCCAACATCGACCTCATCCACATCTACCTCTACGAAGTCTCCGTCATCCATTTGCTTCAAGGCGCTCTCCGGCGCCATTTCGGTCAGTTCCTTTATAGCTGACCGGGTCTTGCTCAGTGTACGCTGCTCCAAATATGCGCCGAACAGGAACAGGAAGGTGACTATCGCTGATTCTTCAAAGTTTCTGATAACAAAGGCCCCTATTACCGCCATCGTAACAAGCACATCGATGCTGACCACCTTGACACGCAAGGCCTGATAAGCCTGAATGGCAATAGGCAAGACGCCTGAGACGGAAGCTGTTGCCATGAGCCAGGCAAAAAGCGTTTCATCACCTGTTGTCCATTTGATTATAAATGCAGAAACTATCAGGATGCCGCCTATTGCTGTGATCAGGCTCTTGTGCTTCAGGATAAACAAATGCTCCTCTTCCCCTTTCTTATGCTATAATCTCTCTTATACTGACAGCCGGTAGATCTCAGCCGGCATTCTGCTTACCCTCCGGCAGGTCCTACACTGTCCCTCATTCAGATTATCTGCCTTGTACCTGGATTTTAGCATAGGTTCACTGAAAAACATTTGACCCTGGTCAAATTTTAAAAAAATCCCCCGATATGCCAGCGGGCCATATCGAGGAGACCGAAAGCCGGGTTTATCGATCAACAAGCCGTCTTTCTGATCGTTATCACCTGATCATATAGCTCTCTTGTGTCCTTGAAAATGACATGGCTTACGTTTATGACCGTCAGGTCCTTTAGCCCCAGGATAGTTTTCTCGATTTCCCTGGCGCGCTCCATATCCAGTGAAGCAAAGGCTTCATCCATGAGCAGGATGCTGGCCTTGCTTAGCAGAGCCCTGGCTATTACGATCCTGCTCCTCTCTCCGCCTGAAATGTTCTTGCCGTTGTCATAGATCATGGTGTCCAGCCCATCCGGCTGGCTTGCCACAAAGCCAGCCAGCCCCGCAGCCTCAACGGCCTTATTTATCTCCTCTTCGGAATAATCCTTGTACAGGGTTATGTTGTTCCTGATCGTATCCTCAAAGATGAACACCTGCTGCTCTATATTCGCAATAAGCTTGTAATACTGATCCCGCTTTATGTCCTTAAGATCATACCCGTCTATAAGTATCCTCCCTGATGTAGGGTTGAAGTATTTGCGAACAAGCTTCAACAGCGTCGTCTTGCCGCCCCCGCTGGGACCTACTATAAGGTACTTCCCGTTCTTCCTGAACTTTAGGTTGATATCCGACAGTATCAGCTGGTCATCATCTTCATACTGGAATTCAACATTATGGAACTCTATCTCACGCCTGAAATCGGGCAGATCTACGGTTTCCTCATATGTGTAGGAGTTTTCCAGGGTCTTTTCTATCTTTTTTATGAGGTCGGAGGTCGTGAACAGCTTTGGTAGATTTTCACTTATATTGAACAAGGGAAACATCATCCTTTGAATGCCCTCTACCACCAGCAGCAGTCCCCCTGCAGTAACCTTCTTCAACACAGCATAATAACCAACAAAACAGATGACCCCGTACATTGACCCGTTGATGAAAAAATTCTGGGTACTGAAAACGAATGAGAGCATGCGTTCGATTATAAAGCCTTTCTGCTGGATAGCCTCGCTCTTCCTGTAATAGTCCTCAGTGACCCTCCCTTGAAGATTGTAATTCTTCACGATGTGGAACGCTGACAGGATCTCCTTGATATAAGAGGTGTAACCCTCAAACATGTCGCTGCGTTCCTTGTAAGCCCGGTTGGTTGGCTTGGTGGTGAAAATCGAAATAAGCAGGTTGATGATGATGATGACAAAGGCAAGCAGGATCATCCTCGGATCAACCGTCGTCAGCAGCCATATGCCTACAAGGAAGTTGACCACCCCATCGCATACCAGATATATGCTATGGATCAGATTCAGCTCCAGGGTGTTGAAATCATTGGTCAGGGCAGACAGGTATCTGGCATTGTTTTCCTTCTGGAACTCGGCGATATTCTTGCCAAACACCTTCGTTACATAGTATCTTTTGAGTGCGACGTTCGCTACCTTTTTGTAATGATTTGCGACCACGGTAGTGAGTATGCCAAGGGGCACCAGTAGGGCTGCCATGAGTATGATCCATGGAGCAGTCTGCTTCAGGAGGTCGATTTGTCCGTCCAGCACCAGATCCAGCAGCTTCATCATGCGAAGTGTCACATAGCCGAAAAATACGGTGAACACTGAGGACACAATGATTGCCAACAGCAAGTATGGGATAACTTTTGCATATTTTCTCAGCATGTGATCACCTCGTCAAAATAGTCCCTGGCAGGAAAGCAGTTGACCTCACCATTCTTTATTTCGATCACATAGTCATAATTTTCGGTAACACCTTCATAATACCGATGGCTGATAGCAATGACCGTATTGTCAAGCTCCAGGAATACCCTTTCGATCTCCTTGCCCAGTTCTTCATTCAGGCTGGAGGTGCCTTCATCAACAAAGAGGAGCTCTGTATTTTTGGCAATAGCCCTGGCTATCGATATCCTCTGACGCTGTCCGCCTGACAGGTTCTTGCCGTTTTCAGTCAGCCTTTCGTTCAATCCTTCCTTTTTCTCCTCCAGAAGGGATTCCAGGCCGCTGACCTTGACGGCATAATCGATCTGTTCCATGGGGATATCCCTGTACAAGGTTATATTATTCCTTATCGTATCCTCGAACAAGAATACATCCTGATAGATAAAGGCGACTTTATCGTGGAATGATTTTTCCTCGATGTCCCTGTAGTCTGTCCCGTCCACTTTAATGGTCCCCTCAAAATCATCATAAACCATGGCCAGCAGGTTCAGCAGGGTAGTCTTTCCGGCTCCGCTTACACCTTTTATAAGGTATTTCTTCCCTTTTTCTATAACAAAGGAAGCATTTTTGATAATCTGCTTGCTGCCAAAGGCAAAGCTAAGGTTGGATACCTCTATCTTTTCATTGAATACAAAAGGCTTGCTCCCCCTGCCGATGTTGACCCTGTACTCCTCCGGCTTTGCGATTTTTTCATAAATGCTGATCGAGGCCTTCATCTGATTCCACATGGGGAAAGCGCTGATCAGATAGTTGCTGATGGAGCTGCAAAGTGAGAAAATAAACCCGGCCATCCCCAAATTAAGCCCTTGCTGCAGTTTGGGCCCCAGGTATATCAGAACGATCACCGAAACCACGAAGGCCAGTATCCGTATAACATCGCGCTGCATATCGGTAAAGACATTGGCTGCAAACTTTCTCTTTTCAACCCGGCTGATAGTGCCTATGCTTTTCAAAAGGAATTTGTCTTCTATGTTGTTCAGTTTCAGGATCTCAAGCCCTGCGAAGGTATTGGCCATATCGGTTGTGAATGTCTCATTGGCACTTGAGATCTCCTGTTCCAGTGAAACTGACTTCTTTGAAAAGAAGCTTGCAAGGATATACAACAGGACAGAAAATACCAGCATCCCCGCAGCCAGCTTGTAGTCCAGAATAGCCAGGATAAGTAAAGAAAAGATAAACATCCCGATGTTGATCAAAAAGTTCAACAGGCTGATAAAAAACTTGCTCTCAAAGGTATTGATATCGTTTATCAAATTGGATATGTAAATCTCCTTGGATTTCTGGGAAAACTGCTTGAAAGGCATATTGATGATCTTATCAAAGGCCTGTTTCCTGACATCCAGGATCGTATCCCTCATATAGCGGATGCGCAGCAATCTTGAGATCAAAAAGTTCAATGGTGAATAGATGATAAATATGATCGTCACGATAACTATATTTTTATAATAATTGATATCAGCTTTCTGGATAGCACCCAGGATAAGGGCAGCCATAACCATCTGCCCAAAATGTTCAATGATGAACATAAAGGTTGCAATCAAATACAGGACAAATTTAGACTTTCGCTTTAACAAGAGCTCCCTCATCCAGACTCCCTCTCATAATGGATTTTTGCGATACGAAATGCTGCCTTAGGGCATTCAGGGACCATTATATATGTTACAATTGTATATAAGATGCCGAAAAATTACAACCAAAAGTTGACGAGCTTAATATTTTGGTTGCTTCTTCTTTTTGACTTATATAGTATATTTATTAGCTGTTAAGGATCGGAGTATGATAGGCATGTTAAAAGCAAAGAAAAGCACCTCCTGCAGGGACCAGGGATTCTGTTTGACCGGCAGCGGTTATTTCCAATGCATGGGCGTAGATGTGATGGCCTTCGATGATATCTACCCGGAGGGCCATCAATCCGGCATAAGCATAATCATGCACGGCAACCGTGTCGCTTCCAACGGCGATCTGCGCTTCGAACAGACGCCCGGGCAGTGGCAGCCCGTGCCAAAGCCCGGCAAGCGAGAGCTGGATACGGAGACTAACACCATCACCACTACTCTCAGCTATCCGGATCGAGCCAGGCATTTAAATGGTTTCAACCCGATGATCTATCCGGATTTTGAATTCAGCTACACGGTCTCAGTCAAAGGCGAAGGCAGGTCGCTTAGGATCAGTGTTGACCTGGACAGGCCGGTGCCTGACAAGTTCGCAGGCAAGCTGTGCTTCAATCTGGAGCTGTTCCCGGGCGCGCTCTTTGGAAAGCCCTGGATCATGGACAACAAGCAGGGCATCTTTCCACCCCAGCCCAACGGGCCTGTCCTGAAACAGAAGCCCAACTATCTTCACACGGGAGATTTCGGCCTTCCTGACGCAAGAGCAGATATGGAACGGCTGTCTGGCGAGAACAGGGAATACAGTCCGATCATCGCTGATGACATTATAGCTGAACCCTATGCCATTGGCAAACGCTTTACAGTACGTCCCGACGACCCATACCGTCGTCTGACCATAGAGAGCAAGAGTGCAGACCTTAAGCTCTATGACGGGCGCATGAACCACAACAACGGCTGGTTTGTAATCAGCAGTGAAGTGCCTTCAGGAGCGACTGCAAATGCTGTCGAGTGGATCATCACCCCAAATGTAGTTGATGACTGGATCTATCCTCCCGTCATTCAGACATCCCAGGTAGGATACCACCCGAATCAAAGGAAAATAGCAGTCATTGAACTGGACAAACGTGACAGCAGGAGCGAAAGGGCAGTTCTCGTCAAGATAACTGAAATCGGCGAGCAGGAAGTCTGTTCAGGCACCGGGCAGGTGTGGGGGCAGTTCCTCCGCTACAACTACTTGATATTTGATTTTTCAGCTATCAAAGAAGAAGGCCTGTACAAGGTCCGCTATGGTTCTGCAGAGTCGGCTGTTTTCCGCATAGCCTGCGATGTATATGACCGGGGCGTTTGGCAACCGGTCCTGGAGTACTTCCTCCCCGTACAGATGTGCCATATGCGGGTCAGTGAAAAATACCGGGTCTGGCATGGCCTTTGTCATGATGACGATGCTCGGATGGCTCCGACAGATTATCTGCATTTCGACGGATACAGGCAAGGAGCATCCACACTGACCAAATACAGGCCCGGAGATATAGTCCCAGGGCTGAATGTCGGTGGCTGGCATGATGCCGGCGATTTTGACCTCCGTGTGGAGTCCCAGTCCGCTGAGTTTTACATACTGACCCTGGCATACGAAGCCTTTAATATCTGGTACGATGTGACTACCATAGATCAGGCTAGGCGTATAACCGAGATCCACCAGCCGGACGGCAAAAACGACATCCTCCAGCAGATAGAGCATGGCGTCCTGTCCGTAGTCAGCGCATATCAGGCCCTGGGACGGCTTTACCGGGGCATTATCGAAAGCAGCCTGAGACAATATGTGCACTTAGGCGATAGTGCGGCTATAACTGACGGTATTAAGGGCAATGCCGACGACCGGTGGGTGTTCACCGAAGATAATCCGCAGCGGGAGTTGACTGTAGCTGCCCACCTGGCCGCTGCCGCCCGGGCTCTTAATGGCTTCAATGATCCATTGAGCGATCAGGCCTTGCAGGCCGCCTGTGAGATTTTTGACGGTACCGACGGGTCTGGTCGTGCCAGGGCGGCAAAGCTGCATGCAGCCTCAGAGCTGCTTCTGACCACCGGCGAGCAGAAATATAAGGACTACCTGCTGAATGAGACCGATTTTATAGCCGGCAATATTGACAGGGTAGGCTGGTTTATAGTCCGGGCAGAAAAGGCAGTGAATGATGCCGCTTTATCCAAAGCTATCCGGGATTCCTTGCCGGCACTGAAAGAACGGTTGGTTAAGCAGAGCGCTGAAACACCTTACGGGATACCCTATCGCCCTCATATATGGGGAGCAGGCTGGCAAATCCAGCGCCTGGGCTTTGAATATTACTTCCTCCATAAAGCTTATCCCGGGATCTTTGACCCAGAGCTTTTATTCAACTCACTGAACTTTGTCCTGGGATGCCATCCCGGGTCCAACACCATGTCCTTTGCTTCGGGGATCGGCGCCAAATCAGCAACCATAGGCTATGGGCTGAACCGCGCCGACTGGTCATACATCCCTGGTGGAGTGATTTCAGGTACTGCCCTCATACGGCCCGACTTCCCGGAGCTGCTGGAGTTCCCCTTCCTTTGGCAGCAGACGGAATATGTCCTGGGAGGCGGTTCTTCGCACTTTATGTTTTTGGTACTGGCTGTACAGCAAATATTAAAAGGCAAATAGGTCTTGCTATTTGCCTTTTCTGATTATTATCTTATTGCTTCAAACATCCTTAGGAGACGCAGATAATGATTCGCTTCACGCAACACATGGTCACCAAGCAGAGGCACTATGATGGATCTGATTTCGCATGCAAGCAATCCCTGCGTGCCTTTTCTTTTCCGAAATCATTTGCAGTATTGATCAGCTCATTTTCCGTCGGGTCAAGCAAGCCCCGGATAAACTTCGCATGCTCTGCCATCTGCCTGTTCCAGAAAAACTCCAGCTCATAAACCTCCCTTTCCAGATTGAATGCCTCCCTGTTCTGCAGTCTCTGAAGGTTCGACAGGTATAGCTTTGCCTCACGCAAAATATGGAGGATAAGCAAAGGATAATTGAACGTGAACATTTTGCAGGACAGGACATTGGACAGTATCTTTTCCTTAAACTTGATCAAGGCCGCGGTCAGCTTTATTGCCTTCTGATTTAATGCATAGACCTTATCTACAAGCTCCGGGTTGACATTGCAACTATCTCCGCCTGTCAACTCGGTTTCCGCCTTCGTAATATCGGTCGGTATCCTGATTCCCGTATAAAAGGAAGTCAGCTTTTCTGTATTCAACGTATAAGGAGTTATCACTTCACCTGACAAAAGCACTACAGGGCTGACAACACCACCAGAAAGCTTGACGGCATTTCTTAAAACCGCATCAAACTCCTTTCGAAAGGCATCCGCCTCCTGGGCGAACTCGGTGTCCCTTGGTGTAAATCCAAGCTCGAGAAAAAGCGAATGCTCCTTCATTATCCTTGCAAAAAACAAGTGCAGTCCAAGAGCTTGACTAACATACTCAGCATTTGAAAGCACGACCATTCCCCCCAGAGATATATTGCCTTATATGCTAATGTATGTATCCTATAGGTGGACTGTTACTTCACTGAGCCTGAACCGTCATTGGGTATACGAAGGCTTAAGTCGGTTTGCTGTCCTGTTTACCATATTACAAGTTAAAGGATAGAAGTCTGCTGTTATATCAGCCGATCAGAGCTGTAATCAAATACCCCCTGTAGCTTATGCCAGCAGGGGGACCGTATGTACGGTAAGTGCCTGTTTCCGACAGAATAGCTGCCGGCTCACCGGCATCAGGCTGCTTAGTATTCAGTCGACAAGCTTTCCAGTATCACTTCAATATTATCCTTCAGGGAAGTATCCGCATTCTTGTTCATATTGAAGGATATGCCTTGGTAAAAGGCCTGGCCGTCTTCTTCCGGCCAGTAGATAAGGTAGTTGTAGACTTCTACATCTGCTCCTTTAGAGTTCTTAGCCGTAAAATGAGCATACACAGCTGTCAGATATGATATTTTCACATTATTGTCAAACTCTATAAGCTTGATATCCGTCAGACCTTGGAGTATTGCCTCCTGGTATGACTCTTGGGTCCAACTGCCTGCTCTATGCCCCGATGCAACAGTAATATCGGATACTGTTATGCTAGCTGTTGAATCTTCATCTGCAGCCAGCATGATCCCATCCTGGTTTGGTTCAAACTCTCCAAAATCATCCGGAACTTCAAATTTCAGGCCATAGACCGTCCTCGTTGAAAGCGTGACCTTCTCTTTGCCGCAGCCGGCAAGGCTAAAGATCAGCACAAGCGCCATGATGACCGATAGTACTAAGATACCAGACTTTTTCATAGAAAACTACCTCCTTCATTTATGTGACTGTATCTTATCATGACTACAATAATTATAAACGCAGCATATACGCTTGTGGGATGTTTGCTATTGTGCAACTGGGATCCTGTCAGAGGGCAGTGATGAAGCATATGAAAAGTGGCTGGATATACTCGGAGGGATCCTAGAGGGCTATGACCGTGTAGGAAAGCTCACCTCTGAGGAGAAACAGGCAGTGTTTTATGTGATCTGCTCCGTTCAGATGATCTGCATCGCCTATTTTGAAGGTCTGGACAAGTACAAGGAGTTGGCCAGGATAAACCGCAGGATGCTGCAATATATCATACGGAACAGGAGAGATATAGAAAAGATCGTTTGATCTCTTCAGTTCTCTTTATCCTGCTTTGCTGCATGTCGATTAGATACACTTAAGTCATAGCTACTCTTGCAGTAAGGCGGGTTTTTTTTTGCCTTGTTCTATTCGGGCATCATAACTCCGGATGACGGATTTTAATGTTCAGGATAAGAAAAACATTGAAATGCTAAATAAGTCCGCCATACAACCCGTACTTTGCGGATCCTTCCCCGCTTTTGACCACCAGCAATCGGTATATACTATTGCGGTTTTGTCAACGAGGTATTATCATGTAATTGCGGATAATATAAAATAGGCTTTATAACAACTTACAGGAGGCATAAATGAAAATTATCATTATAGGTGATGGCAAGCTGGGATATAACCTGGCTGAAAATCTTTCTAAGGAAAATAATGATGTTACCATTATAGATAAAAATCCCGAGGCATTGAAAAAAGCCGGCGAATACCTGGATGTTATGTGCATAAAGGGCAATGGCCTGAGTACACAGATCCTGTTGGAAGCAGGTATTAAGGAAGCTGATCTTCTAATAGCTGCCACAGCCAGCGACGAAACGAATATGGTATGCTGCCTGACAGCCAAGAAGCTGGGAGCTGCACACACGATCGCCAGGATCAGGGACCCGCAATATGCTGACGAACTCGATAAACTGAAAGCAGATCTTGATTTGGACATGGTGATCAATCCCGAGCAGGCAGTCGCCAGTGAAATCGCCAGACTGATCGAATTCCCTCCGGCCCTGAACATTGAAACATTTTCAAAGGGCCAGGTCGTTATGATGGAGATGAAGGTAACACCCGACATGTCCATAGTCAACATGAGCCTTAATAATATCTCCAAATGGACCAACGCAGGTATTCTAATCGGCGGTGTACTAAGGGATGGAAGTGTTGTCATCCCGAATGGCGATTTTGTAATCAAACGAAATGATACCATATACATCGTCGGCCAGCCATCCAAGGTCGTACAGTTCTGCAAGCGCATAGGCATTCATGTGCAGAGGATCAAAAACGTCATGGTAATGGGTGGAGGCAGGATCGCATACTACCTAGCCAAATATCTGGATGAGATGGATATCAGGGTCAAAATAATCGAGATCAAACGCGAACGCTGCATTGAGCTCACCGAGCTTCTCCCTAAAGCCTTGATCGTATGCGGCGATGGTACTGATGAAAGCCTGCTGCATTCAGAAAATCTGACCAGTATGGGCGCGTTTGTTTCCGTAACTGACAAAGATGAGGAAAATATCATAGCAGCCTTGATGGCAAAGCAAAACGGAGTTCAGAAAGTCATAGCAAAAATCAACAGGGCAAACTATACTATTGCGATAAATAACATGGGGATCAATAGTGTGGTGATACCCAAGCTTATAACAGCTAACCATATACTAAGATATGTCCGTGGCTTACAAAACGCAATGGGTGATCCGGTAGATGCCCTTTACAGGATCATGGACGGCCGTGTAGAAGCTATCGAGTTTACAGCTAATGAGCATACGAAATTCCTTGATATTCCGCTTAAGGACCTGAAAATAGTCAAAGATATCTTGGTTGCCTCTATCGTCAGAAAAAACGAGATAATAATCCCACATGGAAGCGATGTGATAAAGGCCGATGACAAAGTCATCCTCATTGCTAAGGATAAAAAACTAACGGGCTTAAATGACATTGTTGAGCTGGGTGTTTAAATATGAACTACAGAATGATTGCCAAAAGCATCGGCACAGTATTATGCATTGAAGCGGCTTGTATGCTCCCTTCCCTTTTGGTAGCTTTTATCTGCCGGGAAGCTACAACAGTACCCTTTATAGTGTCCATGCTCATCACTGCCGTGGCAGGCCTTGCACTACTAAGCATAAAGTCGCCAATATCACGTTTGTACTCTCGCGACGGTTTCGCTATCGTAGCGCTGGGCTGGATCCATATATCTGTTTTTGGCGCTCTGCCATTTATTCTTTGTGGTTCGATCCCTTCTGTCATCGATGCGTTTTTCGAATCCGTATCCGGATTCAGCACAACAGGAGCAAGTATACTAGAAAATGTTGAAGCACTTCCGAAAAGTATTTTATTTTGGAGAAGTTTCACCCATTGGATGGGCGGTATGGGAGTCCTCATTCTTATGATCGCTATATTGCCGTCTGTGAATGCCAGTACTATAAACATTATGAAAGCAGAATCTCCCGGCCCGTCACCTGGCAAGATCGTGCCTAAAATCAGCGAAACAGCAAAGATCCTGTACACTATCTATATAGTGCTGACAGTGATCCAGGTAGTATTGTTGCTGGCAGGCGGGATGCCGCTGTTCGACGCTTTGATACATGCATTCGGAACAGCAAGTACCGGCGGTTTCTCAAGTAAAAACACCAGTGTAGCTGCTTATGGCAGCGTCTATATAGAAACAGTCATCACTATTTTCATGTTTTTATGCGGCGTGAATTTTACTTTATACTATATGGTTTCCAAGAGGAATTTTAAAACTTTGTTGCGGGATGAAGAGCTGCGCTTTTATATTGGCATAGTGTTTACAGCCATAATACTCATAGTTCTTAATACTGGCGGCACAGTGTACCGCACTATAGGTGAATCTATACGTTATGCTGCTTTTCAGGTCAGCTCAGTTATAACCACAACAGGCTATTCAACCGCTGACTTCAGTATCTGGCCGACATTCAGTCAGGTTATTCTGATTCTTTTGATGTTTATAGGAGCAAGCGCCGGGTCCACCGGAGGAGGTCTTAAATGCATCCGCATACTCCTTCTCGCCAAGATTATAAAGCGGGAGATCGCAAAGATCAATCATCCAAGCGCTGTACAAACAGTAAAAATAAATGGACGTATCGTAGATGAGGAAACCCTGTCCGGCATCATGGCGTTTTTCTTTTTCTGGATGCTGATTTTTGCCCTGTCAGTTCTGATAGTATCGTTGGAAGGAAAAGGCCTAATCACATCAACAACAGCAGTAATTGCCACCCTAAACAATATTGGGCCGGGCCTGGGATCGGTCGGGCCAATGGGGAACTTTGCCGACCTGTCAGTGTTGAGTAAATTAGTATTATCAGTGTGTATGATCGTCGGGAGGTTAGAGATTTACCCGATCATGCTGCTGTTCACTCCATCATTTTGGAAACGTGGCAATATCTGAATTATAGATCCTCATAGGTTTTTAAAATCCTTTCAGCCACCGCCCTTTTCGTGATGCGCATATCCATTGCCTGTTTTTCAATATACCTGTGGGCCTCCTTTTCGCTCATGCTCATAAGGGATATCAGAATACATTTGGCGCGGTCCACAATGCGGATATCCTCTATCCTTTTCCTCAACTGGGCATTTTCGGTCTGTATCTTTTTCATCCTGTTGTAAACTGATCGGGCAAGCGATAGCGCAGACATGAAAATATACCTGTTGACCGGCTTTTCAATAGTCAGTATCCCTTCTTTTTCACATACGGCTGACACAGCTTCGAAAAACTCCCGCCTAACTATAAGGATGACCTGTGTCATCTCCCTCGAGGCTGCATGCAGAGCAAGACTTTCGCCGGTCTCATCCTTCAGCGGAGCATCGATGATCACCAGATCGAAATCCCGTTCCAGCAGGAGTCTTCTCGCTTCGCCACAGGTTTTGACAGCGATGATCTGGCAGACGTACGCCGGGTTTAGCAGTTCAGAAATCAATGCCGCTCCTTTTTCTGAATTAGAAATAATCAAAACATATTCCATACCCGTGCTGCCTTTCGCCACAAATTTAAATTACTCCGAAATATCTTCTTTTGTAGAACACCGCTTTATCGTCTGCAGCCGCAAAGTCCCCTGCTTCTTTTATCTTGGCAGCGATATATTTATGATGCAATTCGTCTCCAATAACGCTTTTAACGAAGTCACTGCCCTCAGCAAGCCTTACTGCCTCATCCAGGCTTAATGGAAGTGGTGTCAAGGTTTTTATCAAAGCTTCATCCGCCTTATACAGATCCACATTGGCTGCGGCAGGCAGAGCCATGCCTTTTTCCATTCCCTCCAGACCCGCTGCGATTATCAACGCGAAGCCAAGATATGGATTCATCGAGGGGTCAGGAGAGCGCAGCTCCATCCTTACCTTATCTCCGTTAGCTGCGGGTATCCTTATAAGCTGAGAACGATTTTGGTGTGACCATGAAACATATGCCGGTGCTTCAAATTTTCCGAACCGCTCATATGAATTGGCGATAGGGTTCAGGAAGATAGTGATCTCCGGTATTCTCGCTAGTATACCAGCTATAAAGCTTTCAGCGGCATTGGATTGGCCTTCCTTGATATCCTTGAAAACATTCAGCCCGTTTTTGGCCAGCGAGATGTTGACATGCATGCCGCTGCCCGGAGCCTCTGGTATGGGTTTTGGCATAAATGACGCGTAAAGGCCGTTTCGGGCAGCTATGGATTTGACAGCAGCCTTGAATGTCTGCAGGTTGTCCGCGCTTGAGAGGGCATCACTGAATTTAAAATCGATCTCATTCTGGCCCGGCCCCTGTTCATGATGAGATGTCTCAGGTTTAATTCCCATTTCATCAAGTGTAAGGCATATTTCACGTCGTATATCACCGCCCATGTCAAGAGGATGCATATCCAGATATCCTCCCCTGTCAAGCGGTGTATCTGTAGGTTCGCCATCCTCATTGGTCTTGAAAAGGTAGAACTCGCATTCAGGCCCTATCTTGCAAACATACCCCCTGCCTTCGCACTGGCCGGTGACCTGTTTCAGGATATACCGGCTGTCATTGGCGAACACTGACCCATCGGGATTCCTTATGTCGCAGTAAAAACGTACGACCCTGCCCGGGCCAGGGCGCCATGGCATGACCATCAAGGTTGAAGGGTCCGGATAGAGGAACAGATCGGACTGGGTGACATCCTTAAACCCCTGTACAGCATGAGCATCGAAGGATACCCCGTGCTCTAATGCAGATTCCAGCTCATCAGCCATTATAGAGATCCTTTTCTGAGCCCCAAAAAGGTCGCAGAAGTTGAGCCAGATGAACCTAACATCGTTCTCCCTGACAAACTCCAGCACTTCACTGGCAGTATGATTCAAAGCATCCAGCCTCCTTTTTCCAGCGATAAAGCTTTTATGTCCATTTTATCATCACATAGATCCTGTTGAAAACGGTTATCTCTTCTTATTTTCTGATTCGACCCACGAACTCCTTATACTCATTGAATTATATCAACCTAGTATATGGTGTACAGCTGCTTGTATGGGTTTTTGGCGTTCGGGGCAAGTCTGTAAAAGGGTTTGCGCAATATTTCATCTATGCTAAGCCCGAAAGTATCTGCATACTCCATCAGGTATTCGTTCATCGATCCCATATCCAGGTCGTCTGCCAGGCTTACAGTCACCTGTTTGGGTAGATTGGCCGGCGGTGTGCTGCTCCTTATGAATATCAGGCCGCCATGCATGCCGGTCCCCGTAAAGTCACCTACAGGACAGGCTTCAGACTCCATACCCAAAACTATTATCATCCCACCGGCGAGATATTCACCCAGGAAGCTCCCTGTGCTTCCACCCACTACGATAACATGCCTTTTGTCTTTATACTCCTTCATGTGGATGCCGGTCCGGTAGCCGGCATCACCTTTCACATAGATCTTCCCGCCACGCATGGCATATCCCAGCGCATCACCGGCATTGCCATGTATGATTATCTTTCCGTCATTCATCGTATCTCCGACAGCATCCTGCACATTGCCGTTCACAATTATGGTCGCTCCGTCAAGATAGGCTCCCATAGCATTCCCAGGCGTGCCATTGATCGTAATTGTTATAGATGAGGCACAGCTCCCGATGTAGCGTTCACCAAAGCAGTCTTCGATTATTATATCTTCTTCCGCCCTTCTTATTTCATCGTTCAATATCCGGCTTCCCAGCCTGCGAGCTGATACATTCATTTATATTACCCCCGGTTGCATATTTATAACTGCATCGCAAAGCGATTTGCTTCATTCTCCCGCATGCTTGATGCCCAATATCTCAAGCTCTTTTTCATTTAAGCCTACGCCGCGGAGCATAAGCCGGTTGCCCCTCAGGCTTTCTATGGCATTTATGCCCATACCGCCCATCATTTCCATTATCTCATGCTTCCAGGCATTCAAGAGGTTCACCAGCCTCTTGTATCCCCAGTCAGGGTTCAAACGTTTCACCAGGTCCTCCCTCTGGGTAGCAATGCCCCAGTTGCATTTCCCGGTATGACAGCTCCGGCACATGTGGCAGCCCAGGGCTATGAGGGCGGCAGTCCCAATATATACACAATCAGCACCAAGCGCTATCGCTTTTACAACATCAGCACTGGAACGGATGCCCCCTCCGGCCACGATCGACACCCGATTGCGGATCCCTTCATCGCGCAACCGCTTATCAACGCTGGCCAGGGCCAGTTCGATCGGGATGCCCACATGGTCACGTATCCTTGCAGGAGCAGCACCTGTACCGCCTCTGAAGCCGTCTATGGCAATAATATCAGCTCCGCTTCGTGCTATACCGCTTGCGATCGCAGCGACATTGTGGACTGCTGCGATCTTGACTATAATGGGCTTTGTATAGCCTGTTGCCTCCTTTAGTGAATAAACTAGCTGGCTCAGGTCTTCTATGGAGTATATATCATGATGAGGGGCCGGGGATATGGCATCAGAGCCCTCTGGGATCATACGGGTTTTTGAAATGTCCCCCACGATCTTTGATCCGGGCAGGTGGCCGCCGATACCAGGCTTTGCGCCCTGTCCCATTTTTATCTCTATAGCTGCTCCGTTGCTCAGGTACCTGCTGTGTACGCCGAAACGCCCTGAAGCGACCTGTACGATCGTATTCTTGCCATATCTATACAGGTCTTCGTGCAAGCCACCCTCTCCGGTATTGTACATGATACCGGCTTCCGCTGCGGCCCTGGCCAGGCTTTCATGGGCGTTATAGCTGATCGATCCATAGCTCATGGCCGACAGCATGACAGGCATAGACAGCTTTATATGCAGCGGCAGGTCGATCTTGATGCGGCCTTTTTCGTCCCTTACGACCTTGTCTGGCTTTGACCCAAGATAGACCTTGGTTTCCATGGGCTCCCTCAAAGGGTCGATTGAAGGGTTTGTGACCTGGGAGGCATTAAGCAGTATTTTATCAAAGTATACGGGATAGGTTTCCGGGTTTCCCATGCTGGATAAAAGGACGCCCCCGCTTTCTGCCTGCCTTTTGATCTCCTTTATGCTTTTGCCGGTCCAGTATAAATTTTCTCTGAAGGTGTGATTGGTTTTTACGATCTTCAAAGCTCTTACAGGGCACATAGCCACACACCGATGGCAGTTTACGCATTTGTCATCATCAGCAGCCATCCTGTTTTTGTCAGTCAGGAATATATGTGCCCCGTTTGCGCATTGCTTTTCACACACCCGGCAGTTGGTGCATCGTTCATTATTCCTCACTATTTCATATTCCGGATATATATCAAATGCAGCCATTATGCCGACCCTTTCTCTAAAGTTACTATGACTCCTTCGCCGCCTTTGGGCGACCACACCCTGTCAAGATCCTTCTGTATGACCCTGATGGCGGCCTCCTCACTTGCAACGTAAACCATATCGTCCTTCTCCCCCACCACCATACTGCGGAGCTTAAGCCTGTCATTCAGTGCCATCATCCCGCCTTCAAAGCCCACGATTATCGAAAAAGGCCCGTTTATCAGCAATGTATCGAAAACACATCTCAGGTACTCAAGCTCTTCCCTTTCCTTATGAGGCCTGGTCGCTATGACCGACCAAAAGGGGGCGGCGATAACTGAACAGATCTCCTTTAGGTCAAGCCCCTGCTTCCTGTGGAGGTAGTCGATGATATACGTGATGACCTCGGTATCTGTCTGCAAGGTGCATTTATAGCCGTACATTTCAATGGTGCGCCTGTTGGCATCATAGGAAGATATCTCGCCATTGTGGACAACGGAAAAATCCAGGAGTGCAAATGGATGGGCACCGCCCCACCAGCCGGGAGTGTTCGTAGGGTACCTGCCATGGGCTGTAAAGCAGTATCCCTCATACTCCTCCAGTCGATAGAACCTGCCCACGTCTTCAGGGAAGCCAACTGCCTTAAAAACTCCCATGTTCTTTCCGCTGGAAAAGACATATGCGCCTTTGATCCCTGTATTTATCCTGAACACACACCTGATCACATACTCACCTTCATCCTGTTGGCTGTCAGCCAGCTTTGCAGGCAGCGGAGCAAGAAAGTATCGCCAGATCAAAGGCGTATCTTTTATCTCAGGTAGCTTGCGCGTAGGGATCTGTGAAAAGCTGACTATGTCAAAATGGTCCTCCAGAAACTCCTCGCATTCCCTTTTGGCATATATGTCATCATAAAATATGTGAAAGGCATAATGATCCTTGAACTCAGGATAGATCCCATATGCTGCAAAGCCCCCTCCCAGCCCGTTGGAACGCTCATGCATCACAGCTATGGACTCGATTATCTGTCTGCCGGAGAAGCGCTTTCCGGACTTTGAAAAGATACCCGATATAGCACATCCTGACGGATTGCGAAACATCCCTTCCCTCACCGGTCAACCTCCTGTCATAAAATAAGGCGTTCATCACATAGTACCAACAATACGGCGGCAAGCCATCCCGGCTCGTTACCTGATACTATCTGATGAACGCCTTTGTTCACATTTATATGGTACTATAAACCAATATATAAGTCAATAGCTTTATGAATAATGCTATTATAAAAATTGCAGGAAAATATAGTTTTAATTTGGTTTTCACATTTTTTATACGTTGTTTTGCAAGTTTGGTTGTCTTCTGTTGCAAAGTCCTATAAAAAATTTATAAATACATAGTTGACATTCGTCTGAACCGGTGCTATACTCTTTGCATGCAGCAAAGGTGCTGTGGATCATATGATCCGCGGCACCTTTTCTTTTTTATTTCGCAAGGAGGTATGAGAACATGAGCAAGTTGACAGTCCCAAAAGGGTATAGGCCGCTGTTGAGCCTCTATGATACCCAAAGCGCCATAGGTAAAATCAAGAGGATCTTTGAGGACAATCTAAGCAAAGCGTTGAACCTGAAAAGAGTTTCAGCCCCGTTGTTTGTCCTGGCCAACACCGGTGTCAACGATGACCTGAACGGTATAGAGAGGCCCGTGGAATTCAGTATCAAGGAAGACGGTTCCCAGGCCCAGGTCGTCCAGTCGCTTGCGAAGTGGAAGCGTTTGGCCCTGTACAAGTATGGTTTCCCGGTAGGAGAAGGGATCTACACTGATATGAACGCCATACGCCGCGATGAAGATATGGATAATCTGCATTCGATCTATGTCGACCAATGGGACTGGGAAAAGGTGATCGATCGTGACACCAGGAACCTGGAAACACTCAAAAGCACTGTGGTCAAAATCGTCGGTGCCATATGCGATACCCTTGAGGAAATAAAGAAGCTGTACCCGGTGCTTTCGGTAGAACTCTCACGAGAAGTTTCCTTTGTAACGACCCAGGAGCTTGAGGATATGTATCCTGCCCTTTCGCCAAAGGAGCGTGAAGACAAGTATCTAAAGGATCATAAGACCGCCTTCATCATGCAGATAGGCGATTTGCTGAAGTCAGGCATCAAGCATGATGGAAGGGCGCCTGATTATGACGACTGGAAGCTCAATGGCGATATCCTGTTCTGGAATGACATCCTGGGGTGTGCTCATGAAGTATCCTCCATGGGGATACGGGTCGACAAGGAGTCGTTGGATGAGCAGCTTAGTAAAGCGGGATGTGATGACCGCCGCAGTCTGCTGTTCCACAGGATGCTGTTGAATGATGAGCTGCCACTTACCATGGGCGGCGGGATAGGACAGTCGAGGCTGTGCATGCTCCTGCTGCAAAAGGCGCACATAGGCGAGGTCCAGGTCTCTGTATGGGACCAAAGCACGATTACAGGCTGTGAAGAAGCAGGAATAGAATTGTTGTAAGGAGGACAAGAAAATGAACAGCAATAATAAAATATCAGATATATTCGGCAGTATGGTATTCAATGAAGCAGTCATGAAGGAGCGCCTGCCAAAGAATATCTATAATGCGCTCAAGAAAACGATCGCAGATGGTACCCCTTTGGAATTGGACGTGGCTAATGTTGTCGCATGCGCTATGAAGGACTGGGCAATTGAAAAGGGCGCTACTCATTTCACCCACTGGTTCCAGCCGATGACTGGCGTGACTGCTGAAAAGCATGACAGTTTTATTGCTCCTGACGGCAACGGCCGGGTCATTATGGAGTTCTCGGTCAACTCTCTTGTAAAGGGTGAACCCGATGCCTCCAGCTTCCCTTCTGGCGGACTGCGCACCACTTTCGAAGCCAGGGGATATACTGCCTGGGACCCGACTTCCTATGCCTTCATAAAGGATAACACGCTTTATATCCCAACAGCCTTTTGCTCATACAGCGGCGAGGCACTGGACAAGAAGACGCCCCTGCTGCGTTCCATGCAGGTGCTCAGCCACCAGGCTCTGCGTATCCTCCGCTTGTTTGGAGTCACTGATGCAAAGCGGGTCCTTTCCTCGGTAGGTCCTGAGCAGGAATACTTTTTGATCGACAAGGACACGTTCCTGAAAAGACCCGACCTGATATATTGCGGCAGGACCCTGTTCGGTGCAAGGCCGCCAAAGAGCCAGGAAATGGAGGATCACTACTTCGGGGCCATCAAGCAGCGGGTTTCAGCCTTTATGCGCGAGCTGGACGAGGAGCTGTGGAAGCTGGGTGTACTGGCTAAGACCGAGCATAATGAGGTAGCTCCCTCCCAGCATGAGCTTGCCCCCATCTACTCTGAAGCTAATATAGCTACAGACCACAACCAGCTGGTAATGGAGCTTATGAAAAGCATCGCAGCAAAGCATGATCTGGCCTGCCTGCTGCACGAGAAACCCTTTGCAGGAGTAAACGGCAGCGGAAAGCATATCAACTGGTCCATATCCACAGACACCGGGGTCAATCTGCTGGAGCCGGGCGATACGCCCTGTGAAAATGCGCAGTTTCTACTTTTCCTTGTAGCAGTGATCAAAGCTGTGGATGAGTATCAGGACCTTTTGCGTGTTTCAGTAGCAAGCGCGGGCAATGATCACCGCCTCGGAGCCAATGAAGCACCCCCGGCCATCGTATCAATGTTTTTGGGCGATGAACTCACCGAGATCCTGAAGGCACTGGAAAATGATACCTTGTATAATGGCAAGGGAAAAACCCTGATGGAGATCGGCGCAACTGTACTGCCTCATTTCCCTAAGGATACGACCGACCGCAACCGGACATCGCCCTTTGCTTTCACCGGCAACAAATTCGAGTTCCGTATGCTGGGCTCAGCCCTGTCAACAGCCGAGCCCATAATAGTCCTCAATACGATCGTGGCTGAAGTACTGTCACAGTTTGCGGACGTACTTGAAAAGAGCTCTGATTTCAATAAGGATCTTAACCAGCTGATCAAGACGACGATCAAAGAACACAAGCGCATAATCTTCAACGGAAACGGCTATGACTCCAGTTGGATAAAGGAAGCCGAACGGAGGGGCCTGCATAACTTCAGGACCACGCCCGAAGCCTTGCCGGCACTCATCGATCCAAAGAATGTGGAGATGTTCATCCGCCACAAGGTCTTTACCAAAAACGAAATCTACTCACGATATGAGATCCTGCTAGAAAACTATTCAAAGACCATCAATATCGAAGCCCTCACGATGATCGACATGGTCAACAAGCTGATCATCCCTGCTGTGCTGGGCTATCAGAAAGAACTGGCAGACCTGATCATTCAGAAGAAGGCAGTGAGCGCCGAGATACCGACAAGCCTGGAAGAAGAGCTCTTGAAGAAAATATCCAGACTGTCTGAATGCCTGAAAACCAGGCTGGATCATCTGTACGAGCAGACCATAGAAGTCAGGGAGACAAAGGACAGCCTTGAGCTGGCCAGGGCGTACCGGGAAAAGGTCTTTGCAGCTATGAATGAGCTAAGGCTGATCGTTGATGAGCTTGAAACGCTGGTAAGCAGAGACCATTGGAAGATTCCGACCTATGCCGAGATCCTGAACAGTGTTATGTGATATAAAGAAAAGGATAGTAAAAAGGGGCTTATCCAAGCCCCTTTATTCTTTATAGGCCAGCGGCGGCCTGCGTTTGTGATGGCTGGCATTGTGGTACCTTTCAATTATGACTTTTTCCTGTTCACCGACTTTGCCGGTAAGCAAGAATTCATCTATGCTCTTGTAGGATATACCCATTTCGTTTTCATCCGTCTGACCATCGAACAGGCCGGCTGAAGGTGCCTTAGTTATGATCTGCTCAGGCACCTGAAGGTAACGCAGGAACTCATAGATCTCTGTCACCGTCAGGTCGGCGATAGGGTTGAAATCGTAGGCACCGTCGCCCCATTTGGTAAAGTAACCCATATGATATTCGCTGCGGTTGCCGGTCCCCGCCACAAGCCGGTTTTCACTGGCAGCTACAGCATACAGGGTGGTCATACGCAGCCGGGGTGCAATGTTTGCCAGGGCAGTTGCTGTCAGTTCAGTCACATCGGTTAGGGCACCAAGCAGGGCAGAACGGACCGGTGTCAGATCCACCGTACGCAATTCGATGCCAAACTGCCTTGCCACAAGCTCAGCATCAATTTTGTCCTCTTCGTAATTGCGCCTGGAACTGCAGGGCATTATCAGGCCGACCGTGTTGTCACAAGCCTTCTTGCACAAGATACCTACCAGGACGCTGTCCTTGCCGCCGCTGCTGCCGAAAACGATCCCGCTGGCATTGGCTGATGCGAGCGCTTCCTGTATAAAGTTGACCCTCTTTTGGGTCTCAATGGCATAATCTCTCATGATCCAGCTCCCCTTTTCTTCTATGGTATGCATATAATAAAGCGTCCATTATATAATGTGACATCACATTATCTAATGAACGCCATTGTCCGAACAATATCATTATATGGCACAGCCTATAAATTGTCAACAACAAGCAAGGTATCTATCCTACGCATCATATGCTCAGCCAGCTCTGCCACCTCGGATTCCAAGCCTTCCCATTTGTCAATCAGCTCGCCGAGATATGTTATTCCGGTTTATGACTGTGACCTCAAGGGATCTTACTGCCTGCTTGTAGCCCACCTTCCCTGATACCGTCATCAGCCTGCCCACCGGATCCTTCCGGGCTTTTTCAAGCAGGTCCTGATCAGTTAACACCAGGATATCCACATAACTGTTAGGCCGCAGACCTCCCATGACAGCGGAGCCGTACAAGTACACTGCCACCAATGTGCCATCCAGCAACTCCTGAATGATTTTCAGCGCTTTGATCGCTTCATTTGGAATTTGCTGCTTATCCATAGGCCTCATTATTTTCTCCTTTCTGCATTATATTGATGTGAAACGTGTCAAGCGCCTTGGATACTTGTGCCTGTCTGTCACAAGCGACCTAGTATATACCAATGTTCATATGCCTAGCCATATAATCATTCATTACTTAAATCTGACGTTTTTCTTCATCTGCCTGCTCCACTTAGAAATGTCCTTTTGCCATTGCTGCTTTTGACGCAGGTACCCGACTTTGTCGTCGGTAAATCTTGCTTCCCGTTTAAGCTGCAGATAGCTCTCCCAGCGCTCTTTCGGGAGCTCACCGCTTTCTATCGCAGCCCTGACTGCACATCCGGGCTCTGTCAGATGGCGGCAATCGCTGAACCTGCACCGGCTTATATATGCCTCAACATCGCTGAACGCTTCACCCAGCCCGACGCTTACATCCCACATACCGAGCTCCCGCATACCTGGCGTATCGATAATCATGGCCCCGTCCGGCAGCATGATAAGCTGCCTGTGAGTTGTCGTATGGCGGCCTCTGGAATCGTCTTCGCGTATACCGCCTACTGCCATGATCTCATGCCCAACAAGAGCATTGACAAGGCTCGATTTACCTACACCCGATGAGCCGAGGAATACGATCGTTTTTCCAGGCTTTAAGTAATCCTTTAGCTCATCCATTCCGAGACCGGTTTTTATACTTACCGCATGCACTCCAATTCCTGCCGCTATCCTTTGCGCCGCCAGCAAGTGCTCGGAACAATCCTCCACCAGGTCAGCCTTTGTAAGCACGACTACAGGCAGGGCGCCTGATTGCCATGCCAGGGTAAGATAACGCTCCATACGCTTTAGGTTGAAATCATGGTTGAGCGACTGCATGATAAACACATAGTCAAAGTTTGCGGCAACTGCCTGCTCTCCCCGTCCTGGTGCAGGGTCACGCCTCGAAAAGTAGGACTTTCTGTCAAGGGTTTTTATGATCTGGCTGTCGCCACTTATATTGTACTCAAGCAATACAAAGTCACCGGTGGTTGGAAATGCTTCAAAGCCGTTATAGTAATATACGCTACTTTTTAGTCTGCCGAAAGTAAACCCATATTCACAGACAAGCTCATATCTTTCCTTGTGCACTGCTGTAACACGTGCCGGGATGCCGCCTGCATCCTCCGGCATTATTGCTGGGATAAACCCGTATTTCCTCAAATCCAACTCTCATACCCTCCAATATCGTTGTAGTACTGTACAGGCATAAAAATACCGCAGAAAGCAGCCTTTGGATATAGCTGCAACCTGCGGTCTATGAACAGGCATGCAAAAAGCACACCTATTCGATGTGCCACATTGATTTGCAGTATTCTCGAAAGGTTACTTTGTATCAAGGCATAGCAAAACCCAGGCATCATCGACATCAGATATAACGCCATTCAGGAAAAGCGACAGCTATAATATCACTGGCTTTTTTGCTATGCCGGTATTCCGTTTTAGGACAAGACCACCTCATAGGCTGCTGTCATAAAACATCTCTCCTTTCTTACTGCCTCGATCAGACTACTATATACATATAATACCATATGCCGGCCGGGATTTTCAATTGTCTTTATGAGAAAATCACCAGGCATCTATATACTTGCTGTCATTTGGCACGCTGGTATTTGGACGGGATCGTCAATACGATGTCATTGTATCCTGTAAATCCCAGCTTTTCATAAAAGCCTGATATATGCCTTTCAGTCTGGACCACCCATTCGGAGTCTGGAAAGTGTTCGACACACCTTCTTATCAGCTCACTGCCTATCCCTCTGCTGTGGTATTCGGGGGCGACCACCAGGTCATAGATCACCGACCTTATGATCTTGTCGCTCAATACTCGTACAGCTCCTACCAGGCGATCACCATCCCATGCAGAAACAACCAAAGTCGAGTTGATGAAGGGATGGTTGAAAACTCTTAAGATGTCAGCATCAGGGATCCTTTCATCTGCCCAGCCAGCTGAATAGAATAAGTGATATAGCTGCTCTGCAGGCAGATCTTTCATTTTGTCATTATATACAATACCCATGGATGACCTCCACAAAAGGAAAATACTCATCCCGCTCCCGCGACTGCCATATTATGTCAATGTCCATATTCATCCTCCAGTATTCTCAACCCCTCATACAGATCATATCCGAGCAGTTCCTGGCTTTTGGCAAAATCAAACCTCTCATGAAGCCTGTCAAGTACCTTAAGCAATGCCTTCTTACCATGCCTTCTGATGAACATGGCCTGTGCCTTGGCGCGTTTGCACCATCATTGTCAGGGCTGTAAAAGCCTGTGCTGCATGCATCCAGTATAGGGCATTCATAGCAGCCGTCATACCCCTTTGCCTGGCAGCAAACCGCATTGGGGCATTTCTTGTCTGCATATATTGTAGCATATGAGCAAGCCTTGTATCTGGTCCTGCACGAGCCGCACCATTCACCCAGGAAGCAGTGGTTGCAGGACAGCCCACAGTATGCTACAGGATCAACGCCCTTGCGTGCAATTTTACTCAGCCTGTTCTTGATACGCCGCATTGCCTCGATATGCATGATCCAATGCCTGCTGAAGGGCATCCTGATCAGTCCTTGCACATCCTTTCCGCACCAATAATCGATCAGCCAGATGGCTTTATCAGAAGGACTGACACAACCGGATGCTGCGAGCACCTCTTTATCTGAATCTGTGAATTTTTGCTTCAGCCGGGAGTACTCCAGGTCCTGCAGCAGCTTGTTGGTAGAAATCATAACATCACGGGCATAGTCATACAAAGCTGATACGTTCAAAGCCCTGGAAAAAGAAGCGATATGCCCGCCCTGCAGTTCATTGCCTGTCGTAATGATAGGTGAACCTATCTTTTTCTGATAACCGCCTGAGTTAAAAACCTGTTCATCTTTAGCTATCAAGGTGTGGGCTACGATATCCTCGATCCTGAAGATATGCCACCCCCCATAATAATCAGACAGGGCCATGACCTCAGGATGATATCCTTACACGCCTATGTACTACTGTAGTATAAGCTATCGTTCAAATAACTTCAGCAGAAGCATTTTTGATTTTTCGCTTTTCCCCGAATAAGGATGTTCACGCAATGGCAGGTTGAAATATGTCTTACCTTTCAAAACCGTGGTCGGATGCGTGAACTCCCTGAAGCCCCACTCTCCGTGGTATGCGCCCATTCCAGAATGTCCCACCCCATTGAACGGTACGCCTTTCACCATCATATGGATGCAAACCTCATTGATGCACCCGCCGCCGTATTGCTGAGTAGACATTACCTTCCTCGCCCATTTCATGTCTTTTGTGAATACATACATGGCAAGCGGATGTTCCCTGTCCGCTATGGTCTCCATCAAACTGTCTATTTCTTCGTCCTTGAAGGGTACGATCGGCAGAAGCGGGCTGAACAGCTCATGCCTGACTATATCCTCATCTGTTCTGACAGGATAAACGATAGTAGGAGCGAAGCGCCTTGTATCCTTATTGCCGGTCCCCCCGAAAACTACCCTGTCCTTATATCTCTCCGCCAGCTTCATACATTTCTCATATGCCGCATCGTTGATTAGTCTTGGATATTCTTCATTATCTTCGGGGTTTTCGCCTATCTGCCTGATAAATTCGCCTTTCAGTGCCTCAATAAACGTATCTGCTATCTCCTCAGCGACTGCGACCTGATTGATATTGATGCATATCTGCCCAGCGTTGCACAGCTTGAAAAACGCGATCTTACGGGCAGCATCCCTGATGCTGGCATCTTTCCGGACAATACACCAGTTCCCTTCTTCGCCGCCAAGCTCAAGGGCTACCGGTGTCAGGTTCTTTGCTGCCTGTGCAAGCACATACCTGCCGACTGCCGGAGAACCTGTATAAAATATCTTGTCAAACCGCTGGGCAAGGCACATATCGGCCACATCGTGACCGCCGTCTATGACTGTGACATACTCCTCGGGGAAAACTTCTGCAATCAGCTTCTGCAAAGCCCTGGTGCTGGATGCTGATTTTGAGCTTGCCTTGATCACTGCTGTATTGCCTCCTGCAATACTGGCCGTCAATACGCTCAATGTCAGCAGAACAGGAAAGTTGAACGGGCTGATGATCAATGTGACGCCATATGGTAGTTTATATACCGTCGTACACATGCTCGGAAAGCACATAAGGCCGCTGTAATGCCTTTCCGGCCTTGCCCATTTTTTCAGTCCGCGTATGGCTTCATTGATCTCAACTATCACAGGCCCGATATCGCACATATATGCCTCGACCTTGCTGCGGCCCAGATCGATGTACAAGGCTTTCTCAAGCTCTTCTTCATGGGAGATCACAGCAGCTTTAAGCTTTTTCAACTGCTTAAGCCTCCACCTGACATCAAGGGTCACCCCGGAGCGGAAAAAGCTTCTCTGCTTTGCGACGATTCTCTCTATATCCTCCAGAGTATAAGGCATAAGTTACCTCCCCAACACTACACTTCTTGGCTTGTGCGCTTTCTTATCTGCAATCGCCGTATAAGCCACGAGATAATGGAAAATGTCTATGGTTTTTGACTATACGACATCATAGCCCTGCTCTTCGATCTCACTCTTGATCCTATCCAGCGATACCCTTGAGCTGTCATATTCTACGGAGACGGTTTTGCCTTTCAAGTCAACCTCTACTGTCCTGACACCGTCCAGGGCACCTACAGCTTTTTTCACAGCATTTTCGCAATGGGAGCATGACATACCCTCAACATGCAATACTGTTCTTTCCATTTTGATATCCTCCTCACTTCATAACTTCATAATTATAGATTTCACGCTTGTTTGCTTATTTGTATGGCTTGAACCTTTTAAGCCTCAAGGCGTTTGTAACGACCGATACCGAGCTTAAGGACATTGCTGCGGCTGCAAAAATCGGATTCAGGAGCGGGCCGCCAAAGAGGTACAGCACGCCCGCTGCGATCGGGATGCCTGCAACATTATATCCAAATGCCCAAAACAGGTTCTCCTTTATGTTGCGGATCGTGCTTTTGCTCAAGTGGATAGCTGTCAGGACGTCCATCAGATCGCTTTTCATCAGCACTATATCCGCAGATTCCATAGCCACGTCAGTGCCTGAACCTATGGCTATGCCAATATCAGCCTGCGCCAGCGCGGGGGCATCGTTTATCCCATCACCCACCATGGCTACCTTTTTTCCTTCCGCCTGCAGCTTTTTGACCTCATTTGACTTGTCCTGCGGCAGGACCTCTGCAAGTACCCTGCTGATACCGACCTGCTTTGCGATCGCTTCGGCTGTTTTTCGGTTGTCACCTGTGATCATGGCAACTTCGATCCCCATGGACTGAAGCTTCTTGATCGCCTTAGCGCTGCTTTCCTTGACAACATCGGCCACGGCAATGATACCTGAAATCTCGTTATCTACGGCAACATACATGGGTGTCTTTCCTTCATCCGCCAGCTTGTCTGACTGGCCGGATAACCCGCCCAGAGATATGCCCCTTTCATCCATCAGCTTTCTGTTGCCGATGAGCACGTTCATGCCCTCTATTGCGACTTCGATGCCAAAGCCCGGGATGGCTTCGAACTTTTCTACCTGCATAAGCTCAAGGCCTTTTTTCTCTGCTCCCCTGACTATGGCCTGGCCCAAGGGGTGCTCGGAGCCTTTTTCACCTGAGGCTGCGATTTCAAGCAGGCGCTGCCTTGTCATTCCGGCGGCTGTTATAATGTCTGTCACTTCAGGCTTGCCTTCTGTAATGGTGCCTGTTTTATCGAATACGATCGTATCGATCCTATGAGTGATCTCAAGCGCTTCCCCGCCTTTGAAAAGGATCCCGTACTCCGCCCCTTTCCCTGTCCCGACCATTATGGCAGTCGGTGTGGCAAGCCCCAAAGCGCAGGGGCAGGCGATGACCAGGACGGAAATAAAAATCGTAAGGGCGAACACCAGGGACTGACCGCCAATGAGCCAGCCCACAAAGGCCAGCACTGCTATGGCTACTACGATCGGGACGAAATAGCCGGATACGATGTCAGCCATCTTTGCAATAGGGGCCTTGGAGCCCTGAGCGTCTTCCACAAGCCTTATTATCTGTGCCAGGGCTGTGTCGTTGCCTACCCTGGTAGCCCTGAAGCGGATCATGCCGTTGGTGTTGATGCTTGCAGCGTAAACCTTGTCCCCGGCCTTTTTATCGACAGGTATGCTTTCACCTGTCAGCATGGACTCGTCTATGGCTGTGTGGCCGTCTATCACTTCACCGTCCACAGGTATTTTTTCGCCTGGCTTTACCAAAATTACATCGCCGATCTCCACTTCATCGATAGAGAGCTCTAATTCTTCCCCATCCTGTATAACGATAGCGGTTTTGGGCGCCAAGCCCATCAGCTTCTTGATCGCTTCAGAGGTCTTGCCCCTGGACACAGCTTCCAGGGATTTGCCAAGCAATATCAAGGTAATTATAACACCGGCTGTTTCGAAATACAGCCCCTCTACTGCATGAGGGTTTCCGGCTGCTACCTGATAGGTAGAGTAAAGACTGTAGACAAACGCTGCCGTCGTCCCTATCGCTATAAGGGAGTCCATATTCGGGCTTCTCTGCAACAGGGCCCTAAAGCCGACAGTATAGAATCTATATCCTGCTATGATGACCGGAATGACAAGGGCGACCTGGGTCAACGCGTATCTCAATGGATATTTCATAGGCTCAAGAAAGCCAGGCATTGGCAAAGGCAGCCATGAAATCATCGGCGCCATGGCAAGGTATAGGAGCGGAGCAGTGAATATGGCCGCCACGATGAATTTCCTCCAAAGGATACGTATCTCTTTTTCCTTGCGCAGCCTGTCTTCGTCCACTGCAGCCCTATTCTCGATATTCAAGGCTTTATATCCTGTTTTCTCAATGATCTGCCTGATAGCAGAAAGCCTTATTATCTGAGGGTTATATTCCACTGTTGCCTTTTCCGTTGCAAAGTTGACAGAGGCATGCAAAACCCCTTCCGTCCTGCTTAGTGCTTTTTCGATCCGGTTGGCACACGCGGCACAGGTCATGCCCTCTATGGGTATGACGACCTTGTTTCTAACTTCCTCCTCAACGACTTCATAACCGGCTTTTATTACAGCTTCCTTGATATCAGAAAGGGATTCCCTTTGATCATCATATTCAACAAAAAGCTTTTCCGCGGCAAAATTAACGGATGCGTGTGACACACCATCAAGCTTGCTGACTGCTTTTTCTATCCGCTTTGCGCATGCGGCACAGGTCATACCGCTTAACCTTATGGTTTCCTTGTTCATCGAATTTCCGCCTTTCTAAAGCTTCCATACCTGCTGTAGCTTAATTATATCACCTTTAGCGTTCCTTAGTGTCTCCATTCTTCGCAGCACTACCACCGCTGCCGGAAAGAACGGGTTTTCTTTTTGGATACCACCATTTGAACAGAATCAATCAACATTATTTATGTCTTCGGTGACGGTGATCCTGCTCCTGATAAACTCAAACCGGCACCCAGACAGCTTTGTGGAGATTTGCAGACAAAGATAAGAAGCAGCCGCAGCTGCCTCTTATTACAGACTTATATTATGATCGATCAACAAGTATTATTAAATTCTACCTTACAGATGATACCTGGGTTTGCCTTTACTCTTTCTGCCATATTCGATAGCCTCTGTTGGACAATAGCAGATACACGCCATGCAATGGGTGCAGTTTTTGCCCCAGACAGGCTTTCCATCCACAATGCTGATATTGTTCAACGGACATTTTTCGGCGCATCTGCTGCATCCGATGCATCTGCCATCAGCCCTGAAAGCTTTTGCCTTTACACAGACAGGATAAAACAACGGGTTGACAACGCCGCTCAGTAACCTGTAATACAGGCTGTTCTTTTCCGCCGGAAGCTTTTCTCCCTCAGCAATATATTTGGCTGCTTTATCGATCACAGGATGAGCATTTAAGATGATCTCTTCTGCCTTCTCCTTATTCGGCACAACGAACATGGCAATATAGTTTTCCGGCATAATGACCTGAGCGGTACCCATATATTCACAGCCCTTCACTCTGCATAGCTTTTGGTTGTAAATTGAGGCATTTCCGATCTCGCTACCGCAGGTCATTACAAACCAGACTTTTTTCACTGTAGAAAAGTCAGCCTTCAATATCCAGTCTCGTATGATCCTTGGTATCCTCCACGCAAAGGTAGGTGTTACGAATACCAGATTTTCCGCCTGGATCATAACGGTCTCATTCCTTTTGATCAGCTCGTTCAGATTCAGCAGTTCGCCCTTGATTTTATCTGCTATCTTTTGTGCTACATAACGGCTGTTGCCTGTCCCTGTAAAATACAGGATCATTGTTTTGTCCGTCATAAGCTCCTCCGTTAAATCCTTAGTGAATTAATCCTTATTCCAGTTGTCCAGGCATTTTTTTACCTGGTCACATGTGATCATGACACAAAACCTGAACCTGCCAAATATATCAACTCCACCACCGATATTGTTCCCTGTTAATTCCATATTTTCATTGAACACAGCCCCACCGCTGCTGCCTGGAGCTCCATATGCATTGTGTCTCATAACCGTATGCTTGCCTTATTTGGTTCTAAAAGTAACCAGACCACTGATTATCTTGCCATAGGTTACTTTAAAATGGTCCTCATACAAAGGGTTACCAATACTCACGATCCTGTCGCCTTTCGAAGCAACCTCACCGGCTATCCTGGCTGTCACCAGTTTTTTATCACTTGTGAAGCTGACCACAGCTAAATCACACTCATCACATATATACTCGACCGTCAAATCAGGCATGATTGCGTAATATTCCCGTAATGGGATAAACGAGTTATCACCGTCTGACTTCTGTTCAGACATATACTCTTTATAGGTTGGTATATCGGTTGTTTGCGCCTTATATGTCCTGCCAGAGTCCGATACGACATGAGCCGCTGTTAGGGCATAATATGTTCCATTTTCTTTTGCATAAATAACTCCGCTGGCACCCGGGCTGTATGATATACTGTTCTCCTCAGTAATTATAGTCTTGATGCTGATATTCGCTGACATGATCTTGACAGCTTTGCCCGCCAGGTCGTCATAGATCCTTGTCCTGCAAAGCTGCTCATAGATGCTTTGATATATGCCTATATAGCATATTTCAAAGCGAGAAGCAGTACTAAAATCAAGATTATGAGTTTTCGATACCTCTTTGCAAAATCAGAACACAAGTTGCTCATCATTATTATCTCCTAACTAGCATTAAAGCATTCCTACTCCCTTATGAAATTGCAGTCAACATATATGCTATGACGCTTAGTATGACATTCCTTCCGGATTTAGCATATTTAAAAAACAGGCTGTGAGAGCCAACTGCTATATCATGATCTTGGGTCTCAAAAAGCCTGTTTAATGTCAGTATACTGTCTTGAAAGGTTTTAAGTCCGGAGTATGAAACTCAGCCTCAAATCCGGCTCCCTTGGTGCGATAGCATAAGCATCAGCATCCCACCTTATTCAAGAAGCCCGATTAAGTCTGATCTCCAGGCATATATCACCGATAGTTGTGCTGATGTAGCAACTGGTCCTGATCTCAAATTCCTTATTGTCATCAAATTTGCATTGGACAGGCGGTAATATATCACATACCACGTTGCTGTCTGAAAGTGCATTAAGTACATTCCCGCTTATGATATTGGCAATCTCTGAAATTGCGGAAGTAACGAAAACATCGACCGCATCGAACTGCATTCCGCTCATGAGCTGTACCATATTAAGAGATGTTGAAGAAGGGAACCGGTAAATGACATCTCCCTGAAGGTCACCAACAATGCCGATAGCGATATCGATCTCTTCATCAAATTTGAAATCTTCTGTCGGGCTATCGGAAATGTCTGAAATGTTCAGCATCAGATTAAATACATTGTGTGTTGCATCGACAAATACTTTGTATAGTTTATCTACCATTTCCGTTCACCCCGCTTTTTATGGCATAATCTGCAATCCGTTGATCTTCTGCTGCTACGTGGTTTATCAGCCATGCCAATAGTCTGCCCCCAAACTGCTGCATCAACTGCTCTTTATCATCAGCTTGCTCGTATTGCTTTGAAACCTCCAGTACATACTCGACCATACCGGTATGCAACTGTTTATGAGCTTCATATCCAGGATAGTTGATACTAAGCTGGTATTGCTCTTCATCCCGGAAATGCTCGACGACGTATCTTTTCATAAATTCCAGCGTTTCATTCAATTTCGAGACTTTCGCTTCCCAGCCGTCCTTTGACCTTAATACCTGCAAAAACGATTCGACTCGTCTGAACAGCTCTTTATGCTGTGCATCAATCACAGGAACGCCAAGCTCATATTGATCTTTCCATAGCATAAGTCAACCTTCCTTTCCTGAATTATTAGTTTACTTCATGACAGGGGGTACTGATTCTTACATGTATCCAACATGGCGATAATGGGGATGTGCAGCATCAAGCACAGATAAGACTAATATAAGCCAGCAGATAAGAAAAATCAATACTTACCTTGATGACCAGATCGGTACTCCATTGAAGCTGCTCCTCTATAGCCATAGAGTACCATGTACCATTATATCCCTGTATACTATGCCATATCGATCATTCGGCACTATCCAGCTTTGACAAGGCTTCCTCTACGCTCGATACGAAATTGATGCTGTTGCCCTTGTTGCTATCATATATAAAATCCTTGAGCGGCTTACCTGTGTATTTCGAATAATCTCCGACTATGGCTATTTTCATGCGATAGTTTATGAATTTCTGCTATATTTCCCCTACGATCCCTGTGCTTAAAACAAAGAAATCATCAATCACGCTCGATTTGCATATTATCAGTTTGTCATAGTCAGTCTCGTATTGTGTAGTTGCTATCAAGTCCAATGCGGATTGGGTATCTTTGATAACTATATCACCAGACTCAAGCAATGCGAAATCATTTTTCTTGCCTATTATCGTGAACTTCATGTTGGCCTCACCGATAATATAATTTTGATGATATAGTGCCTGCGAGAGCATGCGGATCCTTTACTCGTTCCATCTAAAGTTGCAGAACATCTCTTATCCTTGGTTCATATTCAAACTCCTAGTATTGAGCTTTTTTAATAAATAACCTGTATGCTGCAACAAGTATGGCAAAATTATATGCTCCACCGATAAGCAGATATAATGGGTAGGTAAGATTAGCATTGCTTTCAGCCGGCATAAGTCTGAGAAGTATACCCCTGATTGCCCAGAAGTTTGGAAATATACCCAACAAGTATTGTAAGCCCCCCTGAAAAGCTTCAAGGATCATCAAAGCAGGAACCAAAGCCAGGATGCCCGTTCCTTTCATATAGGCAAAGCCTTCCACCTTGTTCCTGGCAAAAGCGCCTTGTAGCAGTCCCAGAGCCGGAGTGAAAAGTCCGTTGACTAATGCGAAAGAAATAATATGGGGAATGCCTATATTATCGAAAACAGACATACCATCTAAAGTGTACTTGTCTCCGGCAATCAGCTTAGTACCCCCGAGTACTACGATGATACCCACAACAGACATAATGTATACATATGTCATCTTGAACTTCAGATAGCCGGAAGTTCCTATAGGGGTAACCGCAATCGTATGCAATGTGTGCTCATCTTTTTGCTCCAGCAGCAGAAAAGTAGCCATAGCTGCCAGAAAGAATGTCCCAAAGGCCAGTATGATGATCAAAAGCAGCAGCATCGTCAGCCTTAGCGCAACACTCTGAAGCGGATCGATCGACTCTAGTATGATCGGAAACACAAATGATGATAAGATGAGTACAATAATTGGAAACAAGCACATATAGAGGTTTACAGGATCCAGAAAAATGGTTTTGGCCTCATATCTCAACATTGATACATACTTGCCCATATTGAACTACCCCCTTGTTGCATTATCCTTGAACATGGGATATACCGTATACTTAAAAAGCACTGCAGTAATAAGCATGAGATAAAGACATCCTGCTATCGTCATAGGAATGTTGAAGTCACCTGCAACTGCTGATATGATCAAACGGCTTGCAGAATGGGATGGTGATAACATCAGCAGCCACTCGTACTTTGCATCGATCAACCCGATGTTGAACAGAAAAGATGGCATGGTAAACAAAAACATATAACCAATCAACAAGACAAGCATATAAGTAAAATCCCTGCTCCTTAGTGAAAGAAAAAATCCGATTGCTGCATGGGCAGCGCCCGCTATGGCAACAAACAGTAAAAGTACAGCATAGTTAAAGGTGATCCTGTGTATAAAGTACAAAGCAGCAGACGTAACAACAGCTGATTCAAGAGCTAGCACCATAGAGGCTATAGTCTTAGCCGTCAATATCTGTCCCAGGGATATAGGCATCACTATCATCGTTTTAATGGTGCCTTCCTGCTTTTCAAGATGATAGGAAGCACCAAGCAGGAGTATCGACATTGCAGCGACATCTACGATTATGAGAAGTGGAGCAACTTCCCTTGCTTCATTTTCTGAAAGGAGCAGAAAAATCACGATCCAGATGACTGCGGTCGCCAGACTGACAGGCAGTATTTTGTATCGCACCAATCGTCCAAGTTCACCCATGACAAGCTTTATCAGAACGCTCATTTGAGTTCAACTCCTGTCACTATTATGAATATTTCTTCCATGGATGTCTCACCGCTATGGATCGTCTCTATCTTTCCGGATCTAAGCAATTCTATAAATTCATCATCATGCCCGATGCCATCGAGGGAGAAAACAGCACTTGCGATGGTCCCGTTCTCCCTGTATTCAACCTTCACTTCCCTTTTGCCATATCTTAACTTAAGATCCCTGGGTGTTGAAGTTTCTATCAGCCTGCCGTTTACACAGAAAGCCACCCTATCACATAGCTGCTCGACATCGTTCATCAAATGGGTGGTCAGGAAAACCGTACCGCCTTTAGCCCGGTATTCGGCTATCATGTCCTTTATGATCCTGGCATTCTTGGGATCCAGCCCATTTGTCACCTCGTCAAGGAAAAGGACCCGTGGGTTGTTAAGCATGGCTCGAACGAAGTTCAGTCGTACTTTCATCCCTTTTGAAAACTCTCCGACTTTTACATTCCGATATTCCCAGAGTCCAACTCTTTCCATCAGTTCTTGAATGTCTGCCGTCTTTTTGTAAAAGCCCGAAAAATATCTCATATTTTCCAAAGCAGTCAATTTTGAAAAGTGAACAGGTACCTCAAATCCAACTCCTATCTCTTCGTAGTAGGAGTTGCCCAAGGCATTAAGATCACTCCCGAAGTATCTGATAGTTCCTCTGTAATTCTCAAGGAGCTTTATCAGTATTTTCTGGGTAGTGGATTTGCCTGCTCCAGAAGGCCCCAGAAGGCCAAAAATCTCGCCCTCATGGACATCAAAGCCGATGCCTTTGATGGTATCTTCTTTGGATGAAGGATATTTGAAACATAAGTTTTCCACGCTAAAAGCTGCTCCCATATAATTACCTCCTTGTGTTGTTGATAATATTTGATGCCAGATACTTATACTGCCTAAATATTCTTAGTTTGCTTTCCTGATATACCATACTGAATAATGTCTACCACCTGATTGGTAATATTCAGCAGTTCATCAGGGTCTGGGGAATAAATCAACTTGTGCAGATTTGAGAACATTATCTCAATTACCCTGGCGACTAGTTCAGGCGGATAACTGCTGTCTATCAGCCCTGATTTGACCGCCTGGTTGATATGATCATAGAAATACAGGTTATAGTCATATGGAAAAAAACTATACAATCGGTTGCGGAATTCCTCGCTTTCCTCCATAACCCTGTTAAATAAATGGTGCAGGCGTTCATCTACCAGCATGAAATCCATGGTGCTCTTCATGATTACCTTGAGAGAAGTGAAAAAGTCACTGTCGTTCGTAATCTGCCCCACAAGAGGATAGAAGTAGGATAGCTTCTTCTTTATAATGATGTCCATCATGGCCAGATAAAGCCCAAACTTGTCGCTAAAGTGGTGATAGAAGCTGCCTTTGCTCATACCGGCGATTTTAAGAATATCATTAAGCGATGCATCGTCGTACTTTTTCATGGAAAACTCATTGATAGCAGCCTCCTGGAGCTTTGGGTAGCGTAATAGCGGATTATCCTCACCTATAAGTACGTTGTAGTCAAAATTCCTTCTCAATTTGCTCACCCTTCTGAACCACCTGGTCTAAACCATCTGGTCTAATAGTGGCACACCAAAATAGTGCGTGTCAACATGGTATGCAGTTATAATCAGTTGTCAAGCCTTAATTTCATAAACATATCCATAAAGGAATGGCTTGCTTTGCTTAAGATCTGAAAAGCTGCTTATATCAAAAAGGGAGATATTTTCAGTATATCTCCCCTGGTCAAGTATTCCCTATTTTATTTCAAGTTCAAACCCCTGCTTCCTCACTACGTTCAGTATCGCCTGGCGTTTGGGGTTATGATGCTTCAGCCTGCTTACCACCTGATCGCTGAAGCTGTCAACCGGCCTGTCAGGCTCTCTAAGGTCATAATAAGTACGCATTTCTTCGTCATACTCCTTGATCTCATCAAGATAGCTATCAAAGAACTCATATCTGTTTTCAAAAACCCTGAGCCTCATATCCATTCTGGGTTTGAGCTGCGGGCTTTGATTTGGATGGCCTAGAGCAAGACCGATGACTGGGAAAGTGAGCCTGGGAAGTTTCAGGAGTTCACAGATTTTTTCTGAATCATTGAGAATGCTGCCAAGATAAACGGTACCCAGGCCCAAGGATTCTGCTGCAACAACAATGTTCTGAGCCATTATGCATGCATCCGTGAAGCCTGAGAAAAACCGATCCATATCGCCCGCATTTTCTGTCATGCAGTTCTTCTCTTTTGCGATTTGACTGTTCCTGTATTGATCAACAATGAAAATCAGCAGCTCAGGAGCTCTTGCTACATACTCCTGCTTGCAGATCATGGCAATCTGGTTTTTAAGGCCAGGATCTAAGACCCGGATAACAGAGCACGCCTGCATGCCGGTAGACGTGGCTGTACGCCTTGCCACCTCCATCAGCTGGTCCAAAATCTCCTGTGATATCTCCTCATTTCTGAACTCCCGTATGGTACGGTGTTCCAGTTGTGTTTTTATCGTAGGATTCATATCAAGCACCAGCCCTTTCTTATTGTCTTTTGTATATTATATACCTTTTCCCCCATTTTACCAAAACAAGAACCTTGTCATCCATATGGCATACTGCACAAGCCTATGGGTAAGCCCGGTATATTGCTTATTGCAATATATATCTTATAAGAAGCACTATGGTGAACAGGGACAACAAGGTAGTTGCAGATACAAAAAACGCTGCATACTCCTTTTCCTTGTCAAAGGCGTCTGCAAAGATAGAAGTCATAGCAGAAGCAGGAAGCGCGGTCATGATAATGACCGATTTTACTGCAACAGAGGCAGCTCCGAGCAATGAGGCTGCCAGGTAGATGATCAATGGTATGATGATCAGCTTGATGGCTACTCCGTAGTAGACTGTCCAATCACACAAAAATACCTTGACTTTGACAGTTGATAGTATACAACCGATGATGATCATTGAAAGCGGCCCGGTTAGATTGCCTATACCCCTCGATGCAGTAATGATCGCACCCGGTAGTCTTATATTGAAAAACATAAGCAAAAGTCCAATGCATACTGCAATTATCGATGGGTTAAGCAATACTTTCCTTATCTCCATTTTAAGCTGACCTGCCGTTAGCCGGCCTTTGAACAGGATGATCCCATATGTCCATAGAAAAATCACAAAAAACATGTTAAAAACCGAACCATACACCACACCCTCCGGCCCATACATGGAATCAAGTATGGGAAATCCGACATAACCGGTATTGACGAATACATTGGCGAAATGCAGGATTGTCTTTTTATCATTCTTCACTGGCCAAAGGAGCAAATAGGAAATAGCTGCCATCAAAATGTAGGCTCCCAGGGAATAGTATATGGTCTTAACTATATTGTCCTTGATGGTGTTGTCATATGTATAAAGGAAGGACGAAAGGATCATGAATGGCAGTGCGATCTCAATCAGGATGTTGACCAGGCCTTTGTTCATTTCCTCAGTGATTATACCCCTCCTGCGGGCATAGATACCGACCAGGATCATTATGAACAATGCGATGATACTTTGTAGAACAACGGTTATATCCAAAAAAACACCCCCCTTTGATCAGAATTATTATATGCGCCCGTTATTGCATGGTACATAACCAATGAGCAAAGGATATGGGGTGTTCAGACTTGAAAAAGAGGTAGCTGGTTCATCTACAGTTCTCCTATCCCGGATGTCCACAAGGCTCTTTGCAACAAATTTTTCAAGGTATCGCACTGGTATTGGTAGTTAGGGGTCACAACAGCAAAATTCAAGTAATCCAGGCCGTACCATACATGAAGAGCTCCTTCCAGCATATCAAAAGCACACTTGTCAAATTCCGTTTCATAGTATTCAAGGAATACCGTTCGGTAAAAATCTGCATACTTGCTGTCATAGTTAAGTTTCATCCAGAAGGTCAATCGGGCAATGTCTGCCATCCAGCATAAGGATTGAGCGTCATCCCAATCTATTAGCACGATTTCATCCGAGTCAACAATGATATTTTTGGTCGAAAGGTCACCGTGACATATCACTGAGGGATAACGGTCACATTCCTTTAGTCTTTCAAAGAGGTTTTCACGTATCGTATCTAGTTTAGCAGTATCAACCATATTGTTATCTTTCAGGTTTGAGGTGCTATCATCAAATATATCATTTATAAATCCTGAAAAGGTAGTCCATGCAGCAGTACCACTTCCGGTATATCCATAATTTTTGACCTCTATTTCATGCAGCCTTGATACCAGCTGTGCCAGCTTTCTGTACAGACCTATATTATCATCCAGGGATAATTCCAGCCTGTCTGCTGTAGCTCCCGGGAGACACTCTTCAATAAGGTATCCATTCGGGAAATTACTATCCTGACGATCAAATACATAAAGCCTTGCATGGGGAATCCTGTATTCTTCTAGTTTCTGATTTATAAAAGGCAGTTTCCCATCTTCAGGCCAGTCACGTTTGGCGAATATTTTGAAAATATAACTCTGTGACCTGGTTTCGATTTTATAAACCCTGTTGTTGGGTACACTATCGAGTCTATATATGGAACGCACGTCTTCCCCTATTGAGTTCTCAAATGTTTTAATAATCAGATCTCTTTCATCCATCTCAGTGATCACCCTGATACTCTCCTATACCGCATCATCTTTTCTTCCAGTTATCCAGACACTCCCTTATCTGGTCGCATGCGATCAGAACACCATACCTAAACCTGCCAAATATATCGGTTCCGCCACCGATATTTATTCCTACCAGTTCCATATTTTCGTTGTACACTTCCCTCCTCCGCTGCTGCCTGTGGCTTAGCAAATACAACCCCACTGGCTCCCGCGCTGTAGGATGTACTGTCCCCCTCAACAAATACAGGATGGATACAGATGTAAGCAGACATGATTTTATCAATGTTTGCCGCCATATCCTCATAGACTCTTGTCCCGCACATATTTTCATAGATACTTGGACATATGCCTGTATAAATTGCTGCAAAGACAATAGCCAGTGCCAATATTACCAATGATACAAGCCCCGGCATCAAGAAAATACTGCCATACATGGAGTTAACATACGGTAATATTTATTATATAATAAAGCTGGTAAATATAAAATCGATAAAGAAAGGTATGTATGAAAATGAGTGATAGGATCGATAGCCTGTTATCCAGGATGACACTTAAGCAAAAGGTGGGTCAGCTGAATCAGGAAATGCTTGATTTCAGGCGACTGGAGGAAATCAAGGAAAAGATACGGAAAGGTGAAATCGGATCCTTGATACTGGTTGATTCAGCCTTTGCCGGTCATGATAAGTCTGCAAGAGCCTCCGTCGAGGTGTTGAATGAGCTTCAACGAATAGCCATGGAGGAATCAGAATGCGGGATCCCTATCATATACGGCAAGGATGTTATCCATGGCCATATAATCGTTTTGCCTGTCCCTCTGGCATTGGCTGCCTCATTCAACATGCCGCTGATAAAAGAAGGCTATTCCGCTATAGCTGAAGCTGCAGCCGCAGACGGTATTCACTGGTCATTCGCTCCGATGCTTGATTTGTCAAGAGACCCAAGGTGGGGCAGGATAATCGAAAGCCCCGGAGAAGATCCATACCTGGGTGCCCAAATTGCCAAAGCGATCGTAGAGGGCTTTCAGGGTGAGGACCTGTCAGATCCAAAAAGCATTGCTGCCTGCGCAAAGCATTACATCGGCTATGGCGCATCAGAAGGTGGAAGAGATTATCACAAGGCCGAGATTTCTGACTATACATTAAGGAACTATTATCTAAGAGCTTTCAAGGAAGCAGTAAAATCCAAGGTATCAACTGTAATGACATCCTTCAACGAGGTCAGCGGGCAGCCGGTATCATCAAGCTACTACTTGTTGACCGAGCTGCTGAAAAATGAGCTGGGATTTGAAGGGTTTGTCATAAGTGACTGGGAAGCGATCAAGCAGCTGAAAAAGCAAGGCGTCGCCGATAGCATGAAGGATTGTGTATACCTTGCCTTCAATGCAGGTCTTGATATGGATATGGTGGATCGTCTATACATACAGCACCTGGAGGAGTTGGTTGAGGAGGGCAAGGTCTCAATGGAGGCTTTGGATGAATCGGTACGCCGCGTTCTGAATATAAAGCTGAAACTGGGCTTATTTGACCATCCATATACTAAATGTGATGCTCCCATTGACAGATCGAAGCTCAGAAGCTTGTCAAGAGAAGCTGCTCGTGAGTCCATGGTCCTTCTGAAAAATGATAACAATGTCCTCCCGCTTAGTAAGAACGCTAAAATAGCGTTGATCGGGCCAATGGTCAACGAGCGCAGGGCACTGTTGGGAGCCTGGACCCTTGACTATGATCTTGACGAGGTAAAGACTTTCAGAGAAGCACTTCCGGAGATCGCTCCGGAAGCCGAGTGGTATACCTGTGACAGCGGATTAGTTGACGATGAGCTTCGTATGATACGAAGAGCAGACGTAGTTGTATTGGTTCTGGGTGAAAGCCACGAAGTTACAGGTGAGGCAAGAAGCTTGACAAGCATCGAGCTGCCGGTGGGCCAGGCAGAGCTTGTACGCAAAGCGCGCAGCCTTGGCAAGCCAGTTGTAGGTGTCATATGCTGTGGCAGACCGGTTGCTCTTGATAACGTAGATGATTGTCTGGATGCTATCCTCTATGCATGGCATGGAGGCAGCCAGACAGCATATGCTGCGGCAGATATCTTGTTTGGTGATGTATGTCCGTCTGGCAAGACACCTGTCACTTTCCCCAGGGTCACTGGGCAGATCCCGATCTACTACAACCACCCCAGCAGCGGCAGGTATGTAAATGGTTATTACGGCGAAGAGGCGATCAACAATTATGAGGATTGCCTGGGAAGCCCGATGTATCCTTTTGGTTATGGCCTTAGCTATACAAGCTTTGAGTATACGGAATGCAAACTGTCAAGTGATAAGATCTCCCTGGAAGCATTGGAAGAGGGTGAAACGATAAAGGCCTCTGTTCTAGTTACAAACACAGGCAATATGGATGGCAAAGAGGTTGTACAATGCTATATAAGAGACGTGTGTGCCTCTATGACAAGGCCTGTAAAAGAGCTGAAAGGATTTGAGAAGATCCTGATCAGGAAAGGCCAGACAGTAGAAATAACCTTCGAGCTCGGCAAAGAAGAGCTGGGGTTCTATAACAAAGATAGAAACTTTGTTGTAGAAAAAGGTGAATTTGAAGTCTATATAGGAGACAACTGCTTAACACAGAACAAAGCAGTTTTTGAAGTAATATAACTTAGCAGGAACAGCAACACGAGCGCCGGATGCATGTTTGCTGCTCTCCCACTAAAGGTGGTATATATAAAGGCCTGACCCTCAGTACGACAATTGACTGAAGATCAGGCCTTTTTCTTGTTTCGTGTCTATTTACGCTATACCATGATCATCCTTGAAAGTAAGACGAACTCATATACCTATTATTTAAACAATGACATCAGGAAACTAATCAGGTTGTATTTTGAGAATATGCTGACGGCTACAAGTGACACGACTGACATAATCTTTATAAAGATATCCAGAGAAGGGCCTACTGTATCCTTAAGAGGATCCCCGACTGTATCTCCTACTACTGCCGCACTGTGTGCAGAAGAACCTTTTTTGTGCCCTTCAATCGCGCCGCTCTCAATGTACTTTTTGGCATTGTCCCATGCTCCGCCTGCATTACCGGTGAAAATAGCCAGCATTACAGCCGAAACAGTCGAACCAATCAGGATCCCGCCTACAAATCCAGGCCCAAAGAGGAAACCACAGACTACAGGAACAACTATAGCAAGCATTGAGGGTAGTTTCATTTCTTTCAGGGCACCCTGGGAGCTTATCTCAATACAAGTCTTATAATCCGGCTTGGCAGTTCCGTCAAGGATTCCGGGGATGGTACGGAATTGACGACGAACTTCTTCAACCATCCTTCGTGCTGCCTTTGTAACAGCATCTATGAGCATACCACTAAACATATATGGAAGAGCTGCGCCGCAAAGAACGCCGACGAGAATCATTGGATCTATAAGATTGAATATCAGCTCAGTGGAGGGATCATTATACGAATACAGATAGCTTACCATTAGGGATAGTGCAGCAAGTGCCGCAGATCCGATCGCAAAACCTTTACCTATAGCAGCGGTTGTGTTGCCGACAGAGTCAAGCTTATCAGTAATCTCACGTACTTCAGGATCAAGCTTGCTCATTTCAGCAATACCGCCGGCATTGTCAGATATTGGCCCGTAAGTGTCAACAGAAACGATCGCGCTTACGAAGCTGAGCATTCCAACAGCAGCCATTGCCACACCGTACATTCCTGATATAAAGTAGGAAGCAGCGATCGCAGTACCGAGTACGATCAGTGGAGCCATGCAACTCTTCATACCGATACCAAGCCCCTGAGTAATTGTAAGTGCTGCTCCTTCTCTGCTTGCTGAAGCAATATGTCGTGTAGGCTTATAATCATATGATGTATAATATTCAGCAATAACTCCCACAAGGATCCCAGCTACGACACCGATCGTGGAAGCGATCCAGGGAGATGCAAATCCAGCGGCAAAACCGGCACCGGACAGATCTTCGCCATTAAACAGTATATATGTTAAGAAGAATCCGAACACAATTGTGAGCCCTGCAGACAACCATGTAGAACCATTCAATTCACGGTGAGGGTTGTCCGAAAGGTTTTTGAGCAGAAGTGATGCTATCCCAATGACACAGGCAATAAGACCGCCTGCAGCAAAGACAACAGGGAATAAAAAGAGCTTGCTCAAAAGGCTGCTTGATATCAAACCATTTGTCATCTCCCCGCCGGTGTACTGGCTTGTCAGGAACAGATGAAAACCAAGAATTACAGCCGCAGTTATAGCACCAACATAGCTCTCCAGCAAGTCACTCCCAAGACCCGCAACATCACCGACATTGTCACCTACGTTGTCCGCAATCGTGGCAGGATTTCTAGGATCGTCTTCAGGAATGTGCGCTTCAACCTTTCCTACCAGATCAGCCCCCATGTCTGCAGCTTTGGTATAAATACCGCCGCCAACACGATTGAACATGGCTATCAGTGAGCATCCAAGTGCATATCCTGAAAGAACCATCGTAAATGGTACAAACTCGACCCCTAACCAGTTCGATACAAGTACTACTTTCTCAGGTTCCAGCATTCTTAAACCAATACCGAAGATAATATAAACGAGAAATAAGCCGAGAAGCGCAAACCCGCCTACGCATAGGCCCATAACGCTTCCGCCCCTGAAGGCCACTTTCAGTGTGCTTCCAAGTTTCTTTGTGACTCGTGCTTCATTGGCAACTCTGACATTAGCATATGTGGCAATTTTCATACCTACATAGCCGGCTGAAGCACTCATAATGGTACCTATCAAAAATGCAAATGCCGTGTAAGTACTTACAAGTATTAAGAGTGCTGCAAATACAAATGTTACAACCACTAGTAGTATTTTATACTCGTAGTTGATGAATGCATTCGCACCTATGCGTATTGCTGAAGCAATTTCCACCATACTTTCAGTACCTTCATCAAGCTTTTTCACTTTTAGAAAATTCATGGCAGCAAAACCCAAAGTAAGCAAAGCTGCAATTATGACGAGGGCCAAGATGCTCATTTAAAACATACTCTCCTTTCATTTTGCTGTTCTGCATAATTCGACACAACTATATAATTATAAAACAGATTCGGAGTATTTTACAATGGGTTTTGCTTAAGATAGTCACTGAAATGAGTTAGATTTGATGAAAAAGTGAAAACCGGAGCAAGAAATGAGTTATATCCTATAAATCTACTTGATAAAACTGTATGACTTTTCCCTTATGTTCATCCATAACCTCTTTCGCCAAATAACTACCGTTTGTTTTATGCTCATTACTCCGACCATTTCATCTCATCATCTGAAATACCCATTTTGCGGCATTCATTGCATACATGATCTTTTTCGATCTGGTTTCCTATATGATACGTCAGTATCTTATCCTTAAATACAATATACTTTAGATTACCTGCCTTGAAATCGACAAACCAGTTCAGGTTATTATCCGGCTCTGAGATCATTACTTTGGCAATTCGTTCAGGAAAGTCTTTTTCATCACATGTAAAATAAAGAACTGTCCAGTATTTTGGTTTCCCTCCTGTGTTCCATAGTTCGATTTTATGTACATTTATCAGGTCAAGTATGTTTTCATCCGATATGCTTTCCTTTATCAAAACACCCTCATACACTTCATGTTCCTTTGCTGTAACAGCATTGCTTCCGCATGTTCTGGCCTCCTTGACATCACCTAATGTCAGTTCATCTTTAAGCAGAACATCCATTGATACATGAAAAATCTTACCCAGGATCAGCAATTTATCTATTTCCGGCAGTGCGATATCCGCTTCCCATTTTGATATGGATTGCCTGCTCACATTGCATAGCGCTGCGAGCTCCTCCTGAGTCATTCCATTTGCTTTTCTCAGTTCTGCTATTTTCTCTGACAGCTTCATGGTTTGCACCTCCATGTTCTGAATATAATAATAACTAATAAGGTTGACATTAACAACCAACTCTAAATTGCTTTTTCGCAACTAACAGGCGCTGACTTTCATATGTAAATCAAATCCAGGTATCAGCTATTCTCAGTCATGCGTTGTTTTCAGCTGTTCAAAATGGTTATATATACTGTGAGATTCCTGCAACATGTCGGAGCTGCAAATATGCTTAGAGAGCGAGGAGGATTGGAATGAAGAAAATTGCAAGATTAAGCTTTTTCTATAGTATACTGGGAATGCTTCTTGGAGTATTCTACAGAGAGTTCACAAAAATAAACAACTATACGGAAGAGACTGTCTTGAGCGGCTTACACACTCACATATTAGTCTTAGGGCTGTTTTTCTTCCTAATCGTATTACTACTGGAGAAATCCTTTGGATTAACCAGGCACAAGCATTTTAGCAAATTCCTTGTAACATACAACATCGGCCTTATGCTGTCAGTCATAATGATGGCTATACGCGGATGTGTTGAGGTATTGGACCTGAAAATATCATCTGTGATGGATTCTTCAATCACAGGCATAGCAGGCTTAAGTCATATCATAATGACCATAGCTTACATCTTATTCTTCTTAATATTGCTCAATAGACTGAATGATGTTGATAACAAGTAAAGCAAAGGCATACTGAAAATCAGTATGCCTTTATTCGTATTACATTATTGACACTGCTCTGCAGGCCGGTCTTATCCGGTTCAGCTATACAGGATATCATTGATGCTCTCGGCATCTGCATTTGAATTTATCAATGCCTGGAGCTTATTATAAGCTTTTGCCGGTTCACCCACAAGCATATATCCTACGAATGTTCCATTCCTGAATACAAGTCTTGAATATGTAAACTTCTCCTTGTCGGTCTTCTGGTCTACTGCATATGCCGCATCAGGATCATCGGGCAGGATAACACCGGCATCACCTGAGCACACTACCCTTGTTCCCATAGTCGAAAGTATGTAAGGGACATCAACGGTTTTAAATACTGCATTTCCCCCCGCTGCATTGGTGCCTGCGACCTGTCCCTGTTTGTTGGCAACTGACCATTGACCGAACCATCTGCCGTCTATGCTCGCCACATCTCCTGCTGCAAATATACCTCTAATGTTTGTCTCCATTTTTTCATTGACTTCTATGAAACGGTTCATGCTGATGCCGCTATCTCTGAACACAGCAACGTTTGGTGTCACACCAACCGAAACGATGACAGCGTCGGCCTCCAGCAACGTATCATCAGCCATGCGAACATGGGTTACATGTCCGCTGTTATCCCTGTCAAATCCTGCCACTGATTTGCCGCAAAAAACCGATATACCCAGGCTCTGAACCTTGCATGTGAATACCTCCGAGCCCTCCTCATCCAGTTGTTTGGGCAGAAGCCGTGGCATACTTTCTATCAAAGACACATCGATACCCAGATCGGAAATCTTGTATGCTGCCTCCAGTCCAAGCAACCCGCCACCGATAACTACTACCTTCTTGGCATTATTAAGGCTTCTGTTGATTTCATCAATATCCTCCACAGTCCATATAGTATGGATGCCTGCAAGCTCCTTCCCCTTGAATGGAGGCATGGCCGGTGTACTTCCGGTAGCCAGCACCAGGCTGTCATAGCTGTATTCTTTCCCGTCTGCGCATATCTTCCCGGACTGCACATCTAACGCTGTAACCTCTGAAGATAGCTCCAGCCTGATCCTGTTTTTCTCAAACCAGTCCTCATTGCTGACTTTCAGCTCATCATAGTCAACATTCCTGCCAATATAATCGCACAAACGAAGCCTGTAATACGGCAGTCTGTTGTCCCTGCCAAACATGATTATTTCAGCCTCGGGATCCTGGGCCCTGGCTGCCTTTGCTGCTGAAATCCCTGCTGCTCCGTTGCCGATAATAAGGATTCTCCTTGGTCCACCTGAATTGCTGTTACTCATAACATAATACCTCCGTTTAGGTTATTTCCTGCCTCAGTATAAATACTAAAGCTTCACTTGCTTGCAGTCGCGAAGTTCCAATATTGTACCAATATTATAAACCATATGCAGGAACATAAACCTCAAATCGGCAACTTTATCCGGATATCAGAAAAATATAAACCTCCCATTCTGAATATGAACGGGAGGCCTTCTCTTTCACATATCTTGCTTGCTCATTCATTTATAATTTGATTACCCGTGGCTCTTCTGCAAAAGAATAGAAGGTGGCTGTTGCATCTTCAAAGTACAGGACCTCAGTATTGTCGTCATAAGCCGAGTACATGGACTGAAGCTCCGGATAGTTATCTAGCATGTGCTTTTTTGCCTCTACTCTGTCATCCCTGACAAGCTTACCTGCTACTCTGAGCCACTTTCCATCAGCATAGGCGCAGATCTCTGCTTTTGGATTTGCCTGGAGCTGTTTGGATACTGCTTTTACCTTGCCAGTCTGGATATAAAGCTTGCCCTCAAAAATATCCACCGTACCAAATGGCCTGACCCTGGGCTGATCTCCTTCCACCGTAGCCAGATAATATGTCCCGCATTTCTTTAAAAACTCATAGACTTCCTGCATCTTCTACTCCTCCTGTTTACCATGAAAATTATCGTAAGAACCAGCTCTGACCCACTCTGCTTCAGTTTGTCATTGCGTACAGAGGGTTTGGCCATATAAAGCTTGGTTCTATGTCTCTATGCTATTTTCCGTTAGTAAAGTCCGAGATATCAACTACTGCGCCGCCCTTTGCAATGGAGATCTCAGAAAGAGCTGTGATCGCCATCCAGCTTGCAGCATCGTTAACATCGATAGGCACATAAATGGTATTTTGGTCTCCTCATAAGCTCTTACCAGTTTATAGCATTCTGCCAATGAAAACGCCCCGCCAACTTCCATGGCAACAGCCTTATTGGCCTTCATAGAAGAAAGGCCTGCTCTCCTTCACATTCTTATATGTTTTATATCAGCAAATACATTTCATACTGTGAAATTGGGTCTTTTACAAAGCCCAGGTGTTTCACAAAGCACGTAAGAGATTCACAGCCGGGAAAGCTAATTGACAACCTTTTGAGATCAAGCTCTCTTACCGCATGGTCGATAAGCCCTCCCCCAATACCTCTATTTCGAAACCCGGGATCTACCCACAGAAAGCTAATTCTCCCTGAAGAATGGATGCTTAGTCCGCCTATCATTTCCTCATCTTTGAAAGCTCCATAATACCTCTGGTCATCAAAGCAGCTTATATAATCAAAATCATTCTGCCAGTTTATATGTATGTCCCGGATCGCACGGCTGAAGCTTCGCAAAGCATCGATGTCTGTTCTTTGTACTGTAAATCCATCAGGCATTGAGGCATTGATCCCAGACGGATAATTATGAGAATAATAAACCAGATCATATACCTTTTCGTAACCTTTTTTTCTGTAAAATCTCATTGCCCTTTCATTACCTGCGATAACCTCCAGGATCATACGGCTGCAATTGTTCTCCAGGGCTATTTCTCTGTGAAGATCAAACAGCCTGTGGCTGACTTCAGTCCCCCTGTAACCCGGAATGACGCAAAGCGCACCGCATCGAAGGGTTTTCAATCCTTCATAGACCTTAATGCCGCCCAAGATAAGCCCAACCGGTTCGCTGCCATCGAAAGCTAACACTGAAGATTCGTAGCTATTACCCTCTGGGCCAAAAAAATGTCTTTGGAATCTATCCCTGGGCATATCGAACCTGATGATATAATCTGAAAAACCAGCGGTAAAAGCCCCATATATAGCATCTATATCTGCTTCAGTACACCTTTTGTATGTAATCATGCGTTTTTCCCCCTAATGCTTTGCTGAAACATCCTATCACATTTCCTGAGCATTTTCAATCAGACACCAGGCAATAGCATCGTACTCAAGGCATTGGAGGAAGAGAGCATAAATAATATACCATTTTGTAATACGTCTATCCCGTCTCCCTCAACCTCCCATATAAAAAAGACGGTCCTATGCCGTCTTTCCGGGCAATGCCCCATTTCATGCATCCGGTGCCTTAATGGATCAGGCTTGATTCTGAACTTGACTACATAATATTATTAAAGATCAAAAGCACCACACATGTGACTATGCAGGCTATGACCAACGCCTTATTTCTATTCTTCCGAATCCAGACATATTTCTTTCCAAGCAAATAGAGAGGAACACTAAGAACAGCTTCCACCAGCAAAACGGATATTATCACAATGATGCCACTAAAGAAATTTCTGATATCCCAGGTCCTTCTGGCCATACATATGATACATCCGGTAATAGCTACAGCAACCACTACATTCAAGATAATCTTCGGAAGAGAATCATAGGATTCACCGTCAGCAGATGTCCAGCTGAACCAGCCAGCAGCGATGCCCTTTTCCATGCGGACAATATCCTTTGCAAGATCAATGAATGAATGGCCTTTCCTCTCTTCCTCATCAATCATATCCCAATATTTATCAGTGTCAAAGGAGTCTATCTCCACCTCATCCTCTATCATCCTACTGCAAAGGTACATTGCACCACTCAGCTCATCGATCCGTCTTTGTAGGCTGACTATATTCTCCCTGAGTGTTTCTGGCATGGTTTTGGCTCCATTAAGAATATCCGATATATCATTTATTGATAGACCTATCTTGCGAAGGATGATTATCTTCTTAAGCTGAACAACATCCTCTTGTGAATAATCACGGTACCCATTCTCTTCTCTATGCGGCTCAATAAGCCCTTCCTTTTCATAGTATCTGATAGATGCTCTAGGGATCCCCAGCCTTTGCTCTACTTCTTTGATTGTCATTTTCCTGACCTCCTCATTAAAAGTCTATAGCCATCGTAAGCTATAAACGAGGTTTACAGTCAATACTTTAAACCCATGCTCCCGCATATAACCTAGTAGTTCGACTTCATCACAGAATTGCTCATAGGCATCATATCTGTGTTTGACCAGACCGGTATTGAAATCATCAACCGGGCAATGTATTCGCAAGGAATATATGTTATCTGGTGTTGATACCTTACAGGAAATGTTCTCGTTATGGCGCAGCATCTCATATTCAGCTTCATCAATTCCGAATATCTGCAAAGCCTCTTCGATAAGCTTCTCTCATTTTCATTCATACCTTCGTCACCAAAACCCCTCTTTAAAAATATCTATCCAGCTTTTACAAGCTAAGATCTGTAAACTCATTATAACATGTCCACCGGCACCAATTTCAAGCAACCTTTAATCGACCCCTAATCCACGTCACTTACAATATATTAAGATCTATCCCTGGGGATATTCTATGCCAAGTATATCAACGATAAGATGCTGCAAACCTTTCATCGGGCTTGGGATAGGTATGTCAAGAACATACATCAAGCCCAATGTAAAAGCAATGACATATAGGATAGAAAAAGCTGTCAGCTCCCTCCATTCCTTTCTTTTTATAAGCCCAGGAACGTTGATCAAGAAAATGAAGGCATAAATAAGTATGAGAAATATCATCTCTCCTTACCCCTTTCCGTTCTTCGGTAAACCGCGTATATTCGCAATCAACAACGATAAGGGCGGAAAAATGAATATAAGCGGAGCAGAATATATGATACCGGCATTTTGTGTGATCATAGCATGATCTACTGGTGACTGGAAAACAGTCGCAGCAATTATGACCTCGATGCCGGCTATGGGTAAAACCAGGGGTAAATATGACTTTAGTCCAAGCAAATGAGAAAGAGCCACTGCCAGTACGTAGAATAAAATGCTGCATTTCAGGAATATCAATATCGTCTGTGCAATGCCTATCAGAAAATCCATCCTTGTTAACACAGTCCCAATATCAATAAGTCGGATCGTCTGAAACGAAGGAGCAGTCCATATAGCTTGTGTTCTGCCTAAAACCGCTGTGTTCCTGACGGCCACAATAAGGAGGCTTACCGCGCCGATCAATAATCCGAAAAAAGTACTTTTGACCGCATGCTCAGTCTTGTTCAGGCAACCCATGATCATTAGAAAAGCCACCGTTTCGCCAAAGGGAATGGCCGATACAATATGTATGCCCTGAAACATTCTGATAAAAGGCAGCTCAAAAAGCGGCAGAAAGTTGGAGAAATCCATCTGGCTGGTCAAAAGGGTGAATGTACTTGTTATTACCAGCATCCCGGTGACCACAAACAAATGGCTTACCCTTGCCAATACTTCTATACCTTTAGTGACAGCATAAGCACAGGTTGCAGTAAAGACTATCAGCAGAAATATAAACGGTGTGTCCGGCATTAGGAAAGTTATATATAACTCGCCTACATCGCGGATATTAAAAGACAAAGTCATCATAAAAAAGAAGATATAATATATGGATATAGCTTTACCCAGAAAGCGTCCGTATACCATATCATTGATCTGAACTAAATTCATCCCCGGAAACCTTTTTGCAAGCACTACGTAGGAGAAAACAACAGGGGCTGCTATAGCCAGCCCTGCTAAAATAACCATCCAGGTTTGGTGTTCCGTTATACCTACTGTAAAATCAATTAGCAAAACTGATCCTTGAACAAAACCGGCCATTAGGAAAAGCAACTGCTGGCTGCTGATAGTCCCTTTCTCGATGCTCATATCATTTCTCCCCTTCACTTGGTACTGCCGGTTTTTTCAACAGATCGGTCTTTATTATCCTTGCTTCAACGTCAATGATCAAATCCAGGGTTGGATATATTTCATCCCAGTTATCTTTTATATACTTCCACTCCTTGCTGTACTTTTTATGCAGCATCTCGCCGAAGCCAAAAATATCGGCGTCCAATTCCCTGGATTTATCAAATGTCAGCATTATTTCCCGCCTGATAGCCTCTGCCAAAGCCTCTTGTATTTTTTCCAGGGCTTTATTGTCTGCCAGGTTTTCAGTCGTAGTCTGTTCTGAAAGGCTCGACTCTTCTTTGATTTTTATATGAATTACGATTTTGCCATCCTTTATCTCCGGTGTTACCTTGCTTTTGGCTTTTATGATCTCCAGGACAGCCTTTCCTTGTCCATTGGGAGAAGGAACAATGATCACACCGCTTGTCACTTTACCGAGAACCCATAAAAGACCGCGTACTTCATCATGGGTTAGCTTGCCGACCATCTTACCCCTTTTGAAGACAACCATCCCCGACATATAAATATCATTGCTTTCCTCATCCTGAGCAATACTAACTAAGGGCGCCATCTGGGCTGAAGTATCACTCATCAGGCATGAAGCAAATTCTTTCATATTCACTTTATAGAAATTTGAAGTAAAAACATAAGAATCAACGAGCTTTGCAATATTGAAAGCAGGAAACTTTTCAATTTCAGGCTTGATATTCAAAATGTCCGAAGCTCTGCCCTCGGCAACAAGAATCAAGGCAGTAGGCCTCATTTCATGGGCACGCAAAAAGTAATCAATATATTCCTCTAAACCCTCAGCAGCTATATCATATCCAAAAATAACAGCCTTATTGTGGGATATGAACAGCCTGTTTCCCGTCTTGTATGTTATTTGCCTTACCGCATCAAAAACCGAGTTTCCCCTGCTGGAGACATTCCAGAATGCCTTGCCGTCTCCTTCGCTGCCATTTTCTGACGCTCTTCCTGCTGTATCCTTGACTACCTGCGCCGTCAGCAAAATTTTCCCGGGCTCCTCATCCTTATCGACTCCTATCCCTACAACTATTTCCAGATCATTGATCTCTCTTGCGCTCAAACAGCCGGATAATGTCATGAGCATAAAAAAGAACAGCAGGCATTTAAGTATAATTTTCATCTTTTTCCCCATTGCAGCTTCGCTCCTTTTTACTGGGAATCATTGCTGTCTTTCTTATATGGTGACGGCATCAAGCCCGGACTTTGGCTGTAGGAATCGACATCGTCCCAGACGATAGCCTTAGGACGCTCTGGCATTATCCATAGCGGCATCCTTATAAAAACATCCTTCAAGCCTGAAAAATCAAGCGGCACTATCGGCCATAGATACGGTGTCCCAAAAGACCTTAAAGATGCAAGATGCATCAATGTTGCCAATAGACCCATGATCACGCCAAAACCGCCGGCGATGCCGGCAAGTATAAGATATATATACCGGAGTATCGTTCCGGAGTCGGTCTGAGCCGGAACTACAAAGCTTGCAATAGCCGTTGTAGATACAACAATTACCATGATCGGACTTATAAGGCCGGCTTCTACAGATGCCTGGCCCAGCACAAGAGCTCCAACAATGCCGACTGTCTGTCCTACGGACTTTGGCAACCGTACCCCTGCTTCTCTTAAAATATCAAAGATGAATAACATCAAAAATGCTTCCATTATTGCCGGAAAAGGGACCCTTTCACGCCCTTCCGCTATGGATATCAACAGCTGGGTTGGTATCAGCTCCTGATGGAATACAGTCAATGCTACGTAAATTGCAGGTCCCAGAGTACTGATTATATAGGACAAGAATCTTATTATTCGTATAACGCTTGCAAGGAATGGCCTTGCATAGTAATCCTCAGCGCTTTGGAAGCTTTCGACAAACACCATGGGCACTACAAGGACAAAGGGTGTACCATCGACCATAATAGCAGCACGGCCTTCTAGTATCTTTGCTGCGACCTTGTCAGGTTTTTCGCTGTTTGAAATCGTAGGAAAGATAGAGTAGGGGCTATCCTCAATAAATTGCTCAATATACCCTGATTCCAAGATCGCATCTGTTTTTATTCTTTCGAGCCGTATCCTGATCTCCTCTATCAGCTTCGGATTGGCTATATTTTTCAAGTATACGATGTATATATCCGTTTTGGACTTATCACCAATAACGAATTTTTCTACACATAAGTCAGTGTCTTTGATTTTTCTCCGTATAAGAGCAATGTTTACATCTACATTTTCAACAAAGCCTTCTCTTGGCCCGCGTACTACAGTCTCGGTTCCCGGTTCTTCAATGCTGCGGGATTCCCTCCTCCCGGGTTTGATAGCCAAAGCCTCTTTTGATCCATTTACCAGTAATATGGATGACCCTGCCAGTAAATTGTCAAGCAGGTCACCTAACCGCGTCACTTTCTGGCTTTCTGTTATCGAAATCAAGTTCTTCCTGATGGTATCCATTTTTGTGAAATCCATATCCACATTACCCTGCAGCAATAATGAGTCATACATCAAAGGCTGCAGGATGTTTTTGTGGATAGCTTCCATATCGACCATGCCTTTGATAAAAACAAGAGCACCTTTATATCTTCGGTTATGCCCGAAGTTGAACTCGTGGATCGTTATATCGCTGCTACCGCGCAAAATACCTCTGATTACTTCCAGGCTTTTTTTTAGATCATGAGATATTGGTTCATTATGGTCCTTACCTGGTTCATTGTTCTGAAGCATATGATCATTTTTATTTTTTAAAGAGAAATAGCGGATCTTCCTTAAAATATATCCAAACATAAGTTATATCCCCGGTAGTTATTATTTATATATTCTCTTCATTCATAGGCAATTTATTCATAAACCGGAAGGTACTATCGCGTCATGTGGAATAGATAAGTTAAGAGAACAGTAAAAAAATAAGGATCTCCAGCCATGAATGCCTCCGGCAGATCAGCCTGGAGAGCGACTCAATGTTTGGAAATCCTTTACTGACAAACGTGCCAATGCTCTGTGATCCGCAGTGTATGGCAGCTATACCACGCACTCTATTTTTTTGCAAGTTTGAAACTGCGATTTTTCGCGCGTGACCCCCCGCCCGTTGCACGAAACATAACCACCGGAGATTTTGACCCCCCTACCCTATAAACTGCAGAAAAACTCAAAAGTTAAGCAGTTCTTTGAATTTCGTGAGATTTTTTGCATCTATTTTAAGTTGTTTTTCGGCATTGTTTTCAAACGAGGTATTTGCCCCTATTAAAAAAAAAGTGAGTGTTTTTATTTACTTGTCAGTCAAACGAACAATATGACAATTGACCGTCATTCTGTCCAATAAAGTCTGGCAAAGATGCTTATCCTCAGCTGCATCTATCCATGCAGACAGTTCACGATTGGTTATAAAAATAATGCTTCTGGTTTCATTAAGAAAGGTAACTGCCCGGTAGAAAACCTGCAGTTCTGCCCTGGTTGGTTGTGTTAA